>JABEBW010004042.1_pt1 | contig 49902 bp, 52 predicted proteins | sample 7245961 | NCBI WGS metagenome assembly JABEBW01 (sample SAMN14506364, study PRJNA622280) | hot springs metagenome | biome: hot spring [ENVO:00000051]|acidic hot spring [ENVO:00002120]; feature: spring [ENVO:00000027]|sediment [ENVO:00002007]; material: sediment environment [ENVO:01001048]...
TGGAAAAGATAGGATCATTTCCCATGATAGTAAGGGCATCATTCGCTTTGGGTGGAACGGGAAGCGGTATAGCAAAGGACAGAGAAGATTTATTGAAACTTGCTGAGGATGCATTGAATTCAAGTCCAATACATGAGGTTTTAATTGAAGAATCCTTACTTAACTTTCAGGAGTTTGAGCTTGAATTAATTAGGGATAGAAAAGGAAACAAGATTGTTGTATGTTCCATGGAAAACATAGATCCTATGGGTGTACATACTGGTGAAAGCATTGTTGTCACACCATCTTTAACTTTAAGTGATGAGGATTATCAGAAGCTAAGGGATTCAGCATTTAAAATTATAGATGGTCTTGAAATAATAGGATCTTGTAATATACAATTTGCAGTTAATCCTAAAACTGGAAAATACTATGTTATTGAGGTGAATCCAAGAACGTCAAGATCAAGCGCACTTGCATCAAAGGCAACAGGTTTTCCGATAGCAAGAATAGCAGCAAAAATTTCTCTTGGCTATAATCTCAATGAAATAATGAATCCAGTTACAGGATCCACATACGCTTCCTTTGAACCATCCATTGATTATATAACAGTAAAAATACCAAGATGGCCCTTCGATCGTTTCAGGGATGTTGATAGAAAAATAGGTATGTCAATGAAATCAACCGGTGAGGCAATGGGTATTGGTAGGAACTTTGAGGAGGCTTTATTGAAAGCTCTGTACTCTTTAGATCAGGGCTATTATTATTTAAAAGAATTGAATCTTTCAAACAATGAAATTGAGGATCTTATAAAAAATGCAAATGATCAAAGATTATTTGCAATTGCAGAAGCTTTGAGAAGAAATTGGGATATTGGTTACATATCACAACTTTCAGGCTGGAATGTGTTTTTTGTTAAAAAAATAAAAAACATTGTTCTTTATCAGATGAAATTAAAGTATGATAGAGATTGGGAAACTGTAAAAATTGCAAAGAAGCTGGGTATAAGTGACAGATACATTGCACAGTGCTTCGGTATTGAAGAAGAAAAATTCAGAAAGGAAAGGATCAGGCATGGTATTATTCCTGTCTTTAAGGGCATAGATACCTGTGCTGCGGAATTCAATGCAATATCACCATATTTTTATAGTTCATACGATGGTGAGGAAAATGAATCAATTCCGTTGAAAAATTCAATTATAATTCTAGGTTCCGGTCCAATAAGAATAGGTCAGGGTATTGAGTTTGATTATCTTTCAGTTGAAGGTGTTTTAGAATTGAAGAATAAAGGATTGAATGGAATAATAATAAACAACAATCCCGAAACTGTTTCAACGGATTTTGATATTTCAAGCAAGCTGTATTTTGAACCTTTAACATTTGAATATGTGGCAAACATAATTGATCTGGAAAAACCAAATGGAATAATTGTCCAGTTTGGTGGTCAGACCTCTATAAATCTTGTTGAACCTATATCAAAGTTCTATGGAAATGAAATTATTTTAGGAACAAAACCTGGCATAATCGATCTTCTTGAGGACAGGGATAAGTTCTCCAGGTTCATAGATTCAATTAATGAAAAAAGGGCTGAAAGTTATACGGCGAAAAATGTTGATGAATGTTATTATTATGCTAAAAAAATAAATTATCCTGTTCTTGTTAGACCATCCTACATAATAGGTGGATCCGGTGTATCAGTTATATATTCTCAAGAGGAATTGAAAAATTATCTGGAAGGAAAAAATTTTTCAAGTATTTTGATAGAAAAATTCATTGAGTATGCAACGGAACTGGATATTGATGTGTTATCGGATGGTGAAAATGTTCACATAATGGGTATCCTTGAACATTTAGAGGAGGCCGGTGTTCATTCAGGGGATGCAACAATGATTTTCCCACCGGTGAACGTTGAAAATGGAACAATTGAAAAAGTAGAGAATAAAATAATAAAAATTACAAGGGAAACAGGTATTGTTGGTTTTGTTAACTATCAGATAATGGTAAAAAATTCAGATATACTTTTCATAGAGGCGAATCCCAGGGGCAGCAGGACAGTTCCATTTCTGTCAAAGGCAAGAGGAATCCAATACACAAAGATTGCGACAGACTTAATGCTCGGTGAAAAATTGATTGATATTCCTGAAAAAGGGAATCAAAAATACTATGTGAAATTCCCGGTATTCTCCTTCAGAAAGTTACATGGTAGTGATCCCGTCCTTGGTCCTGAGATGAAATCAACAGGAGAAATAATGAGCATTGGTAAGAATGTGGATGAGGCAATCAAAAAAGGTTTTGAAACAATTTATAATTTAAAGAGAAAATCTGCACTTGTTATGGTAAATGATGAAAGTAAGGGAAAAATACTTGAAATATGCAGAATTTTGTACAATCAAGGTTTTGAAATATTTGCAACAAAAGGAACGGGTGAATTTCTCAGGTCCAATGGATTGAACGTGAGAATGGTTGAAAAGATCCATGAAAGCCAGGAAATATTTAATTTAATTAAAAGAAACAGTATTGGTATGGTGATAAATATTCCTTCTAAAAGTTACATATCCATAAGGGATGGTTATGAAATAAGAAGAATCGCAATAGATTATAACATACCTGTTATAACAAATATAAGACTGGCAATGTACATTGTTAAAAGTCTTTACACTAATTCCTATGATCTATATCCAATGGTAACCTTATAATACCCTGAATATCATTCTAAAAAGTGTGAGAACACTGGAGGATCTAATAAAGGATCTTGAAAGGGAGGGTTACATAAGATCTCAAAGGGTAAAGGAGGCTATGTTAAAAATTGATAGAAAGAACTTTGTACCTGAAAGACTGAAAAGCTATGCCTACGAGGATGAGCCTCTGGAAATAGGGGAAAATCAGACAATATCCGCACCGCATATGGTTGCAATGATGCTTGAACTCCTTGAAATAGAATCTGGCATGAAGATTCTTGAAATCGGATCTGGATCCGGTTACAATGCCTGTTTGCTAGAATACCTTGCATATCCGGGAACAGTTGTAACAATTGAAAGGAAACATTCACTATCAAAATTTGCAAGGGAAAATTTAAAGAATTGTCCTTATAAGGAGAACATAAAAATTCTTGTTGGTGACGGATCTCTGGGCTATGAGGGTGATGCTCCCTATGATAGGATTGTTGTTACATGCGGTGCACCTGAAATACCAAGACCCTTATTGGAACAGCTTAAAATAAACGGTATAATGATAATTCCACTGGGCGGAACATACTTCCAGGATCTTTACAAAATAATAAAGAAAGAGAGTGGTATTGAAAAAAGAAACTATGGATCTGTTGCCTTTGTACCGTTGATCGGTGAATACGGTTTCCATGGCTATGAAAAAATTAATTAATCAATATGCAATAGTAAATTGAAGGTGCTTAGAATTGGCCAAGGATAAGAAAGTGGATGATCTTGAAGATCTTCCGGGTGTTGGATCGGCCATAGCTGAAAAGCTCAGGGAGGCCGGTTATACGGATATAATGACTTTAGCTGTTGCATCACCGGCAGATGTGGCTGTTGCGGCTGAGATCAATGAAGCCCAGGCAAAGAAGATCATAGATTCAGCGAGAAAGTTTGCAGATGTTGGAAATTTTGTGACAGGTGATGCAATTCTTGAAAGGAGGAAGCATATTGCAAAACTCACAACTGGCTCTAAGGCTCTTGATGAACTTTTAGGTGGAGGACTTGAAACACAGGCAATTACGGAATTTTTCGGGCCATTTGGATCTGGTAAAACACAGCTTATACACCAGCTTCTTGTTAATGTAACACTTCCAGAAGAAAAGGGTGGTCTGAACGGACATGGTATTTTGATAGATACAGAAAATACTTTCAGACCTGAAAGGATTTCACAGATGGCAACATCCCTTGGCCTTGATCCGAACGAGACATTGAAGAAGATACATGTTGCAAGGGCATACAATTCAAGTCATCAGATGCTGCTTGTTGAAAGGGCCTTTGACACTGCAAAGGAGTATCCTGTAAGATTGATTGCAGTTGATTCTCTAACAGCACATTTCAGGGTTGAGTACACGGGCAGGGGGGCTCTGGCTGAAAGACAGCAGTTGTTGAACAAGCACATGCATGATCTACTGAGGTTTGCGGATATTTATAATGCTGTTGTTGCTGTAACAAATCAGGTATCTGCAAGGCCTGATATGTTCTTCGGTGATCCAAACCAGCCAATAGGTGGTAACATTGTTGGTCATACCGCTACCTTTAGAATATCTTTGAGAAAATCTAAGGGTGAAAAGAGGGTAGCAAGGCTTATAGATTCACCCGCATATCCTGAGGGTGAAGTGGTTATTGTCATATCCAACGAGGGTGTGAGGGATTAGTCAATTTTGTATCTTAATAATGCTGCAACACCACCAAAATTCTTTAAAATTTTACCGTACTCATGGTAAGAGCTGATTATGTATATTTCCCCTCTCATTTTTTCCACAATTTTCATCATTTCCATGGTTTCTTTATCTTTTATTTTTGAATCAAGAACAAGAAGTTTTTCAACAGCACCGTTTTCTATTGCTCTTTTCACCTGATCCATACCGTAAGCATATTTTCCATTTTTTCCAATCTGTTCCAAAAGATCAGATATAAGTTTTAGTTCTATGGCCACTCTCTGTTTTTCAATCAATCTGTCAAGTGTTCCGGATTTTATAGATTCAAAAATGCCTCTCATTGATGCATAGGATGTATCAACAACCATAACTTTTCCAAGCATTTCGTTATCAAGGTAATTGAGAAAATTATTTTTTGTAAAACCCGGGCCAAGGACGACAATGGGCATTTTACCGTCCCAGTATTGTTTTAGCTTTGAAATTATTTCCCCAAAATCATCCTTACCATCTTCTTCCACATCCTTATGGTGTTTATTCAGCTTTATTTCAGCAATTTCCTCAATACCATAGTTGTGCATTAGAGCGATTGTTGCATATTCATCATCCATGGCAAGGAAGATCACCTTCGGCTTTATTGAGTCATTAACAGCCCTTTCAATTTCTTTAAGAAAAATATCACTCCATTCATTTTTTATTATTTCAATTTCCTCCCCGGGCTGGAATGAAATTGTTTGCATGGATCCAAGATAATCCTCAGGGCCATCAACAATTTTTCCATTGATTCTTATCCTGTCTGTGAATTCCTGAAATTCTATTTTATTGACTTCAATGCCCAGCTTTAATTTAATTCTTTCAGTTTTTTTAGATCTTATGGAATCATCCCTTGTCTCTTCCCTTCTGAATGTTATGCCATAAACAACATCACCCTTTTCAATTATGTTGTTAATTGTCCATAGATCATCAAGGCTATCAATGTGCAACTTTACGTAATTCTTTTTTTCATCCATTTCAATTATTCTCATTGTTACCTAGCTCCTTCAATGTTTCCAGAATTTTCTTTGTATGTGACCCTTCCCAATAAATTCTTTTGCATTTCGGGCATATAAAAAATTCATCATGGGATGAATAAACAATTTCAGGAACCTTATCTCTTACATAATTTTTATCAATTTTTTGGAGTTTTACATTGCATACACTGCACATTGTTAATACTTGTTCAAAGTTCAAAGAAAATTTATTAAAAATATCCCTTATTTGTTCCTTGTAGTCAGGGCTTTTTACATAATAAGAATTTTCATACCTTTTGGCCAGTTCCTTATCCCTTGTTAAAAGAATTCTATCCTCATCCCTGCAAATTTTTATTAAACTTAAATCATCAACAAGGTTGTTTGAATAGAAGGTGTCGTATCCCAAAAACCTCAAATATTTTGCAAGTCTTCCAAGCATGCTGTCAACGGCAAATTTCATTTATTGAAGAAATCATTAGAAATATTTAATCACTACCTTCGATACTTAAACGTTTTTAAATATGTTCAAATGAAAATTAATCTTCTTGTTTTTTTAATAAAACTTTATGGAAATGTATCATGTGAAAATGATCATAAATGGAGAGGAATTAAAATCTGAGAACGGTGAAACGTTATCAAGGGAAAATCCAAGCATGAAAGATGAAACCGTTGCAACTGTGGAAATTACATCACTGAATCAGCTTGAAATGGCTGTTGAAACTGCAAAGGAGATCTTTGAAAAAAATAAGTATGCGTGGACAACTGATCACAAGCAGAGGGAGAGGATTCTTTATAAAGCAGGATCTTTGATTAGGGAAAAGAAGGATGAACTTGTTAATGTTCTTGTAAAAGAAATAGGAATGCCGAGGAGGCAGGCTGAGCCACATGTTCTTTCAGCCGCGGATATTTTTGAATTTTATGCTGGCTATGCAACAAAAATTTATGGTGAATCAATGAGCATATCCAATGGTGATTTTATAGCCCTTGTTAAGGAGCCTGTGGGTGTGAGCGCATTAATCACACCATGGAATTTTCCATTAACACAATCCGCAAGAAAAATTGCTCCTGCCCTTGCAGCAGGCTGTACTGTTGTTTACAAACCATCTAGTTATTCACCTGTCTCGGGATACTTGATAACAAAAATTCTTTATGAGGCAGGATTACCGAAGGGTGTTTTGAACCTTGTTTTTGGAAAGGGTTCCAAGATTGGTGACCTTTTAATAAAAAATAAAAAGGTTGATAAAATATCATTCACGGGATCCACAGCTGTTGGAAAAAATATTGCAAAACTTGCTTCAGATGATTTGAAGAGGGTGAGTCTGGAACTTGGGGGTAAGAATCCATTCATAATATTTGAAGATGCTAATCTTGATATTGCAGCCTACGCATTGATTTATGGCACATTCAGGAACAGCGGTCAGGCATGTGGATCAACATCCAGATTAATTGTTCAGGAAAACATAAAGGATAAATTTTTGGGTATTTTAAACAAAAAAATTGAAAGGATAAAGGTGGGAAATCCAGAAGACACAAAAACCGATATGGGGCCATTGGTTTCAAGCGATCAGTTTAAAAAGGTTCAGGAATACCTGAAATATGCTGAAGATGAAAAGAGAAAAATAATAAAGGGTGGAATTGTTCTTGATAGTGATCTTGCCAAACTTGGCTATTTTGTTCAGCCAACTATTGTCGATTCAGTTGATGTCGATTCAAAACTTTTCAGGGAGGAAATATTCGGACCTGTTTTATCTGTATCAACTTTTAAAAATGAAAATGATGCTGTTGATCTTGCCAACAATTCCATATATGGATTAACAGCTGCCCTGTGGACTAAGGATGTTTCAAGATCAATAAGGCTTGCAAGGAAAATCAGGGCAGGGACAGTGTGGATCAATGATAACTATGCCCAACCACCTGAAGGAATATGGGGTGGATTCAAGGAAAGCGGTTATGGAAGGGAACTTTCCCATTTTGGACTTGACGATTTTCTTGAAATAAAACAGATATATGTGAACACAGTTGATACAATAAAGCCATGGTATAGACAATTGATAGACGAAAAGTAATTATAAAGAGAATTATTTTCTAAGATGATATGTATGATTGAAAAAAATGTGGTTGAAGAGATAAAAAAAATAGTGGGTGAAGAGAATGTAATAACAGACACATCAAACTTTTTCATTTTTGGAAGGGGTGCAGTTGATGAACATACAGGTAATCCCGATCTTGTTGTGCATTTCACAGGAAGAGACCAAATACCAAAGGTGATGAAAATAGCCTATGAACATTCTATACCTGTAATACCGAGAGGCTCAGGATCCAGCGTAACGGGTGCAGTTTCACCAACCAAAGGAGGCATGATTTTTGATCTCAGAGCATTGAATCAGATTAAGGTTGATATTGAAAACGGTATAGTTGAAGCAGAAGCGGGCGCAACTGTTCTTGATGTTGACAATGAATGCAAGAAGTATGGATTCTTTTTCCCGCCTGATCCTGCAAGCGCCAGGGTTGCAACCATTGGTGGTGCACTTGCAGAAAACGCCGGTGGAATGAGGGGTGCGAGGTATGGTGTAATGCGTGACTGGACACTGAAGATAGAGGTTGTTTTGCCTGACGGAACATTAACTTATTTTGGTGAGGCAACGTATAAAAATAGAGCGGGATATGATCTTCTCGGTTTAATGATCGGCAGTGAAGGAACCTTAGGTATAATAACAAAGGCCTGGCTGAAGATAATGCCACTTCCTGAAAAAATTATAAGAATTGCTGGATTCTTTGATAACCTTGAGGATGCCGGGACAGCAATATTCAGAATAAGGAAGGAGGGAATAAATCCCTTAATTCTTGAGTTTGCTGACAAGAACGGAATAATGGCTGCAAATAAAATTAAAGGTTTCAGCTATCCTGAAAGTGAAGGTGGCATGGTTCTTGTTGACATTGATGGGCCAAAGAATGGTCTTGAACCACTGAAGGAAAGAGTAATAAAAATAATGAATGAATCACATGCAAGGGAAATTGTCATTCCTTCAGATGCAAATGAAATGGAAAAAATCATGGATGTGAGAAGAATTGCGTTTACAGCCCCGGGGAGGCTTTATCCAGGATTCATTGATGGTGATATTGTTGTTCCACTTTCAAAGATAAGGGAAGCGCTTGTGGAAGTGGACAGGATCATGAAGAAATACAATGTTTTTATTGCCACTGTTGGTCATGCGGGTGATGGTAATCTGCATCCAAACATTGGTTACAATCCTGCTGACAAAGATGAGAGTGAAAGGGCACATAAGGCAGCGGATGAAATAAATGAAATTGCACTTAAGCTGAATGGATCGGTTTCAGCTGAACACGGTATAGGAAAACTGAAAGAGGATTTTCTAATAAGGCAGTTCAGGGAGAGGAACCAGATGCCAGTTTATGATAATATGAAAAAAATCAAGCAAATTTTTGATCCAAAGAATATCATGAATCCTGACAAATATGCACTGGGTGATAAACATGAACAATAGATATGCTGATATAATCACCATGGCACAGTTTGTTAGGGAAACACAGTTAAAATACGGCAATCCTGCCGGTTTAACACCACAGGAACTATCAAAATGGAGCGCTGGTTTGAATATTAAAAATAGGGGTGAAACCGTATTTTACACAGGCATGTATCCATATATGGGTTATGCTGAGGTTGCTTTGAAAATGGAATATTTGATAAAAAAGGAAAATCTTGAAATTTCAGATCTTTTAAAATGGTTTTCCAGGGCAACAATAATAGGATACCAGAAAAATATGAAAGGCCTGGTTAGATTGCTTTCATCACCTTTTTCAGGTCTTGGAAAGATTGCTGGCATTTCACAGAAAACTATTGAAACCCTCAGGGAGATTTCAAAGGATGTTGAAAAGGTAAACGATCTTTATCAAGAAAAATTAAGAAAAGGTGCGGTAATACTTCAAAAAACAGGCATAGATTTTGCATACCTTGGAGAGGATGAGCCTGATTCGGGTGTTGTTTTGCATACAATGGGCTTTCTTGATGAATTCAAAGAACATGCGGAAAAAACTCACAAAAAATTGAAAGAGCTTGGTGTTAAAAAAATTATTACAATGGATCCCATAACCGGAATAGCATTCAAATCATTCTATCCACAGTTGCTCGGTAATTTTGATATTGAGGTAAAACATTTTGTTGAGGTAATAAACTTAAATGAAAATGTAAGAAAGGATACGGTTGTTTTCCACGATCCCTGTTACCTTGCAAGGCACTGGAAATTGGTAAGCCAACCAAGGATATTGCTCAAAAAAAGCGGTTTTGATGTTGTGGATCCACCAAATTCAGGTGAAAAGACAAGGTGTGATGGTGGAGCCACAGAATACCAGGATCCCATAGGATCAGTTAGGGAGTCCCAGATAAGATTGAAGGAACTGTTATCAACAGGGCAGAAAAATGTTGTGACAGCCTGCCCTGCATGTTTAATGCTCTTCAGAGTCGGGAAGGATTTTTCAGAAATGGATGCAAAGCTATTCGACATTGTTGACCTGATATATGAGGGGCTGGGAAAATGAACGGTGATTACAAAAATATTATGAAGGAAATGTCAGATAAGTGCATAGCCTGCGGTTTCTGTGTTTATGTTTGCCCGAGCTGGAACGCTCATGGTCAGGTGGAATATTTCAGCCCAAGAGCAAGAAGCCTGATAGTGAGAGGAATGCTAGAAGGTCATGTTGATACAAAAGAGGCTGTGGAATCCATATTCACTTGTAACACATGCAAAAGATGTTTGCTTGAATGCCCAACAGGTGTTGATGTTGCAGAAATGGTTATTTATGCAAGAGAATTCATAAATAAAAATATAAAAATTTAAGGATTTCCTAAATCTTGCTTGAACAATACTTCCTGGGCCGCTGCCAGTCCTGTTCCAAGCTTTACGTTGTATCCATTTTTCTTTAATGCTCTCTCAATTGCACCAACAGAAATCATTATTTCCGATGGTCCAACGGATCCCATGTGACCTACCCTGAAGTATCTTTCTTTGATCTCCGGAATTAAACCTGATGCAAAAACTGCGCCGTATCTTCCAGCATCATCCAAAAATGGTCCCTGTTTTACACCATCAGGAAGGAACTGCACAGATAGTGTGTTTGCATAGGATCCCTTTGGTATCATTTCAAGACCTAGGGCTCTTATTGCAGACCTGAATGATTCAGCTATTATTTCATGCCTCTTAATTCTTTTTTCCATGCCCTCAGCCATAATGTTGTTCAGACTAACATTCAATGCTGTTATTAAATTCACGTTTGGTGTCCCGAAATATCCAGGCTTTAACTCAAGCATGGCCTTGAATACATTGTTCCATTTTCTAAGATCCGAGAAGAATGATAATGGGGGTAGAGATTCCATCCTTTTCAGTGCTTTTTGATTAACAACACCAACAGCAAGTCCCGGTGGTGCACCCAGTGCTTTCTGGCTTGCTGTAAAGGCAACATCCGCACCCCACTCCATACTGAACTCTTCGCCACCTATTGAACATACACCGTCAACAACGAAGATTGTATCAAGGTTCTTGAATATTGGTGCTATGTTCTTTATGTCATTTCTAACACCTGTACTTGTATCAACATGTGTGACTGTAACAAGATCATATTCGTTGTTACTAACCTTTTCCTTAATCACCTTTGGATCTGCTGCTTCACCGAGTGGAGGTTTATAAACATCAAGGTTCTTTGTGAATCTAGAAAAAAGATCAACAAACCTATCTCCAAAGTATCCGGTATTCACAACAAGAACCTTTGAATCCCTTTTTATAAAATTAACTGTTGATATTTCCATGGCAAGTGTTCCTGATCCGGACAGTATGAAGGGAAGTCCTTCCTTAAGCTGGAAAATTGTCATTACCTTTTCCAGGGTTTGTTTGAACGTTGCCAGAAATTCCTTGGAAGTGTGGGAAATTGTTGGCTGTGCAAGAGCGCTGAGAACATTGTTTTCATATTCAATTGGTCCAGGAATCATCAAAATCTTTCTCATAATTACTTGAAATATCAACACACTTAAAAACTTTGTCAAAAAATAAATAAGAGAAGCGCATAATAAAAACTTGTGAAGAAAAGGGAACATCTGTTTGAAAGCGGAAAGGAATTCGGATCTTTATGTGTAAAATGCAAAGGTGAAAAATTATTATGTGGAAAATCATCCTGCCCCATACTTGTGAAATATTACAGCATGATAAAATATAGAGAATATATCAAAGAAGATCTTCAGGGTTCTTCACCACCATCAATATTTGTTGGTCACAGAAACTATCCAAAGGTGAACGTTGGACCATTGTCGCCACCCTTCCAGGGTGATACCGAGATCATGGATTATCCTGAAAAATGGTGGAACATGAACATAAAAGAATTTGTGGATATGAGAATCAGCCTTGTTAGGGCAAAGTACAGAATTGATGTCCATGATGTTGAATCAAAATTTTCCAGATCCATGCATGAATTGATTCTATCAGAAAAACCTGTCTATGTGGAAGAGGAATTTTCAAAAAAGCCTGGTTTTTCAATACCTTTGAGCGATGAGGTTCAACCTTATGGGCCTTCCGGTGAATTGAAGAGTATTTATGTTGATAATCAGAGCACTGACCTGAAGGTTGAGAGGGTTTATGAGGATACTGATATCAATGCCAGAGATGCAATTTTTAAGCTTTACACAGAAAGTGTTCCCGTTTCAAAGATACAGAGAATCATTTCAGCGGGAATGATCGGTGTTAAAAAATACAGAAAGTTTGTTCCTACCAGGTGGGCAATCACAGCAGTGGATTCAACAATTTCAGAAAACATGCTTGAAGAAATAAAAAATTATGAGAGCATAGATACAATAAAGGTTTTCGAATCAAATTTTATGGAAAACAGATTTGTTGTTGCTATTTTTCCAGGGCCATGGTCCTACGAACTTGTTGAAGCATGGTATCCCGGTACCTTATGGAATCCATTCAGCAAAAACACTTACATTATATCTGATCACGAATTTTTTAAAGGAAGAAAGGATTATGCTGAAATTGGCGGGTGTTATTATTCTGCAAGGCTTGCCGTTTCTGAATACTTGAAAAGAATAGGCAGACAGGGAAGTGTTGTTGTTTTGAGAGAAGCACAGCCCTCTTACATTATGCCTGTTGGTGTCTGGAATGTGAGAGAAAATGTCAGGAGGGCCCTATCCAGCAATCCCAGGGAATTCAACGAAAGGAATGAGGCTTTCAATTACATATTTTCTAGGTTTCATATAGAAAAGGATCTGTGGATGAGAAACAGCAAGATTCTTGATTTTATAAAATATCAGAGGGGTATTGATAGTTTTGAATTGCATTGAAATTAAAATCAAAATTGCACTATCAAAATCTGGTCTTGAAAATACCAATTATTCTTTAAATCCATATGTTGGCTGTTACCATTCCTGCATATATTGCTATGCACCTTATGTTTTGAAAAAAGATCCAGTTGAATGGAGAAACAATATACTTGTAAAGAAAAATCTTCCGGAAATTTTGAGTAAAGAACTATCAAAAAAGAGAGGATCCATACTAATTGGATCTGTAACAGATGCATACCAGCCCTGTGAGGAAATTTATGAAATTACAAGAAAATCATTGATAAAGATGGTATATTATCAACCGGAAACAACAATATTAACGAAAAGCGATCTTGTCATCAGGGATCTTGATATTATTTCAAAATTTGAAAAGATTGAGGTAGGTTTTACAATAAACACATTTGATGAAAAATTAAAGAATATTATTGAACCAAATTCACCACCCATTGAAAGAATATTGAAGGCACTGGAAAAAATTAATGTTAGAAAATATGTAATGATTGCACCAGTCCATAAAGATATAATGAATGAGATTGAAAGTATGTTCAGAATTTTTTCAGATTTAAATGTATCATATGTTATCATGGACAAATTCAGGTACAGGAGTGGTATGAATGAAAACATTTTGCCATACTTTCAAATTGATCTAAAAAAATTGAAAAATTTTGCAATGGAAATTTCAAAAAAATATTCAATGAAAGTTTATTTTAACTTTTTATGAATTCTTCAAGTTCAAGTTCCCTTATTTTCCTTTCACCTGGCATTCCAGTATTTATATCCCATTCCATTGCATTAAAGTAATCATTAACAAGTGAGTCTACATCAACTGTAACATTTTCTAAAGGCCCTGCTTTTTGTGGTGGAACACCTATCGCCCTGTTTGGAATTCTGAAATCAGCAGGTTTTAAACCCTCCCTAATGTTGAAAAGATGCCTCAGGTTCTGTATTCTTTCACCATTTCTGAGCAAATCCTTATCCGTGAGATTCCAACCAGTTACAGAATTAACAAGTTCAACATATGGATATTGGGCAAATTCTGAGAATATGCAGAAACCGAGTGAATTCTCAACCTGTCTTATGTTACTTATTACAGCATGGGCATAACCTTTTCCTGTATAAACATACTTTTCAAGCTTCTTGAATTTTATTCCCTCAACTGGGAACTGTGTTTCAGGTGCATAACCCTCGGAGAACCCAACTCCTCCAGCAGTGTGCCTTCCTGGTGTTGGATCTGCAACATATGTTGTTGCAAGGCTCGGTAAATATTTTGGATCATGTGCTGGTAACTCCTGTCCATGAATATGTATTGCTATTTCTTCAGGTGCATGGAGTATTTCTGCTGCCCTTTTCACACCCATGTTCAAAATTTTTCCAATACCTTCATTTTTTACCATAAGTTCAATTGTTTTTATGACTGCATCACCGTCTCCCCAGTTTAACTCAAAGCCAAGATCCTCTTTCTTAATTATTCCAAGTTCGTAGCATTCCATTGCAAATCCAATGACTGCACCAAGGGATATTACATCGTATCCATATTTGTTTGCAAGTTCAAATCCGTATGCTATTGAATCGAGATCACCGTTCAAAAGCAATCCACCAAGCATTCCAGTTCCTTCATATTCCAATCTATGTCCCTCTATTTCACCGTACTTTGTTTTTCTTTTTATCCATGCCCCGCACGCAACAGGACAGCTTGCACACCCATAACTCTTTATGTTATCCTTAACTATTTCTTCTTTTGCAAGATTTTTTATCTTTTCCTTTCCAAAATCTATTATTCCAATACCCTTCCAGTTCTTTATTGGTGTATCACCTGAGAGATGTGAATAATCAGCACCCCCAATGGTTCCATATTTATGCCATCTTTCCGCATCCTTATTTTTGTTAGGATTCATTATTTCCATCATTTTTGAAACCAATTCCCTGAATCTCTGCTTATCATAGATTTCAACGTTCTTTGTCCCCTTTGCAACAATTGCCTTAAGCTTCTTTGACCCCATTACAGCGCCCACACCGGATCTTCCCAGAGCTCTGCCGTAATCTGTAATTATTGCAGAAATAAGGGAAACATTTTCTCCAGCCTGACCAATGCTTAAAACCTGCGATTCTGAATGCCTTTCCCTGAGAATCTTTTCAGTTTCCGTGGTGCTTTTACCCCACAGGTCACCTGCATCAAGAATTTCAATATCCTTTTCAATGTAGATATAAACGGGATCTTTTGAAATGCCCGATATAAATATACCGTCATGCCCTGTTCTTTTTAATTCTGGTCCCATGTGACCTCCAACGTTTGAATCTCCCCATGTCCCTGTTAGAGGTGATTTTGTTGCAGCCATCATTCTTCCTGCCATTGGTGTATTTGTTCCATTCAACATTCCTGGTAAAATCCCAAGTATGTTCTTTTCACTCAAAGGATCTGTATGCTTTTCAATATTTTTGTAAATGTACCAAACACCCAGACCATATCCGCCAAGGAATTTTTTATAAATCTCCTCATCAAGATCTATTTCCCTTATTTTGCTGCTTGAAAGATCAATTTGCACAATATTCCCAAAGATTCCAAACATAATAATCCCAGAGATTATTAAGGATAAATATTTTACGCATTAATTAACTAAAAATAAATCAAAAATCTTTCAGGAACCATGATCCTGTTGCCTGGGCACAGAGTTTTCCTTTACCATCGTATATTTCAATTGATGAAAATACCATATGCTGACCCGTCCTTATTACCCTTCCCTCCGCTATTACAGGTCCGTTATCAATCGCATTCAAAAAATTTATGTTAAGATTAACTGTTACCTGATTTTTACCTGTCATTAAAGAAAGAACAGATGTTCCTCCTGCTGTATCTGCAAGTGTTGCAATGGCACCACCATTTAGAATGTTACCATACCTTGTTACTTCTCTTCTGAAATCCATTGATACCTTTGCATAACCTTCCCTTATTTCCAAAACTTTTATTCCAACATATTCAATAAAAGGATCCTTCTCGAGTATCTCCTTAAGAAACTCGTACCTTTTTTCCATACTGATGTGTAATAAACAGCATCACTTAAACTTTTATTTTTTTGATTATTTCCCTCGCCGATTTGTAAATGTTCATTACAACTTCATCATCCTTCTCTTTGTTAAGTAAGAACGCTATTTCCGGTGTGTTTAGATTTAGAATTGCAGTATACCAGACTGCAAATTTTTCATTCGTTTTGAACATTTCCCTGAAAAAGTCAAAAAATTCTGTGTTCACAGAATCACTTGACTGATGCAATATTTTTGAAAGTTTTGCTGAAATTAAATTTCTGTAATCCAGGGCTCTTTTTCTCTGTGATAGTGCTTTGAGAAATTCAGGACTTTTCAGTTTTTCATGTATTCCATACTTTGTTTTTTTTGCAATGGAAACAGCTGCTGTGAAGTCGCTAACATATTTAAGGAATCCAAAGTATTGCCTTCTCTTTATTCTACTTAGATAAAGATCGGAAAGAGAAACATAATTCATTGCCCTTGAAAGATCATCCAGATCAAGATATTCATCTGGAAGATTCTCATCAAGCCAGTGGAGCATCAAAGAAGGATCCTCATCAAGGCTCGAAAGTATATCCAGTGAAGATTTCATTGATATACTTAAGAGGATTCTTAAAGTTGCACTGTAAATGTTTTCCTGAACATCCCTGAATCCCAGGATTTCAAGATCACTTTCCCTTATTGTCTTTTTTCCCATTGAAAGCATCTGAAGATCATTTATCGCTGCCCTGACATCACCACCTGATCTCTGGGCAATTCTTTCAAGAACACTCTTTTCAACATAAATTCCTTCTAGCGAGCAAATTTTTGCAAGAATGGATGAAGCAATCTGTTTGTAGTTAAGAGCCCTGAATTTTACTTCATCGCAATATTTTCTGAGAATTAGACCAAGCTCACCTTTAAAAAGTTCATATGGATCATTAACAATAAGTACAATCGGTTGCATGGAAATTTCAATTGTCTCAATTATTGCTTTTCTACCACCCCTATCTCCCCCCTCTCCTTTTGCTTCGTAAAGATTATCTGCCTCATCAAGAATGATCAATTTTCTTTTTCCTTCCTTTGATGATAGAAAGTTACCCTGATCATCAAAGGTTTCATACAAAGAACCCTTCAATGCAATGTTCTTAATGTTTTCCTCATTCCTTATATCGGATGCATTTAGTTCAATCACACCCCATCCCATATCGTGTGCAAGGGCAAGTGCTGCAGATGTTTTTCCAACACCCGGTCCCCCTTCAAAAACAAGAGCCTTCTTCTTTGGAATTTTTCCTGATTTCCACTCCTCTCCCCATTCTCTTATTTTCTGTATTGACTCTCTGTTTCCAACAACATCGTTCAATGATTTAGGTCTATATTTTTCAGCCCATTCTATCATTGAATATAAATAAACTATATGTTAAATAAATATTTTCTTTCCTCTTCAGTTTTTTCTTCAATTGACGGAATTGAAACATTTGTAATTATGGCCATAATTCTAATCCTATCTTCAAGAGCAGGATCAACAAAGATCCCTGGTGTTATGTTTTCATTTTCCAGCAGGTATGATGAAAATTTACCAACTACCCTTTCCATAACGAATCCAAGGGTTGGTTCCTCACCCAGAACCATGTAAAGTATTGCCTTTGTTGAACTTGAAATGTTAACATCTGAGAGAGGGTTCTGTACCATTTCATCAATCACATCTTCAACATTTTCCATCTTACCTTCATTATAAAGAATTGTTGAGAGTTTGCCTGAAGACAACAGATGTTTTACTTCTGAAAAACTTATATGCAGGATTGATGGTTTTGTCATAAGTGTATAAAAGGAATCAACAATCCAGTATATTAACTGGTCCATAACCATAAATGCCTTTTCGGCCGGTAGGGTTTTAGGAGCGGTCATAAGAAGCTTGTTGTTGTCCAGAACAATAAGTGTTTTGGATATTTTGGTGAGCATCTTTATTCCTTCCAGGGCCTTTCTGTACCTTGATCCTTCGGATCTAAAAGGTAATGTTACAACATTTATAACAAGTGCACCTGTTGATATGGCCATTTTGGTTATTTCTGGAGTTGCACCTGTTCCTGTACCACCTCCATAACCTGAAATTATAAATATTACATCGAATCCTCTGATCTTTTTTATTATTTCTTCTCTTGCAGGAAAAACTGCCTTTTCACCGAGTAGAACGTCACCCCCTGTTCCCATACCCTTTCCTGCTTTGAGTAATATTTTCACATCTGCCTTTATGGATTCAAGATGTGAAAGATCAGTATTTATAGCTATTGTGTAAAACCTTCTGTTGCTTAAGCTATAGATTCTATTAACAGAATTGTTTCCAGCACCACCAATACCGATTATGCATATTCTGCCATTTTTTGTTGAATATTCATTTTTGTCGCTTATTTTGTATATTACTTTTTCTATATTCATTGTTGTTCCTTTACCTTTTCCCTTACAATCTCCTTTATTCTTCTGTTCACATATTCTCTAACCGCCTGTCTTATGAGATCCTCCTTATCAACAGCATCACCACTGTCAACAAGAATATCAATAGAATCCATAATTGCCTTTGGGAGCTCAACAGGGATCTTTGAAATATTCGGAGGTGAGAACCTTGATTTTAAAAATTCCTGTATTGCTGTCCTAATAACATCTGACATATTTTTAAATTCACCTGTTTTCAAGAGCTCTTCTAATTTTTTGTAAGCTTCACCAGAAATTCTAATAGTAATACGCGTTGATTCCATCAAAGAATCTTTTTCAGACATTTCAAACACCTTATTCTTTCAATCGTCTGACACTTTTAAGATATAAACCACTCATATTTATATTTTTTTATTAACTTTACCTTATTCTTTTTATACATTTTTCAGAATTTATTATTGTCAGTAATACGAAATTACAAAAAATTTATAAAAAAAGTTACCTTAAACCTTTTCCATTCAAATGGTGATTGAAATGGAAAGAAACATAGTTGTAGAGGAAATAAAAAGTCTCGCGGTTGAAGACAGAGATGTGGAAATTGTTGAAAGGAAAGGAATAGGTCATCCCGATAGCGTTGCTGATGGTATAGCCGAATCGGTTAGCAGGGCGCTGAGCAGATACTATATTTCAAGATATGGAAGGATATTGCACCATAATACAGATGAAACACAGGTTGTAGGCGGACAGGCACAGCCAAGGTTTGGTGGAGGATTAATGCTGGAGCCCATATACATTCTTCTGGTTGGAAGGGCAACCACCAAGATCAACAGTTCCAACGGTGAGGAAAGAATACCATATAGAACACTGGCAATTCAGGCGGCCAGGGAATACCTGAAGAAAAATTTCCGAAATCTTAACATTGATGAGGATGTTATTATTGACTGTAAAATTGGACAGGGATCACAGGATCTAAGGGAACTTTATGATCCTTCAAAGTTACTTGCAAATGATACATCTTTTGGTGTAGGATTTGCACCATTCACAGAAACTGAAAAATTAACTTTTGAGACAGAAAGATATATAAATGGAAAATTAAAGGATAGGTTCAAGGAACTCGGTGAGGACGTTAAGGTTATGGGTTTCAGACAGAAGAATAACATAAACCTTACAATTGCAATTGCCTTTGTTGATAAATATGTCCCCGATAAATCTCACTATCTGAATGTAAAGGAGGAGTTAAAGGAGGCGCTTCTTGATCATTCAAGCAATTTCACAGATAAGGATGTTAATATATACATAAATACAGCCGATAATCCAGACAGGAATCTTTTTTACCTGACAGTAACAGGGCTTTCCTTTGAGAATGGTGATGATGGATCTGTGGGTAGAGGAAACAGGGTCAATGGTCTCATTACACCCTACAGACCTATGAGCATGGAAGCTGCTGCAGGAAAGAATCCTGTAACCCATGTTGGAAAACTTTACAATATACTTGCATTCAGGATAGCTGATGAAATCTATAACGCAGCAAAGAATGATGTAAAGGAAGTTCATGTAAGAATAGTGAGTCAGATAGGAAGGAGGATAGATGATCCTCATGTTGCAAATGTGCAGATAATTCCAGCACCTGGTGCAAATATATCAAAGTATGAAAGAGAGTTCAGGGAAATCACTGACAGGCATCTTGCAAACATAACAAAGCTTAAAGATGAGATAGTGCAGGATAAGGTATCAGTGTTTTAGAAAATTTTATTATTTTTAATATTTATCGTTACCTCATGTGTCTTGGAATACCGGGGAAGGTAATTGAAATTAAAGGTAGTTTTGGTAAGGTGGATTTTGGCGGATCCTACAGGGATGTGAACCTCTCCCTGGTTGATGCAAAAGTGGGAGATTATGTTATAGTACATGCGGGTTATGCCATTGAGATACTTGATGAAGATGAGGCTAAAAAAACACTGGAAATTTGGGAAAAGATAGTTGAGAGCGAATAAGAGATTCATATGACAAAAGAAATAGAAATTGCATCAAAAATAATTGCGAAATTAAAGAAAAAGAAACTTAATTTAAGAATCATGCATGTTTGTGGAACGCATCAGGATACAATTGTAAGAAATGGTCTTGATGTGCTTTTTGAATCCGTTGGAATTGATGTTAGGGAGGGTCCTGGATGTCCTGTGTGCGTTACAACAACAAGGGAGATTGAAAATGCAAAACTTTTCATAAGAGAGGGAAAAACCTTGGCTGTCTATGGGGACATGCTCAGGGCTCCGGGGGAAAAAGGATCAATAGAAACTGAGAAAAGCAGGGGAGGGAGGGTTATTGTTGTTTACAGCATTGATGATGCGGTTAAGTATGCAAAGGATCATCCTCATGAAGATGTAATATTTTTAGGTGTTGGTTTTGAAACAACAATGCCGAGTACAGCTGTTACATTGATAAATGATCATCCAGAAAATTTCTTTGTCTATTCTTTGCACAGGCTTACACCACCAGCAGTTTATGCTGTTCTCTCATCCGGAAGGATAAAACTTGATGGCATTATCCTCCCTGGTCATGTAAGCACAATAATAGGCCAGCATCCATGGGAAAATATATGCAGAGATTTTTCAATGCCACAGGTTATTGCTGGTTTTGAACCACTTGATGTTATTTTTGCAGTATCAATGCTTGTTGAACAGATAGAAAAAGGTGAAAGTAGAGTGGAAATAGAATACACAAGGGCTGTTAAGAAAGAGGGAAATATGAAAGCACAGAGTTATATAAACAATGTTTTTGAAAAGGTGGATGTGGAGTGGAGAGGTTTTCCTGTCCTACCAAAAAGTGGTATGAAAATCAATGAAAAATACTCTGACCATGATGCAGAAAAGGTATTTCATGAAATACTTATGAAGAATGAAGGTATTGAATTTAAGGATCCCCCGGGATGCAGGTGTGGAGATGTTATAAGAGGGGAAATATATTCCTGGGAATGTCCTCTTTTTGGAAAAGTTTGCAAACCTGAAACACCTGTTGGACCATGTATGGTATCATCCGAAGGTGCATGCGCAATAGAATACAAGTATGGAACAAGAAAAAGAATCAAAGAAGTTTAGTCAGTATGAATCTAACACTTTCCACACCATTAATTTTCTTTATGGAATCTGCAAGGTTATGAATTTCCATGCCTTTACCATCCACAATTATACTTTCAAAGCAGTTTCTTTCATCTATGTGTATGTGAATGGATGATCTTATTATTTTTGTATATTTATGCTGTATATCCACAAGATCATCATTAATTCCTTTTTTTTCATGGTCGTACATAACAGCAATAACACCGTAAAACCTCTCATTTTCTTTTGAAGCAAAATCATTGAGAATTGCATCTTTCACGAGAAATGATAAAGCCTCAGATCTGTTTGGAAAATTTCTTTTTCTTAAAAAAGAATCAAACTTTTTCAAAAGATCATCATCCATGGAAACACCGAATCTTCTCTTCATAGTTAAGAATTTTTTTGGGATATATTAAAGATTTGTCTGAAAAATTCATGTTGTAATTGATGAAAATAGTATCAACGTGGTATCTGTTAGTGTTACTGATGAACACAGATCAGACAGTAAAGAATTCAAGAATGTTCTTGATCCTATAATTGGAAAAGTGACAAAAGTGTATGGGAATAAGGGTTATGACAGTAGAGAGAATTTCAATTATCTCGCTAATAACAATGTAACACCAATAATACTGCCAAGAAAAAATGAATAACAAGAGCAAAGGTAGTCAGAGAAATTAATAAAATGGGTGTAGAAAATTGGAGGGAATCTGTTGAATACGGTAAAAAGATGGAGAGTGGAAATATTCTTTTCTAGACTGAAAAGAGCAATGGGAGAAGTGATAAATGCAAGGAAATTTATTTATCTGGTTCAAGAGGCACTAATGAAGATTTACTATTACTTTATTTTAAGAAAGAACACGGTAGCGAACTAAAGATGATTAATCTAATAAATAGTTAACACACTAGTCTGAAAAGAGAATTTCAGGATTTTGAATAGATCATGCTTCCTATAATATTCTGACCCACGGATATGCCCGCGTCCCCAGGAGGAATTTTTGAATGTGTTATCAGTTCATCACCATATTTTTTTTCAATTAAATTTTCTAAAATATCAAGAATTGGTATACTATATGCCACTCCTCCAGAGATACCTATTTTTGTACCATAACTTTCAGCAAATTCCACTGCAATGTCTGTGTAAATATCAAGAAGATCATAAACAAATGAATATGCAAGATCCTCAGGTTTACCATTCATTTCAAACAATGCCTTGAACATATCCTTTGTTTTTATAATGATTCTGTCTCCCTTTTCAACACTTTTTGGAAAATCAAACAACTTTTTTCCTTTCATTAAAGGGAGTTCAAGCATCATGGCTGGTTCACCTTCATATGTCATTTTATCAGAAAAACCTAAATAATTTGAAATTGCATCCAGAACTCTTCCAAAACTTGAACTCTTTATACTTTTATCCCCAACTATTCTAATTGTTTTTGGATCGTAATTTTTGTAAGTTTTTCCATAAATTGAAAAAAGATATGCCAAAATTCTTGATGGATCTTTGATTGCATTTTCGTTTCCAGGGAGAGGAATATATTCAAGAGAAGCCAATCTTTTATAGTTAAAAATATCTGTGAACAAAAGTTCCCCTCCCCAGAGCTGTCCATCATCACCATATCCTGTTCCATCAAAAGTGAATGCAATTATACTTTCAAGAGAATTATCAAAGCATAGTGATGATGCATGAGCATGATGGTGCTGTACCTCAATTACATTATTTGTAATTGATGAAAATTTTTCAACAATCTTTCTGTAACCATATCCGGGATGTTTGTCCATAACTATTGCATCAATCTCATCCAATTCCAGAATCCTCATAAATTCTTTAACCATTTCCTCAAAGAATTTCAAATAATTGTAACTCGATAAATCACCGAGGTACTGTGATGAAAAAATAAGATTATCCCTGCTGATGGAAATTCTTGCATTTGTATGAGCACCCAGAGAAAGAATTCTCTCTTTGTATGGTACTTTAATAATATCGGGTACATATCCTCTGGATTTCCTTATGAAGAGTGTTCTGTTTTTCCATGTTTTGAGAACGGAATCATCAGTTCTATGAAATATTTCAAGGTTGTGAATAAGATAGAAATCTGCGTTAAGTGAAAAAACATCAGAATTTTTTGTAATCATTGGCTCTCCCGGAATGTTTGCCGATGTGTTTATTATTGCATCATGTTTAAGATAGTGGAAAAGTATGTAATGGAACGCAGAGTAAGGTAGATAAATGCCAACGTAGGGCAGACCAGGTGCTATACCCTCTTCAACATTTTTCTTTTTCAGCAAAACAATTGGTCTGGAACTGGAAACTAAGAGAGATCTTTCAAAATCATTGACGTATGAATATTTTTCCGCAGTTTCAATATCCTTTACCATTATGGCAAAAGGTTTTTTTGGTCTACCATACCAATTCCGGAATTCATTAACCTTTTCAGGAATGCATGATATGTGCATACCGCCCCAGCCTTTTGCCACACCGAAGTAACCTTCATCAATTAATTTTGCATATTCTTTGATTGGATCATCTATCTCTATTTTTATTCCATTTCTGTCGTAAAGTGAATAATGCGGTCCGCATTCTTTGCATGATATTGTTTGTGCGTTGAATCTTCTATCATCTATATTCTCAAATTCATTTTTGCAGGAAAGACACATTGGGAAATTTTTCATGGTTGTATTTTCCCTGTCATAGGGTAAATCTATCAATATAGAAAATCTTGGACCACATATTGCACAGTTTGTGAAAGGATAAAGGTACCTTCTATTTTTTCTGTCAAAAAGGTCCTTAACACAATCATCACATATTGAAATGTCCGGTGGAAATTCCCAGCTCTTTTTTCCTGGAGAACTTTCGATTATTTTAAAATCATCAAATTCGCCATTTTCTTCAAAAATTTGAATTGAATCTATTTTGGCGTTTGGAGGAATATTTTTCATTAAGATTTCAATGAACTTTTCATGATCCCTGTCCACAAATATTTCAACATATGCGCCTGCATTTTTAACATAACCTTTAAGGCCCAGTGACCTTGCAATTCTTGCAACAGTGGGTCTGAATCCAACACCCTGCACTATTCCTTTCACTATAATTTTCATCAAACATCCCATGATTTTTTTAGGTTTAACCTTATCGGAATCAACATTGGTAAATGGCATTTCTCATTTAAAAATTTATTGAAAAATATGGTGAGAATTTTGCAAAAAGTAAATATTATCAAATTCATTGATGAATAATATGAAAATAGAATTGAAGCACGGGGCTGGCGGAGCAGCGATGGACAAACTGCTTAAAGAAAAAATTGTAAAGAACATAAGGAACAGAAAAGCCGAAATACCATTACAGTACATGGATGATTCTTCAGTTATAGATGGAATTGTTTTTACAACAGATTCATACACAATAAAACCGATATTCTTTCCTGGGGGAGATATCGGAAAACTATCGGTATCGGGAACTGTGAATGATCTATCAGTGATTGGTGCTGAACCAATCGCTCTTTCCTCTGCTATGGTTGTTCAGGAGGGTTTTGAAATTGATGATATTGAAAAGATAGTGAAAAGCATGGAAGAAACCGCTGAACTTGCTGGTGTTGAAATAATTACAGGTGATTTCAAAGTTGTTGAAAGGGATGATTTGCATGATATAATTATTAATACATCTGGAATAGGAAAAAGATCCCCACTTCTGGATAAAAATTTTCAAATTGTTAACAGATACAAAAAGCATGATGAAAACTGGCTTCTGGACAGGAACGTAAAGGATGGTGATGTATTCATAGTTTCAGGATACATTGGTGACCATGGAATAAGTGTTCTTTCTGTAAGGGAGGGAATATACTTTGAAACAGATGTCAAGAGTGATGTAAGACCGTTGAATAAAATGATGGAAAAAATACTGGATGTAGGGGGAATTGTTGCAGCAAAGGATCCAACCAGGGGAGGTCTTGCCAATGCACTCAATGAAATCTCAGAAAAAAGCGGCGTGGGTATTTTAATCAATGAAAGTAGCATACCAATAAGAGATGGCGTAAAAAGTGCCTGCGATATGCTTGGTATAGATCCACTTGAAATAGGAAACGAAGGAAAGGCTGTAATCGTTACTGTTGAGGAAATGGCACAGGACGTTCTAAATGCACTTAAGGAAACAGAAGAAGGAAAGGATGCGGCAATAATTGGAAAAGCAACAAAAAATCTGGAGTATGTTGTTATGGAAACAAAGTATGGTGGAAAAAGGGTTGTTGAAAAGCCCATTGGTGATCCTGTACCAAGAATATGTTAGATTTCAAGATTATTTTTTTCAAGAATTTCAGGGTTGGAAAACAGTTCATCAATTGGTCCATTGAAATTTATTGTTCCTGAATTGAGAACAACAACATTTTCTACAATTTCTTTAAGCATCTTCAATTCATGAGTTGCAACAATTACAGTCTTTCCATTTTTTTCAAGATCTTTTATAATCTCAATAATTTCCCTTTTGCTTTTTGGGTCCAAGTTTGTTGTCGGTTCATCAAGTAAAATAACATCAGTATCCATAACAAGAACTGATGCCAGTGCGACCTTTTTCTTTTCGCCATCACTCAAATGAAACGGTGCACAATCCCTTAAATGCCCGATTTTCAACATTCTAATTACCCTTTCTGCCCTTTCTTCAGCATCCTTAAATCCAAGGCTTAGTGGTGCAAATATGATATCATCATAAACTGTTTGAGAAAATAATTCAATGTTGGGATCCTGAAATAAAAAACCTACATGCTTTCTTACCCAAAGAACATTTTTAGGGTTTTTTACCATTTCACCTGTAATCGTTTTACCCATAAATGTGATCTTTCCATTTTGAAATGGTTCGAGAAAATCCATAACTTTAAGTAAAGTTGATTTACCTGCACCGTTCGGGCCAACTATGGCAATATGTTCACCATTTTCTATTTCCAGATTAATTTTATTCAAAACAACTTTGTTTGTAAAGGAAAAAACTAAATCTTTAATTGAGTAAATCATGGTATCACCAGGTATACAAAAATTGAATATGTAACCAACATAATTATTAAAGCAAAATCAACAAATTTGAAATTGGGTTTTCTTATTCTTATGGGGAATTCTCCAATATAACCCTTTGATACCATGGATCTATAAAGATTCTCAGAATCAACAATAGATTTATAGAATATGTGCGTTAAGAGTTTTGAGCCAAGAATTCTATCATTTTTCTTTGAGATCTTTTTGAAAAACTTTGATTTTTTTGCCAGGAGCATATTGTAAACATCTGTGGCAATAATAAAAATCTGAAGGTATGTTAACGAAAGTAAAGCAACAAACTTCTTTGGGAACTTCAAATATACAAGTGAATCAAGTAAATTTTTCCAACCCCCAAAAAATATAAGAAAATAAAAGGAAGATACAAGGACCGTTGTTCTAAGAACAAGTATAAGTGAACTCTTCAATCCATCAAGAGTAATTCCTGTGGAATAATTGAGAATATTGAATTTGATCACGAAGATTCCTGATGAGAAGGGATAAAATAGGTAGGGGATTGTTATTAGAAATGTGAACAATGGTATAAATGACAATAAATAAATATAATATTTAATGTTTAAATTAATAACTAAAATCATGGAAATTATAAAAATTAATAGGAGAAATAGTTCGATTATGGAATGAAACAAAAAAGAATCAAAAACCATTAGTACTGTAAAAAATATCAGTGAAATTTCACTGAAAAAATTCTTCCCTCTGTTTGAAAGATAATAGATTGCCCTGAAATATTTTGATAGATCCATTAATGTTCTATCTATCAGTGTAGTCATTTCCTTTTCGCCAGCGCAAAAATATACATTATTGAAAATATTGCCAATACACCAACAAAGGCCGAAATTATGTATCCTAAGCTTGCTAGAAATGGTGTATTCCATCCAGATATGTCATAATCTGGGAGAGGTGCAAATGTATAAAACTGTTGTGGGTACCAGTTTCCTATATGGTCCCATTCTGCATATGCTGGACCATAATTCCATACAAATAGTATACCTAGAGGTGTAAGAAATATGAATAATATGAGAATGATCAAAGCTTTTCTCATTCCCACACCTCCATAAATGACGGAGAAATTTTTGGCATTTTAAGAAGATCCCCATGGGAATGTAATATGTAAGCGATCACCGATGATGTGACAAAAAACTCCACAGGTCCCGCTATCAGAAGATGGGCGAAAAGCATGGCAGGTATTGAAAGATAGTATGGATAAGGAAAATAACCAGGATTTATGAACGGTTGAATACCAAGTTCAGTTCCACATGCAAAAGCTGCGATATTTATACCTATGTATGAAGCAATTCCTGCAAGAAAAGGTTTATATTTTTCACTCACTTTTTTTTCAAAAAATTTATAAATTATATAACCTGAAAATGGCATAACGAAAGCCATGTTGAAGCAGTTTGCTGCAAATGTTGTTATACCTCCGTCCCCAAACATTAGAGCCTGGATAAGGAGTGCAACAGTTACCGCAACAGTTGCAGCGTATGGACCAAGCAATATTGCAATCAGTACCGCGCCAACCATGTGTACAGTTGTGCCATCGGGCACAGGCCAGTTGAACATCATGGATATGAAGGAAAAGGCTGAAAGTAGTGCAAGGAAAGGTATTTCCTTAGGCCCGAGCTTTTGAAATGTTTTTTTAAAGGCAAAATACCATACTGGAATCATGATTGCATAGAAAAACAGAATCGTTAATGGCCCCAAATATCCATCTGGAATATGCAAACTTTCACCTCCGTGTTACTATTTTTACTATATGTGCTACATGATTTTAATGAATATAAATTTTTCTTAAAATTTTGTTAAATTTTTATCAATAATATTATTTAATTCGTGATAAAAAGTTGAATTCTTACAATTAATTGGAGATTTATCTATTATCGAATTATCAAAATTCAAATAACCAATATATGGAAATGTATTTTCTTTGCATTTTAATTCCACATTAAGGTTTCCAAAATACCCGCGCATATTCTCAATGACACCAAACCTCTTTCCGTATTTTTTAAGAATATCACCTGTTCTTTTAACAACATTCCAGGAAATATCGTTTGGAATTGTCACAAGGAATATGAAAGGATCGGAGAAAATCTGCAAGGAGGTAAGGAATTCATCACCTGTTCCAGGTGGCAGATCCACTACGAGATACTCAAGGTCTACAAATTTAGTTATTCCAATCATTTCTTTTATAAGGTTTTCCTTATGTTTACCACTTAATTGAGCGGGTTTTCCTCTGAGAAATAGTTCAAGACTCATTATATCAATATTCTCTACCCTTAATGGAATAATACCATCTTTTTTTTCTGTTAATTTAAAATTTTTTATGTCAAAAATCCTTGGTATTGAGGGACCATGTATGTCAAGATCGAGAACACCAACTCTATATTTTCTTGAAAGTATGTATGAGCCGAATGCAGCGATTGTGCTTTTTCCAACGCCCCCCTTTCCACTTGCAAAAATAAGAATTTTTTTAATATCCTTTAACCTCATTTTCACCATACTATTAATAAAATCCAGGTTCTTCTGAGAAATCATTCATTCACCTCCAGGACAATTTTTTCAATAACCACTCCAGTTTCACCGTACATATCGAATTCGTGAGATCCACAGTAAGGACATTCAATGAAAATCTGTGCACTGTCAGGTAAATAGTGAAGGGGTGTATCACCATCCACGTTGATTTTCTCAATGTTCTTTTCAATTTCAGAGAAATTCCATTCCCTCCCGCAATTTCTGCACTTAAATCTATTCTTTTCAATTGTTGCATAAACTTTTAGATCATCCATTAGATTTGGATCTTTAAGATCTTCAATTGCACCAACAAGTATCTGGGAATCTATGTTTGACATTTCTCCAATTTTTAAATAAATCTCTTTAACTTTCTTTGCATTATGCACTTTTGCTTCATGGATCATTGTATCAACTATACCCATTGCAAGACTCCATTCATGCATGAGTATATGAAAATTTTAAATCATAAATAAAGATTACCCAACCATTTTCCACATTACGTAAGCACTTTCACCGTTTGAGTAGTAACCCCGTAAAATACTAATTATTATAAAACCTCTTTTTTCATAAAACTGTATTGCATTGCTGTTTGACATCCTTACCTCTAGTCTGATTCCCTTGATTTTTTCATCTCTGCAAAGATCATCAAATTTTTTTAATAGAAGTGAGCCAACGCCTTTATTCTGAAATGAAGGATCAACACAGAAAATCAGTATTCTTGCTTCAAAAAGTGAAAGTCTCATGGATGCTAAAAAACCTATTACCTCATTGTCCACCTCTGCAACAATAAAACCTTTAGGCCAGGAATTGTAAATATGATAATAAATATCAACGCTGTATCTTTCCGTAAGCGTTTCTTCAGCAATTTTAATCACTCTCGAAAGATCTTCTATTCTAAAGTTTCTAACGTTAATCTTATTTTTTTCAAATTCCTTCTCAATTTTTTCCATGGTTGAGTATAGTTAAGAATTATTGAATTAATAAATTTTCCTCATTATAGTTCCAGGCCGAAAGCTTCAACAAAATTCTCAAATTTTTTATATTCCCTCAAGAAGTTCAGACCTTTTTCGGTTATTTTATAAACCTCATTTTCTTTTTTTATAAGGCCGTTCTTTTCAAGATAATCTATGTAACCCTGTAATCTGGAATAAGAAAGATTTGCTTTTGAAAGAAGCTTTGTGATTTTTATTTCCTTTTCATCATCAATTATTTTCAGTATATCGTAGATTATTCCAAGTTTTGACCTGTACTTTTTCATTTACTCCTAACCGTCCTGTAAATAACTGTGAATATTAAAATGAATGAAAGAAGCTGAATAATTTGTCCTATTATGTAGAACACTTCATGGTATATTGATACAGTAAAGAAAAAGTTTGATATGAAAAGAAAGAGAAAAGCTAGAAAAGTAAATAGACTATCCCTTGTTTTTCTATTCATATAATTTATGAATGTTTCAATGCTTATGAATATTTGAAAAACAATGACAAATATTTCAAGGTATGGGTTGATGATCATTAATGGTGTTAACAATGCAATTTCTTTCAGCTGAAAAACATACGAGAGTGATATAAAAACAAAACCAAGTATTTCAAAAATGTAAAATATGGTTACAACAAATCTATCTATACTTAGCCTTTCTAAGGAAATTCTAGCAGGTAAAGGTGTTAAAATGTTCAGGGTTATGAGAAAAATATGCAAAAACATGGCTGTTGATATAAGCATGAATCCAAGAGAAAAATAGAAAATCTTAATATTCTTTGAAAATCTGAAGGCCCTGTAGGAAACAAGGGCCGTGAGAATGCTAACAATGCCTATAAAAAGTTCAAGAACAACGGATAGAATGAAGAACCAGGTTGGTATCATATTATCTTTGAAAATTTTGTTATGTATTTAAACTTTGATAGAACATTCGTTCATTTTCTTTAAATTTATGAAACCTTAAAGGTGAAATATGGAAATCAGAACTGTAATGTTCATGGAAGAATTCGCCTGGAACATAATCACATTTCTACTGGTTACTGGAATATTTTCTTTTGCATCATTAATAATACTATCTCTTTTGCCAAAGATTGAAAAATTAATTGCATAAAAATTATGTTAACATTTGTAATGAAAATTTGTGTTTTCATGAAATCAATAAAAGTTTTTTTTATTCAAGGATGTGAGAAATTTGGATCACTGTACTACAAGAATGAAAAAATTAAAGCTCACAATAAAATTTTATGGTATTATTTTATATCTTTGTTTAATAAGGAATAGTTGAGTGTGATTTAATGCTCGCAAGAAAATCAATGCTTGTGCTGTTTCAAAACCTCGTTTCCGGTTTAATTGGTTATCTCGGTTTATTATTCATACTTAGGTATGCAGGTCTTGAGGCATACGGTGTTTTTTCATATGCACTATCATTTCTTGGCCTTTTTTCATTTATCCTTGATATGGGCTTTTCAACAGCAAACATAAAAAGGCTCAACGAAGGTATTGATTTTGAGGAAGGCATTACAGTATATTTCATAATTAAGGTCATACTCTCAGTATTATTCGTTGGAATTGTAATTTCTACAATTTTTATATGGATATATGTTCTCCATAGAGGTTTTCAGACAATATATGAAGAATATGCAATTTTCATACTTATTTTCTATTACATACTGCAGAGCTTTATAGGTTATTATCAATCTATCTTTACGGCAAGCATAAAGGCTGCAATTGTAAGTCTGCCAATTTTAATAGAATCACTGTTTAGAAATTCTCTTTACATTATTTTGAGCATTTATATGGTAAAGTTCCTTGTTAATAAGGATCAGTTTGCACTTGTTATGTCAATTGTTTCGGTTGTATCCTATGCCATTTATATTTCAATATATTTCCCCTATGCAAAAAAATGGCGTTTTAAGAAGCCATCAAAAGATCTATTTATGAAATACTTAACATTTGCAATACCTGTTTCCATCACGGGTGCGCTTGGAACTGTTGCAACTAACATAAACAACATTTATATACAATTTTTCTGGGGGCTTGTAAGTGTTGGTGCATACTCAAGTATATTAAAAATAGTATCATATATAACGGTTTTTTCCACAGCACTCGTTTCGATGCTTTACCCAGCACTTTCTTCATTGAATTTCAATGGTAACAGTGAAGAATATAACAAAACTTTGCTGAATTCAGAAAAATACATCTCACTGTCCATAATGCCAATTATTGTTTTTATGATTGTATTTTCCTGGCAGGTTTTAAACCTTTGGTCTGGTGAACTTATTCCATACAGTTCAATTTTAATAGTTTTTGCTTTAATGGTTTACATAAACAGTATAAATTCCCCATACTCCACACATTTCAATGCTGTTGGCAATCCAAGATTCATTACCTATACATCTTTTATAAACCTGATAAGTATTGTAATCCTGAACACAATTTTAATCCCACAGAATTTTCTATCACTTGGCGCACTTGGTGCGGCTCTAGCCAACCTTATATCAAGTTTAATAATAATGATTATTGTTAGAGTAAAAACATATAAAACCATCGGAATCTTTGGAAACAGGGAATTATTAGGTCAGTTTTTAGGTGCAGTTTTAACATTTTTAATATTATATTTCATTTCACCCCACTTTCCCACTACACCATTATGGTCACTTGTAATTTGGCTAATATTTTCATATTTATTGTATTTCCTGATTCTATTCCTTCTGAGAATTTTAAAGAAAGAAGATCTTGAGTTTATAATTGAAGTAATAAATCCTAAAAAAATGTATTCCTATATAAAGGATGAAATCAAAAATAAATGATTATTTGTTCAGGACCTGCCTGCCTTTTCTCATTATGTGTGCACCGAATATTATTGCCAGATAGAACCCTTCAGTTGTAAGAAAAATGAGAATGGTTTCCCATGCAAATAGGTAAAGAACAAGGCCTGTTATGAAGCCATTAAAATCACTATTTGACATCATCCTAGGACCCCATATGGTTAACCATACGGATCCATTCTCCATACTTACATTTGATATATATAGACCGGATGGATAGGTCGATACATTTATTGAAAATGTTGTTACATAAAAGCTGTTTACTTCCGTTGAATTGGATGTGTAATTTTTAAAAGGCATTGCAGTGACATTTTTTGTATCTATTCTTTCCACCGACAGTTTCACAAACTCAGATTTGTTTGTTACTATTGTTACGTTGTAATAACCATTCACAGGATAAAATGTGGCAGTTACATTCCTGACAATACTTGAAGATTGCTGTGGTATGTAAGGTTTATTGTATTGATCTATATAGTACGAATTTTCAACCGGAAAAAGTGAAAATAGAAGAAGAGAAACAATTAAAATTGCAACAGTTCCCCATATTGCCCTTTTCTTTGTCTGCCATATTTTTTTTCTATGAAATATATAAAAAACAAAAATTGGGTAAATAAGAATAATTGAAAAACCCGTGAGTACTGTTGCAAGTATGAACAGAAATCCTACCGGTACAAGTATAACAAGAGTGGAAATTTCAGGAGTTATTTTCATTTTTATCACTCTCTAAACAACTTTTAAATATTAAATTTTTTGGATTGAAATTGTTACGTATTTTCCATCTATCTCCCAGTTCTTTCTGTATCCATTATCTGTTTTCTCTTTTATCTTTGAAAGTGTTTCATTTTCTATATATTCCCTTTTCATTTCAACTGCATTTCTTATTTCTTCATCCTGGGTTATTATTTCAACAAATATTCTGTCAGCATATGCAAGGTTCATTTCTTTTCTCATTATCTGTATTCTTCTCACAATTTCTCGAGCAAGTCCCTCATAAAGAAGATCCACGCTGAGTTCTTTACTTAACAAAACATAAGTATCGTGATCGCTGACAAGAACAAATTTTTCATCAGTAATTTCATTAAAGATAAAAGATTCCGGGGGCAAATCAAACCCGAGAACATTAACGCTTGAGTTATTTTCAAGTATTTTCTTAAGTTCAGATGGATCCATTTCCAGGATTTTCTCTTTAACCTCATTGATTCTTTCTTTCACAATGGGACCGATAATTTTGTAATTCAAATCAATACTATATTTAATGTAATTTTCCCTGTTATCATCGTACAGGATTTTCTTTATGTTCAATTCATCCACTATCATTGTTTCATAGTCTTTGAGTTTATCCAAAAGATCTTTCTTACCAATAACAATCAATTTTTTCAGAGGCTGTCTTGTTTTTATATTTGCAAGCTGCCTTGCCCTTCTGCCCATTTCAACTATTTTTATTACATTATCCATTTCATCTTCAAGCCTTTTATCTATTAAATCCAAACTTTCTTTTGGGTATTCCGATAGATGAACGCTCTCTTCACCGGTTAAATCTCTATAAATGTATTCCGATATGAAGGGTGTGAACGGGGCCATCAATTTTGAAAGATCTCTGAAAACAATGTAAAGCGTTCTGTATCCTGAAAGTTTTTCATCAGTTACTTTTTCTTCCCAGAACCTTCTCCTAGATCTCCTTATGTACCAATTACTCAATTTCCCAAGAAAGTTTTCAATGCACTCTGTTGCCCTGTGGATTTCAAAGTTTAACATACTTTCGTTCACGCATGCTATGGTGCTGTTTAATTCAGATATTAACCATCTGTCAAGTTTTTCTGTTATTTTACCATTATCAAAAATAAATCTATCAAGTGTGGAATTGCTGCGGTAAAAGACGTAAGAATTCCAGAGTGTGTCTATTGTTCTCGATTTATATTCCCTTATCAGGTTTATGCTAACCCTTCTATCGCGCCAGAGTGGTGAACTGTAAAGGTACAGGCGTAGAGAATCGGCGCCAAGTGATTCCATAACAGGTATTGGATCAACATAGTCCCCCTTGCTCTTACTCATCTTTTCTCCTTTTTCATTCAGGACCAGACCGAGCGTTAAAACATTCTTGTATGCATTTGAATTGAAAAGCAATGTGGATATAACATGTAAGGTGTAAAACCATCCCCTTGTCTGGTCAATTGCCTCTGTTATGAAATCGTATGGTATGCTGAAATCTACCTTATCAGAATTTTCAAATGGATAATGGTACTGTGCAAAGGAAGCACTACCGGAATCGAACCATGTATCTATAACATAAGGTTCCCTGATCATTTCTTCCCCACATATTTCACATTTAACCTTTATTTCATCAACGTATGGTCTGTGGGGATCAAAATTATTAATTTCGTTTAATGATCTTTCCAACAAATCGTTGAAGCTTTTCGGAACAAAATAGTGATTGTTTTTACATTTCCACACCGGTAATGGTGTGCCCCAGTATCTATCCCTGCTCAGTGCCCAGTCCTTAGCCTCGTTCAGAAAGTTTCCAAACCTTCCATGTTTGAGATGGTCGGGTATCCAGTTTATTTTTTCATTGTTTTCAATGATCTTATCCCTCACCTTCGAAACCTTTATGAACCAGGTATCAAGCGGATAATAGAGTAATGGTGTACCGCATCTCCAACAGAACGGGTATGTGTGTGTTATTCTTTCATATTTGAATACCTTTTTTTCATTCCTTAATCTTTCCATTATCTTTTTATCTGCATCCTTGACAAACATCCCCTTCCAGGGGCCTTCCTGAAATTTTCCTTCTTTGTCCACGGGATTCAAAATCTTTACATTGAATCTTTTTCCTATTTCAAAGTCATCGGCACCAAACGCAGGAGCAATATGGACTATTCCTGTTCCCTCTTCTGTTGTAACAAAATCACCTGATACTATAAAGAAAACATCTCCATCATAGTTTATATCAGGTATTAACCTCTCATATTTTCTTCCCAAAAGATCTTTGCCCATTAATCTTTTTATTATTTCTGCTTTTGGTAATAACTTTTCCATAACAGAGCATGCAAGGTAGTATTTTTCATTTTCATATTCAACAAGGCAGTATTCAACATTTTCATTAACAGCTAGGAAAAGGTTTGAGGGTAAAGTCCATGGTGTTGTTGTCCAGACCAGATAGTATGCATCCTCATCCTTGGCTTTAAATTTAACAAAAAGTGAAGGATCCTCTGTATCCTTGTATCCCTGGGCAACCTCATGGCTTGATAATGGTGTTCCGCATCTAGGGCAGTATGGAACAATCTTGAAATCCTTTTCAAGCAATCCCATTTTCCATATTCTATTCAGTGCCCACCAAACACTTTCAACATATTCATTATTCATTGTCACGTATGCATTTTCAAGATCCAGCCAGAAACCAATCCTTTTTGTCATTTCTTCCCATTCATTCTTGTATCTGAACACACTTTCTCTGCATTTCCTGTTGAAGTTTTCAATACCGAATTTCTCTATTTCTTTTTTTGAATTTATCTTGAGTTCCTTTTCGACTTCAAGTTCAACAGGTAGGCCATGACAATCCCATCCTCCTATCCACGGATACACATTTTTACCATTCATGGCCATATATCTTAAAACAACGTCCTTCGCCGCTCTTGTCAATGCGTGACCCATATGGGGATGACCATTTGCTGTAGGTGGGCCCTCAAGAAATGTAAAAATTTCACCCTTCTCGTTTTTCTTCCTTAACTTTTCAAATATTTCCCTTTCTTCCCAGTATTTTAGAATATTCTTCTCCATTTCAGGAAAGTTCATCTTCTGGGTGAATGCATCTCCTTCCATTTATATCTTCCTCTTTTTCTATGGAAAAGTTTCCCTTAAATAAAATTTTTTTTATTTAGTCAAAAAAGAATAACATTATAAATATGTGTTCATTTAAAAATTTGTGAAATATTTGATTATTGGTGCAGGGCCAAGCGGACTTAAGTTTGCCAATGAGATTGGCCAGGATTTTTTAGTTATTGAAGAACATAACCAAATAGGAAGGCCTGTTCATTGTACAGGCATTGTCTCAAAAGAATTTATTTATAATTATTCAAACAATTTTATATTGAATAGAATAAGAGGCGCGGAAATAAGTCTTGGAAAGAAAAAATTTGAAATTGGAAAAAATGAAACTGTTGCTTATGTTATTGATAGAGAGGAATTTGAAAAAGAAATGTATGAAAATATCAATGAGAATGTGGTTCTTGGAAAAAGAGTAAAAAAGGTATCATATTCAAATGGAAAGTACATTGCAGAAATTCAGGGAGAAAAATATGAAGGAGAAATTTTAATAGGTGCGGACGGTCCTAGAAGTATTGTTAGAAAATTGGTTACAAATCAAAACATTGAATTTATAAATGGTGTGCAGGTGTTGTTGAAAAAAATGGATATACCCGGGGATCTTGTCAGAATATATCTTGACAGGGAATATTCTGACGGGTTCTTTGCATGGGCAGTTCCCAGGGATGACGATGTGCTTGTTGGATTGGGAACATACGATAGATCTCCAATAGCAAGGTTAAAAAAATTGCTTAAAGACGAATTCAAAGATCATGAAATAAAAGATTGGGTGGCGGGTCAGATACCAGTAGGAGAATTGAAAATGCATCATAAATATAATATTTATCTGGTTGGTGATGCAGGTCTTTTTGTTAAGGCAACATCCGGCGGTGGCCTTTTTTATGGTCTAAAAAGTTCAGAAATTCTTGCAGAGAGTTTAAAAAATGAGGAGGATTATGAGAAAAATTTAAAAGGGATAATAAAAGAACTTCACAGGGATCTATTGATTCACAAATTTTTTTCAGAGATCAATAAAAAGGAAATGGAAAGAATATTTGATATAATATCAAATGATGAAATAATTGAAATAATAAACAAATACGGTGATATTGACAGACCTTCAATTGTTGGAAAAAAGCTTCTTTTCAATGCTGAAATTTTTAAACTTTATCCAATTTTCTTTAGAATATTTCTTAGAGAAGTTTTTTAAAGTAGTTAGATTTTTTCCCATTATGGAATTGGAAAATATTTCAGGAAACACATACTATTTTTCAGGTTCAACATGCATAGGAATGTATCGAGAAGGAAAAAAGGTAACACTCGTCGATACAGGTATTGATGATAACAAAATAAGAAAAATTTTTAACTATCTGAATGAAGAATCACTTTTCATTGAAAATGTCATTATTACGCATTCACATGCGGACCATGCTGGTGGAAACGATTTTCTCCAGAAAAGGGGATTCACAAGATTTTTCTCAAGTGAAATGGAGGCTTTCATTCTAAAGCATCCGGATTTCTTTCCCTACATACTTTTTGGATCATCCTATCCTGAATTTCTGAACACAAAGTTTATAGTTCCATCAAAAACCGAACATGTTTATCCTGTTTCTTCGCTCAAAAATTTTACAATACTTGAATTTGAAGGTCATTCATTTCAGATGGTTGTTTTGAAAACAATGGATAATATAGTTTTTCTCGCTGATACTATGTTTTCGGAAAAAATTCTAGAAAAGCATCCAATTCCTTTCCATATTGATACGGAAAAATACCTCGATGCCATGGTAAAGGCAAGCGATATTGATGCCGACGGATACTTAATTTCTCATGGTGGATATTATAAAACAATATCCGATCTTAAAAAAATAAACGTTGGGGCTGTTGAAAAGATCCAGGAATTAATTGAAAAAAATCTACCTGAAACAATTGAGAATATCTACTCTCTGGTTCTAAAGGAATTGAATATACAGATAAAGGAACCATGGGAGTACTTTTTGAACAGGGTCCCTTTCCTTGCAATAGTAAAAAACTTGGAAAAAAATAGAAGAATTTTTATGGAATCAAAGGAAAATAAAATTTTTTTGAAGATTAAATGAACCCTGCTTTTGTTTCGAATATGAGTTCGGATAACCTCATCCTTTCTTTGACGTAGTGTGAAGTTATAAGATAAATGAACATTGCATCCCTGTAGAACTTTTCAATGCCGAAATCCATCAGGTATCCATATCCTCCATGTACCTGAAGGGCTAGTTTTGTAACTCTTTTTGCAAAGTCAAGTGCGTGAACTTTGAAGAGGAGATCCCTCTTTTCATCGTAATCTCCGGATGCAAGATTTGAAAAGAAATCGTTTAAAATTTCCAGTTCTGCATAGGCTTCAGAAATTCCGAAGGCCAGAGGCTGAAAATCCTTCAACTTATGCAAGAAAGCATCCCTTTCCTTTGCGTATTCAATAGCCTTTCTCAGGGCACCTGATGCAATACCGAGAGCAATTGATCCAACCGGCAGGTTTGTTTCCTTTGTGAAATCGATTTTAACATTTTCAATTCTTTTCACATTTTTAAGATCAACTGAAAATTCAACAGATGAAAAAGTCAATCCTTTTAGACCAAGCCTCTCATGTTCATCAAGTTTTTTGAATCCACGGTCAACAAGGTAAAAATTTTCTCCATCAAGGGTGATAATGAAAAAATCTGCACTTGAATTGAGAACACCATTTGTTATACCTATCAATGAATTATTTTCAATTCTAAGATCCCCTGGATTTGAGAAGTTCACAAACTTTGGATAAATGAAACTACCCGAAAGCTTACCTGATGCTATTTCTTTAATTCTGTCTTTCTGAGATTCATCGTTCTCAAGAATTTTTATCAAGAAGGAATTTTCAAGAAAAACGTAATATGCGACGGATGGGCTGGCAGCTGCAAGTTCTTTAAGAAGAATTGAATAACCCAATCTATCCAGTGATGCACCTCCAAGTTCTGGTGGTGCAATGGCCCCAAGAAAACCAAGCGAGGATAGTCTTTCTTTTAGGGTAGAACCTATTTTCTCCAATTCAATTGCTTTGTTTACTGGTTCAATTTCCTTCTCTGAAAAATCCCTTACCATTGATTCAAGAACCCTGTGTTCCTCGTCCATTCATTCCACCCCCATCTTTTTCATGAACATTCTGTAGACAACAAGCTTTTCTATTTCGCTTGAACCCTCCCATATCTCCATGATCTTTGCATCCCTGAACATTCTTTCAAGGGATGTTATTGCTCCATCCATTCCTGTTATTTCAAGTGCCCTTTCAGCTGCAAAGGTTGCGGTTTCAGCTGCGTAATATTTTGCCATGCTTGTTGCCACTGGATCAGGATTGAACTGAAATAGGTATGATGCTGCCTTGTAGGTCAATAACCTTGCTGCTTCAACTCTCGTTGCAATTTCCGCAATTGCAAACTGAATACTTTCCATGTTTGAAAATGATGGTTCTTTCTTTATTTTATCAATGATTAAATCAACTGCGCCCTGAGCTATACCTATGGCCATGGCTGCAACATAGATCCTCGATATATTGAAGAAAGTCATAACATAGTAGAAACCCTTACCCACTTCCCCAATTATGTTCTGGTCTGGTATCTTTACATGATCAAAAATTATTTCAGCTGTATCTGTTGCCCTGACACCCATTTTTCCAGTTAGCTTGTTCGCGCTCACGCCGGGCCATTTTGTTTCAACAATTATCATGGTCATGTTATGGTGTCTCTTTGCTTCAGATGGTGGTGGACCATTCCTTGCAAGAACAAGTAGAAAATCTGCTATTGAACCATTGGTTATAAACATCTTTGAACCGTTCATTACCCATTGATCCCCTTCCTTTTCAATCTTTGTTGCAATGCCAGCAACATCGCTCCCAGCAACTGGTTCAGTTACAGCAAATCCCATGATTTTTTCACCGCGTAAAACAGGTTCAAGGTACTTTTTCTTCTGCTCTTCTGTACCCAAAAGCATAAGAACCTCGGATCCAAAGGCTGAAACAAACGAAGAAATCCCAAGTCCAGGATCAACCCTGCACAGTTCTTCAATGGTTACTAGAAGATTCCAGGGATTGTTGTAATCTATTACCCCCTTTTCAAGTGCTGCTTTTCTTACCTCAAAGGGAAATTTTTCAATTTCATCGTACTTCCTTTTCTTTTCTTCGGTGAATTCATTTAATGCGAATTCCCTAGCCTGCTTCCTTTTTTCCTCAACTTCCTTTGGAAGTTCAAAATCCATAATCAAACACGCTCCAAAATGACAGCATAACCCTGGCCCCCTCCTACACATAGGGTGGCCAGTCCATACTTTCCATTCTTTTCTTTTAGAATTCTTGCAAGTGTGCCCGTAATCCTTGCGCCACTTGCACCAAGTGGATGACCGATTGCTATTGCCCCACCATGTATGTTCACCCTTTTTATATCAATGTTTAGCTTTTTTATTGCATTCAATGGAACAACCGCAAAGGCTTCGTTTATTTCCCAGTAATCTATATCATCAACTTTCATTTTCGCCTTTTCAAGAGCTTTTCTTGATGCTGGAACAGGTCCTTCTCCCATTATGCTTGGATCCACACCTGCCCATCCAAATGAAACTATCCTTGCAATTGGCTTAAGACCATACTCATCCATTGTCTTTTCATTCATAAGCATGGTCATGCTAGCACCTGCATTCAGAGGTGACGAATTTCCTGCAGTAATTACTCCATCAGGTTTGAAGGCAGGAGGTAATTTTTTTAACTGCTCCAAAGATGTATCGGGTCTTATGCTCTGATCTTTATCAACAGTGATCATTTCACCGTTATACTCCACCTGAACAGGCAAGATTTCGTCCTTAAAGTATCCGTTGTTCAAAGCTTCAGCGGCAAGTTTATGGCTTCTGACTGAAAATTCATCCATTTCATTCTTAGAAATATTCTCAACCTCAGCAAGTTTTTCTGCCGTCAAACCCATACTGTATCCAATGTTCATCTGATACCTAACATATTCAGGCCTTACAAGAAGCTTGTAGTTTGGAATGATCCTTGGATTGTTTGCTAGAGGCTCATGGGTCATGTGTTCCATCCCGCCTGCAAATGTTATATCTGCATTTCCTGTCATTATCTCCCACGTTCCAATGGCAATTGCAACCATGGACGAAGAACATGCTCTGTCCACAGCCATGGCTGGGACCTCAACCGGTAATCCTGCCAAAAATATTGGATGCCTTCCACCGTACAGCCAGTTTTCTCCAGCCTGAAGAGCACACCCTGTTATGACATCACCTATCCTTAAAGGATCTATGTTGTTTCTCCTTATCATTTCCTTCAGAAGCATTCCCACTGCTTCGTCCATTCTCAGCGAATTGAAAATATCCCTTTCTGGCTCGTTTGGCCTAGATCTTGAAAATGCTGTTCTAAGAAAATCCACAATATATACATCCATGTTTATCTCCCCTTGTATTCAGGCTTTTTCTTCTGCAGGAATGAAGATATACCTTCTTTTAAATCCTCTGTTGAGAATAAAACTCCCGCTGCGAATGATTCCATTTCAAGACCAACATCCATTGGTACCTCTGTTCCTTTGTTTATGAGTCTCTTTGCAAGCGCAACAGAAATTGGGGCAGAGTTTTCAGCTATGGATTTTGCAAAGTCAATGCTTTCCTTGTCAATGTCATTCATTATTCTGTTTACAATTCCAATTTTGTAGGCATCCTCACCTGTCATTCTCTGGCTTGTTACAATTATTTCCATGGCCTTTCCAACACCTACAATCTTTGCAAGTTTCTGTGATCCACCCCAGGCGGGTACAAGACCAAGCGTAACCTCCGGAAATCCTATCTGAACATCCTTTGTGGCTACCCTTAAATCACATCCTAATGATAATTCAAATCCTCCACCAAGTGCATAACCCTTCATGGCGGCAATCGTTAATTTTGGAATTTCCGACAGTAACCTAAAGACCCTTTCACCCTTTCTGGAAAATTCCAGGAACTGGAAACTACTTGGGAAATATTGAGATAAATCCGCACCAGCAGAGAATGTTGGGCCGTTTCCGGTTACTACTATTACCCAAACCTCAGGATCGTTCCATAGTTTTTTCAAAACGTTTTCTAAATCGTTAAGTAAATCATCATTGATTGTATTATGCTTTGGTCTGTTCAGCAGGATCCTTGCAACATGGAACGGGAATCTTTCAAGCAGAACTGTCCCATATTCCTCAAAATTCCCCTTTATAACAGCTTCCTCTTTTTTCTTTTCAACGGTCTTGGGCTTTAACCTTCCATCTATTGCATCCCTCATCTTTCCATTCTTTATGGAATCCGCAGGCTCAAAAACAGAACAATTGAATTTTTTGACCAATTCTTCAAGCTTTGCTTTTACTTCCTGGTTTGTTAGACTTTTTGCAACACTGATCGGTCCAAAGGCTCTGTTTAGACCATACTTTACACCCGTTTCTATATCTTCAGGTGTTGCAACCCCTTCCTCTATTAACTTAACAGCCTCATTAATTTCCACGGCAAAAAGATCCATGAGAGAGATCTTGTCTGTGGCTTTCTTCGTATCTATCTTTGGTCTTCCCTGGGACCAGTCATAAAATCCTTTTCCAGTTTTCATTCCAAGCTGGTTTTTGTTGAAAAGATCAGCATATACTTTGCATTTTGCATAATCCGGATTCAACGTTTTCGCATAATAGTTCATTGAATGGTAAACTACATCCACACCCACATAGTCTATCAACTCATAAGGTCCCATTGGTAAGCCCTGTAATTTTGCAAATGCATCAATTTCCTCCGGGGTGGAAATGTTATTATCGATAATAAGGCAGAACAGAAGCATATCCGGTGCGTTGATCCTGTTAACGATGAATCCTGGTGAATCCTTAAGAACCTTGACGGGAATCTTTCCTATTTTCTTTACAAGATCGAAAAGTATATTTATTGTATCATCGGATGTTTCTTCACCCTTTATCACCTCAACAAGTTTCATTACCACAGGAGGGTTGAAGAAATGCAAGCCTGCTACCCTGTCCTTGTACTTTAAATCCTTTGCAATATCAGTGATCCTTATATTTGATGTGTTGGATGTTAAGATTGTATCCTTTCTGGTAAATTTTTCAAGATCAGCGAAGATTTTTTTCTTTAGATCCTCTTTTTCTGGAACAGCTTCAACAACAAGATCCGCATCTTTGACCGCATTCTCAATGTCTGTAAATGTTTTAATCCTTGACATTATTTCATCAACTGTGGATGTTAAGTTACCCTTTTTTGCAAGTTTTTCAAGGCTTTCTTTTATATTCTTCAATGCCTTGTTCAGCATTTCCTGGGATATGTCTTCCAGGCCGACATCATAGCCATTCAATGCAAACACTTCAGCTATACCGTGCCCCATCTCCCCAGATCCAATTATAGCGATTTTCTTGAATTCCATAGTGATCACTTCAGCTTCTTCATTACATTTACAAGTTTCTGGGCGAGAAATGGATCTCCCTTTATTTTCAACTTACCCTGGAAAAAGGCAGAAACGCCATCCAATTTTCCAGAGATTATTGATTCTAGATCATTTTCATTTGCAGTTAAAACAACAGTGGGGCTGGGATGCTCACCTTTTTCTAAAATGGTGGATCCGTCTTCTGAAATCTTCAAGTAAAAGCTCTGTGCTTCATTCTTAAACTGGAACACTGCATTCATTCCCTTCAGTTCGGCCTTTATGTCATTACTCGCGTTTATTTTTTCCACATATTCCTTTAAAACGTCAAACGATGCCATGTTTTAATTTAACAAAATTTAGAATATAAAGGTTTCCTATTGGAAAAAATTTAAGAAAGGAATTTTCTCAATTCCTTTTTATCTATTTTACCTGTGCTCGTCTTTGGCATTTCATCTACGAAGATGAAATCATCAGGTATCCACCATTTCTGTATTCTCCCTGTTTCAACATATTTGTTTAAATGTTCCAATATTTTTTCTTTTGAAACACCATCCTTTTTTGTTATAAAGGCAACAGGTCTTTCTCCCCATTTCTCATCCTTCTTTCCTATGATTGCCACCTCACCAACGTTGGGAATCTCAGATATAACGTTCTCAAGCAACAACGAAGGAATGAATTCTCCACCACTTTTCACTGCATCTTTTTCTCTATCCACAATGTGTATGTAACCATCAGGATCCACAACAGCTAAATCACCTGTGTGCAGCCAACCCTCCCTCCATAGTTCCTTTGTTTTTTCAGGATCCCTGTAATATTCACTTGTTAGCCATGGAGCTCTTACCACAATTTCTCCAATGCTTTTATTATCCCATGGTACATCCTTATTGAAAGAATCAACAACCCTTATGTTCACAAATGGTATTGGAATTCCTGTGCTTATCTTGTACAAAAATCTATCTTCTTCCTTCATATTCTTTACCTTGTTTGTGAAAAGTGCAAGTGTTAAAACAGGACAGGTTTCAGAAAGGCCGTAACCCGCCATGATGTTTATTCCATATTTCTCTGCAAGTTTTGCAAGTCCTGCTGGCAATGCTGCCCCTCCAATGACAACTTTCCAGCCATGAAGGTATTTTGCGTAACTCTCTATTTCTGGATGTGTTAGAATCAGGTAAAGGATTGATGGAACCATAAGGGAAAGTGTAACTTTTTCGTTCTTTATTAGTTCAAGAATCTTTTTCACATCATATCTACCGGGCAAAACATATTTGTTGCCTGTGATCATTGTAACATATGGAAGGCCCCATGAATGGACATGGAACATTGGAACAAGACTCATAAAAACATCATTGTCCGTGACATATAAAGGCTCAGAATGAACAGCCATAGCCAATGCCTGAGCATGTAGAACAAGTTGTCTCTGCGTGAATGTTACGCCTTTTGGTAAACCTGTTGTTCCAGATGTATAGAAAATTGTTGCCCATGTGTTTTCGTCCAGGTCCGGAAAATCTAAGGGTTCGGATGACGCAACAAGTTCTTCATAGTTGTAGTTGGGAGATAAAATTGTTTTAATCTCCTCATTTTTGTCAGAATAGACAATCCATCCTTTAACAAAGTCGAAGAGCTGTGCTGCCCTTTCTATTATTGGCAAAAATTCGTCTCTAACTATTACATACTTATCCTCTGCATGCTGCATTGTGTAGAATATTATTTCGGGCGGATACCTTATGTTAACTGTGTGCAAAACAGCGCCACTCATCGGGATAGCAAAATAGCTTTCCATATAATGGTTCGTGTCCCAGTCCAGAACTGCAATCCTGTCTCCAGTTTTAACACCAATTTTCTGAAGTGCATTGCCAAACCTGCTGACCCTGTTATAGAATTCTTTGAAGGTAAATCTCTTTTGGTCCTGGTAAACAATTTCTTGGTCCGGAAAGTTTCTCAGTGTTGCTGGAAATATATTTTTTAAGTTTAGCTGAAACTTATAATTTTCCATGCTTTATCATATTCAAAATTTGTTTAATAAACTTTTTCTTTATTGGAAATTTTTCAAAGTATTGAAGAAAATTATTAATATGGAATTTTAATTCGAAAATCTATGATTTTTGAGTTTGAGGGAAGAACCCCAAAAATATCAGAAAAGGCATATGTTCATGAGAGTGCAGTGATAATAGGGGACGTAACACTTTCGGATGGTGTTTTTGTTGGACCAAATGCTACAATCAGGGGGGATTATGGAACAATAGTGATTGGTGAAAACAGTGCTGTGGAGGATAATGTTGTGATCCATGCCAGACCTGGTGAAAAAACCATAATTGGCTGCTGCGTCACCATCGGCCATGGATCGGTAATTCACACAGCAACAGTTAAAGATTATGCTGTAATAGGTATGGGTTCTGTTGTTACAGATTATGCTGTTGTTGGTAAGTGGGCGGTTCTTGCAGAGGGATCGGTTGTAAAGATAAGACAGGTTGTGGATGATGAAACCATCGTTGCTGGTATACCTGCACAACAAAAGGGTAAAATAAATGATGATTACAAGAAACAATGGACGGAATTTAAGGGCATTTACGTATCTTTCTGTGAAAGATACAAGAAAAGTTTAAAGAGGATAGGGTGATATTTATGTACAACATAATTGTTTGTTTTAAACAAATATTAGATATTGACCAGATGAAAATTGATGAAAAAACACAGGAACCAATAACAAAGAATCTACCATACAGAATAGAGGATCTCAGCAAAAATGCCATTGAAGAGGCTGTGAGAATAAAGGAAAAGCATGGTGGAAAGATCATTGGAATAACTTATGGTGGTGATCAGGCAAGCCTGGCAATGAAGGAAGCACTTGCAATGGGTGTGGATGAAGGTATAATAATAAAAGGTTACAAAAACCATGATCCTGAATTAACATCCTCTGTTCTTGCAAAGAAAATATCACAGTTACCTTATGATGTTATCATTATGGGTAACGCATCCGCAGATAGTTATTCAGGTTTGGTACCAGGTAAAGTTGCAAGGAAGCTAAACATACCCATACTTGGAAATGCAATCAAACTAGAAATGGTTGAAAAAAAGGTGAGGATAACAAGAAGCATTGAGGATAAAAATATAGTTCTTGAAACTGATCTACCATCTCTTGTGACTGTTGAGCAGGAAATAAATGAACCAAGGTTACCTCCGCTGATACAGATAATGGCAGCTGGTAGAAAGCCTACAAAAGTTGAGGAGATAACTCCTGATAAGGTATCAACAACTGTTGTTCTATCAAACAAGGCACCTAAGAGTGACAGGAAAAGGATAGTGTTTGAAGACATTGATAAAGGTGTTATGGAAATAGTTAAAGTGCTAAAGGGTGAGGTAAGATGAAGGCTTTGGTTTTTTCCGAAAAAGATGATTTGGCTGCACAAATTTTAACATTGTTCAGGGAAAAGTTTAACATGGATTTATTCACAACATCATCATCGGATTTAGCAATCTATGGCGCCCAAAATGTTTTCTATATAAGAGGAAAGGACTTTTTTGTAGATAATATTTCTGAGATAGTTAAAGAACATTTCAAATCCGGTGGATACGATTTAATAATAATTGGTTCATCCGTTCTGGGAAGGGAACTTGCATCAGTTCTTTCTGAGGATCTCGGATTGGAGGCAAAGACAGAAATAATGAGCCTTGAAGAAAAAAATGGATCATACATTACAGAAAGATTTTTCTATGGAGGAAAGAGCATAATAAAGGAAGAATCAAAATCCAGGATATTCACGGTACTTCCAGGTCTTGTTGATCCCATCCCTGTTGGTTCCAAGTCCGGTGTGAATGAAATCAATTTACAAAAAGAATCTAAAATAAGGCTTGTTGAATCAATAGAGAAACCTAAGGGAAATGTTAACCTTGAAAAGGCTGAAATTATAGTATCTGTCGGAAGAGGTCTTGGTAAGAAGGATGGTTTATCTTTAATACAGCAACTGACGGATATCGTGCATGGTGAAATTGGAGGATCCAGGCCCGTATGCCTTGACTATCACTGGCTTAGTGAGGAAAGGCAGGTTGGGCTTTCGGGAAAAAGGGTCAAGCCAAAAATATACATTGCCCTTGGCATATCTGGACAGGTCCAACACATAGCGGGAATGAGAGGTTCGAAAATTGTCATTGCTGTCAACAGGGACAAGAATGCACCGATTTTCAATGAATGCGATTACGGAATTGTTGGAGATCTTTATACAGTTGTTCCAAAAATAATTGAGGCAATGAAAAAATCATGAACGTTGCTGACATTGATATTTTGTGTGAGGATGCGTCCATAATTAAAAATGTTCTGGATATAGAGAGTGAGAGAGACATACCAAGAACAAAAATAACATTGGGTGTTACGGGCAATATTCTAAAGGTTCATATAGAGGCAAGGGATATCAATGCATTGAGAGCAGCAATAACCTCATATATGAGGTGGATTGGTCTCTCCATGAAGGTAATGGAGATGATAGAAGATGGTTGATGTAAATCTAACACCATATCTGCAGGAAAAACTTAAACAGGCTCAGAACATACAGCAGCAACTGGAAAGTGTAATAACGCAGAAATATCAGCTTGATCTTAAATCAAGGGAAATTGAAAAAACACTTGAAGAACTTTCAAAAATTGATAAAGATTCTAAAGTATTCAGGCTTGTGGGTACAATACTTGTTTCTGTGAATGACATAGAAAAACTCAAGAAGGAACTTGACGAGGAGAAGGAAACATTGGATATTAGAATAAAAACACTTGAAAAGCAGCAGAAATTGCTTGAGGACAAATATAAAGAGATACAGGCCGAATTTGCAAAGGCCTACAGCGGTCAAACATGATCCATTATGTACGAGGCTGGAAAAATTAGGCTAAGGCCTCTGGAAAGGTCCGATCTTCAGCTTGTACATGAGCTTGAAAACGATCAGTTTGGTACTTTCTATTCCAGAGGTATAGTTATTAATTTCAAAAACATGGATGAGGTCATTAAAGAATATGAAGAAGATTTGAAGGGTCACAGAAAAAGGTTTATAGTGGAGGAGGTAGAAAACAAAAGAAGTGTTGGAATTGCATCAATTTACGATAACCCAGGTCCGCTTAAAAGAGCAGGTATTGGCTTATACACAAAAAAAGAGTACTGGAACAGCGGCTTTGGCAAGGTTGCAACATTCATACTTCTTGAAATATTATTCTATTTTCTTGACTATGAAAAGGTTGAAGCATGGAGTGCGGAGTATAACAAAAGGGCACACAAGGTTCTTATGGAAAATGGTTTAATCGTTGAAGGAAGGATAAGAAGAGGTTTGAAAGTTGCAGGCAAATATTATGACTGGCTCATATTCGGAATATTGAAGGAGGAATATTTTGAAAAAAGGAATGAAATAATAAAAAAAGTGCTTAGGGATTCTGGAAATGAATATCTTGAAAAATTGAAGACCTTTAATCCATAGAAAACTCGGTGAACTAAACCACCCTGACGGATGTACCTTCTCTTCATTGAAAGATCTTGCCAAGTATCAGATCCCTGTATGATATGTAATGGAAAAGAGGATCTCTCTTCACATGCACATCAGATTCAATTTTTTCAATATATTCAGAGAAGCATTGTAATCTCTGTCCACTATCCAGCCACATACGGAGCATTGAAATATCCTGTCACTTAATTCCATATCTATTTTTGATCCACATATGGCACATTTCTCGCTTGTATCATGTGAAGGTTTCTTTATAAAAATCCCCCCAGCTCCTTCCGCCTTGTCGGATAGCATTTTTATGAATTTCCTCCATGATGTATCCATTATGTGAATGCAATGCTTCTCTTTTATTTCCTTTTTCCAACATCCCCTTTATGTTCAATTCTTCAACTATTATTTTATCCATCGTTTTGTCTATAAACTTCGGATATTCTATTGCTCTTCCTTCACTATCAACTACAAATTTCTTTCCTTTTCTCGCTTTATCAATTTCTTCTAACAATTTATTATAAAATCATCTGCATAAATCTAACTGCTTTTCCAATTTCTTTTCTTGATCTTTGTTCGGACACATCCTGAACTTATAAATTTTTAGCATTTTCTCATTCTGACCAATTATAATAAAATATAATTA
>JABEBW010004469.1_pt1 | contig 49783 bp, 44 predicted proteins | sample 7245961 | NCBI WGS metagenome assembly JABEBW01 (sample SAMN14506364, study PRJNA622280) | hot springs metagenome | biome: hot spring [ENVO:00000051]|acidic hot spring [ENVO:00002120]; feature: spring [ENVO:00000027]|sediment [ENVO:00002007]; material: sediment environment [ENVO:01001048]...
CTCGATAAAACCCCCGGATCCGGTAACCGACGTGGTGTACTTGCATGGCGCTCCTCCTGCTTCAAAGGAGTGCCAGAGGTTTCTGAACTTATGCAGCCGAGGGGCTGGGCAAGCCACGGGGTCTGGACCACCGGAAGATTCGTCGGGCGATTGACCCTCCGCAGTGCTGCTGGTAGATTACTGCCCTTGCGCACAGACAACGATCGGGCGGTTAGCTCAGCGGTAGAGCACTGCCTTCACACGGCAGGGGTCGCAGGTTCGAACCCTGCACCGCCCACCAAATACTCCCCGATTCCTGCGCACTGTGCCTTGCGGTTTTGCCAGGCGCAGGTCTCAACTCTACAGAGTCATGATATCTATGGCGACAAAGATCGGTCCCCTCGCAGTGGTACGTGGTGAACCCCGTCAGGCCCGGAAGGGAGCAGCGGCAGCCGCCGATCCAGGTGCCGGGGTGTGGCTGGTTGGCGTCGCCACCCATTTCCGCCCGTGACGGTTCGTCCCTACCTGGCTCTGGCTCGGCGCTGGCGCCCGCAACGTTTCGAAGATTTCGTCGGGCAAGAAGCCGTTGTCGCGGCCTTGCGGCATGGCCTGGACTCGGGGCGCGTGCACCACGCCTTTCTTTTCACCGGTACCCGCGGCGTGGGCAAGACCACGCTCGCCCGCCTGCTTGCCAAATCCCTCAACTGCGAGGAGGGGGTCAGCAGTAGGCCCTGTGGCGAGTGCAGCGCCTGCCGTAGCATAGCCAACGGTAATTTCGTGGATTTACTCGAGGTGGATGCCGCCAGCCGCACGCGCGTCGACGAAACCCGGGAGCTGCTGGACAACGTCCAGTACGCACCGACGGTGGGCCGCTACAAGGTCTACCTCATCGACGAGGTGCACATGCTCTCCAGTCACAGCTTCAATGCTTTGCTGAAGACTTTGGAAGAGCCGCCGGAGCACGTCAAATTCCTGTTGGCGACCACCGATCCGCAAAAACTTCCCGTCACCATTCTGTCCCGCTGTCTGCAACTCCAGTTGCGGCGGCTGGAACCTGCCCGCATACGCGAGCGTTTGCGCACGATTGTCGACGCCGAGGGGATTGCGGCGGAGGACACGGCTCTGGAGCTGCTTTCCCATGCCGCCGACGGCAGTTTGCGCGATGCCCTCAGCCTTCTCGATCAGGCCATCGTGCATGGCGCCGGCACGGTGGCCGCCCAGGCGGTCCGAGACATGCTGGGAGTGGCGCCAGAGGCAGTCGTCTGGAGTCTGGTGACGGGATTGTTGCGCGACGATGGGCCGACCGTGCTTCGCCTCGTGCAAGAACACATGGATCTGGGACAGGATCCCGCGGGGCTTTTGGATGCGGTCATCGAAGCGCTGCATCGACTGAGCCTTGCCCGCTATGTGGAGGACGTGCGGCGCGCCCTGCCGCCGCCCTGGGATGGGGGTGCGTTACCGGATGCCCTGAGTCTGCAGGCGTTTCACGCGATACTGTTGTCGGCACGGAGAGATTTCTATCTGTATCCGGATGGCCGTATGGCTCTGGAGATGGCCGTCCTGCGGGTGCTGGCCTTCCGCGAGGAGGACGGGGATGGCGGCCAACCCAGGGCCCCCAAAGCGCTCGCCCAAGAACCTTCGGCGGCGGCAGAGGAGCTTGGGCGAAGCGCATCCGTATCGCCTCGTTCCGGTACGCAGCCCACGCGGGACGCGGGGCCCATATCCGGGCGACAACCGTCGGAGCAGGCGGCACCTCCGCCAGCGATGGCCGAAAATGCGGCAGCACGCTGGGCAGAGATCTTGCCTCAACTAGCGCTCAGCCCTATGCTCCGGGCGTCCTTTGGCCATACGCGGGCGACGCGTTGCGATGTCGAGCTCGTGGAGCTCTGGGCCGAGGCCGGTCACCTGGAATTCTTGCGTGCCGAGATGGATACGCTCGCCGTCGCGCTGGAGAGTTTCTGGGGGCGGCGCCCGCAGTTGCGCCTGGACCTGCTGGCCGGTGAGGACGCGGTGGATACCGTAGTGGGTGCCCGGGAACGCGCAGCAGCGGCGGATCGGCAACGTCTGCACGAACGGGTGCATCAGGATCCAGAGGTGCGGGAATATCTGGAGACTTTCGGCGCGAAGGTGGTGGCCATTCGCAGGATAGGGGACGCCGACGCGGGTCCGTCGGAGGCGTTCGGGGCATCGTGAGCAATGGGATCGGAGGGGTGAAATGAAGGGTGGTCTCGGCAACATCATGAAGCAGGCGCAGCAGTTGCAGGAGCGCTTGCAGAAGGCGCAGGAAGAGTTGGCTCAGGTAGAGGTACAGGGACACGCCGGTGGTAATCTGGTGGAAGTCACGATGACCTGTCGCAATGACGTGCGCCGGGTGCGCATCGACCCCAGCCTGCTTGCGGAGAACGATCCGGAAATGCTGGAGGATCTCATCGCAGCGGCGGTGAACGATGCGTTGCGCAATGCCGAAAAGACCAGCGCCGAGCGGATGTCGGCTCTGACCGGTGGAATGAACATACCCGGTTTGAATCTACCCTTCTGACACGGCATGTCCGAAAGCCCCAGTTTCACCGCCTTGACCAGGCTGCTGCGCCGTCTACCGGGGGTCGGCCCGCGTTCGTCGCAACGTATCGCCTACGATCTCCTGATGCGCAAGCGCGAGCTCATGCCAGCCCTGGCCATGGCGCTGCAGGCCGCGCACGAGCATATCCGTTCTTGCAGCCGGTGCAACAACCTCTGCGAGGCGGAGCTCTGTGCCATCTGCAGCGATACCCAGCGCCAACGTGAGCTGCTCTGTGTGGTGGAATCGCCCGTGGACCTGGCGGCCATCGAGGAGTCGGGCGCCTATGGGGGCGACTATTTCGTGCTCATGGGGCATCTCTCGCCCCTGGACGGGATCGGGCCGGAAGACCTGCACATCGACCGTTTCACGGCGCGTCTCGCCGAGCCCGGCCTGCGCGAGGTCATTTTTGCCACCAATTCGACCCTGGAGGGAGAAGCCACTGCCCAGTTTCTGGCTGGCTATGTCCCGGCAGGAGTGCGCAGCAGTCGCATCGCCCGCGGGATTCCCATGGGTGGCGAACTGGAATACGTCGATCGCGGTACCCTGGGGCGGGCCCTGCTGGGGCGCCGCGACCTCGAAGAATAATTCCTGACCCATCGGAGCTTTGTCCCATGACCCACGCCGCTGCCAGCCTTCCCGGTGCCAATGTTTTTTTCCTGCTCATGGGAGCCATCCTGGTGCTCGCCATGCACGCGGGCTTTGCCTTCCTGGAGCTTGGCACCGTGCGGCGGCGCAGCCAAGTCAATGCTCTGGTCAAGATACTGAGCGACTTTGGTATCTCGACCATCGTCTATTTCTTCATCGGTTTTCACATTGCCTACGGCATCAGCTTTTTTGGCAATGTGGCCAGTCTTACCGACCATGGGCACGGCTTCGAGATGGTCCGATTCTTTTTCTTGTTGACCTTTGCCGCGGCGGTACCGGCCATCATTTCCGGGGGAATTGCCGAGCGCGCCCGCTTCGTGCCCCAGCTCCTGGCTACGGCCTTTTTGGTCGGTCTGGTCTATCCCCTCTACGAAGGTATCGTCTGGAATGGAAACTTTGGCATCCAGGCCTGGTTCAGTCAGGTTTTTGGCGCTCCCTTTCATGACTTTGCCGGTTCCGTGGTGGTACACGCCATGGGTGGCTGGATGGCGCTCGTGGCCGTTTGGTTGTTGGGGCCACGCCGCGGACGCTATGGCAAGGACGGCAGCATCCATCCCATGCCGCCATCCAACATTCCATTTCTTGCCCTGGGCTCCTGGATCCTCATCATCGGCTGGTTTGGTTTCAATGTGATGAGCGCGCAGCGGCTGGAGGCGGTACAAGGTCTGGTGGCCTTGAATTCCCTCATGGCATTGGTGGGAGGGATGCTCACCGCCCTTGCCCTGGGTCGGGGGGATCCCGGCTTTGCCCATAATGGTGCCCTGGCTGGCCTGGTGGCCATCTGTGCCGGCTCGGACGTGGTGCAGCCCATCGGGGCGCTGGTCATCGGCGGCATTGCCGGTGCTATTTTCGTCTACCTCTTTACCCTGGTACAGCATCGCCTGCGTCTGGATGACGTCTTGGGCGTGTGGCCCCTGCACGGGGTCTGTGGCGTCTGGGGAGGTATCGCGGTGGGAATCTTTGGCCTGCGCGTCTTGGGAGGAGCCGGTGGGGTCAGTTTCGGCGCGCAGTGTGCCGGGACGCTGTTGGGCGTGCTCATTGCCCTGCTCGGCAGTGCCATCGTCTACGGTGCCATCCGCCGTTTCATCGGTATCCGGCTGGATCCCGAGGCGGAATTCATGGGCCCGGACCTTGCCATTCACCATGTGGGTGCCTATCCTGAGGCCGACATCGAGAGAGCCTGAGTTTGGTGGAACCACCGGCAGTATCTACCCTGCGCTGGCCGGATCTGGCGCCTTTGCCAAAACGCCCGTCGGCGGCCCACAAGGGCGACTTTGGTCACGTCTTTGTGGTGGGCGGCAGCCGTACCATGGGTGGTGCCCTGGCGCTGGCGAGTCTGGCGGCCTATCGTGCTGGCGCCGGTCTGGTCACCGCAGTAGGGCAGGCGCAGAGCCAGATCTACCTTGCCGCTCAGCTACCGGAAGCCACCTGGTGGGACTGGCCGGCCCACTTTCGTGACCTGCCCGCCAAGGCGGTCCTGGCCGTCGGCCCCGGTCTGGGTCAGGGGCTCGCCAGTCACGACCTGGTTCGCGAAATCGGAAGCCTGACGGTACCAGCGGTGTGGGATGCCGATGCCCTGAATATTCTGGCGCGCCTCGGCCCGAAGCTGTGGTCGCAACCCGCCCAACGCCTGGCCACACCCCATCCCGGGGAGGCCGCCCGGCTGCTGCAGACCAGCACAGCCGCGGTGCAACGGGACCGGGTCGGCGCCATTCGTGCCCTGGCAGCATGCTACGGCGGCATCTGGATCCTGAAGGGCGAGGGCACCCTGATCCTGGGAGCGCAGGGTCTATGGCGGTGTCCCCTGGGTAATCCCGGCATGGCCACGGGGGGCAGTGGGGACGTGCTTACCGGCCTCTGTGCCGGTCTGCTGGCCCAGGGGATACCGGCGGAGGAGGCGGCCCGGCTGGCCGTCTGCGTACACGCCCGCGCTGGCGACCTGGCCGCGCACAAGCTGGGTGAGGCGAGCGTCTTGGCCGCCGACATCCTCGCACATATTCCCGATGCCTTGCGAGAGCTTGCGGCGTGACGATGGACCTCGAGACCCTACGCGCCTGGGATCGGCGCTACTTCTGGCATCCTTTCACGCAGATGGCGTGCTGGGGCGATGACGACCCCTGGATCATCGTCGAAGGTCGCGGCAACTACGTCTACGATGCCCAGGGGAGGCGCGCCCTGGATGCCATTGCTAGCCTGTGGTGCAATGTCCATGGACACCGGCATCCGCGTCTGGACGCGGCCCTCGTGGAGCAACTCGGCCGCATCGCCCACAGCACCGTTCTGGGTGCCAGTCACCCCGGTGGTATCCGTCTTGCCAGTGCTTTGGTGGAGTGCACGCCGGCCTCCCTGCAACACGTGTTTTTCTCGGAGGACGGCGCCGAGGCGGTGGAGATCGCCATCAAGATGGCGGCCCAATACTGGATCAATCGCGGTCGCCCGGAAAAGAGCCTGTTTCTGACCTTGGACAACGCCTATCATGGCGACACCGTGGGAGCGAGTTCCTTGGGCGGATTCCCGCTTTTTCACGCGGTCTATGGCCGTCTGCATTTTCCCACCCGGCGTTTGCCGAGCCCTTACGCACTCACGCAGGCCGAGGGCGATGCCGGACGCGGGCTCGACGCCTGGCTCCAGGCGCTGGATGCGCTCATGGAGGAGGAAGGCGGGCGCACTGCGGCACTCATCCTCGAAGGGGGGGTACAGGGAGCGGCGGGGATACTACCCTATCCGCCGGGTCTGCTGGCGGCGGCAGCACAGCGTTGTCGGGCGCACGAGGTTTTGCTCATCGTCGATGAGGTGGCCACGGGCTTCGGACGCAGCGGAACCCTCTTCGCCTGCGAACAAGAAGGGGTGGAGCCCGATCTTCTGGCGCTGGGTAAGGGCATCAGCGGCGGTTACCTGCCTTTGGCAGCCACGCTGGCCAGCGAGGAGATCTATCAGGCCTTTCTCGCACCCTTTGCCGAGGCCAAGCAGTTCTACTATGGCCACACCTACACCGCCAATCCCTTGGCCTGCGCCGTTGCCTTGGCGAGCCTCGAGCTTTTTGCCGAACCGCAGCTGCTTGCCGGTGTGCGCGAGCGCATCGCTCACTTGTCCGCAGGGCTCGCGCGTTTTGCCGAGCTTCCCTACGCGGCGCCCGCGCGTCAGTTTGGGCTCATGGCGGCCGTACCGCTGCGCGATCCGCACAGCGGTCAGGCTTTTCCCTACGGTGACCGGCGTGAATATGCGGTGTGCCGCCGTGCGCGGGATCTGGGCGTCTACCTGAGGCCCTTGGGCGACAGCATCGTCATCGTGCCGCCACTGTCGGTGACAGCCGAGGAGATTCACACTATCCTCAGGGTATTGGATAACGCCATGGCCGAGGAATGCGCCCGATGACTGCTGCCCCTGGAACCGCTGCCCCGAAGACCGCCGCAACCATCATGACCCGCGAGGTCGTCCACGTGGCCGAGGGCGACGACGTCCAGGTCGTCGCCAAGCGTTTGCTGGAGTCGGGACATCACAGCCTGCCGGTATTGGACCAGGACGGCAGGGTGGTGGGGATGATCGGCGAGCGCGATCTCATCGATGCCCACCGCCAGATCCATCTGCCCACCGTGTTGTCGCTGCTGGACAGCGTCATCCCCATCTCGGGTTGGCGCGAATACGAAGAAGAACTGCGCAAGGCGACGGCCGTGACGGCGCTGCAGCTGGCCACCCCCAAACCCGAGGTCGCCCACCTCGGCGATAGTGTCGAGAGCCTCGCCGACCGGATACTCAAGCGTAATCTCCACGCCCTCCCGGTGGTGGACGACGGCGGTCATCTGCTGGGTATCGTCAGCCGTTCCGATATTCTGAGGGCCCTCATCCAAGGATCATGAGCCGCTGGCGTTGGTCCTGCCTCGAGGATACCGGCGCCTTTGCCGCCGCTCTGGTGGCGGCTGGGCCCATTCCTGCCGTCGTTTACCTTCATGGTGACCTGGGCGCCGGCAAGACTACTCTGGCTCGGGAAATAGTGCGTGCGGCGGGCTACCGTGGCGTGGTCAAAAGTCCCACCTACACCCTCCTGGAGGTTTATCCCACGCCCCTCGGGCGCATCCTGCACCTGGATCTCTACCGCCTGGGCAGTGACGATGAACTGGAATTTCTGGGCCTGCGCGATTACCTGGACCAGCCAGCCTTGTGGTTGATCGAATGGCCTCGTCCGGGGGCAGCGGTCCTGCCGCCCGCGGATCTCGAGTGTTTCTTGTGTCTGGAGCCCGATGCGCGTCATAGCCTGACGGCGCGTTCCGCCAGTCCTTCGGGGGAGGGCCTGCTGGGGGCGCTGATGCGGGCGTTACCACAGGAACCTGGAGGTCCAAGTTGACGAGAAATCGCATCCGCGTGCTGGAGGCGACGGTGGCCAATCAGATAGCCGCCGGTGAAGTGGTGGAGCGACCGGCCTCGGTACTCAAGGAGCTTCTGGAAAACAGTCTGGATGCCGGTGCCCAGCACCTGCGCATTCATCTGGAGGAAGGTGGCCTGAGCCTGCTCGCGGTGGAGGACGATGGCATCGGCATCCCCGCGGAGGAACTGCCCTTGGCCCTCGAGCGTCATGCCACGAGCAAGCTCCGCTGTGCTGAGGATCTGCAACGGATCGCGAGTTTTGGCTTTCGCGGGGAGGCGCTGCCGGCCATCGCCTCGGTGGCTCGTCTGCGCATCCAGTCGCGACCAGCCGAGGCGGGGGCTGCCGTGCAGATCGAGGTCGAGGGCGGACGAGTGCTCTCGTCGCAGGTTTGCCCGCGAGCGCCGGGAACGACGGTGGAGGTGCGGGATCTCTTCTTCAATGTTCCGGCGCGACGCAAATTTCTTCGCAGCCCGACGACGGAGCTGGGGCGGATGCAAAAGGTGCTGCGCCAGACGGCGCTCGCGCATTTTGCCGTGGGTTTCGAGCTGATTCAGGGAAGCCGGATTCTGGCGCACTATGCTCCCGCGGCATCCGAAGCGGCGCAGGATGCGCGGGTAGGGGAGATCCTGGGCACGGATTTTCTGGCCAACTCCCTGCGTTTTGCCGAGGAAGACGGTGAACTGCGGATACGGGGCTGGCTGGGTCTTCCCACCTACAACCGCCCGCGCGCCGACGAGCAGCATTTTTTTGTGAACGGCCGCCCCGTGCGCGATTCTGCACTGAGTCATGCCCTGCGTGCCGCCTATGCCGACGTACTCTACCAGGATCGCCACCCGGTGGCGGTCCTGTATCTGTCCATGCCGCCGCACTGGGTGGATGTCAACGTGCATCCTGCCAAGACTGAGCTGCGTTTTGCCGACAGCCGCCGGATTCACGATTTTCTTCGCCACGCCATCCGTAGCGTCATTGCCCACGAAGCCAAGCCGAGCCGACCCTTGGCGGGAGCCACAGCCGTCCCCGACGGGCAGGCGGTGGCGAGTCGTGGTCCCGGTGCCAATGCCGGCATGGCACTTGGTGGCGAAAGCAACGCGGCGCAGTGGCGCCTCTCCGGCAGTTCGGCGGCCAGCACCCTGGCAGAGCAGGCCGGGCGCTACTGGGAGCAGGTCGTAGCTCCTGCAGACGCAAGCAACAGCGACGCGCGGACGAAAACGGCAGTGCCGACGGACCAGGAGCAGATGGAGGTCACCGCGCCGCCACTGGGTTACGCCATTGGTCAGGTGCATCAGCGCTTTATCGTTGCCGTCAATGCCCAGGGCCTGATCCTGGTGGACCAGCACGCGGCCCATGAACGTATTCTCTATGAGCGGCTCAAGGCCAGACGGCCCGACGAGCGCAGCCAGACGCTGCTGCTGCCCCAGGTGCTGTCCCTGACCGCCACGGATGTCACCCGCCTCGACGAGCGCGCGGCATGGCTGGAGGCCGCGGGTTTCCAATGGACTGTAACGGGACCACAGCACATCCATATCCAGGCGGGTCCGGCGGACATTCCCAGCGCGCAGTATCCAGAACTTTTTCAGAGCTACCTGACGACCAGCTTCGCCGAGTTTCGGGACAGTGACGCCTTCCTCGCCGAGCGCGCCTGCAAAATGGCCATCAAGACCAATCACCCGCTGAGTCTGGCCGAGATGAACGCACTCTTGCGTCAGCTCGAGGCCTGCCCACGCTACAGCCAGTGCAATCATGGGCGACCTACCGTCGTGGAGATGCAGCTGGCAGAGCTAGACCGGCTTTTTCTGCGCGGTCGATGATACCCACGCTTTTCCTCATGGGTCCCACGGCCAGCGGCAAGACCGATCTTGCCTTGGCTCTGGCGGATCTTTTGCCCGTGAGCATCATCAGTGTCGACTCCCTACTGGTCTATCGCCACTTTGATTGCGGCAGTGCCAAGCCGTCTTTGGCGTTGCGTGCGCGCTATCCCCACGCCCTCATCGACATCCGTGAGCCGGAGTCCGTCTACTCCGCCGGCGATTTCTGCCGCGATGCCCGGATTGCCATCGACCTGGCCCGGGCGCAGGGGCGAATACCCGTACTGGTGGGCGGCACGGGCCTTTATTTCCGGGCCTTGGAGCGGGGCATTGCCGAGCTTCCTGGGGCGTCCGCCGAGTTTCGCGCAGGGCTCTCGGCGCGCGCTGAACGGGAGGGCTGGCCCGCCTTGCACGCCGAGCTCGAAGCGCTGGATCCGGCGCGGGCAAGACGCATAGATCCCCACGACCGTCAGCGTATTCAGCGGGCCCTGGAGATCCACCGGCTCGGTGGCTCAACGCAGTCTGGCTGGAGCCGCGGACTGGACGGGCCGATCCTCAAGGTGGCTCTGTGCCCACCCCGGGCCGTGCTGCACCAACGCATCGCGATGCGCCTCGATGCCATGCTGGCATCGGGTTTTCTGGAGGAAGTGGAAAGGCTCTACCACCGCTATGGAGAGCAGGATCTGCCCGCCATGCGTGCTGTGGGTTATCGCCAATTCTTTTCTTGGCGGCGCGGCGAAATAGATCTGGAAGCAGCGAAACGGCAGGCGCTTGCCGCAACGCGCCAGCTTGCCAAACGCCAGGAAACCTGGCTACGCGCGGAAGTTCTGCAGGCGCGGGTCGATCCGCGCTCGAGCGACGCGGCGGCGCAGATACTGAAGCTCCTGAAGGAGGCCGGCACCGAGGGTGTCTGAGGATGTCATCAAAACGCACCGGCGAACCTTGTCAATCGACGATCTTTGCGCGAATCTGCGCGCTTAACCTGCAAGGCAGATCACGCAACCGTATCGGGACACGCCCATGGCAAGAATATCGGATGGACTGGAATTAAAGGAAATTCTTCGCACCATCGGCACCGCGCGCACGCCCTTGGGTGGAAGCATGAAGATGATAGCGCTGTACCTGGCATTCATCGTCTCGCTCCTCGTACCCATGGGCGTTCTCCTGATCTATTGGCTGTGGAGGCATGGGTCGAAGATACAGGAAGAACGCAGAACGCTGGGTCTGAAGGACTGGGTGGTATAAATGGAACGGCCCCGGAAGGGGCCGCTTCATCGGCGTTACGGCGGGCCACCAGGCCCACCAGGGGGAGGCCCGCCGGGTCCCCCAGGAGGAGGCCCGCCAGGCCCACCGGGAGGAGGCCCACCGGGTCCGCCGGGAGGGGGCCCACCGGGTCCGCCGGGAGGGGGCCCACCGGGTCCGCCGGGAGGGGGCCCACCGGGTCCGCCGGGAGGGGGTCCACCAGGTCCACCGGGAGGAGGCCCGCCAGGCCCACCGGGTTGCCCCGGCGGAGGTGGGGGCGGGGCACCCGGTGGAGGCGGAGGCGGCGGTGCCACCCCCAGCGCACTGAAAAAGGCCCCCGGTGGCGGTGGTGGCGGTGCGCCGGGCGGTGGGGCTGGTGGCGGTGGTGCGCCGGGCGGAGGCGGAGGCGGCGGTGCGGGATAGTACTCGTAGTAGACCTGTGGGTAGTAGTACCACAACTCGTATTGTGCGTAGAGCGGCGGCGAGTACCAGGAAACATAGGGCTGTGGCGGCGCGAGGTAGTAATACTGTGGATAATTCGAGAACCCTACGCTGTATCCGGGCCCTCCCAGATTCAAACTGAAATCCAGGGGGTCTGCCTGCGCTGCGGTGCCAACGAGGAAGCCCGTGGACAGCATGGTCGCAATGAGGATTCGGTGTTTGCGGTACACGATTTTTCTCCTTCAGGGAAGGTATCCCCGTTTGTCGGCAGCGTCTGCCCATCGGTGCCAGCAGACCTGCCAATATGCACAAAGCAATTTTTACGCCATAGCCTGGTTGATGGTCCGGACGCGGATTGCGGGTGCTTTTGCGCGGTATGCGGGTGGTAGTCCTGTGGCCAAGTGTCGACAGTTATTCTGCACGGTTCACCATGGATGGTCTCAGCAGACGGCTAAGCATCTGTCCGTAAAGTGAATTATCCGCGGGCGTGCAGTGCGCGACAAGCGACGGTGCGGCAAGGCCAGGCCGAAGTCCAAAGATGCACGCGTAGTGGGTATGCGGGGATGAATGCCCTGCGTGTTCACCTTCCCGCGCTTCTGGCTTTTGCGTGCCATCCGCGTGCAGCACCCGCTTGCCTTATCCCAGGCTCGCGGTTACGGCGTTTGGTAAGGGGCGCGCAGAGACGGCCAAGGGACGTCCTGGCGGTCACCCGAGCGCAGCCCTCAGAGCAGATTGCGTTCCACCACCACCTCAGAGTAGGGATCGCCCATGGCCACACAGCGCGTCTGATGACCCCAAAATCCCTCCTTGGAGCGATTGACCTGGTAGTAGAACTCCAGGGTGAGATCCGGCTTTTGGGTGATGTCGGCGGTGTAGAGCAGGTTCATCAAAGAGGCGGCGATCCCAGTCATCAGGTAATCGATGGGGTGCTCGGAGCGCCCAAAGGCACGCAGGTGTCCGAGGGATTCGTACGGGTACCAGGCCCGCAGCACGAGGCGCTCGTTGGGGATGATCTCGGCAATTCGCCACACGCCCCAGCCCAGGGCATTGATGCAGGCGACGATGCCCGCCAGCCAGTCTTCGCGCTGACGTAGTTGGGGTACCACCAACTGGTACCAGGGGTCGGAGCGCATGATGCCGCCCATGGTGTTGAACCCACAGATGTGGCCGGCCTCGATGAGCAGGGTGCGGGCGAGCGCGTGACCTTGCAGGTGACTGAACTTATCCTTGTAGAAAAAGAGGCTGGGATATTCGTACCAGAGCATCTCGCCCAGGTACTTGTGGGTGCGCAGCGCTTCGGCCAGGGCACGCTCGAAGCGGAAGGACACGAGGTTGTAGTAGTCGGCATAGTGACGGGTCAGGGTCACCCCGAAGGCCGGTACGAGGCCCTGCTCGTCGCCCACCAAGGGCAACGAAGCCACCGCCGCGATGATGGCATCTTCGTCGACGTGCAGGGCAAAGCTGCGCTCGGGCACGGCTTCGGCGCCCTTCGGAAGTTCTGCCGGCGCAGGTTGCCGCGTGTCCAGCGGGAAGCGCTCCGGCGGTTCTGCCGGGAAGAGCAGAAACTGACTCTGAGTGCCACCCATGGAGATAGGCTCTTCCCCGGTGCGGCTCGCGATGCGACCGCGGATGGCGGTATCGAGACTGGCAGCGACGGCACCAACGGCAAAGCCGAGGTCGAAGAATTCCCCGGGTTTACGCCGCGCCCCGTAATTGAGACGCAGTGCGCAACCGTAGTGGGAGTGCTGCTCGGACAGGCGCAGGGGGGCAGGCGTAAGGCCGCCGCTGGCGGGAGCCAGGTCGAGATCACCAAATCCGCAGTAACGGTAACGTTCACTCGCTGCAGCAAGGCGCTGAGCTGTCGTCCAGTCCGGATGCTTCCGAAACAGGGCGCTCATCTGGCGATGGGCGATCTCTGCTGCCGAATCCTGCAGGATAGGCTCGTGTTGGATGTAGTGGCAATCCTCCACCACGAGTTGCAAGAAGCGATTGTAGTGGTTGCAGTGGAAGACCATCGGCTCGCCGTCGAGGTGAACGATGCCGGTGTGGGGGTCGCGTTGGGCTTGGCAGGAATACATGAGCGCTCCACGGCGTGAGATACATCCCTATACATAGAACGCCTTGGGGAAAAGACCAAGCCCCCTTGGCCTTTTCCCGACAGTAAAGCTCAGGCTCGCTTGATGAGCTTGATGATGAAGAGCAGCACGGCCGCGCCGATGGTGGCAACCACGATGGCACCGATGATCCCGGCACCGAAGAGTCCCGCTAGTCCAAGGGCCGTCAGCAGGAAACCACCGACGAAGGCGCCGATGATACCAACCACGATATCACCGATGAGGCCGAAGCCCCGGCCACGGATGAGTAAACCGGCAAGCCAACCAGCAACGGCACCGATCAGCAGAAATACGATAAAGCTTGCAATGCTCATGCTATCATCCTCTACGAGTGCTGGTGGAAAAATAAGCTTACGGGATTGCCCATGTCGAAACAATGTGTTCTCAATGCGTTGCTGGCTTCTCCGTGGATCATGTCGATATGGGAGTAACCACGACGGCGGTGCCGTAGGCGGTAATTTCGTTCATGGCCTGACCTTGTCCCGAGTCGAATTCACCCGAATCGAAACGCATGCCAAGGACAGCGTTCGCCCCCAGACTCCGGGCATGTTCCGCCAGTGCGGCGAGGGCATCGTCACGATTCTGATTGATCAGTTGGGTAAAACCGCTCTGTTTGCCGCCGAATATGGCGCGCACGCCACCGAGGAAATTGCCGACGATGGTACGCGAGCGCACACTGGTACCGTAGACGGGGCCGATGACGCGGGCAATGGTGTGTCCCGGGCAGTCGTTGATGGTGAGGATAAGGACGGAATCGTTCACTTGGACCTCCTTTGCTGTGGGGCTCGCCTATCAGTGTAAAGCCTTTTGTGCGGCAACGCGTCCCTTTTTCCCTTGTCTTGAAAGGGGCAAATGGCCTACCGTAGTCACTGCATACGTATCCGGAACTCTACTGTGGATCACCCATGAACGACACGAAAACATCGCCCCTATCGCGACATCCGCACCGTTTGCGCTGGCTGGATATGGTCCTGCTGGCCATTCCTTGCGTAGCGGTTCTCATGGTTCCTTTTTACAATCGAGTTGAACCAGAGCTCTGGGGAATTCCGTTTTTTTACTGGTGGCAGCTGCTGTGGGTGCCGCTCTGCAGTGTTTTCCTGGGCGCGGTTTATTGGCGCCTGCGCCGTCGCCGCCGCGGATCCTGACATGCACTTTTGGACCATAGGGGTGTTTTTGGCTTGTTTTGCGCTGGTGACCTGGATCGGTTTGCGCGCCGCCCGTTGGCAAAGTGGCGATCTACGGGAGCTGCACGAATGGGGCCTGGGTGGTCGACGCTTTGGTAGGTGGATAACCTGGTTTCTTATCGGTGGAGACCTCTATACCGCGTACACCTTCATAGCCGTTCCGGCCCTGGTTTTTGGTGCCGGTGCCCTGGGTTTCTTCGCCTTGCCCTATACGGTGCTCGTCTATCCCCTGGTTTTTGCCATCCTGCCGCGCTTGTGGGCGGTGGCACATCGGCACGGCTTTGTCACCGCTGCCGATTTCGTCGCTGGCCGCTACGACAGTCCGCTGCTGGCCTTTGCCGTGGCGGCCACGGGCTTTATCGCCACCATGCCCTACATCGCCCTGCAGCTAGTGGGGATTCAGGTGGTTATTGCCGCCTTGGGTTTATCCACGGGGCCGGGCTGGTTGGGGGAGATTCCCTTGCTGGTCGCCTTTGCGGTGCTTGCGGTTTTTACCTATCTCAGCGGCTTGCGGGCCCCGGCCATGATCGCTGTTGTCAAGGATGTGCTGGTGTACATCACCATCTTCGCCCTCATCGTCGTGCTGCCCATGAAGCTCGGCGGTTTTGCCGCCATCTTTGCCAAGGTTCCCGTGGATCATCTCCTGCTACCGGCAGCCCACGGTGGGCAATTGGGTTTGCAAAGCTTTTATGTGACGCTCGCGCTCGGTTCGGCCATGGCACTCATGTTTTACCCCCACGCGACCACGGCCGTGCTTTCGGCACGGGGCACCGAGGTTCTCCGCTGGAATTGGGTCTTCCTGCCCGCCTATTCCCTCGTACTTGGCCTCGTCGCGCTGCTGGGCTTCATGGCGCAGGCGGCGGATCTGCCCAAACTGCCGGACCTGGCACCGTACTTTCAGAGTTTTGGCCCGCAATTTGCCATGCCTGGCCTACTCCTGCACTTCTTCCCGCAGTGGTTCGCGGGCTTGGGGCTCGCGGCGGTGGCCATCGGCGCCCTGGTGCCTGCCTCCATCATGTCCATAGCGGCGGCCAATCTTTTCACCCGCAATCTCTACAAGGCGTACCTGCGCCCCCAGTGTTCGCCCCACGAAGAGACCCAGATGGCGAAATGGATGTCTCTGGTGGTGAAGTTCGGGGCGCTCCTGTTCATACTTTTCCTGCCCCTGCAATTTGCCATCCAGCTGCAACTCATGGGGGGTATCCTCATCCTGCAGACCCTGCCCGCCATTGCCGGTGGGCTGTATACGCGCTGGTTCGATCCCCGTGCCCTGCTCGTGGGATGGCTGGTGGGTATGGGTTGGGGTATCTGGGCCTTGTCCCTGACAGGGTTCCAAAAGTCGGTCTATACCCTCCATCTCGGCAACTGGAGTATCCCGGCCTACGTCGGGATTTACGCCCTGCTGTTGAATCTTGGGCTGGCGGTGTTGGTCACCCTTGGCCTGCGCCTGGCTGGGCGTGCCCATCGGCGGGATGCTACGAAGATGCCGGACTACCTGGGCTAGGGCCTTTGCTGCAGACGGCGTAGAATGGAGGGGTCGACTAGCTGGGAGTGCCTTGCCATGGCCAACGATCCTTCCGTCCTGCCCAAACGCCGCCTCGAGCCCCTCTGCGACAAGATCGGGCTGCCCACCATTCGCGCGGTGGTGGACGATTTCTATGAGCGTATCCAGCACCATCCGACGCTGGCGGAGCCCTTTTCCGTGGTCGCCGACTGGGATCTCCACAAGGAGCGCCTCACCCACTACTGGTGGACGGTCATGGGTGGGCTACCCTACCGTGACTTTCGCTATGCCCTGGGCGACAAGCACGCGCCCCTCGGGCTCAGTAACGCGCTGGTGGACGACTGGCTGGCCCTTTTTCAGGAGACCATGACCGACCATCTGGAGCCCGATCTGGCGCGTCGCTGGCAGGGCATGGCTCAAGGCATCGGCGAATCCCTACGCTTGATGTTCGCCCGCGACCACTAGGGACGGGGTAGAGCACGGCTGGGAGTCCGCCGCTTCGCCGTCCGCATCGCCCTGGTCCAGGAAGAATCGATAGGCAAGGTTTTCCGTCTCTTCGGCGTAGGGTAGATTCAGGGATGCGAGCATCCGCGCAAAATCCTCGGCCTCGCTGGGGTCCACCTCGAAACCCGCCAGCACCCGGCCAAAGTCGACACCGTTGTTGCGGTAGTGGAAGAGGCTGATGTTCCAGCGCCCACCGGTCTTCTCCAAAAAATCCATGAGCGCGCCCGGTCGTTCCGGAAATTCGAAGCGAAATACGCGCTCGTGCCGTGCGGCGCGGGCGTGGCCGCCCACCATGTGGCGGATGTGCAGCTTGGCCAATTCGTCGTCCGAAAGATCCGAGGCGCGATGCCCCAAGGCCTGTAGTCCGCGCAGGAGATTTTGGGCATCCTCGCGGTCGCGCACGGCCACGCCCACGAAGATCTGGGCCTCGTCGCGCCGGTGCAGGCGATAATTGAACTCGGTGATGACACGCTCGCGACCGATGGCAGCACAGAAGGCGCGGAACGCACCGGGCTGCTCCGGGATGGTCACGGCAAAGAGGGCTTCGCGGTTTTCGCCGATCTCGGTGCGCTCGGCAATGAAGCGCAGTCGGTCGAAGTTCATGTTGGCACCGGAGAGAATGGCCACCCAGGCACCGCGGGATGGCGCTGCCTCGGCGGCTTTGCGCTTGAGGCCAGCAACCGCCAAGGCCCCGGCGGGCTCCATGATGCTCCGCGTTTCTTCGAAGACATCCTTGATGGCGGCACAGATCTCGTCGTTGCTGACCCGGACGATCTCGTCCACATACTGACGGCACAGGGCAAAGGTGTGTTTGCCCACCTGGCGCACGGCAACACCATCGGCAAAGATGCCCACCTGATCCAGAGCAATGCGCGTATCCGCCTGCAGGGAACGGTACATGGCATCGGCCTCGAAGGGCTCGACACCGATGATGCGCAGTTCCGGCACGATGGCCTTGAGATACGCGGCGATACCTGCGATGAGACCTCCGCCGCCGACGGGTACGAAAATGGCGTCCAGACCCTCGCCGTGCTGGCGCAGTATCTCTGCACCCACCGTACCCTGACCGGCGATGACCAGTGGATCGTCGAAGGGGTGGATGAAGACCATGCCGGTCTCTTCGATCAAACGGTTACAGTGCAGCTGGGCGTCGGAATAATTGTCGCCGTGCAGGATCACTTCGGCACCGGCATTGCGCACCGCTTGAATCTTGATGTCGGGGGTGGTGCGCGGCATGACGATGACGGCATCGATCCCGAGGCTGCGGGCTCCCCAGGCGACACCCTGGGCGTGGTTACCGGCACTGGCGGCTATGACCCCCCGTGCACGCTCCTCGGCGCTGAGGTGCGCCATGCGGTTGTAGGCTCCGCGAATCTTGAAGCTGAAGATGGGCTGCAGATCCTCGCGCTTGAAGAGCACCTGCCGCTGCAGTCGTGCCGAGAGCTTGGGTGCGGCCTCCAGGGGGGTCTCCCGAGCGACGTCGTAGACACGACTGCAGAGGATTTCGCGGAGCAGATTTTTCACGCGGACGGGTCCTCCGTGCTGGCCGGAAGTGGCCCATCGGGTCGCAGCAGGCGGCGAAAGTCGTCCATATCCTCCTGCAAGACGGCTTGTGCCTTTTGTTCCATGGCGGCATAGCGACGCAGTACATCCATACCCAGAGGGGTCAGGCGGGCACCACCCCCGCGGCTGCCCCCCGTTGCCGTGCCCACCAAGGGTTCAATGAAGGAGCGATTCATGGTGTCCACCAGAAGCCAGGCACGGCGATAGCTCATGCCCATGGCGCGCGCTGCCGCGGATATGGATCCGTGCTCGCGGATTGCGCGCAGTAGTTCGGCCTTGCCCGGCCCCATGGCGATGGCTTCGGCGAGGAGGATGCGAAGCCGTGGCGCATTGCTGTGACTGTGTTTACCCTTACTCATGGTGCAAGTGTCCCGCAAAAAACGCGATGAGGCTCTCGGCGAGCCAACGGAGGTGACCCGGAAAAGTGCCACTGACGTAGCCCACATGTCCGCCATGATCGGTTATACAGGGCGTAACCGTGGGGCTTTTGGGCCAGGAGCGGACGCTATCCACCGGTACGATAGGATCATTGGCGCTGTGGAGCAACCAAGTGGGTACGGCGATGTCCTGCAGTACCGGTCCGGCAGAAGCTTCGCGCCAGAAGCTCAGGGCATCGGCGAAGCCGTGGACCGGAGCGGTGAAGGCATCGTCGAACTCGCGCAGGCTGCGGGCCTTGCGAACCGCCTGCCAGTCGGCCATCTGTGGAAAACGGCGGCGGTAACGGCCCATACTGGCCTTCAGGGTGCGCAGAAAGAAAGCGGCATAGATCCGGTTCTGTGGCGCATCCAGGTGCATTGCCGTGGCCGTGAGATCGATGGGCGCACAGACGGCGGCGGCGGCGCGCAAGGGCACGGCGGCCCCGTCCTCCCCCAGATACTTGAGGAGCACGTTGCCACCCAGGGAAACACCGGCGGCAAAGCGTATGCGGTCTGGAAAGCGTTCCGCCAGGGTGGCCATGATCCAGCGCAGTTCAGCGCTGTCACCGGCGTGGTAGGCGCGCGGTCGCAGATTGTCGAGGCCACCGCAGCCGCGAAAATTCACCAGAGCGCCATTCCAGCCGCGGCGGCCAAGGCACTCGGCAAAGGCGCGCGCGTAGTGACCACGGCTGCTGCTGGCAAGGCCGTGGAAGAGTGCGACGATGGGTGCGTCTGCGCGACCGTCGATCCAGTCCACGGCGAGGCGGTCGGCGTCGGGCGTAGTCCAGATCTCCCGCCGATACTGCGGCCGGGGTGCGCGAGCCAGGAAGGGCGCCCACAGGGTCTCACCGTGGCCGTTGGGCAGCCACCGGGGAGAGCGGAAGGCGCAGGGAGGATTCAATCCTCGACGTAAGCGTCGTGATCGCGGAGGAAGACTTCCAGCTCTTCGATGCAACTGCCGCAACCGCTTCCGCAGCCGGCATGGACCATCAAGAGCTCCATGAAGGGCAGGGGATTGGCCCGTTGTTTTTCGAGAATCTCGTTGAAGGTGGCCGCCGAGCAGCAGCAATAGGGACTATCGTCCTGCTCCAGAGCCTGAGGATTGGCTGGCATAAGATTAATGAAACCTCTTCACGGACTTTGAGGGTGCAAGCGCGTGGAACACGCGGGCTACCGGCAATGTATACATGCCGTTATTTTGCTTGTCCCGGCGCCCATCCGCAAGGGCGGGGACGGCGGCAGGCCGGCCCTTGACGCCGGAGCAGCGCGTCCATTACGCTACATCGCAAATATATGAGGGAGCGAAGACGTGCCTACCATGGTTGCAAGGTCTGTCCTGTCGGGCCTTCGTGTTTGGCGTTGTGCCGAGGGGCTCCAGTATCGGTGCATACGGGTTATGGGCGATGCGCCTCTTTCTGCCCGATTCTCGGCAGGGCCACCGTCGCTTTGCACTTCGCATGAGTCCCTGTTTTCGATCCTGTATCCAATTTCCGCCCGTGGTCGGCGGAGCACGCGCTCTGCGCGGCCCACTGACCCTGTGCCGCGTTCGTGTTGGCCGTCTGCGGCCGCCTTTGGATTTGCTTAGGGACGAGGAAGGGGGCACCGCGCGTGGACGAACAGCAGAAAAGATCTCCAGATTCCGTAACGCCCGAGGGTCCGCGTAGTGCGGGCGTGGGAAGAATCCTCCGCCGCTTCTGGAATGGGCTGAAAAGCCTGTGGATAATGCTTTTCGGGCAGATCCACTGGATCGGACCGCGGTGGCTCCAGAAGCTCTGGCAGGGGCTTTGCCGTCGGCCCTTTACCGTCGCGGTGGTGGCGTTGCTGTTGCTGGCCATGGGTTTCGGCGCCGAGCGCGGTTATCGTTGGTATAGCCACCGCCCGCAAGTAAAGGGAGTCACCGTCCAGATACAGGCGCCGGAGGTGACGAACTATGGCAAGACGCCCGTGGAAGTCCATCCGCTCATCCTGCGATTCTCGGAGTCGGCGGCGCCCCTCGCCCAGGTAGACAAGGTCGCGGGCCCGGGCCTCGAACTACAGCCGCGCATTGCCGGCCAATGGCGCTGGGAAGGCGATGATCGGCTCAGCTTCACGCCGCAAGCGGACTGGCCCGTCGGACAAAAGTTTCGCCTGCGCATCGACGCGGAAAAGGCCCTGCGCCGTGGTGCGCTCCTGAACAAGACGCGCTACGAGTTCCGCACCGAGCCTTTCGGCTACCGCATAGAGAAGGAGGAGTTCTATCAGGATTCCGAAAATCCCTTGAACAAGTCGGCACTTTTCACGCTGAAGTTCAATTATCCCGTCGCTCCGGAGAGTCTCGCCAAGGCCGTCCACCTGCAACAACAAGTCCCCAGTGCGCGCTGGAAATATCTTTTCCGGCCCGGCGCGAAGGTGCCCGCCGTCATCACCTACGATGCCCGCGGACTCCAGGCCTTCGTGCGCTCGGAACGTCTGCAGACACCGGTGGACAGCCAGAAGCTGCGTTTGACCGTCGACAAGGGAGTGCGCAGCCAGCGCGGTGGGCCAGCGACGACCGAACCGCAGGAGGGTGAGGTCACCATCCCAGGCCTTTACAGTCTGAGCCTGAGCGAGGTGAAGCTTACCCTCGTGGACGACGAGCAGGGTATCCCCCATCAGACGCTGCTGGTGGAGAGTAGTTCGCCGGTGCTGGGCAAGGATCTGCAGAAGCAGACGCGCGTCTGGTTGTTGCCGGCGACGGATGCCGACGGGAGAGAGCACCGATACTGGTCTGCCTCCGAGGTGTCGACGGAGGTGTTGCAGCGTTCGACGTCGCTGAATCTGGATCTGCAGCCCACCGAGCGGGATGCTGACACCCTTCAGGCGTTCCGCCTGCAAGCGCCGCCGAGGCGCAGTCTGTTCGTGGAGATCCACTCCGGCCTGGTGGCTGCGGGTGGCTACCAATTGGGACGCTCCGTGACCCGGACCGTGTCGGTTCCGGATTACCCCAAGCTCCTGAAATTCATGGGCTCCGGCGCCCTGCTGACCCTCGGCGGTGACCGCAAGGTAACGGTGGTGGCGCGTAACCTCCCGGGGGCACAGATGCGCATCGGCCGCCTACAGCCCGAGCAACTCCAGCATCTCGTGGCCCTCAATCGCGGGGATTTCCAGAACCCGCGCCTGGAAATCGGTAGCAAACACCTGGTCGCGCGTTTTCACGAGGAGGTGGCTCTGCCTTCGGATGATCCGGGTCAGCTGCATTACCACGGTTTCGACCTCGGCCCCTACCTTGCCCGGAACGGTCGGGAGCACGGCGTCTTCCTGTTGGAGCTCGCGTCCTGGAATCCCCAGCAACCCAGGGTCTGGCCCGGCGATTCCGATGCCTTCGAAGGCAGCGCCTACCACAGCGAGCGATCGGATGGAGACAGTCGTCTGATCGTCATTACCGATCTTGGCCTGCTGGCCAAGCGTAACGCTGACGGGAGTTGGGAGGTCTTCGTGCAATCCCTGGCGAAGGGTCAGCCAGTGGCAGGGGTGATGGTACAGGTCCTGGCGCTCAACGGCGAGGTATTGCGCAGGGCGACGACGGGCGCGGACGGGCATGTGCATTTCCCGGAACTTTCCGGCTTCTACGACGAGCAACGCGCCGTAGCCTTCACAGCGATGACCGGCGATGGCTCCGATTTCTCCTTTTTGCCCATGGACCGCAGCGATCGCGAGTTGGATTACTCGCGCTTCGACGTGGGTGGTGCGCCCAATGCGCGCGATGGCGGGGAGCTGAGCGCCTTCCTCTTTTCCGATCGCGGACTGTACCGCCCTGGTGAACGCATGCACCTGGGGATCATCCTGCGCACGGCCGATTGGCACGGAGATATGAGCGGCATGCCACTGGAGATACGTCTCAGCGATGCCCGCGGTCGAACCGTCGCCCGCCAGAAGCTCCGCGCTGACGCCGATGGCTTCCTGGAGTGGGACTACCGCACGGTGGACAGTGCGCCGACAGGCACCTGGACGGCCGAGCTCTATCTCACGAAAGAGGACACGGAGCAGCGCCTGGGCTCCACCACCGTGCAGGTCAAGGAATTTGAGCCGGATCGGACGCGGACGCGCCTGGCCTTCGTCCCGGCCCAGGCCAAGGGCTGGGTCAAGCCCGGTGGACTGAAGGCCGAGCTGCAGGCGGACACGCTCTACGGTACTCCTGCCGACCACCGGCGCGTGAGTGCCAGCCTGCAACTGCGGCCGGCGGTGCCGGCCTTTGCGAGCTGGGCGGACTACCGTTTCTCCGATCCGCGCAAGGCCAAGGAGGGCTATTCGGAATCCCTCGCCGACATGCAGACGGACGACTCAGGCCGGGTGATCTTCCCGGTGGACCTATCGGGCTTTGCACCAGCAACCTACACCCTGGATCTCTACACGCAAGTTTTCGAGCCGGGCAGTGGCCGTAGCGTGGCGGCGAGGGCGACCACCCTGGTATCCAGCGCCGACTACCTGGTGGGCATCAAAACCACGGATTCCCTGGATTTCATAGCACGCGGAGCCACCCGTAAGGTGGGGATCGTCGCCGTGAACCCGCAGCTCGAGGCCATTGCCGTGGAGGGCCTGCGGGCAAAGATCGTCGAAGCCCGCTACGTTTCGGTGCTTACCAAGCAGGACTCTGGGGTCTACAAGTACGAGTCCCGACTCAAGGAAACGGAGCTGAGCAGCACGCCATTGAAGTTGCCGAAAGGGCCGCTGGCATTTCCGTTGCCGACGGACAAACCCGGAACCTTCGCCCTGATCCTCGAGGATCGCGATGGTCGCCGTCTCAATCGCGTCGACTACATGGTGGCGGGCAATGCCGATCTGAGCCGCTCCCTGGAACGCAATGCGGAGCTGGAGCTGCGCCTGGACCGCAAGGATTACGCACCGGGCGACCAGATTGCCGTGTCCATTCGCGCCCCCTACGCCGGTAACGGGCTCATCACGATCGAGCGCGACAAGGTGTATGCCTGGACCTGGTTTCATGCCGGTGCGTCTGCGTCCGTTCAGCACATTACCGTGCCCGAGGGGTTGGAGGGCAATGCCTACGTGAATGTGCAGTTCGTCCGTGATCCATCGTCGGCAGAGATCTTCACCAGTCCCCTGAGTTATGGCGTCGAACCGTTTTCCGTGGATCGTTCGGCGCGCACCCAGCCTCTGCAGATCCAGGCAGCGCAGCAGATCAAGCCGGGACAGACCCTGGATTTGACCGTCAAGACCGCTGGTAAGGCTCAGGTGGCGGTCTTTGCCGTGGACGCAGGTATTTTGCAGGTGGCCCACTACCGTCTGGAGAATCCTCTGGATTACTTTCTGCGCAAGCGCATGCTGGACGTGCAGTCGGCGCAGATCCTCGATCTGATCCTGCCGAGTTTCCGCCAGTTCACGGCAGCCAGCCACGTGGGTGGTGACGAGGACGCCAGTCGTGGTCAACTGCTCAATCCTTTCAAAGGGAAACACGAGGTGCCAGTGGCCTGGTGGTCGGGGATCGTCACCGTGGACGGCAGCCGGCGGTTCCAATATACCGTGCCCGACTCTTTCAACGGCGAGCTGAAGCTCATGGCCGTGGCGGTGACGCCGGAGCGCATCGGCATCGCCGAGAACCACACGACGGTCCGCGGCGATTTCATTCTGAGTCCCAACGTTCCACCAGCCCTTGCCCCCGGCGACCGCTTCGACGCCAGTGTGCAGGTGGTGAACAATCTCCCCGCAGGCACACCGGGCGGGAATGACCTGCGGGTAGAGCTGCAGGTCGGGCCGGGCCTTGCCCTCGATGGTGCAAAGATCCAGCAATTGCGTCTTGCGCCGGGACAGTCCAGCCTCGTTCATTTTCCGGTGCAGGCGCTACAGCGCTTGGGGCCCAGCGAACTACTCTACCGGGTATGGACAGGCGAGCGCGCAACCCTGAGAAAGGTAGCCATCTCGGTGCGCCCGGCAGCGGCTCGGCTGACGGAGCTGCGCTCGGGCCGACTCAAGCCGGGGCAGACGGAGATCGTCAGTCCCCTGGAGGAATTTTTTCCAGAGCGCTCTGCGCGTCTCGCGGCCATGTCCTTCTCGCCCATGGTGTTGGCGCGTGGTCTCACCAGCTATCTGGACACCTATTCCCATTACTGTACAGAGCAGTTGATATCGGCGGCGACTCCGGCCCTCATAGCGGCACAGCACCCAGAATTTGCCCTGGATGCGGCTGCGGCCAGCCAGGCACCGCAGCGCATTGCCCGCATGCTCGAGACTCTGGGCAACCGACAGAACGGCGAGGGGGGCTTTGGTGTGTGGACGGCGACGCCGGTGGCCGATCCTTTCGTCTCTACCTACGCCGTGGACTTTCTCCTGCAGGCGCGCCAAAGCGGACTCTCGGTACCCGCCGACATGCTGGACCGTGGCCTCGCCTATCTGCGCCACATGGCGGCCGACGATGGCCTCGGGTCCCTACCCGAGTTACGGGCACGGGCCTATGCCATCTACGTGCTGACGGCTTCGGGACAGGTCACCAGCAACCTCATCGCCGGCGTCCAACAGCGTCTGCAGAGCGCCTATCCGGCGGTCTGGAAACAGGATCTGGCCGCGGCTTACCTGGCGGCGTCTTATCAAATGCTCAAACAGCAGGAGACTGCGGATGATCTCATCCGTGGACCCTGGCAGGCTTTCCTCAAGAATGCCGAGGTGGGCAACGATTGGGGTTATGCCTACTACGACGATCCCCTCATTCGCCGGGCCCAGACCCTTGCCATCGTCGAACGCTACTTCCCGAAACTCGCTGCGGGACTGTCTGTGGAACGTTTGGACGGCATGCTGAAACTCGTCGACGACAATCGCTACAATTCCCTGTCCTCCGCGTTGACGCTGCTGGCGCTGACCAATCTGCCGGCAGGGGCCGTACCGCCCAAGGGCTTGGCCATGGCACAAAGCGCCGAGGCAGGAAAGGATGGACCCTTTAGCGCCTTTGGCGAGATCCAGGGCGTCCTGCTTCGGGGTAGTCTGAGCCCGAGGAGCCGCGCCTTGCGCTTGAGCTACGCCAAGGGCGAAGGGGATAAGCACCCGGCTTGGTTCAGCCTGAGTCAGTCGGGGTATCCCCGGGCGACCCCCACCAAGCCCCTACGGGAAGGCATGGAGATCCTGCGCGAGTATCGCGACGCCCAAGGGCGGCCGGTGCAGAGTCTGGAATTGGGTCAGGAAGTCACCGTGCGCATTCGTTTGCGTAGCCTCAAGGACAGCGTGGACAATGTGGCCATCGTCGACATCCTCCCCGGAGGTTTCGAGGTGGTGAGCGGACCGGCCAAGCCCACGGTCGCCAGCGCGGTAAGAAGCGATGCCCACGAGGCAGACGATGGCGATTCTGGGGACGAGGCTGAAACGCAGGATACGCCAGAGTCCGAGGGCGACGGCCTGGCCCAGCCGGGTACGACCCTGACCCCGGAATATGTCGATATACGTGAGGATCGTGTGCTGCTCTATGCGCGCGCAGAGCCAAAGGCAAAGGAGTACATCTATCGTATCCGACCGACGAGCGTGGGCCGTTTTGCAACGGCCCCCATCTACGCCGAGAGCCTATACAATCGCCGGCAACGGGCGTACGCACCGGCCGGTGCGGTGCTGCAGGTGAAAGCGGTGAGCGTCGGCGCGAAGCCAAAGGCGCCGGCTCCAGCCAAGCCCTGAGGCCCGGCTTGGGCTGGTGTGCGGGAGAGCGCGGTCGTGACTGAGCGGCATGGTCATGGACGCTGGTGGGTGATGCTTTTCCTCGTCGCTGCGCTGCTCTGCGGCGGTTATGTGCTGCGTCACGACCCCCTGCGCGGTACCTCGGACCTGCGGGACTGGCGTGCGCAGTCCACCCTGCTGACCGATCGGCATGGGCGTTGGCTGCGTCTCACCCTCGCTCAGGATGAGCAATACCGACTCTGGACTCCCTTGGAGCGTATCGATCCTCGCCTGCGCGAGGCGATTCTCATGAAGGAAGACCGCTATTTCTATTATGAGCCGGGCTTCAATCCCTGGAGCTTGCTGCGTGGTGCCTACCGCACCTATCTTCGCCATCGGCATCCTCAGGGTGGATCCACGATCACCATGCAGCTCGCCCGTCTCCTGTGGAATATCGACACGCGCGATCCCCGAGGAAAGTTGCGCCAGATTGCCTACGCCCTGGACCTGGAGCTCCATTTCAGCAAGGCACAGATCCTTGAGGCTTATCTCAACTACGCGCCCTTCGGTCGCAACATTCAGGGGGTTGGGGCGGCAAGCCGGATCTATTTCGGTCACGGTGTCGAAGGTCTGAGCTTGCCGGAGCTGTTGACCCTTGCCGTTTTACCCCAGGACCCGGGGCAGCGCGGCCGCATCGACCGGGACGGAAATGCGGCGTTGTTGGCAGCACGTCAGAGACTCTATGCCAAGTGGCGCGAGCATCATCCCGTGACCGCCGCCGAGGACGCAGCGCTGCGTTTGCCCATGGCGTTGTCCAGCGTCGCGCAGTTGCCCTACCATGCGCCTTGGTTTGTGGATCAGGTGCTCCAGGAAGAGCGGACCCGCGCCCTGCTCCGGCAGGGGGGGCTGCCGTCGGAGCTGCACACCAGTCTCGATCTGGCCATGCAGCGGATTGTCGAGGGACAGCTGCACGCGTTCGTGCAGGAGCAGCAAATAAAAGGTATTCGCAACGCCGCTGCCCTTTTGGTAGACACCCGCGATATGGGTATCCGTGCTCTGGTGGGCTCCGCCAATTTCTTCGACGCTGCCATTGCCGGCCAGGTGAACGGCACCCTGGGCAAGCGCTCTCCCGGCTCGACCCTGAAACCTTTCATTTATGCCCTGGCCTTTGATCAGGGCGTGGTGATCCCAGCGACGGTACTGCGCGATGTGCCCACTGCCTTCGGTCCCTACACTCCGGAAAACTTCGACAGCCGCTTCGAGGGGCCCATTACCGTCACCGATGCACTCATCCGCAGCCGCAACATTCCCGCGGTGGATGTGGCCGCGCGTCTGCACCACCCGAGTTTTTACGATTTTCTCCGCGCGGCCGGTATCACCGGGCTGGCACCGGAGTCTCACTACGGCCTAGCATTGGTGCTGGGAGGCGGAGAAGTCACCATGCAGGAACTGGCCACGCTCTACGCCTTACTCAACAACGACGGACGGCTGCGCCCTCTTTCGCTACTGGCGAAGAACGGTACCGACCAGAGCGCGGGACCACGTCTACTCAGTCCTGAGGCCAGTTATCTGGTCCTCGACATACTGCGGCAGAATCCGAGTCCCCTGGTGGCGCCCACGGGCCAGGCCCGGGATCTGCCGGTGGCCTGGAAAACCGGTACCTCCTCGGGCTTTCGCGATGCCTGGAGTGTGGCGGTGTTCGATCACTACGTGCTGGTGGTCTGGGTGGGCAATTTCGACGGTACCGCCAATCCTGCCCTCATCGGTGCCGAGGTGGCGGCACCCTTGCTCTTTCGCACCATTTACGCGCTGCGGGCCAGTGGCGTGGGTCTTGAGCGCGCGGCGACACCCATGCCGCCGCCGCGTCTGCGCCGCGTCGACGTTTGTCTTTCCAGCGGCGCCCTGCCAACGGTCTGGTGTCCGCGCCGGGGTAAGAGCTGGTTCATCCCCGGAGTTTCCCCCATCGCCGTGGACAGCGTGTATCGGCCCATCTGGGTCGACCGTCGCAGCGGCCGCGCCGTCTGTCCTCCCTACGACCCGCGGCGCCACGAACTGCGGGTCTACGCCTATTGGCCCAGTGAGCTTCGCCAGGTGTTTGCCCAGGCCGGTATTCCCCGCGCGCGGCCGCCGGCGCCAGCGGTCTGTGGCAGCGCCGGCGCGGCGGTGGATGGCTCAGCGCCGCAGATTCGCAGTCCACTGCGGGGCTTGACCTATCTTTTGGGCCCCACGGGCGGCGAGCAGACGCCCTTGCATCTCAGCGCCGATGCCGACGGTGACGTCGCCCGTTTGTATTGGTTTGCGGGCAGCACGTATCTGGGCCAGAGCGCCAGTGGGCAGAGTCTGGAGTGGCGACCGCAGCGCCCCGGCACCTACCGTCTGCGGGTGGTGGACGACCGTGGTCGTGCCGATTCGCGTACCGTACAGGTGGCTCTGCGACCTTGAAGGTGCGGCTGACCCCGGCGGCAATTGCCCAGGGCTGCGCTGCACCTTGGCTTTGGATCAGACGATCTGGGCGATATCCTGGGTGTGGCGGGCAATGGTGAGGTCTTCGTTGGTGGGGATCACCAGGACTTCCACGGGGCTGTCCGCCCGGGAGATGCGCCGGCGAGATTCGCCATTGGCCTGTGGGTCGAGGCGGATGCCCAGATCCTCCAGGGGGCGACAGATGGACCAGCGCAGGGGGGCGGCGTGTTCGCCGATACCGCCCGTGAAGACCAGGCGATCGAGACCGCCGAGGACGGCCATGAAGGCACCGATACCCTTGCGCACGCTGTAGGCAAAAATCTCCAAGGCCTGGGCCGCGTGCGCGTTCTGCCCCCGTTCGGCCAGCAAGGTTTGCACGTCGCCGCTGACTCCGGAGATACCCAGCATCCCCGAGAGGCGGTTGAGAAGGCGCTCCAACTGTGGTCCGGTGTAGCCTTTTTCGGCAATGAGGTAAAGTAGGACGCCGGGGTCGAGATCGCCGCTGCGCGTCCCCATGACCAAGCCCCCGGTGGGCGTGAGCCCCATGCTGGTGTCCAGGCAGCGACCGTCGGCAATGGCGGCGAGACTGGCACCATTGCCGAGGTGGGCGACGATGAGGCGTCCGCGACCGCCGTCCGTCAGCTGGGAAAGGATGTACTCGTACGAGAGGCCGTGGAAGCCGTACTTGCGTACGCCTTCGTGCCAGAGGTTGCGGGGTAGGGGGAAACGGGCGGCGAGCTCGGGGATGTCGCGGTGGAAGGCGGTGTCAAAGCAGGCGACCTGGGGGATTTCGGGCCAGTGGCGCCGTACGGCTTCGATGGCGGCGATTTCGGCTGGCAGATGCAAGGGCGCAAAAGGTAAAGCCTCGCGCAGATCCTGGAGGACACGCTCGTCGACACGAATGTGATTCGTGTGCCGGGGTCCGCCGGCGACGATGCGGTGTCCGACGGCCGCCGGTGGCGGGTAGGAGAGGCTTTCCAGGCTGCGGAAGAGCGTGGTCAGGGCAGCATTCGCGTCGGGGAAGGGGGCCTGTTCCTCCCGCCGCTCCTCGTTGGGGGTCTGAATCCAGAGCCGGCCCACACTCTGACCGATGCGCTCGATGGCACCTTCGGCGAGGCACTGGCCCGAGTCGGCGACGGGTACGGCATAGACGGCAAACTTGAGGGAGGACGAGCCGCTATTGATGCACAGGACCGTCGAGCCTAATCCAGCCACTGGACCTGCTCCAAGCGTTCCGCCAGTCTCCCGAGAAAGCGGGCGGCATCGGCACCGAAGATCACCCGGTGGTCACAGCTCAAGGTAAAGTCCGTTTGCCCCTGGGTGTCGCTGGCGGATACCGCCAGGATGGCAGAGGCCCCACTGGGGACTATGGCGTTGAAGTGCGTAATGTGGGGGAAAACGCCCAGATTGGAGAGGTAGAAGGTCGCCCCTTCGTAATCCTCCGGCGCCAGACGTCCTTTGCGGGTCTTGCCGAGGAGAATCCGCCAATCCTCCGCCAGCTCCTGGAGGGGACGACGGGCGGCGTCCCGCAGGACGGGGGTGACCAGCCCGTCGCCCGTATCCACGGCGATGCCGACATCGACGCGCTCGCGCTGGGCGAGCCCCGCCGGCGTCCAGACGTGGTTGAACCAGGGATCTTCGGCGACGGTGAGGGCGCAGGCCCGAGCCAGGGCGAGGGTGAGACTCACTTTGCGTGCTTTGGCCCGCTCGTGGAGGGTTTGCAGGGCGAGGCGGGAGCCGATCTGGAAAGTCGGGGTATGGAGCGTGGCCGTCATGTTGCGCGCGACGGCCGCCCGCATGGGCCGCAGCCTCTCCAGTCGGTGTGGAGGCCCGTAGCGCAGGTCGGGTTCGGATCCGGCCATGGCCGCGGCAAGGACTTCCGCCCCGTGTATTCGACCGTCGGGGCCGGGACGCAGGTGTTCCAGGTCGACACCCAGATCCCGGGCCAGGGCTCGGGCGTAGGGCGAGGCTGGCACCTTGGGGGAGCCCGTGGATCGCGATTCCGCCGGTGCCGATGCGGCGGGGCTGAAATCGTCGGTCCCGGACAGGTTCGTGGCGACTGGGGTGGAAATGGCGGCCGGCGTGCCGTTCTGCACATCGGTGGCGACCTCGGCGGCCGCCTTTGCCGGCGCGGCTCTGGGCGAAGCCGGATTGGTGCTCTCGGCAGCACTGTCCGCCTTTGGCGTGGGCGCAGGAGTTTCGGTTGCGGACGTGGTGCGGGCATCGGTGGCCTCGGTTTTTGCCGCTTCCTGCGAATCGACGATGTAGGCAATGGTCTGGCGTACGGGAATGTCCTCATCCACAGGCGCCAGGGGACCCGCCAGAAAACCGTCGGCAAAGGCTTCGACGTCCAGAATCGCTTTGTCCGTTTCCACCTCGGCGATGGCTTCGCCTTTCTTGACGGGGTCCCCTACGGCCTTGTTCCAGCGCACCAGGCGTCCAGTTTCCATGGTGTCCGACAGCACCGGCATGGTAACGGCCTGTTTCATGATCCGTGCTCCTTATTGCGGTGACAGCAGGGCTTTGGCGGCGGCAAGGACATCGGCGACTCGCGGTATGGACGCCGCCTCCAGCTCGCCGTTGAAGGGTGTTGGTAGGTCCAGTCCGGCGACGCGCGCCACCGGGGCATCCAGCCAGTAGAAGCAGCGTTCCTGAAGCGTTGCCGTGAGCTCAGCGGAGGCGCCGCCAAAACGGGGGTCTTCGGTGAGAATGAGGGCGTGGTGCGTCTTCTGCACGGAGCGTACACAGCTGTCCCAGTCTATCGGCGCCAGACTGCGCAGGTCGATGATTTCCATGTCGATGCCGTCCTTGGCCAACTGCTCCGCCGCCGTTTCGGCCACAGCCACCATGCGCGAATAAGTGATGCAGCTGAGATCGGAACCCGGTCGCCGACAAATCGCCTGGTGCATGGGCGGTGCGGGAAGGTTTTCGTCTACCTCACCCGTCGTGAAATAGAGGAGCTCGTGTTCCAACACGAGGACGGGCTCCTCGCTGCGGATGGCTTGGCGCAGTTGCCAGTAGGCATCCTGGGGCGTGGACGGGACAACCATACGCACGCCCGGTACCCCCATGAACATGGCTTCCAGACGTTGGGAATGCTGGGCTCCCAATTGCCGCGCCACGCCGCCGGGCATCCGCACGGTGAGGGGCATGGGGAACTGGCCGCCGGACATGAATGGGATCTTGGCCGCCATATTGACGATGGCATCCATGGCCAGGAGGGCGAAGTTGATGGTCATGATCTCCACCACCGGACGCAATCCCAGCATGGCCGCACCCACGCCGAGGCCAGTGAAGCTGTTTTCGGAGATGGGGGTGTCGCGCACCCGCCACTCCCCATACCTGGCCAATAGCCCCTCGCTCACCCGATAGGTGCCGCCATAGAGCCCAACATCCTCGCCCAGGAGGAAAACGGCGTCGTCCTCCCGCAATTCGGCATCCAAGGCGCGGTTCAGCGCTTGCCAGTAGCGCATGGTGCTCATGCTTTCCCCCCTTCCAGGAGCTTTTCGTAGCGGCGATTGCCCAAAAACGCCGCCCAGGCATCCTCCATCGTCGGTGCCGGACTCTGGCGGGCAAAGTCGCGGGCAGCAGCGATTTCCTCGGCAATCTCTTGCCGCAGCCGGGCCAGGGCGGTTTCGTCCAGGTGCCCTTCACGGTAGCATCGATCGCAAAAGCCTTGGATGCAGTCCGTGCGGGCTGCGGCCAGTTCCTCCTTTCCTGGGTAGCGGAACTCCACGCCGCGCAGGGTGGCGGCGATGGGGTCGTTGGCTTCGTAGGCTTGCACCTCGACGGCGGGGCGGTAGCTGCCGGGATCGGCCATGGAGTGGCCGCGATAGCGATAGGTTTCCATCTCCAGGAATTGGGGACCATCGCCGGTGCGGACTCGCGTCAAGGCGCGGCGGGTGGCCTCGAAGACGGCCAGGACCTCCATGCCGTCCACCTTTTCGGCTGGGATACCGTAGGCGCAGGCCCTTTTGTAGACCTCCGTCAGCGCCGAATGGCGGTGGATTTCCGTGCCAATCTGGTAATGATTGTTTTCGCAGACGAACAGGATGGGTAGTCGCCACAGGGCAGCCATGTTCAGGGATTCGTGAAAGGTTCCCTGATTGACGGCACCGTCGCCGAAGAAACACAGCACGGCCTCGGGCAACCGGCGGTAGGCCACGGCATAAGCTGCCCCCAGGGCGATGGGAAAGGTCTCGCCGACAATGGCATAGCCGCCGAGAAAGCGCCGTTCCCGGTCGAAGAGGTGCATGGAACCGCCCATACCGCCGCTTATGCCCGTCTTTTTGCCCATGAGTTCGGCAAAAATGGCGTGGGCGGGGATTCCGCGGACCAGGGCGTGGACGTGCTCACGGTAGGTGCTGACCACGTAATCGCCGGGCTCGGCGGCATGAAGCACTCCCACCGCCACGGCCTCCTCGCCGGGATAGAGGTGCAGAAAACCGGCGATTTCCCCTTGGGCGTAGGCCTGTGCCGCCGCTTCCTCGAAGGCGCGGGCGCGCATCATGTCGCGTAACATGGCGAGTAGCGAACTGCGGTCCATTTCAGACTCCCGTCCCCGCCGTCGGGGCGAATTCGTCCAGGGCGCGGGTGAGGGCAACCAGATACATGAGCGCCGGACCGCCGTGCATGAGCACGGCCTGAAAACCGGCACTCATGATCTCGTCGCGGCTGGCCCCGGCTTTTACGGCCCCCTTGACGTGTAAGGCAATGCACCACTCGCACTGGGCTGCCACGGCGAGGGCGACATTGATGAGCTCTTTTTGGGCGAGGCTTAGGGCCGGATTGCCCTCGGTCTTGCCCATGAACGCGAGGAACGCATTGATTTCCGAGGGATACTGCGCCTTCAGGCGCTCCGTGAGGTCGGCGACTTCGTGGATGCGATCGTTCATGCTGCCCATGCTGTCTCTCCTGGTGACCTACGCGCCTAATCCGGTTGACGATTGAGGAGGATACTTTTGCCGGTCATCGGCTCCGGTACCGGTAATCCGAGCAAATCGAGCACCGTGGGCGCGAGATCCGCAAGCCCCCGGCCGATGCCCAGGGTCGCGCCCGGCACACCCATGAGCAAGAAAGGCACGGGATAGACGGTGTGCTGGGTGTGGGGCTCACCCGTCAGGGGATCCACCATCTCATCGCAATTGCCGTGATCCGCCGTGAGGATGACGCGATAGCCGAGGCGCAAGGCCGCCTGTGCCACCCGGTGAAACTGAAGGTCCAGGGTCTCCACGGCGCGCAGGATGGCGGGGATCTTGGCCGTGTGCCCGACCATATCGCCGTTGGCGAAGTTGACGAGGACGAAGGCGTGCTGCTGGGACTCCATGGCCTGGATGACCCGATCGGCCACCGCCGCGGCGCTCATTTCCGGCTGGAGATCGTAGGTGGCCACCTGTGGGGAAGGGATGATCTCGCGGTCCTCCCCGGGGAAAGGCTCCTCCCGTCCGCCGTTGAAAAAGTAGGTGACGTGGGCGTACTTTTCCGTCTCGGCGCAGTGGAACTGCCGCAGTCCCGCGTCGGCGATGACTTCCGCCAGAACCTGATAAGGGAATTCCGTGGGAAAGAGCACGGGAAAAGGATAGTCGTCGTTGTAAGGGGTCATGCACAGCACCGGGCGCGGACCTTCCGCGCCCCGGTCGAAATGGCTGAAGTCCGGCATGCCCAGGGCCGCGCTCAATTGCCGCATCCGGTCGGAACGGAAGTTGAAGAAGAAGACAGGCTCCCGGGGCCCGATCTTGGCCGCTTCCACGTCGCCGATGAGGGTGGGCTGGATGAATTCATCCCCTTCTCCCCGCTGCCAGGCGGTGTGGATGGCGCTCTCGGCGTCGGGGGCATGCTCGCCCTCGCCGTGGACATAGGCGCGCCAGGCTTTTTCCGTGCGTTCCCAATGCCCGGCCCGGTCCATGGCGTAGTAGCGGCCGATGACGCTGGCGATGCGTCCTTTACCGAGTTTCTGGAGTGCGGACTCCACCTGCCGGGCAAAGCCGTCGGCGCACTGGGGCGCCGTGTCCCGGCCATCGCTGATCAGGTGCACCACGGGCTCCATTCCTCCTTTGACGACGAGGGGAAGGATCCCCAGGAGATGGTCGATATGGGAGTGGACGCCGCCGTCAGAGACCATACCCACGAGGTGCAGCCGCTCGCCCGGGCGCAGGAAATGCTGCCAGGCCGGCAGCTGGTCGAAGCTCCCATCCTCCAGCGCGTCGGCGATACGCACCAGATCTTGTTTGAGGATACGACCGGAGCCCAGGGTCAGGTGTCCCACTTCCGAATTGCCGAATTGGCCATCGGGCAGGCCCACGGCACGACCGGAGGCCTGCAGCGCGGTATGTGGGTGGCTCGCAAAATAGTGGTCCAGATGCGGGGTGCGGGCTTGTGCCCAACCGTTGAAGGCACGATTGGGATTGAGGCCGAAACCATCGAAAATGACGACCAGCACGGGCCTAGGTTCTGTCACAGCAACTCCTTGTCGACACGAAAAAGCCATCACCGCCGTGCGCTGCCGGACTGGATGCCGCGGCAGCGGTGGTTCTCAGGATCGTGGCGCCGGTCCCGAGCGACCGAGCTTTTTCTCCACCTCCAGCACGTGCAGGGTGGTGGTGAGCACGGTATCGGGATTGAGGCTCATGGACTCGATTCCGATCTGGACCAGGTACTCAGCGATCTCCGGGTAATCCGAGGGCGCCTGTCCACACAGGCCGGAGTGGATGCCATTGCGTCGACAGCCCTCCACGGCCAGACGGATCATGGCCCGCACCGCCGCGTCGCGTTCGTCGTAATCGAAGGCGACGATCTCGGAATCGCGATCCACCCCAAGGGTAAGCTGGGTGAGATCGTTGCTGCCAATGGAGAAGCCGTCGAAGCGCCGGGCGAATTCGTCTACCAGGATCACGTTGCTGGGGACTTCGCACATGGCGTAGACCTGCAGTCCGTTCTCACCCCGGCGCAGACCGTATTCCGCCATGCGCGCCAGGACCGCATCCGCCTCTTCCAGGCGGCGCACGAAGGGCAACATGAGGATGACGTTGACAAGGCCCATGTCTTCCCGCACCCGTCGCATGGCCATGCACTCCAGGCGGAAGCCCTCGGCATAGGCAGGGTGGGCATAGCGGGATGCACCGCGAAAACCGAGCATGGGATTTTCTTCGTGGGGCTCGAAGCCGCGTCCGCCCAGAAGGGCCGCGTATTCGTTGGATTTGAAGTCGGACATGCGCACGACGACGGGTTTGGGATAAAAAGCGGCGGCGATGGTGCCGATGCCCTCGGAGAGTCTCTGAATGAAGAAGTCCTCGCCGCTGCCAAAGCCCCGCAGGAGTCGCTGCACGGCGTCCCGCTCGCGGGCATCCTCGACCTTTTCCGGGTGGAGCAGCGCCATGGGATGGGCCTTGATATAATTGCCGATGATGAACTCCATGCGCGCAAGGCCCACGCCGTCGTTGGGCAGATTACGGATCTGGAAGGCGAGATCCGGATCCCCCAGATTGATCATGATTTGGGTGGACGGTCGCGGCAGATGCGCGAGGTCGGTGCGCCGCACCTCGAAGTCCTGACGTCCGGCGTATACCCGACCGACATCCCCTTCGGCGCAGGAGATCGTCACCTCGTCACCGTCGTGCAGAAGCTCGGTAGCGCCGGCAGCACCCACCACCGCCGGGATGCCGAGTTCGCGCGCGATGATGGCTGCGTGGCAGGTACGCCCGCCGCGGTTGGTGACGATGGCAGCGGCTTCTTTCATGATGGGTTCCCAGTCCGGCGTGGTATTGTCTGCCACCAGGACGTCACCGTGCCGAAAGGTATCGATCTCGCGGATGTCGCGAAAGACGCGGACGCGGCCGGTGGCGATCTTTCCGCCCACCGCCCGACCCTCCACCACCACCTTTTCCGGTCGCGACTGCAGGCGATATTCCTCCAGCACCTGTCCTTTCTGCTGCGATGCCACCGTCTCCGGCCGCGCCTGTACCAAGTAGAGCTGGCCATCGAGACCATCCTTGGCCCATTCCATGTCCATGGGCCGCGATTCGCCCACGTGTTTGCTGTAGTGTTCCTCGATGATCATGGCGTATTCCGCCAGCTGCAGCACGTCGGCGTCGTCGAGGCAGAAGCGTTCCTGCTCTTCGGGGCTGGTGTCGATGTTGCGGGTGGTATGGCGATCGCCGTCGTCGGCATAGACCATTTTCAGTTTCTTGCTCCCCAGGAGCCGCCGCAGCACGACCCGCTTGCCCTGCCGAAAGGTCGGTTTGAACACATAGAATTCGTCGGGATTGACGGCTCCTTGCACGACATTCTCACCCAGCCCCCAGGCCGCGGTGATGAAGACCACGTCGCGAAAACCCGTTTCCGTATCCAGGGAGAACATCACCCCGCTGCTGGCGAGGTCCGAGCGCACCATCTTCATGACGCCAACGGACAAGGCCACATGAAAATGGTCGAAGCCCTGCTCGGCACGATAATGAATGGCGCGGTCCGTAAACAGGCTGGCAAAACAGCGCCGGCAGGCATCCAGCAGCTCGGCATCACCGCGTATGTTGAGGTAGGTCTCCTGCTGACCGGCAAAGCTGGCGGTGGGGAGATCCTCCGCCGTGGCCGAAGAGCGCACCGCCAAAGACAGTGTATCGCCGTATTCCCGTTGCAGCTCACGGTAGGCCGCAAGAATCTCCTCTTGCAGGGGCGCTGGCAGAGGAGCGGCGTAGACGATCTCGCGGGCCCGGGCACCCGCGCGGGCGAGGGCGTCCACGTCGTCGGGATCGAGGCCGTCCAGGCAGGCGTGCAGGGCGTCCCAGGCGCCCGCCGCATCGAGCGTTGCCCGGTAGGCTTCGGCAGTGATGGCAAAACCGTTGGGGACGCGTACTCCCTGGCTACTGAGCTTCTGGTACATTTCACCCAGGGAGGCGTTCTTGCCGCCTACCGAGGGGAGGTCATCGATGCCGATTTCCCGGAAAAAACGCAGGTACTGGTAGGCCAAGGGAGTCTCTCCTCAAATTCCGAGTCGTGTCTCCTATTCACCATAGTCCACGAAACCACCCGCGGCAAGCCGGATTTTCAGGAGCGGTCGGGTAGTTCCAGACCCTCCATGGACTCTTGTCGGGGTTCGGCGGCGCGTTCTTCCCGCTGCCAGGAAAGACGCAGCTCCGGCAGGGGTCGCCCCAGCAGCTTCTCCAGGCCACGAATCTCTGGCTCGTAGAGGCGCTGCAGAAAAGCCCGCGCCCGCGGATCCATGGGCGGCTTTTCCCCCGCCCGCAGGAAGACGTGCTGCCACAGATATTCCCCCCAACGCTGTGGAAAGAGGTGTTCGCCGATATAGCGGCTCCAGGGTGAGGCGGCCAAACGTCGCGCCCATTCGCCCCGGGGCTGATGATGGGCATTGTGCGCCAGATGCAGATCGATGCCGTCGATGGGGGCAGGATCTATGCCCAGAAAATCGGCGATGTCCAGCAGGACCGCGCGGGCGTCGCGCTTGAGCTCCTCCAACAGATAGACCCGTACCTGCTCCGGACCAAAGAGCTCTCGGTAGCGTCGAACCTGGTCCAGATACTGCCCTAGTTCGACGTAAAGCTGGGACACGCCCCAACCCTTGTCCGGTCGTTGCCAATCCCGCAGCAGGATGGTGTAGAAATCGTCGTTGACGACACCCTCCCGGAAATCCATGAGGTATTGCGAGTAGGCGCGCTGCACGGGATCGCGCAGGAGGATGAGGATGCGCGCTTGCGGCACGTCGGCACGGATGCGTTGGGCCGCCTGCGCAGACCAGAGGTAGGAGGGGCTGGCGTCGCCACGCCAGGGATAGCCGCCGGCATGGGCATAAAGTTTGGCGTAATCGTCGGCATCGGCAACATACTGGATGAGGTGAGCCTGCTCCGGCGCGGGTTGGGGCCGGGTGTAAAAATGCGGCTCCTTCATCTCCGGGAAGAATATCTGGGGATGCTGACGCAGGTAGGCGTAAAGCGAGGTGGTGCCGCACTTGACGGCGCCGACGATGAACAGGTTCGGCAGGGTTGCCGCAGCCTTGCACGACGCTGCCCACGGCCGAGAGATCATGGCTGACGCGAGGTCACTGCTGGACCACCAGGACTTGTGCCGTACCACTTTGCCGCAGCCGGGCGCCGAGGGCCTCGGCGACGCTGGGATTGGCCAGGGGGCCGATCTGGACGCGATAGAAGGTCACACCGCGCACCAGTCCGGGCACGATGAGGAGCGGGCCGATTCCTGCCGCCTGCAGGCGTTGGCGTTCGCGGATGGCAAGGTTGAGCTGCTGAAAGGCGCCGGTCTGGAGGAAGATCTCTGCTGGCTTACCGGCCGAGGGGTTGGGAGCAGTCGTCGTGGTGGTGGCCGGGCTTGGTGCAAGGGCCTCGACACGGACCACCGCCGTTCCCCGCACGCAGGTGGGTAAGGGCAGTTCGCGGCTGGCAGCGCTGAAAGCCTGAGGCACGAAGGGCGTTCCCATGGAGGTGACGGAACCCGACTCCCAGCCGTACCAAGAGGCGGTCCCGCGCCGATCGTAGCCATCGGCCGTGGTCAGCGGCTGATAGCGACGGCCGTTCACGACGTAGCTGCGGTTGTAGGGGGCATCGGGCTTGGGCGTCGCCGCATGACAGCTGCCCATGGAGGCAGCGGCGGAGATCGACCCAAGGGGTGGGGTCATCCGCTGCGCGCAGCCGCCAAGGACCAGGATCCCTGTGGCCGCGAGCGAAAAGACCTGGAAAGCACGCTTCACGCCGCGGTCCCGACCAAGAGCTCCTCCAAAAGCCCCTGGTAGATGGCGGCCAGATCCTCGAGCTCCGCCAGTTCCACACACTCGTTGACCTTGTGGATGGTAGCGTTGCGCGGACCCAGCTCCAGCACCTCACCGCCCAATTGGGCGATGAACCGTCCGTCGGAGGTCCCTCCGCCCGTGGACAACTGCGCTTCTCGACCGAGCCGTCGTTGGAGGACTCTCTGGGTGGCGGCCACCAGTTTCCCGGGGGGCGTGTAAAAAGGCGGTCCCGAGAATTGCCAGTCCAGCTCGTAGTGCAGGCCATGCCTGTCCAGGAGATCCACCACGGCCTTTTGCAAGGACTCGAGGCTCGAGGCCGGGGAAAAGCGGAAGTTGAACTGCAGCTCCAACTGCCCGGGGATGACGTTGGTCACGCCGGTGCCGGCGTGGATATTGGAGATTTGCAGGCGGGTTGGCGGAAAATCGGGATAGCCGTCATCCCATTCCTTCTCCACGAGTTCCGTCAGTGGTCGCAGGGCGCGGTGGATGGGATTGTCCGCAAGTTCCGGATAGGCGACGTGCCCTTGCTGCCCGAGGATCCGTAAACGGGCGTTGAGGGAACCGCGCCGACCGTTTTTTACCACGTCCCCCAGGCGTTCTGCGGAGGAGGGCTCACCCACTAGGCAATAATCCGGCCGGATCTGCCGCGCCGCCAAGTAGTCCACCACGTGACGGGTACCGTGGGTGGCCACGCCTTCCTCGTCGGAGGTGATGAGAAAAGCGATACGACCAGGATGCCGTGGGTGTGCGCCGACGAAGTCCTCCACGGCCACGAGCATAGCCGCCAGGCTGCCCTTCATGTCCGCTGCCCCGCGCCCATAGAGAACGCCATCGCGCAGCTCGGGGGTGAAAGGATCCGTCGCCCAGGCCTCGCGCGGGCCAGGCGGTACCACGTCCGTGTGTCCGGCAAAACAGAAGATGGGACCGGACTCGCCGCGTATGGCCCAGAAATTTTCCACGCCACCGGCGGGCAAGGGGGTGACGGTGAACCCTATCTGCTGGAGTCGTTCCGCCATCCAGGTCTGACAGCCCCCATCCTCGGGGGTCACCGACGGGCGCGCCATGAGGGTTTGGGCATAGCGCAGAACGCGCTGGCGCTGGTCCATGAATCAGATCTCGCGCAGCAACTGGTTGATTCCCACCTTGCTCCGGGTCTTGGCATCCACTTTCTTGACGATGACCGCGCAGTAGAGACTGTGGCTGCCGTCCTTGGCCGGGAGATTGCCCGATACCACTACCGAGCCCGCCGGCACTCGCCCATAGAGGATTTCGCCTGTCTCGCGATCGAAGATCCGGGTGCTGGCGCCGATGAACACCCCCATGGAGATGACCGAACCCGACTCCACGATCACTCCCTCCACCACCTCGGAGCGCGCGCCGATGAAGCAGTCGTCCTCGATGATGGTGGGATTGGCCTGCAGAGGTTCCAGCACGCCGCCGATGCCGACGCCACCGGAGAGGTGGACGTTCTTACCGATCTGGGCGCAGGAACCCACCGTCGCCCAGGTGTCGACCATGGTACCTTCATCCACATAGGCGCCGATATTGACGAAGGAGGGCATGAGCACACAGTTGCGGGCAATATACGCCCCCTTGCGCACCGTCGCGGGCGGCACCACACGAAAGCCGCCAGTCCGAAAATCGTTGCTGTTGTAGTCGGAAAACTTGCCCGGTACCTTGTCGAAATACTGGGTCTCGGCCCCCGGAATGCGCACATTGTCCTGGAGGCGAAACGACAGGAGCACGGCCTTCTTGATCCACTGGTGGGTGTGCCATTGGCCATCGCGTTTTTCTGCGACCCGCAGCACGCCCTTGTCGAGACCCTCGATGACCTGACCCACGGCGTCGCGCAGCTCGTTGGGAGCATTGCGCGGGCTGAAGCGATCCCGCTCTTCCCAGGCGCCTTCGATGATTTCCGCTAACTGTGCCACGCTGACTCCTTTTCTTGCGACGATGCGTGAGGGCGATTATCGAGAAAACGGCGGATACGTTGCAAACCCTCGATGCATTCCGCTTCACTGCCTACCAGAGCGATGCGCACGCGGTCGTGTCCGGGGTGCAGCCCGTGCGCCTCGCGCGCCAGATAGGCTCCCGGCAGGCAACGGACGTGCTCGGCAGCGTAGAGCTCGCGGGCAAAGGCTTCACCATCACCCACCTCGGGCCAGAGATAGAAGCCGCCATCGGGCAGCTGGATGTCCAGGTGCTCGCCGAGGATGTCGCGGGCAGCGGCAAACTTGCGCGCGTAACTGCGCCGGCTCTCGACCACATGCTCCTCGTCGCTCCAGGCGGCGCGTGAGGCCGCCTGAATGAAGGGCGGCATGGCCGCGCCAAGATAGGTTCGGTAGCGCAGAAACTGGGCCAGGATGGCAGGATCGCCGGCGACGAAGCCGCTGCGCGCACCCGGTATGCTGGAACGCTTGGACAGGCTGTGGAAGCTCAGCACGGAGTCGAGGCTGCCCGTTTGGGCGGCCACGCTCAGCACACCCGTGGGTGGCCCGCGGAAATAGATCTCGGTGTAGCACTCGTCGACGGCGAGCACGACGCCGAAACGCCGCGCCTGACCGACGAGCCAGGCGAGCTCCTCGCCGCCCAGCGCGGCACCGGTGGGGTTGTGGGGCGAGTTCACGTAGAGCAGGGCACTACGCTCCCAGACCGACTCGGGAATGGCCCGAAAATCGGGCTGACCGCTGCCTGGATCGCAATTCAGGTAGTGTGGCTTTGCCCCGGCCAAAAGTGCCGCCCCCTCGTAGATCTGGTAGAAGGGATTGGGCATGAGTACCAGGCTCTTGACGTCCTGGCACGGATTTATCACGGTCTGGGCGATACTGAAGAGCGCCTCGCGGGTGCCATTGACGGGCAGGATGCAGCGATCCGGATCGAGGAAACCCGTGGGCAGGGTAAAGCGACGGCTCGTCCAGGCCGCGATGGCCTGGCGCAGGGCGGGCTCACCCAGGACCTTGGGATATTCCGCGAGGCCCTGCTGGAGCGACGCCGTCAGCGCCCTGGCCACGAGCTCGGGAGCCTGTTGCCGCGGCTCACCGATGGAAAAATCCACCAGGGGCAGGGCGGGCGGGCGCACATCCTGGAGTAGCCGACGCAGGCGCTCAAAGGGGTAAGCCTGCAATGACGCAAGGCCCGGATTCATGCCACAATCCTCCGCCATGCTCGACCGCCGCCCGCCAATGTCGTTCATCATGGGTCCAAGTTTGGTGCAGAAAGGAGTCCTCTGACAAGTGTCTGCCGAGCCGCTTCCGGAATCACCGCGCCACTTGGCCATCGCTGCGCTGGTTTTCGGCGCCGCCCTGTGGGGTTGCTTCTGGTGGCCATTGCGCTTTTTCTCCAGCCAGGGGCTGGCGGGTCCCTGGCTGATCGCCGCTGTCTACGTCGTCCTTGCAGCGCCGACGCTGGCGCTGGTGCGCTGGCGCCGGCTGCGCTGGCGGCGCGATGGCAAAGTGCTCGTGGCCCTTGCCCTGCTGGGCGGCTGGACCAATGTGGCCTTTTTGCTGGCGCTCTTTCACGGCAGTGTCGTGCGGGTGCTGTTGCTTTTTTATCTATCGCCCGTATGGTCCCTGCTGCTGGCCTGGCTGCTGCTCAAGGAACCCCTGGGGTGGCGCGGCATATTGGCTGGTGCCTTGGCCATGGCGGGCAGTATTCTGGTGGTGGATCACGGTGCCGCAGGACCGTGGTCACCCCTGGATCCGGACGATTTCCTAGCGGTCAGTGCCGGTCTTGCCTTTGCCGCCAGCAACGTCCTGCTGCGCGGCAATCGGAGTGTCCCGGATCGCGAGCGGGCCGTGGCCATCTGGTGGGGCTGTGCGGCCCTTGGTCTGGGTGTGGCGGCATTCGCACCCTGGCCGACCCACATCAGCGGCCAATGGTGGCTGCTCCCAGTCTTTGCGTGGCTCTGGGTAGGCGGCGCCACCGCCGCGACCCTCTACGGTGTGGCCCGGCTGCCCGTGAGTCTGTCGGCGGTGATCATGCCCGTGGAGATCCTCTTTGGTGCCGTATCGGCCTGGCTCCTTGCCGCTGAGACCGTTTCCGGCTTCGAGTTTCTGGGCGGTCTGGCCATCCTCACCGCCGCCTGGTTGCAGATGCGCAGACCGACGCTACCAGGTCCCATCGCCACCGACGCTGGCGGCGAAGAGCCGGGTGACTAGATCTTCGCTGCGGGGAATGACGGCATCGGCGCCCCAGGAGGCTATCGCCTCACCACCACCATAGCCCCAGCCCGCTGCCCAGGCCGTGCAGCCGGCGGCGTGGGCAGCCTCGATGTCCCGGCGATCGTCGCCCAGGTAGAGACTGTGCTGGGGGAGCACCGCCAGGGTTTCCAGAGCGTGGCGCAAGGGTAGGGGATCGGGCTTGCTGCGCGCCGTGGTGTCGCCGCTGACTACCACGGCTGGGGCTACCGGCAGGGGCAGGGCCGCCAGCAGGGCAGCCGTGAGATAGCCGGGCTTGTTGGTGACGATGCCCCAGGGAATGCCGCGTGCAGCCAGGGTGACCAGGCATTGCGCGACCCCCGGAAAAAGACGGGTGCGGGTGGCGATGTCGGCCTCGTAGAGGGCAAGAAACTCCTCGCGCAAAGCCTGAAACTCGGGTTGCGGCGGCTCTACCCCGAAGGCCTCTCGCAGCAGGCCACGCGCGCCCTGCGAGGCAAAGGGGCGCAGTGCCGCAACGGCAGGAGCGCTGCGCCCGCGACGGCGACACAGCTCGGTGACGGCGGCGATGAGGTCGGGAGCCGTATCCAGGAGGGTGCCGTCCAGATCCCAGAGGACGGCATGCCAGGGCGTCACGCCGAATCTACCCTGCGGCTGCGACAGAGATAATTGACGCTGACGTCGTCCACCAGGCGAGCGCGGCCACGGATGGGGTCGTAGTGCATGCCCTTGAGCTCCTCCAGCTGCAATCCTGCCGTCCGGGCCATGTCCAGGAGTTCGCTTGGGCGGATCAATTTCTCGTAGTCGTGGGTACCCCGGGGGATGAGGCCCAGCACATACTCGGCGCCCAGGATGGCCAGCAGATAACTCTTGGGGTTGCGGTTGATGGTGGCAAAGAAGACCTGCCCGCCCGGGCGCAGCAGCTTGGCACAGGCACGGACGACGCTCTGGGGCTCCGGCACGTGCTCCAGCATCTCCATACAGGTGACGACATCAAAGCTCCCGGCAGCCTCAGCGGCGAGATCCTCGACGGCAATGGCGCGATATTCCAGGGTCTTGGACAGATCCTGGTCTCCTTGCTCGGCATGCTTGCGTGCCGCTGCCAGAGCGGACTCCGCCAGGTCCACGCCGAGGACCTTCGCTCCGGCCCTGGCCATGGCCTCGCTGAGGATGCCGGCACCGCAGCCCACATCCACCACCCGCAGGCCCTCCAGACGACCACCGCAGCCGCGCCGGATGAATTCCAGCCGCACGGGATTGATCTGGTGCAGAGTCCGAAGAGGACCCTTGTCGTCCCACCAGTCCTGCGCCATGGCGCCAAACTTTTCGATTTCCGTGGAGTCTACGTTCACGCCTGCCGATCCTTTGCAGCGATACGCCGCGCCCATGTCTGTGCCTGTGCCCTGAGACCCGGCCAGTCCAGCCGCGTCCATCTGCCCTCGTTCACCAGCAATTCGCCATTCACCCACACGTGGCTCACCTGATCGCGTCCGGCGCAGTAGACCAGCTGGGATATGGGATCGTACAGCGGTTGGGTGGCCGGGTGATCGAGGTCCACGGCAATGCAGTCCGCCAACTTGCCGATTTCCAGGCTGCCGATACTATCGCCCCAGCCACAGGCCATGGCCCCGCCCAGGGTAGCCGCCTCCAGGGCCACTGCCGCCGCCAGAGCCATCGTATCGCCGTCCCGGCCTTTGGCCAGGAGTGCGGCTGTACGCAACTCGCCAAAGAGGTCGAGGTCGTTGTTACTGGCGGCACCGTCGGTGCCGATACCAAAGGGAATGCCACGCGCCTGCCATTGGGCCACGTCGGCGATACCGGAACCGAGCTTCAGATTGGACTCCGGACAGTGCGCAAGGCGCAGGCCGCGTTGCGCCACGAGATCCAGATCCTCCGTCGTCAGCTGCGTCATGTGCACGGCGAGAAAGTGCTCATCCAAAAGACCCAGTTCGTCCAGCCGCTGCAGGGGCCGCCGTCCGTCTTGGGAAAGAGCATTTTCGACTTCCTGCGCCGTCTCGTGCACGTGCATGTGCAGAAAAAGCCCATGGCTGCGGGCAAGCGCCTTCGCTTCACGCAGCGCGTGGTCGGGGACCGTGTAGGGCGCGTGCGGAGCGATACTCTGGCGAATCCGCGGCAAGTCGCGCAGCTGCAGGATCTGCATTTCCGCACGCCGGAGTGCGTCGCCGGCGTCCCGACTCTGCGCCGTCGGAAAATCGATCACCACCTGGCCCAGACTGGCACGGATGCCGCTCTCCACCACGGCCTGCGCCGCCGCTTCGGGATAGAAATACATGTCGTTGAAGCAGGTGGTGCCGCCGCGCAGCATCTCGGCGATGGCCAGCCGGGTTCCCGTGGCGACAAACTCCGGCCCCACGAAACGCCCTTCAGCGGGCCAGATGTGTTGCTCGAGCCAGGTCATCAGCGGCAGATCGTCGGCAAGGCCGCGCAGCAGGCTCATGGCCGCGTGGGTGTGGCTGTTGACGAGCCCCGGCAGGAGCACATGATGGGGAAGATCGATCCAGCGGGCAGAGGGGTAGCGCGCGCGCAACTCGACCTGCGGACCCAGATCGCAAATGCGCCCCTGGCCAATGGCCAGCCCGTGCTGCTCCAGAACCCCGTGGGGGCGGATGGGGACAAGCCACGGCGCCGCCAGAACGTACTCTACGACGGTCTTTTCGGACACGACACACTCCCAGCGGAAGATGCTACACACTGTAGCACAGCCGGCGTCCCTTCTCAGCCGCGAATGCGCCCCAGGGCCTCGGCGTAGGCCCAGACCGTCGCCGAGTAATACACACTCGGATTGTAGCCCATGATGGCGTAGAAATTGGGATAGGCCAGATAGTAGTGCGGCCCGGTACGACCTTCGAGGCGCAAAAGACCCACCCGGGTGTCCGCCGGAAGCAGCGCGTGGCCGCGTTCCGGATACACGCCCAGGCGAGCCAGCTGGGCCAGGGTGTAGTCCGGTCGTGTCGAGGTTTCCGGCGCGCTTCCCCGGGAAATCAGCGCCGGAACCAGCACCGGTTGCCCCGGCTGCCAGCCGTGGGCGCGGAAAAAGTTAGCGGTGGAGGCCAGCACATCCGGCACGGATTGCCAGAGATTGGGCAAACCCTCTCCGGGAGGGTCATTCCAGACGACGCCATACTTCAGATAGCTGCTGGCCAGAAATTGCGACATACCCATGGCCCCGGCGGGCGACCCGCGCAGCGCGCTCACGGGACGGCCCAGTTTTTCAGCGAGTTTCAGGGTCTCTGCGGTCTGCGCCAGAAAGAAGGCACGGCGGGGCTTCAGGGCCAGGCTGAGACTGAGATTGGCATCCAGCACCGGAAAATTGCCCATGAAGGATCCAAATCCGGTCTCGATGTTGAGGATGCCCAGGAGAATGGGCGGTGGAACCCCGTATTTTTCCGCTACGTCCTCCAGAATACGGCGGTGCTCGCGCCAAAAGCGCACGCCGCTGTCGAGGCGTTGCGCGCTCAGGAAGCGTTCGCGGTAGCGCCACCAGGGCAGCGGCGCTTGGGGAACGCTGCTGGGCGGTGGCGGGCTCATCAAACTCACGGCCCGCGAGTCATAGTGAGCGCTCTGCAGGGCCGGAATGACCAGCGCGGCCGGCAGACCGTAATGCTGTTGGAGGATGCAGGCAAAGCTGCGCAGGTCGTCCTGATAGCGCTCGGGAAAGCCCGGGAAGCGCAGATCCGCCGGACAGTAGGCCGATGCCGGCGCGAGCTCTGCGGCGCTGGACTGGGCAGTGTCGTGGGCGGGTGCAGCGGGCACAGCCGCGGTCGCTACCGATGCCGCGATTGGTGCCGCCGGTGCGCTGGAGTTGACCTGTGTTGCACATCCCGACAGGGTCAGGATACCGGCCAGAACGCCAGCGGACATCCACCGACGCCAGGAATCGTGGCCAGCGGCGCTGCCGCCGCGGGGGTCTTCAGCGGTTGAGTACATGGCTATCCCGGGCGGTCATGGCCAGCAACTCCGGTGGCATGGGCCGGCGCACGCCGTCCAGACGACTGGACCAGTAGGGATTACGCAGGCTCTGAACGGTGATGCCAGCGCGCGGATTGAGGGCGCTGACAAACTGGTCCCCGCCGATATAGATACCTACGTGGGAGTAGGGGCGCCCAAGGGTGTTGAAGAACAGCAGATCGCCCTTTTGGATGTGGGACAGGGGGACCGCCGGCAGGGCCGCCGCCTGGGCTGCTGCCGTACGCGGCACCTGCACCCCGGCCTGGCCCAGGACGTACTGGATGAGTCCGCTGCAATCGAAGCCACCAGCGCGACTCTCGCCTCCCCAGACATAGGGTTTGCCAATCTGGGCGATGGCGTTGACCAGAACGGTATCCAGCACCGTCGCCTCGCGGTGACTTTCCTGGATGTCCGGCCGGTAAGCGTAGCCTCTGCTGGACAGCGTATTCGTATACCCGCCCGAGGAAACGGCGCTGCCGGAAAGGTCCGTGGCGCAGCCTCCCAGCAGAAGCCCGGCGCTGGTCAATAGCGCCAACGATACACCGATACGAAAATCCGGCCGTCTCCAGTCCGGCCGTGCTGCGGTCTGTGATACCATGGGCACTCTGCTCCAGTTTCTCCCTCGGGTGGATTTTTAGAGCAAAAAACCCAATAAGGCAAGAGCTTAACCCGAGACACTTCATCCATCGACTTAAATCACCGATCTGCCGCGGGTCGATTCAGAAAAACCACAGGCGGACGCCCATGGCGAGGATCACCACCGTCACCACGATCTTGATCCACATCTCGCCGTGCCGACCCAGGGTCAATCCGCTGGAGAAGTGCGCGCCAAGGATGGCGCCGGCGCCGACGCAGCCGCCCAGTAGCCAGTCCACTTGGCCAAGCCACAGGAACACGAGCAGAGAGGGAAGGGTATAGGTAGCGATGATGAAGGTCTTGTGCGCGTTGATCTTCGGCAAAGGCAGGTCGAGAAAGGCGCGCAGGACGAAAATGAAGAGAAAACCGATGCCCGCCTGAATGAATCCTCCGTAGAAGCCCAGCAGCAACATGGCCGGGTAGATGCCCCGCGGGTGGTTCTGCGGCAAGCTGTGCAGCCGGCGTGCCAGATCCGGCGGCAGGTAGAGGGTGACGGCGCTGAAAGCCAGCACCACGACCAGGATCTTCTGGAACAGGGCCCCGCCCAGATGGATGCTGGACCAGGCGCCGAGGATGGCTCCCGGCAAGGTCCACAGCGCGAGTTTGGCGCCAACGCGCGGTTCCACCAGGTCTTTTCGCAGAAAGCGGCGACTGGCCAAGGCGTTTTCCGCCAGGATACCGATGCGATTGCTGGCATTGGCGACCCCCGGGCTCAGCCCTGCAAAGATCAGGAGGGGCAGGGTGAGCGCCGAGCCGGCACCAGCGAGGACGTTGACAAAACCCGCCACGAGGCCGCCGCCAAAGAGCAGAGGGTATATCCACCAGTCGTGCATCGGTCTGCGTTTTTTGCCGCTAAAACCCCGAGTGTAGACGGCCCGCTGGACTTGTCCAAAATCCTGGGCTGTCCTAGCATGGAACGACGAGCTTTGCGGGGTGGATACCATGGAAGGGAATGCGCACACGGCCGTTGGATCGCAGGGGGTCGGGCGCCCTATAGAATCCCTGCACCCCGGTCGGGTGACCAAGGACGGTGCCGGTGTGGTTCTGACGCGCCTTTTGGAGTCTGGCTTGCAGCGCCGGCTCGATCCTTTCCTGATGCTCGACCTTTTCGGCAGCGATGTGCCCGAGGACTATCTCGCGGGTTTTCCCACCCACCCCCACCGGGGCTTCGAGACCATTACCTATATGCTGACGGGGCGCATGCGCCACGCGGACAGTGCCGGTCACAGTGGGGTCATCGAAAGTGGCGGCATGCAGTGGATGACGGCGGGTCGCGGCATCCTGCACTCCGAGATGCCGGAGCAGGAAAGCGGGCGGATGGCGGGTCTGCAACTCTGGCTGAATCTGCCCGCGCGGGACAAGGACACCCCGCCCTGGTACCGGGACTTCCGGGCCGAGGAGCTACCCCGCTGGCGGGAACCCGGCGGGGCCTATGACGTGGTGGTGTTGGCGGGCCGCTATCGTCACCTGCAAGGTCCCGTCGCCCGTCCCACGACGGACCCTTACCTTCTGGACCTGCGCTGGCAGGATGCAGCGGATATTTTCGTGGAACTTCCGACTACCCACGTGGCCTTCGCGGTTCCCTACCAGGGCACGGTGTCGGCGCAGGGGAAGGTGATACCGACGGCGCACCTAGGGATTTTCGCGGACGATCCCGAAAATCGCGGCGTCCTGCTGAGCGGCGAGGCCGGTAGCGCTGCCTTGATGGTTGCCGGTCAGCCGCTGCGCGAACCCATCGTCCAATATGGCCCCTTCGTGCTCAACAGTGACGAGGCGATTCGCGAGACCCTAAGAGGATGCGGAAAAAATCCGTAGAAACGCCGAGGCGCTATCCGATTTGGTCAAAAATTGCGGAATAGGCAGCCCTATCAGGCCTGTTTTGCCCG
>JABEBW010003312.1_pt1 | contig 48173 bp, 49 predicted proteins | sample 7245961 | NCBI WGS metagenome assembly JABEBW01 (sample SAMN14506364, study PRJNA622280) | hot springs metagenome | biome: hot spring [ENVO:00000051]|acidic hot spring [ENVO:00002120]; feature: spring [ENVO:00000027]|sediment [ENVO:00002007]; material: sediment environment [ENVO:01001048]...
GCGGAACTCATATAATGGTACATCTGCCTAATGTATACACTGCATTCCATGGATCAGATATTTATATATACCATCTTTCAGCTGAAACAACTATGCTCGCGATCGACGAATCAGAACTCAATCAGCATGCAATGAAATGGATAGAGGGAATAAAGAAATTCACAGAGGCAGAGGATGTTGTGGTATGTGATGGGACGCCTGAGGAGTTCAAACAGATATCCAATGAATTAATCAAATCTGGTGAGTTCATAAAGCTCAATGAGAATCGTTATCCAAACTCGTTCCTATACAGGAGCGATAGGACGGATGTTGCGAGAAGTGAGGAACGGACATTCATAGCAGCGCCCGATGCCAGCATGGCCGGATCTCTGAACAACCACATGACGCTGCAACAGGTCAGCGAAGTTTGGAACAAATTTTTCAGAGGTGCTTACAGAGGAAAAACCATGTTCGTAATACCTTATGCACTGGGCCCGCTTAATTCAAGATTCACAGACTATGGCATTGAGATCACCGACAGCAGATACGTTGTGCTTAATCTCCACTACATCACGAGGATGGGCAAACAGGTTATTGGAAGCATGCCTGAAAAGTTCGTTAAGGGCGTGCATGCGACGGGCACGCTTGATCCTGGAAACAAGTTCATAATACATATCCCGTGGGACAAGCCTGAAGGGGTGGATGCTGACATACTCAGCGTTAATACAAACTACGGTGGAAATGCACTACTGAGCAAGAAATGCCATGCACTCAGGATAGCTTCGGTGAGGGCAAGAAAAGAGGGGTGGCTGGCAGAGCACATGCTGCTGCTTGAGGTGGAAGACCCGCATGGAAGAAAGGTTTACATAACAGGTGCATTCCCCAGCGCCAGCGGAAAGACAAACCTGGCAATGATAAACCCTCCAAAGCAGTATGCAGAGGCTGGATGGAAGACCAGGCTCTTAAGCGACGATATAGCTTGGATGAAGATGAAGGACGGTATGCTGTACGCTACAAACCCTGAAAACGGTTTCTTTGCCGTTGTACCTGGTACGAACTACAGAACAAACAAAAATGCCATGATCACGCTGAGCAGAAATACCATATTCACCAACACAGGCATGACGAAGACAGGCGAACCATGGTGGGAGGGCCTCGATCCGCTGCAGGAGGAACTGTACGATTGGAAAGGTGTTCTCAGGAAACCCGATGGTGAACCAATAGCGCATCCCAACTCCAGGTTTACGTCTCCGCTTTCAAATTATCCGTTTTTATCGGACAGATCGGAAGATCCGGAAGGTGTTCCAGTCTCTGCCATACTGTTCGGTGGCAGGCGCGCATCACTGGTGCCTCTCGTTTACGAGGCATTCAACTGGAACCACGGCGTCTTCATGGGCGCGACGATGGGCGTGGAGAAGACTGCGGCATCTGAGGGAAAGGTAGGCGAACTCCGGAGGGATCCGATGGCCATGCGTCCTTTCTGCGGCTACAATATATCTGATTACTTCAGGCACTGGATAGAGATGGGACGGAAGCTAAGCCGCAGGCCGAAGATATTCTACGTCAACTGGTTCAGAAGAAGACAGGATGGGTCTTTCATATGGCCGGGCTTCTCCGAGAACTTCAGGGTCATAGAATGGATACTGTATAGGCTGGACCACAATGACAATGCCATAGAGACCCCAATTGGATACATCCCTGAGAATATAAACACAGATGGCCTGAACCTTACCAAACAGGATATGGAGGAACTCTTCAGGATCGACAGAGATGGATGGAGGGAGGAAATGAAGAGTATCGGAGATTACTTCAGCCAGATAGGAAATATACCGGAGGATCTCCTGATCGAATTCGAGATGGAAAAGAGAAGGATATCTTAGGATGTAGGTACGCTGTCCAGGAAGAGGAATTTCTTGATGTCCTCCTTCTTATTTTCAAGGATAGAGTTCAGCTGATCTATCATCTTGTTCCTCAGATCCACGCTGATGCTTCCCTTCTTCTCTATGCCGATTAGAACATCGCCTATTGCAACCTGGTAACCATAATATATGCTGACATCGACGCTGCTCTTCTTCCTGATCATATCCCTGTAGAAATCTCCTGCAAGCATTGTGCCACCTAGAACCGAATATTTTCCAGATCTTCCAAAGATTCTGGACTTGGCATTCAGCAGATCCGCAATGTACGATGAGCTCTCCTCAAATATTGAAATGGCGTATCTGTTTCCTGATCTCGCCATAGCAGATACCTGTGGCGCAAGAGCAGCTACAACCCTTTTAGCTATCTTCTCCTTTGATATTGCGTAAACGGTCTCATAGAGATCCATGCCGAAATAACGCCTGACGACATCGAGGAAGCCTGTCTCTGCTATGCCATCATGTTCCCGTTCAGCAAACAGTATGGCCTGCTTTGCCATCCAGCTAGCGGAGGCTTCATCGCCTATGAACCAGCCCCAACCTCCAAATCTCTCAGGATCGCTGCCATTCTTTATGAAACCCACGCTCCCAGTGCCAGGGGCAAAAACAACGCCATCGTCATTCAAATTCGCAAACTTGTATGCACCCAGGCCGTCTGAATAAACATCAGCATGGCCAACGATGGATCGGACTATGTCTTTCCCAAGTTCTGTGGCTTCCCTGCTGTCCCCTATGCCAGCAAGCCCGAATACCCTTATCCCGATACCATCCAGGTCTGTTCCTGCCTCGGAGCATGCCTTGCGCACTGCATCTGATATATTGGATTCGGCTGTTTCCCTTGGGGCATTGGTAAAATTTGATGGGCCGGATATGCCTACACCCATTATCCTTTCGCTGCGTTCATCGAAAACTATGGCAAGCGTCTTTGTAGAACCCCCATCAACACCGAGAATCATCATCTCTTCCTCCATCTGTTCAGCAGATCCGTTACCTCTTTCCGTGTGAATAGCATGGAGAAATATAATGCCTCTTCCTCCATAGCGCGGTCGACTGGCAGGTCCAGTGATGCATTGACGAGCTTCTTTATGTACTGAAGGGTCACCGCCGGTTTTGACGAGATATCCTCAACTATCTTCCTCGCCTGATCCTCATCGTCCACAACTTCGTCCACAAGGCCAATGGCCTTTGCCTCGCTGGCGTTCATCCTGCGCCCGCTCATCGCCATGTACATGGCTATTCCGCTGCCCACGATCCTTGGCAGTATGACGTTTCCACCAGCCCCTGCGTTTATTCCTATGGAGACCTCTGGCTGCCCTATGATGGCGTCCTTCAATGCTATCCTTATGTCAGCAGATTCTGCAAGCTCAAGGCCTCCTCCCAGTGAGTATCCCTTCAGTATCGCTATCACGGGTTTCGGAAGATCCCTCATCTTCCTGGATAAACGGTTCATGGCCATCCTGAATTCATAGGCTGAAGAGCTGTCGAACGAGGACAGCATATCTATATCGGCGCCTGCCGAGAAGTCCTTTCCCTTACCTGATATGGCCACTGCACGTATCTTTTCATCAGAGCATGCTTCATCCAGCGCTTTCTCCAATCCCTTTATGGATTCAATGTCAAGTGCATTCTTCTTATCGGGCCTGTCTAGATAGACGTAGATCGCAGATCCAACCATGTTTTTCAAGACCGGCATATGTATCAAAAAAATAGCCTTCGGTTATATTTTTATCTTGCTTTTTCTTGCCAAGGTTCTATCAGGCTAGAGGCCTTCCAATGGCTGCATCTCCTAGTGCATCACCACTCATCCGGAACTTCGTAGCTTTCCGCTTCAACTATCATCGCATGCTTATGCACCCATTTCAGCATGAGGCTATTCCTATCATATTATATGCAACAAATCATATAATCTTGCCAGCAGATAAAGCCTCTACGCTATTGGTTAGGATGGAGTTTTTAATGTTTCTACCGATAAAGAATATTATTTCATCCTATGGTTGCATCCTCAAATTTTTAATGGGGTTCGGCATACCTCTGCGTTATGAAAATAATAGGCCTTCAATCATCTTCAAGCCTTGCCAGAAAGGTTGCAGAACAGCTCCATAGCGAACTTGTTTTACCTGAGGAAAGGCGTTTTCCAGACGGCGAATTATACGTTCGGTACGATGCTGATCTGAATGGAGAGGACGTGTTCATAATCGGGAATACACACACCGATGCGGAGATCATAGAGATGATCCTCAGCCTATCGGCAGTCAGAGATTATCAAGTAAAAAGCGTTAACATCATAGCACCATACTACGGCTATGCAAGGCAGCACCAGAGATACAGAAGAGGCGAACCCATATCGTCGCAGATATTCACGGAGATCTTTGCCTCCTACAGCACAAGCATAGCTACGGTTGACATACATGACGAACAGACCCTGAGCTATTCAAAGGTCAGATTCACCGACCTGCATGCCGATCGTTCAATAATAGATTTTTACAGGCATGTGGACATCGATTATGTGGTATCGCCGGACGATGGAGGGTTGCAAAGAGTAAAGCACGTGGCAGAGGCCCTCGGAAAGAAATATTTCTACATAGAGAAGAAGAGAATAGATGATAGAACCGTTGAAATGAAGGCTCCAGACATAGATCTTAATGGGAAAAAGGTTCTGATACTGGATGATATAATATCAACAGGCGGAACCATAGCAAAATCATCATCGATCCTCAGGCAAAAGGGTGCGTCGAAAATATACGTGTCTGCCATACATGGCCTCTTCGTGAACAGCAGCGAATCAAAGATCCTGGAAAATGCAGATGAAATACATGTAACGGATACGGTCGCTGGAAAATTCTCCGACATATCTGTTTATCAGGTAGTTTGTGATTACATAGCTGGTAAACATGCCTGAGCTCAGAACTTGCCATGGCCCGTATCGTGGCAGAGAATGCCCGGTCTGCGGAAAGCCGGGAAAGATACTCATGAATGAGAGGGAGGTGGATGAGGTCAGCAGGACGCTGGCAGCCATCCTTAGGCATGATCCAGAGAGGTACCACATAAGGCTAGACAGCCATGGCTATGCCAGGATAGCGGGCATAGTAACGGTGCTGAGAAAGTACAAGGGAATGAAATGGATAACTTTTGACCATATCTTGTCCTTGGCCGAGACCGATCCAAAGGGAAGATATCAGGTTTCAGGCGTGCTCATCAGAGCTATGTACGGCCACACGATACCGGTCGATCTCAGCGATCTGCCTGAAGACAACATACCTGATGTCCTGTACTACCAGTCATCGGCCGCTGAAGCGCCGCTTGTCAAGGAAGCTGGCATATATCCTTCAGATAAGACATGGGTGCATCTTTCTGGAACATACAGGAGATCGTATGTGTCCGGCTTATATCACATCGATGATCCCTTCATACTGCGCATAGACGCGAGATCGATGATTGATAGCGGGCATGATATATACAGATCCAGCGATGATATCTACCTGACCAGGGAGATACCTCCAGAATACATTCAGGACGCGGAACCAGAAGAGGTCACGCTGACGGAAGAGGAAAAAATGGATATAGATAGAGTGAGGAATAAAAACAAAAAGGATCAGTGAACAGGTTTTTTCATCCTGTTGATTATCTCCTCACCGAATTCAGAGCATTTAAGTGCTTTTACGTTAAGAAGCCTTGCAATGTCCTGCGTCAGCTTCTGATCCCTGTACGTCTGCATTATTGCCTCATCGAGTATGTTCGCAGCCTCGTTCCAGCCAATGTGTTGCAGCATCATCTCTCCGGAGAGTATCAGCGATGTTGGGTTTGCAACATCCATGCCAGCGTACTTCGGTGCTGTTCCATGCACGGCCTCAAATACGGCATAGTGGTCGCCTATATTCGCTCCAGGTGCCAGGCCTATGCCGCCGACCTGGGCCGCCAGGGCATCTGAAAGGTAGTCGCCATTCAGATTGGGCGTCGCAATGACATCGTACTCCTGCGTCCTGGTCAGGACCTGCTGGAACATGTTGTCCGTTATTCGATCCTTTATGACGATCTTGTTCGAGTATTTTTCAGGATCCTGAAGGTATTCCGTTTCCGTCACGGTGTAGTTGCCGAACTCCGTCTTAGCAACCTCATAACCCCATTCCTTGAATGCCCCCTCAGTGTACTTCATTATGTTTCCCTTATGCACAAGCGTTACGCTCTTCCTCTTGTTAGCTATAGCATACTGTATAGCCTTCCTGACAAGCCTCGTGGACTTGAACTTGCTTATGGGCTTTATCCCTATGCCGGTATCGCTTGTTAGGTTTATGTTGAATGTTGACGCCAAGAATTCCCTGACCTTCTTGGCTCCATCTGAATCGTACCTCCATTCTATGCCGGCATACAGGTCCTCGGTGTTCTCCCTGAAGACGACCATGTTCATATATTCTGGATGAACTACAGGGGAAGGCACGCCTGGGAAGTATCTTACAGGCCTGATGTTCGCATAAAGATCGAGGTACTGCCTCAAAGTGACGTTAAGGCTCCTGAAGCCTTCTCCTATTGGGGTTGTCAGAGGTCCCTTCAGCGAAACTACACACTTTTTCAGTTCATCTAGCGATGACTGGGGAAGCCTGTCACCGGTCTTATCGTAGGCCTCATCTCCTGCAAGTATCTTCTTCCATTCTATTGAACGCTTTCCACCATAGGCGATGTCAAGAGCTGCGTTGAGTACGTTTATCGTTGTCTTTGATATATCAGGTCCTATTCCATCGCCCTCTATATATCCTATAGTTACTCTATCTGGAACCTGAAGGGTTCCATCCTCCTTCACTTGAATATATGCCATATGACTTGAATAGCACCATTCTAATTTATACTTATCATCTAGCTACGAAATCAGTCGAAATACATCTTTTTAAGTAAAGAAACAGGAAAATAATTAACGAAAAATCAATAAAACAATGCCTTAAACGCCTGATAATAGTAATCAGCAGGTGGCTGTCCATAGGCTGTCGGCCGGTCTGCCATCGCGTAGACTATATCTGAAACATAGTATCCCGCAAGCGCCCTCCAGAATGTCCTTCCCATAGGTACATATGCGATGGGCTTCCTGCGATTCTTCCTGATGTCTATGATCCTTTTCAGATCTCCCAGAAATTCCTGATCTTCGGAATAGGAACAGGCAACCTTAACCATATCAACATCACTATCGATCATGCGATCAAGCGCAGACATCATGGCTTCGGAATCTGATGTGTGATACGATCCTATGACCTTCGTCACGGTGGGTTTTGCCTCGAGCTTTCCTATCAGATCCATGTCTATATCGACGGCTGGTGCCATCTTCCTTATCGCAGTCTCATAGTATTTCCTGGCATCCTTTCCACGGTACGTGAATATGTAGTCTATATCCATCTCTCTCATGGCTGATATTAGCTCCTCTTCATCGGAGATCTCCCTCTCCGTGAACATATCGAAACGTATTTCGTATAAATTCTTGTCTGATAGAACCTTTGTCTGCAACCTTTCCACGAACGTACTCACGTCCTCGTAGAAGACCGACGTCACAACTATTGGCATTGGGTTGCCTATCACAAACTTTCCGATGCTTATCTTGTCCCCACTGTACAACGGCACGGCACATGATCATCGAACAGGTTAAAAACATATTGGAGCGAACGATTTCAGGCATCAGGATCTTGCAGGGCAACTTAGGGATACGCTTCAGACTGCATATCAGGAAAATACCACTGCAATTCGCTAAAAATTTTAATGTAGAATACCTGAATTTTCTCTATTGTTTCATCATTAAATGGTCTCTTCCGATCAATTTAATGGCGCGAACTAAGCTTTGCCGTTCTTTATCAGGCTGTTTATGTGCTGTACGTTGTTCCTGTAGTTTTCTATGGCCATCTTTATGTTGATCTCTACCCATGACCATGCCTTCTCCAGATCGCCCGATCTTATCCTGTATTTTTTCACCTTTCCATCCTTGATCTCCTCCAGTATGTCCAGGTATTTCAGCTTGTTCAGATGCCTGTAGAGCGTGGATCTGCTTGTGTTTAGATAGGACATTAGCTCTTCTGGTGTCCAGTATCTTTCACTGTGTATAAGGAAGCACTCCTTGAACAGCCTGAAGTATACGGAGTTCTTTATGGAGTTCATGTCTGTTGAGGGGCTTATCCTCGGTATGTAGCCTATGTCTGAGAGAAAATATGCTATGCTTCTGTCCAGATCTGATTCATCAACCCTTGATGGCACTGACGTTATTGATATTTTAAACATCCCATGAATATTATCTGCGGAGTAGATAACATTTTTCCCAATGTAGAATTGCGTCTGCTTGGTATTGGATGACCTTCAGGGTCATGATTTTATGACGGCGAATCCCTTAAACATGACCCAATTTGCCCATTTTACTGCTGATGATGATCATGGCCGTGCATAAGCTGTTGACAAGGCATTTCTTATGCTTTTAGTGTCAGCTTGTAGAGCACTATCGCTTCAAATTCAAAGCTGATCTTCTTTATGATGAAATAATCGTAACCCATCATCCTGAACATGCCTTCGTTGTCCGTCAGATCAGACAGAACAATGTAGATCTGACCAGATGCGCTAAGATGTTCCCTGGCCTGGCCCAGAAACCGTGAAACAACCTCCAGATTCCTTCCTCCGCTCCATGATGCATCCTCGCCCTCTACAGGTATGTATGGGGCATTGAACAGAATCGTATCGTATGTACCGCTGACGCCTGAGAACAGATCTGATCGGTATACCTTCAGAGTCAGGCCATTCCTAGAGGCGTTGTCCTTTGCACATTCGACGGCGAGATCGCTTATGTCCACAGCTTCTATGTCGCATCCCCTCTTCAGAAAGCAAATGGAAACTATACCTGTACCGCAGCCAATCTCTATGGCCTTCCCTGAGCAGGATGCGTATTCTATGATAAGAAAAGAATCTTCGGACGGTGGATAGACACCGTCACATTCCGCAATATCAAGATCGCAGTAATGCATGGGATCCTTCTTCATGTTACTTTGAAGATGTAACCCATCTCCCTGAGCGTTGATAGTATCCTGTCCAGATGATCCTGCCCCCTAACGTTGACGCTGAATATCACGCTCTGGAAGCCTGGAGGTGTCTCCTTCCTGAGATTGTCGACCTCCGCATGGTATATATTTCCACCGTTCTTTGCTATGGCCTCCGCAATCCTGTAAAGATTTCCTGGCCTGTCCGGTATTATGCATTCTATGCGCACCAGCTGCCCAAGGTTCTCCAGCTCCTTGTATATTATCTTTGACATCAGCAGCGGGTTTATGTTGCCGCCTGATACGACGATAGCAACCTTCCTTCCCTTTACATCGACTTTGCCCTCCATTATCGCAGCCAGGCCAACTGCTCCAGAAGGCTCCGCAACTATCTTCATTCTCTCGAAGAGCCTGTATATGGCTTTGGAAACAGATTCTTCGGTCACCGTCACTATATCATCGACGTAATCTTTTGCTATGTTGAAGGTCAGATCGCCAGGATATTTGACAGATATGCCATCGCATATGCTAACACCGCTTGTATGCGCTACGATCTTCCCCTCCCTTAAGGAGGCCTTCATGGAATCGGACAGTTCTGACTCTATGCCTATTATGCGCACATGCGGATTGTGGTGCTTGGCCGCCAGTGCTATGCCAGAGATGAGGCCACCGCCGCCAACAGGAACAATTATGGTGTCGATGTCAGGCCTGTCCTCCATTATCTCCAGCCCTATCGTTCCCTGGCCGGATATCACCCATCTGTCATTGAATGCCTCTATGAAAACCCGGTTTTCCTTCCTTGCGAGATCGTCAGCGTACCTGTGCGCCTCATCGTAGTCGAAGCCATGAAGTATCACCTCGGCGCCATAGCCGGCGACCGCGTTTACCTTCTGAGGTATGGTGTACTCCGGCATTACGATCTTCGCGTTTATGCCGTTGACCTTTGCAGCATACGCCACACCCTGCGCGTGGTTTCCCGCGCTGGCCGTTAAAACGCCTCTCCTTCTGTCATCTTCGCTCAGCTTGGAGAACTTGAAAAGAGCGCCTCTGGACTTAAATGACCCTGTCTTCTGGAAATTCTCAAGCTTGAAGTACATCTCGGAACCGTACTCGTTTCCGAACGTCGTGGACTTTATCAGCGGCGTCCTGTTTATGCGGCCCTCCAAATAGGCCTTTGCAGAAAGGATATCCTCGTATGAAGGTATCGCTTCGCTGTCCATGACGGTTAATCGCCGCCCTGGTTATAAATGAGTTGCAGTCTTGAAATTAGATCGTACAATTCTGGCAATTGCCTGATGTACAATAAAAATTAAAAAATTGTTCGATTAAGGCTAAAGGCCCTAAAAATTGAAAAAAAATCATGAGGCCAGTATCTTTTTGAGCGAATATTGCAGTATACCGCCACTTTTTATGTAATCCGATTCAGCTGGCGTATCTACCCTGAGCCTCACATCGATGGTGTGTTTCTCACCCTTCTTGTCCGTATAGGTAATCTTTGCCTTCGATCCCGGATCGATGCTCCCTATGTCAACGTCTATTGTCTTTGTATAATCGATATCCTGCGGATTGAAGCCTTCGTACTCGATGGGTATCACACCCATTCCAACGAGGTTGCTGCGATGTATCCTCTCGTAGCTCTTTGCTATGACGGCCTTCACTCCCAGAAGGTATGTGCCCTTCGCTGCCCAGTCTCTGGAGCTTCCGGTACCGTATTCCTTGCCAGCTATGACGACAACCGGTATGCCCATCTTCTTGTACTGCATGGCAGCATCGTAAACGGACATCTCCTTGTTCTCTGGTACGAATAATGTGTATCCTCCCTCTCTCTTCACCATGAGGTTTTTTATCCTGACGTTTGCGAACGTACCCCTCATCATGACCTCATGGTTTCCGCGCCTGGATCCATACGAGTTGAAATCCTCTGGCTTGACGCCGTTCTCAATCAGGTATTTGGCGGCGGGGCTGTCCTTTGCTATGGATCCTGCAGGGGATATGTGATCCGTTGTAATCGAATCTCCGAGGACGAGCAGTGGATAGGCACCCTTGATGCGGAAATCTGTGAACTCCTGATCCAGCCTGAAATTCTCGAAGAACGGCGGGTTCCTTATGTATGTGCTCTTTGGATCCCAGGCATAGGTTGGGGATGAAGGTGCATCTATCTTTTCCCATCTCTCATTGGTTATGTTTCCATACCTCTTCTCGAACATGTCCTTCCTGACGTATTTGTTTACAGCCTCATTGATCTCTTCGTTAGTGGGCCATATATCCTTCAGGTAGACCTTCTTTCCACCTACCGTCGCTATCGGATCCTTGTTGAGGTTAACGGTTATGTTTCCGGCCAGTGCGTATGCGACCACAAGCGGAGGTGACATTAGGTAGTTTGCCTTTACGTCCTTGTGTATTCTGGCCTCGAAGTTGCGGTTCCCAGAAAGCACAGATACCACGCTGAGATTGTTGTTGACTATTGCGTTACCCAGATCCTGATCCAGCGGACCGCTGTTTCCTATGCAGGTTGTGCATCCATATCCGACTATATAGAAGCCAAGCTTCTCAAGGTATGATAGGAGTCCGGATTCAGTCAGGTAATCCGTAACGACGCGCGATCCTGGGGCCAGGCTTGTCTTGACTTTTGGATTCACCTTCAGGCCAGCTTCCACAGCCTTCTTGGCAAGCAGCCCAGCAGCTATCATCACGTATGGATTGCTTGTGTTGGTGCAGCTGGTTATGGCTGCTATAACTATATCTCCATCCGACAGTTCTAGGTTTTGGCCCTTCATCTTGAGTGGGACTTTACGCAGCGTAACCAGGCGGTCGCCTCCGTTCTGTTCGAGCGTGGAGAGGAAGCTTGCCGGAACCTGATCGAGATCCAGCCTCTGCTGAGGGAGCTTTGGGCCGGCCACACTGGGCTTGACGGTGGACAGGTCTAGTTCTATCACCCTTGTGTACTTCGGTTCTGCGCCCTCTCCGAAAAGCCCCTGCGCCTCCAGATATTTCTTTATCAGATCTATGTGATCCTTTGGCCTTCCAGTCGTCTCCAGATACTGCAGCGTCTGATCGTCTATCGGGAACAGTGCGCACGTTGCACCGAACTCAGGGCACATGTTTGATATCGTTGCCCTCTCAGGCACGGATAAATATTTCACGGATGGCCCGAAGAACTCAACGAACTTGTCCACAACGTTGACCTTTCTGAGCATCTCGGTGACTGTTAAGACAACATCCGTAGCTGTTACGCCCGGTTGCATCTTTCCCTTGATCCGAACGCCGATGACCTCAGGCAGGGATATCGTTATTGGCTGGCCGAGCAATGCAGCTTCTGCCTCTATTCCGCCGACACCCCAGCCCAGTACGCCTATGCCGTTTATCATGGTTGTGTGTGAGTCCGTGCCCACAAGCGAATCGAAGTAAGCGTAATCTTTACCATCCTTTTTTCCTTCGAAAACGACCTCTGCCAGATATTCAAGATTGACCTGGTGTATTATACCGGTACCTGGCGGTATGACTTTGAAGTTCTTGAAAGCCTTCTGTGCCCACTTGAGGAACCTGTACCTCTCCATATTCCTGTCAAATTCTAATTCCTCATTCTTCTCCAGGGCGAACGTTTCCCCGTAATAATCAACCTGAACCGAATGATCTATTACAAGATCCACCCTCACCTGAGGATTTATGAGCTCTGGGTCCTTTCCAAGATTCTTGACGGTATCCCTCATCGAGGCAAGATCAACAACTGCAGGCACACCTGTGAAATCCTGCATGACCACACGTGAGACCTTGAACCTTATCTCGGTATCGGCAACATTCTCCGCATTCCAGTTGAGAATGGCATTTATGTCGCTATCTGAAATTGATCTTCCATCCAGATTCCTGACCATCGACTCTAGTATTATCCTCAGGGATCTTGGGAGGCTGTTCACCTTTTCACCGAAGATCTTCCTCAGTGGATAATAGTAAACCTTCTTTCCGTTCACTTCAAAAGAATCTGTCTTTATTTCTACCATAATAAGATATAGCTAGATGAGATTATACCTTTTCGTTTCAAAACAATGATGCATAATCCGCATTCATCATTGCATGATCCGAAAATATTGTAGATGATCAAAGGATACCCATAACCATTGATCCTATGATATTTCGCTCCATGAAAGTGAAGACCTTGGCAAGGCAAACCGATGGGCATCCTTATTTTTTGGCCATGTAGGATCTTGAATGCTCAATGGACCTCATGAGGAATATTCCAGCGAGCAGTATTATTTCGTAATAGATGAAATACAGTATCGTCACTGAAAACACGCTGTCAGATAACCATGTGCTCAGCGGTGCATTTATCGGACCGGGGGCTGCAAGAGTGTAATTGTAGAACGTAAAGGTGTAATTGTATATGCCGAGTGGGAGCGAACCGGGCGATGCAACATAGTAGACGACCATCTGATCGCCCGATGTGTAATTTTTCAGCATATTGTTAGTTACGTTGTATACGTATCCTGGAGAAGCTATACGCAAGCTGAAATTGAGATCCTTAAGATCCTTGTAATTGCTTATATCAAGCGAGAAGTTGTAGGCTGGGAAATTGCCGGAGAATGGCTTCACGCTTGCGGTGGCTGTGATCGAACCTGCGGGTGTTGTATACGATGCCGAAACTGGATGATCAGTTGAATAATAAACCTGGGCCTCCGCTGATGCGATGAGGACCGCAGCCAGAAAAACTATGACAACGCCATAGAGCAGCCTCTTCTTCAGCCCGTAGAGGCCAAGATAGTGCATCAGCACGAGTATTATTATCGGAACCAGAAATACAAGTAGGAAAAGGCTCTCGAAGTATGATACAAGGTATCCAAGGCCGTAAGCCAGCAGCGCAACCACGATGAGGATGAATACCGCGCTGTACTTTCTGATTTTAGCATTTACAGGCATAATGGGGGATTACCGCAAAAGACCTATTTAAAGTTGAGCGCTTGTTCACTGCCCGCAAAATTTGCATTACAATGAACAAATTTTATTCAAGAAATGCGGGTCAGGCAATTTTGCAAGGATTGCATATGATCAGACCGAGAATTCATCCTTATCGGACATTATCAGATCCATGGCCAGTTCTGCTATATCCGTACCGTAAAGGCCGATCCTTGAGATCTCCTCGGCTACGGAGCTGAGGACCGAATCATAGCTGAGGATCTTAAGGAGTTCGTACTTTCTTGACGTTATCTCGCTCTTCCTGTTTATAATGCCGTCTATCTCCCCGAAGTTCTTTGAATAGAATGTCTCCATAGCCTGGTTGTAGACATCCTTTGAATATGCCAGGTTCTCCACCATCTTCTCTTTTCCCTTTATTCCCTTCCTGTTTTTAATGGCCTGGCATATATTGACAGCATGATCGGCTATTCTCTCCAGTATCCTTGAAAGAACAAGTATGTAGACGTTTGATCTGTCGTCCCTGCACCTTATCTTGACCTCACGGTATATGTACCACTGATATCTGTCAACCTCATCGTCCCTGAGTATGATGTTTTCGACAAGATCATCATCTTCATCCTGTATCGCCTTGATCGTGTCCTCTATCATCGTGGATACATTCAGAGACATCCTCCTGATGGCCTTCTGAAGCGGAAAAGTACTGGCATTGAGCACGTTCTGGAGCACTATGCTCCTGGATGTTTCTTCGATAACCTCTATTCCCATTACTACCTTGGCAAAGCGCTTTATATCGTCTCTCATCTCCGCCGTCATTTTATCCTTTGAGACAACGACAAGCGTGTCAAATCCAGATATATAAGTTGAAGTGAGAAGCCTCTGCAGGGGTTTTCCCGTGTATGATCCAGGAAGCGTTATTTTTTTGGTGATCTCGGGTTCACTGTTTTCCGGAGCGGTCACTACGAGATCGCTGCCCTGATCGATGACAGAAACCTCACTGCCCTTGCCTATATTGTTCCTCTTGATCCATTCCGGTGGAAGCGATATAATGTACGTTGATCCACCTGTTACCTGCACCTTTCTCGTCACACGTTCCATGACTATTTATCATATATATTAATAAAAGGTTTTCCATATCAGTATATATAGCATCTTGGCTTGATTGGGGTTGTTCGTTCATTGGCTGGAAAATTATATATCGATTTTTTTGATGACATCCTGTGATACCATGGCGGACATGCAGACTATCATGAAGGCTCAGGCCGAACTATCATACGTCAACGAGAGGCTACAGCAGATACATCAGAACAGGCCAGAACAGGGCTATGATAAGCACGAATATGAAGTGCTGATGCAGAGGAAGGCGCAGCTCCTAGCGATCCTCAACAGGAGAGAATGAAGTCTCGTTCCTCCTGCGTAAAAGCATTTATAGCATACAGTGAGCTACTCCTCAGCTGAAGCTTTGGATCTTCTTCCTGATTCAACGACACGCGACCAATACCTTTATGATTTAGATATCCCGTCGAGATATACCATAGGCGTAAATTCGGATCACACCAGCTGTATTTTTTAATATCTGCATTGACATTATAAACTCCTCTATTTGGGGAAGTCCGTGTATCCCATCGCTGAAGATGGGAGTTTTACTGCATCCCCTAAACCTCTAACTTTCTTATAAATTGATGGGATGAATGAACTAGCCTCTCTGCGATGCATGATCTTATAAGAGCTTGTATTTTCCTGTTATCTTATCAAGTTTTTCCTCTTCGTCCGGCCCAAGGCCTATGCATGTTATCGTTCCGGGCTCAACCTGGGTATAACCTCTATCCTGGACAATTTCATTGACTATGCCCATGGAATCTGCCATGCGCTTGATCTCCATTATTTCGTCAAGATCGTTTACCTTTACCACTATCTTGCGCTGCCCTTCATCATACCATTCGTTGAAGACGTCCCTGTTTATCTTCATGGATCTTATAGCACATGTGACGGCTGCGTGCGCAACCTGAGCGGCGATCTTGCCCTTTCCCATGTCCAGATCCTTTCTGACTGCTATCACCATTTTCTTTACCATGGCACATCCTTCTTATGCATCTTGTATCCTATTATATTGACAGCCCGGTGTATCGGCGGTACAATAACCAGTATCACTATCATGGTCACATAGAAGTAATGATACATAAAAAACGGCCTTTCGAATATATATAGGAAGAGAAAGGCCATGAGGGCAAATGGCCACTGATCTAGGAGGCCTCCCTTGCCGCCACGATCTATGCCGATCCTCCTTTTCACGAATGAACCGGCTATATCGCCAGTCAGGGATCCTGTGGCCATTATGAAGGGTATGATGATCGCCTCAGCCAACGTTCCGTATGTTCCCAGGGCATAATTGAATAATGTAGATATCAGATAAATGATGAAGCCGGTTACCGTGCCTATTGCAATGCCGCCTGCGTATCCGCTCAACGTCTTGCCATTTCCGAGTATCCTGCGGCCATCGATGAATTTTTTTCCTCTATCTATTATGAAATGCCCTCCCGTGATAACCGCACCGGAATTGGCTATCAGCGCGGGTATGAACAGTATGATGGACTGCACAACGGATACTATCTCATTCAATAGCTGGCTAATCTACAGATATTTAATAAATTTCCCATATTCAGGCTAGCACCTGCGCTTCTCACTATTTCCTTCGCCAAGAAAATAGGTGCTGATCAGATCATGCCTGCAACGGTCTTCAGAATGTCTGCCTTCGTAATTATGCCCACAAGATTTCCAGCTTCTATCACCAGAACGGCATTTGAATATTTGAGAAGCTGGTAGATTATATTTACAGGTGTATTTCTGTCAACCTGTGGCAGGACATCGCTCATCACTCTCCTTACGGTGAGCCCTCTGAGTGAATCGATGCTCATGCCCTTCAGCAGCATGTCGTTTATGTTGTTCTCAGCTATCGTACCGATAACCTTATTCTCCTCATTAACGACAGGTAGCTGGGAAAAGCCCTTGTCCCTCATTATGTTGAGTGCATTAAGTATGGACTCATCTGATCTGCATACAACAACATTCCTGGTCATTATCCTGTCGCACGTCAGCACCATGGTGCTGGCCTTCTCACTGGACTTCGTCAGGTATTCGTATATCGCCTTTATCTTAGAATATGTCGGATTGATCGTGCCCTTCTCCAGCCTCGCTATGTATGACTGACTTACGCCCGTTACCTTGGCCAGATCCTTCTGGCTTATCCCAAGATTCTTCCGCATCTTTCTGAGCTCTTCAATGTTGGGCATCATTTCCATGGAGCTACATCACGAATAAATATAATAATATTACCTGAAGTAATAAAAAGGTGCATAAAATATAATCACGCATAAACGTGCGTACAGATCACATCTCAACCTTTTCAAATGTCGGATTCTCATAATCTCCGTGAAGCAAAGCGGCAGGAGTTTCCGGATCATGGTTGAAAACGCATACGTAGCCATCCCTTATAGCCTTCTTTATGAGTATCTTCTTCATCTGAACCGTCTTCAGCGGCTCAATATCTATGGCTGTCCTGTAGGGCAGCTTGAGATGGAAGGTCGACGGAACCAGATCGCCGAGGTACATGAGTCTGGTACTGCCGGTGTTCACGAGAATGACCTGATGGCCTGGCGTATGGCCGCCAGTCTTTATTACTGTGACGTACTTACCGATCCTCCTGGATCCGCTGATCGCAATCTTTCGCTTTAAATCTGAGTATCGTATAGTATAGTTTGCCTTCGTCACGGCATTCCTGTACCTGAGATCCCTGAACTCCAATGACTGGGCGTATGTGTAAGCGTTTCTGAAATCACTATTATGGCCAACGTGGTCAAAGTGCAGATGAGAGTTTATGATCATCGTGACAGAATCCGGATCACCGTGCTTCTTTATGTAATCGAGTATATCGCTGCTTTTTTCTATTTTATATATCTTCTGAAACTTCTCACTGAAATTATTCCCAAGGCCACTGTCTATGAGAAATGAGATGTCATCCCCATGGGCATAAACCACGTTTGTTGCAAGCTTTATCGTGTTATCCTCATCCTTGATCGTTCTAGACCAGATAGCTTTCGGTATGACCCCGAATATAGCACCGGCATCAAGGTAAAAGTACCCGTCATTCAGTATCTCCAATGTCAGGCCGGACATGCGATAATATCGCTACATCGAATTAAAGGTTTGCCGAAGCGGTTCTCTGTGATGCACCAACTTTTTAAAGACGCGTGTTTTCGTGTCACGATGAAGATCAGATCCGCCAGGATGAACCTCGAGATCGAGGAGCCGATCGACATAGGCTATGCCGATGACATAGCTGAACTGGCCAATGACAGAAGCCTGGTCAGAAGCATAGGCAGCCATTCATTTCCATATCCTTATACACGGGAAGATGCAATATTCTTCATTGAATCTCAGCGATCCTATGGAAACGAGATATTCCGCATTGATTTTCTGATTAAATTCGATGGCAGGCCAGCAGGAGTCATTGGCCTCAGTGAGATAAATAGAACGGATAGCAACGCTCACGTCGGCTACTGGGTGGGAAGGAAATTCAGAGGCAGGGGAATAGCAACTGAGGCCCTTCACCTCGTTGTCAAATATTCCACGGAAATTAAGATACACAGGCTGTATACATCCGTAGTTGAATTCAACTATGCGTCAATGGTGGTGCTGATGCGAAATGGCTTCAGAATAGAGGGGCGCGAAGAGGATGCCATTAGAATTGGCAGGAAGTACTACGATTTCATAAAATTCGCAAGGCTGAACAGATGATGATACTGAAGATAGGCGGAAGCGTGATCACCGATAAATCCGCTTACCGGACTGCCAGGACGTACGCCATAAGGAGCATAGTTAAGGTTCTATCCGGAATCGAGGATCTGGTGTGCGTGGTTCACGGCGGCGGTTCCTTCGGCCATATAAAGGCGATGGAATTTGGACTGCCAGGCCCAAAGAACCCAAGATCCAGCATTGGATACAGCATAGTTCACAGAGACATGGAGAATCTTGATCTCATGGTCATCGATGCAATGATAGAGATGGGCATGCGACCGATATCCGTGCCAATAAGCGCCCTGCGCTATGACGGCCGCTTCGATTACACCCCTCTTATCAGGTACATAGATGCTGGTTTTGTTCCTGTATCATACGGTGACGTATATATAAAGGATGAACATTCATATGGTATATACTCTGGAGACGACATAATGGCCGACATGGCAGAACTGCTGAAACCAGATGTAGCTGTATTCCTTACCGATGTTGATGGCATCTACAGCAAGGATCCGAAGAGAAATCCTGATGCGGTGCTTCTCAGGGATATAGATACAAATATCACCTTCGATCGGGTGCAGAACGATGTTACCGGCGGTATAGGGAAGAAGTTCGAATCCATGGTGAAGATGAAGAGCAGCGTGAAAAACGGAGTTTACCTGATCAACGGGAACCATCCAGAGAGGATCGGAGACATTGGAAAGGAATCATTCATAGGTACGGTGATAAGATGATAGGAAAGAGGAAGGAAGAACATATAAGAATAGCGGAAAATGAGGATGTATCTTCATTTCACAACTTCTGGGATGACATCAGCCTGATGCACGAGGCTGACCCTGAGGTCAATTACGATGAGATCGACACCTCGGTGGATTTCCTTGGAAAAAAACTGAAATTCCCCATGATCATTTCATCAATGACCGGTGGCGCTGAGATAGCGAAAAATATAAACAGGAACCTCGCTGTTGCGGCGGAGAGGTTCGGCATAGGCATGGGCGTTGGAAGCATGCGGGCAGCCATTGTTGACCGAAGCATCGAAGATACCTATTCCGTCATAAATGAGAGCCATGTGCCACTGAAGATTGCCAATATAGGTGCGCCGCAGCTTGTGAGGCAGGACAAGGATGCGGTGTCCAACAGGGACATAGCATATATATACGATCTCATAAAGGCTGATTTCCTCGCTGTACACTTCAACTTTTTGCAGGAGATGGTTCAGCCTGAGGGTGATCGAAATTCCAAGGGCGTTATAGATCGCATAAAGGATCTTTCAGGATCGTTCAACATAATAGCAAAGGAGACCGGAAGCGGTTTCAGCAGGAGAACTGCAGAGAGACTGATCGATGCGGGCGTGAAGGCGATAGAGGTATCAGGTGTCAGCGGAACCACATTTGCCGCTGTTGAGTATTACAGGGCCAGGAAGGAGAACAATCTGGAGAAGATGAGGATAGGCGAAACGTTCTGGAACTGGGGTATTCCATCGCCCGCTTCCGTTTATTACTGCAGCGACCTTGCGCCAGTGATCGGCAGCGGCGGTCTGAGAAATGGCCTAGATCTGGCCAAGGCCATAGCCATGGGAGCAACCGCCGGTGGATTCGCCAGAAGCCTGCTCAAGGATGCCGATACCGACCCAGAGATGCTTATGAAGAATATAGAGCTGATACAGCGTGAATTCCGTGTTGCTCTGTTTCTTACTGGAAATAAAAATGTTTATGAACTTAAATTTACTAAAAAGGTTATCGTTGATCCACTGAGGTCATGGCTGGAGGCAAAGTAGATGGATGTGCCTAGGGAGATTGAGACGGAAATGGAGTGCCCAGTATGTGAGGCCAATCTTTACCTGATCATGTATGATACGGAGATACCCTATGAGGGCAAGATTTCCATTTACACCTATTTCTGCAAGGAGTGCGGATACAGGAAAACAGAGGTCTATTCGGATGAGAAGCGTGATCCGAAGAAGATAACCATAAGGATTGAGAACCCTGACGATCTTAGAATAATAGTGTACAGATCGAGGAGGGCTGACGTATACATACCTGAGATGGAGGCATCCATAGATTCCGCGGAATACTCAAACGGAGAGATCACAACTATAGAGGGAATAATTTACAGAATTGGAGAGAAACTTGACCTGCTTGCCGCGGATGACCAGAATAATAAGAAAATAGCCAGCCTGAGAAAGCGCATAGACGGAATAATAAACGGAAAATTTGAATCCTTCACATTGATAATAATGGACGAATCTGGAAAAAGTGTAGTTCACAGCGATAAGGCCATGGTTGAATCCATGGACTAATTCTGTTTAAGGCCGTAATAGATCTTCTTACCGCTCTTCTTGTTTGTTTCTATCCTGACCAGTTTACCGGCCTTTACCAGCTCCTGAAGCTTCCTATCGAGATCCTTCAGGCCAGTCACAGACAGGATCTGCTCTTCAGTCAGGTACACATCTGGGTTTTCCTTGAACAATTCCAGTACTGGATCCATGAGCCTCCGAGAATTAGAAAATATTTAAAGTTTTTTCATTTCCTTCCAGTTCACGTTGCCTGTGAAATCAGATGTTCCACGACGGAGTCGAGCCCCACATTTTCCTGCGATCCGGTATACATATTCCTGATCGTCACGACGCCCCTTTCCAGGTCGCGTTCCCCAAATATTACGGCGAAATCCGCCCCTATCGCTGAAGCATACTTCAACTGCGCCGAAAGCCCACGTTCCATTATCTCCACAGTAACGTTCATTCCCCTTTCCCTGAGCTTTCTGGAATACTCATTCATTATGCTGGAATTGATCTTACCGACCCTGCATATGTATACCGATTTCTTCTCCCTCGGTATCTGCACGTTTTCCCTCTTCAGCAGCAGTGATATCACAGCGTCGCCCATGCCGAAGCCAACAGCTGGAACCGATTCTCCTGACATGAGAGAAGCAAGGTTGTCGTATCTTCCGCCACCCAGTATGGCCCTGAACTGCCCGGATCGATCATACGCTTCGAACACGATGCCCGTGTAATACGAAAGGCCGCGCACTATTGAAAAGTCATAGCGTACGTTCTTGACGCCATATGAAGCGAGGAGATCCTCAACCGCAGCCATCCTGGCTATCTCCTCGCTGCTCTTTCCCGTTATCCTTGCCATTTCATCAATGCCGCGTGTACCAGAACAAAGATCGGCTATCATTGATACGCCGTCCTCCCCTATTCCTGCGGATCTGAGCTGATCAACAAACTCTTCACGGCTTATTTTGTGATATCGATCGATTATGGAGAAAACTGAGAACGGATCTGATGAGGTCATGCCGCCTATGATCTCTTCCATGATCTTTCTGCTGTTTATCCTGATCTCGTAAATATCCTGGAGACCCAGTCTGTCGAGTATCGATGAAGCAAGTGCGATCACCTCTGCATCGGCCTCGGGGCTATCGCTTCCGAATATGTCTGCATTGAACTGATAGTGCTCCCTGTACCTGCCGGCCTGCGGTTCCTCATAGCGCCATACCTTGGGAAAGCTGTACCAGCGAAGCGGCCTCTGCAGATCCTTCCTTGACGTAACCATCCTGACCGTTGACGGCGTTGCCTCCGGTATCAGGGTAACCTCCCTGCCTCCCTTATCAACGAATGAATACGTCTGCTGCAACAGCTCTTCTCCGGACTTAATCCGGTAAAGATCAAGATACTCAAGACTTGGAAAGTCTATTCGCCTGAAACCGAATGCCTCTGCAGCCTCCTCTGCCGTTTTGAATATGAACTTCTCAACATCCATGTCCTCTGGATAAAAATCTCTGAATCCACGTATTTTTTCTATCTGCAATCGGTACACCTTCTGATAAAATTGTGGGACAGTATATATTGATTTTTATTTCGATAGGAACTAAATGCAGGTTATTGAATTGTTAAAAATGAGTTCTACAGATCATTCGTATGATCTGTCGTCAAGGTTGTAGTTGTAGAAATCCTTCTGCGACGTTGTGTTCTCGGACGAATAGGCTGCCGCCATGCTGCCGTACTCCTTGGTTATCTTCTCTTCAACAGGCACATACAGCTTTATGGCTTCCTCGACGTCCTCTTTCTCAATGAGCTTATTGCCCTTGAACACTGCTATATCACCGGCCGCCCTAATCAGACCACCGAGTTCCCTGAGCCTCAACGTGAGTTCGTTGTTCTTCTTGTCTATGATCCTCGCCCTCTTCTTTCCCTCTTCGATGATCAGCTCCGCAGCCTCCATGGTCATATGGGGTATCTTTCCATCCATGGTTATCTCCTGCGATATGAACTGCAGATACTTCATCCTGTTTTCGTCCGTATCCTTCATCGTGGTCTTCATGAGGATCTCGTATCCGTTTCCCACTATTCTTGATCTCAACGGACTGAGTATGTAGGGCAGATCGTTTATATTGCACGCTGCCACAAGTATGAAATCTGCCGGGACCTTGTCCACCCTCACGCTGGCACCTGCGCTCTGCGGATTCCTGCCTGTTATTGGAAATGTTTTTTCCTGCATGGCTGTGAGAATATACCGCTGCAGGTTTCCAAGATGCGTGATCTCGTCTATGAAGAGGACACCCTGATGCGCTTCGTGGACAGCACCTGCAATCACCCTTTCATATGGAAGCGTCCCAAGCTGCGGATGCCCGCCGTAGGGATCGTGCCTTACATCTCCCAGGAGCTCGGTTTCGCTCGCACCCGTCGCAAGCACAAACGGGTTCCTGTCTATGGGCACTATCGTCTTGCTTGGACTCTTCTTCTCCAGCCGTCTGCGCCTTTCAAGCGTCTTCTCATCAAGTACGCGTATCTTGTCGTTGTACCTTTCGTATACGATGATTTCATCATGATCCCCATTGCGTCTCGTGAGCGTTACCTTATCAAGGTTGTTCTGCACTCCGAACGCCGCCCCTATGACGTTGAATACATCTCCGAATGGGCCCTGAGTGCCCATCTGTATCTTCGGTGAGTTGCAGTTGGGGCATACTGCATCTGATGGTGAAGAGTAAAAGCCGCATTTGCTGCATCTGTATCCAAGGCGTTCGGCTACGCTGGTTGGGGCATCCTTCGGGTCAATTATTATACCTGATGTTGATGTCTCCTCCTCGCGTTCGGCCATGACCTCTTCCCTGGTTTTTATCTCCACAAATGGCCTTTCAGGGTACTGCGGATTGTGTACAACTCTTATCTCCTCGGTCGGCCTGTCTATGTAGAACGACATGGCCTGTGCTATCATTGATTTTCCAACGCCTGGCGGCCCTACTAGCAAGAGATGCCTTCTCTGCTTCGCGGCAACCATGGCTATCTTTACGGCATCGTCCTGGCCTATCACCCTATCTAGCGGGTTTGTTGGTATCTTTATGTAAGATGTGTCCGGATACTCATTATAAAAATCTACAAAGAACGTTCCCATGCTATCACGTTTATATCAACGGGCTTCTTCGTTATGTGCCCTAATTTGAGCCCGTATATATTCTTTATCCCAGCGTTGTAGGAGACATCTATGAGTCTCTGTGAAATTATGCCTCCGGTGACGATCGTGTTGCCCCTAGGATCCTGAGATATCCTCTCCACAGCCTCCGAAACAGGAAAGGAAAAGATCCTCTCTCCGTTTGAATCGTATACTTCTGTCATCTTGAGCTGGGCTAGAGCCTCTATCCTCTTTGACACCTCATGGGGATTCAGCAGGTCTAGAAATCCCTCCTTCTGCACTGTCACCTGCTGCGACTGCTCTTCACGTATCTCCTCGTTCTTAGGGGGCTGTTCCGGAGGCTCTTCTATGACCTCCGCCTTGGCCTCATGGTTGTTGTTTGGCTGTGAACCGAAAACAAGATTGTTCCTCTGGGAGTATTCCTTGAGTTCATCGTTCATTCCGTGCATTGACAGATACTGATCTATTGGGGTCTTGTACCTCAGCGCTTTTACGATCTGCTTGTAAGTCAGTTCCTCTACCTCTGTGCCAGGTGGGGCCCTCGCCACGAAATCCGCCTCTGCAACCTGAAGCATCTCCTTAAGTATCAGATCGCCTCCCCTGTCGCCATCGAGAAATACAGTTACCGTTCTTTCCTTTGATAGCTTCTTTACCGTTTCAGGTATGTTTGTGCCCTGAACAGCTATGGTATTCTTTATTCCGTATTTCAGAAGGTTCAGCACGTCGTTCCTGCCCTCTACTACGATTATCGAATCGGAATCGTTTATCGCTGGGCCGGCTGGAAGCTTTTCCTCGCCATAGGAGATTATCTCAGATTTCTCTACTTCTTCCCTTACACTCTTGACAAGACTTTCACTGAGGTCATCGCCCTTGCTGTTCATATCCTGGTATATCTTCTTAGCCCTTTCGATTATCTTCTGCCTCTTCTGAACCCTGACGTCCTCGACATTGGCTATCTCAACCTTGGCCTTGCATGGGCCTATCCTGTCTATGGTCTCAAGGGCTGCTGCCAGAATGGCTGTTTCAACCTGATCAAGACCAGAAGGTATCAGGGCATAACCCTCTGTTCTGCCCTTTTTACTGTCTATCTCGACCTCGATCCTTCCGATCTTCCCGCTCTTCTGGAGATCTCTTAGATCCAGATCGTCCCCAAGTAAACCTTCAGTCTGACCAAATATTGCACCAACCACATCTGGTTTTTCAACCACCCCATCGGTATATATCTTCGCCTTGATCATGTATTTTGTTAAGTTTGGATCTACGTTCATCCATATCACCTTTTTGAATGATAATGATATTAACATTACCACCTAAAATCGGCATCAAATTAACAAATGCATAAATGATATATAATGTATTCTATCACACAACACACAGGTGAAATACAATATATGTGTCCGACCGATTACCTGTTTTTGCGCATTGATACGATGATGGTCAGATATTTATAGGTCAATTAAATAGCAATATTAAGGTTATACATGATAAGATTCGGTATTGCTGGGATCCCCCTCACAAGCAAGGGAAGAACTTTTATAGATTCGGTTGAAGAAACACATAATCTTGGCCTAAACGCATTGGAGGTACAGCTCCTGCGTGTCAATGTGCAGGAGAACTCAGCTGAAGAGTATACCGGCCTCAGGCCCCAGGACGTGGAAGATTCTATAATAATAGATGTTCTCAGGCAGGATGAAGACGGAAATTACAGAAGCGTGGGTATAGATACCGAAATAGAGGAGGATGACATAGTGCAGGAGCTCTTCTGGAATATGGCCAGAAATTACGACGAGCTTCAAACCGGGGGAGAACTTGCAAAGGAACTGGACGTCACACTCTCCATGCATGCACCCTATTATATGGACATGATCGGTTCGCCGGATATAGCTGAGAAATCAATAAACCACTTGAGATGGACGCTCATCTTGGGAAAATACCTTGGCGCAAGGAGGGTCGTGACACATTCCGGATTCTACCATGGCAGCAAAAAGGACAGTCTGAACAAATTTGCCGATGTTTATTCAGACATTCTGAACGAATTCTCGCCAGACAATGGTTATCCATATATAGGTGTAGAAACGTCTGGCAAGCAGGAGGTCTTTGGAACACCTAAAGAGGTGCTGGAACTTGCCAGAAGAATAAATATAGAACCGATACTCAATTTCGCCCATGTGCATGCGATAACCGGCGGATCTCTGGTAGAAATAAAGGATTTCGAAAGCATCATAAACGACTTCAAGAAGTATGCGAAATACGATCTGTACACTGAATTTTCCGGTGTGGAATTTATAGGCAACGAGGAGCGCAGGCTTACTGCCATAAAGCACGGAACCCTGAAGTTCGAAACGCTGTCAGAATATCTTATAGATTACCAGGATGACATGACCATAATTTCGTCTTCTCCCCTGCTGGAGCATGATGCCCAGTACATGCAGATAATCTATGTGAGATCCTATTTCAAGAAGATGCAGAGAAGGAAGGTGACGGAAAAACCGGTTTCAGGTGATTGAATGAGAGAGTATCCCGTCAAGAAGGGTTTCCCAACAGATTATGATTCTATAAAAAGGAAGATCTCTGAACTTGGATTCGACGTGAAATCTGAGGGAGACCTAATCATTGCTTCTATACCCGGCATTTCTAGGATTGAAATAAAGCCCGATAAGAGGAAAATACTGGTCAATACAGGTGATTATGATAGCGATGCCGATAAGCTCGCCGTGGTCAGGACATATAACGACTTCATAGAGAAGCTGACCGGCTATTCAGCAAAAGAAAGAAAAAAAATGATGACAAAGGATTAGGATGGCATAAAGAACTGCAGTGCAACCGCCAGCCCCATTATCACCAGGAGCAATCCCAGAGTTATGAATGAAGCGGTGTGGGTGATCTTCCTTATCCTCTTCATCTCATCATATTTCTTCTCTGCGGCCAGGCGCATTATGAGTTTACCATGATATATGTTGTTTGCATACATCAGAACGATGGTGATCCACACTATGATCACCTTATAGAGCAGTATCTCTCCACCGATTGTTGTTGTGAGGAGTGAGAAATTTCCGCCTATATATTCGTAGCCAAGATAAGTACCAGTGACCAGCAGAATGGCAACCGTGGCGTCCGTCCACCATCCAAAGTACCGCCCTATTATGCCGACAATCTTTGTCCTCTGGCTCTCATCAGATGCCGCCTTGTAGGATGCGGGCCATACTATGAACCATATGAAGAGGGATCCGCCTATGAAGATCATGGCAGCAAAGACATGAATGATCAATACTGCGAGCAGAATTCCTATTATACTCATACGCTTCAATTTTTAACTTGTATAAATTACTGTTGGCTTATCTGCGAATTTCGATCATAAAGATAGCGTCGGATCTGTTAATCTTATCGTTGTAGCAGGAAATGTCTGACAAATGCAGTGAAAAAAGCTTTAATTTTGATCCATCTATGTACAATGCATTTGTAAAAATAATTTGCGTATATGAATAAATTCTGTTTTTCTGGTGTCAAATGTGAATAATTAATGATCAATTTTTTTATTATAAATTTAGAATATTGGCAGACTGCGTTTAAACAACGCTCTAATTAAAACACGATAGAAATATTTTAATACTTCCTATGTTATTAACATACAGGTGGTAAAAGATGGTAGGAATCAGTGAGCTATCCAAGGAGGTAGCAAAGAAGGCAAACACCACCCAGAAAGTGGCAAGAACCGTGATAAAGTCTTTTCTGGATGAGATAGTCTCTCAGGCCAACGGCGGCCAAAAGATAAACCTGGCCGGCTTTGGTATATTCGAAAGAAGGACGCAGGGTCCGAGGAAGGCGAGGAACCCGCAGACCAAGAAGGTAATTGAAGTCCCATCCAAGAAGAAATTCGTCTTCAGGGCTTCAAGCAAGATAAAATACCAGCAGTAAGCTGATACGTTTACATTTTTTAATTTTTATTGTTTAACTGCATCTCCAGATTTTGTTCCCTTCTTCTAAAATATATTTAAAAAAGAAGAGAGTGTCCAGTAAAGCCAGGAACCGCTTTACCTTGCGGACTGTGCAACTCTTTCTATCTCTTCCTTCTTGCTGATTGCAAATGAAGTTGGATCGTTTCTCGCTGCAGCCATTATTTCATCTGCAAGGCAGTTAACGATCGACTTCTTGCTCTTGAAGGATGCATTTGTTGCGCCAGTAGCGATGTTCCTGAGAGCCTCGTCTACTCGCCTGGAAGGGGAAACATCAACCGATTTCGGCACAGCTATTCCGCCGTATTTGAGCCTAGTAACCTCTTCCCTGGGGCCTGCATTCTCGATCGCATTTATGAGTATCTGGAGCGGATTCTGCTTTGTCTTCTCCGCTATTATTTGAAAGGCCTCTTCCGTTATCTTGTAAGCACTGTACTTCTTGCCGGTCCATTTCTCGCTCCTCATGAGCTTGTTTATCAATCTTTCCACGACGTTCATGTTTATTTTTCCAGCGTAGTATGATGAAAACCTGCCACCAGTGTGCAGGTTGAGTGCAGATTTCACATTGATATATTTCACCATACCAGGATCGTGTATCTCCACCGCATTGACATCGTATTTGTTGAATAGCATCAGCATTTATCTCACCGTCTTCTCCTTTCTTCCCTTCACAAGCTCCTTGAGCGATATACCATTTACGGCTACAACCTTGTACCTGACACCAGGTATATCCCCCTTACTTCTACCCATCCTTCCGCCTATTCCCTCAACGGTAACTTCATCATGCTCATCGATATAGTTAATTGCACCGTCCCCGACAGCAAAGGCGGTTATCTGCCTTCCATTCTTTATAAGCTGAACCTTGACACATTTTCTAATGGCTGAGTTAGGCTGCTTTGCCTCTATACCAACTTTTTCTATGGCTATTCCCTTGGCCTGAGGTGCACCCTCAAGAGGATCGCTCTTTCTCTTAAGCTGAAGCACTCTTCTCTTATAGTCCCTATCAGACCATCTGAACTTCTTTCGGTTTTCGAGTAATTTCCTTCCAGCGTTTATACCATTTCCCATTATATCACCATGATGCCATGAAGTTGAACTTGCTATGCGTGATGCATAATACTTATCTGATATTTATATCTGACATCTCCAGTTCTATCTATATTCATATATAAAAGGACTGTATTATCATATCTGACGAATAATCACAATAAAGTTATTATATGAAGTGATACCGAAATCATGAGCGAAGTTGAAGGGGGGATTATCAACAGGAAGCTTCAGGGAGAATTCGTAAATACCTTCATAAGGCAGCTTAAGTTTCACCGCGAAGATTTCAAGAATATAGGTTATATAGGTGGATTCACGTCTATAATTGACATGGGGAATTTTGGCATCACGTTCAACAACGATGGCGTTGGGACGAAAGCCATGATTGCCGAGGCCGTAAATAAATACGATACCCTTGGCATTGACTGCGTTGCGATGAACGTAAACGATGCGATAACCGTCGGATCTGAGCCAATAGCGATGGTAGACTACCTTGCCGTAAACAAAATGGACGAGGAAATGGCAAAGCAACTCGGTACCGGATTCAATGTGGGAGCACAGATGGCGAACATCAGCATAGTGGGAGGCGAGACTGCGGTACTGCCCGATGTTGTCAAGCATATAGATATCTCCGGCGCCGTGATAGGGATAGTGCAGAAAAACCAGATAATAACAGGTTCGAATATAAAGGAAGGTGACGTAATAATTGGACTTAGCAGCAGCGGCCTGCATTCAAATGGCTTCACCACCGTCAGGAAGATAATTGCGGACAATAATCTCGATCTTCAGGACACGTTCCCCGGCGATTCCAAGAAAACCTATGAAGTCCTGCTAGAACCGACCAGGATATATGTGAGGGAAATTCTGGACATAATGGGCATAATAACAATAAAGGGCATGGCGAACATCACAGGGGGCGGTTTCAAGAATATAACACGTATGAAGGACATGAAATACGTTATAGACGATCCATTCGAACCGCAAAACGTCTTTATCAGGTTGATGGAGATGGGCAACCTGAACTATGCCCAGATGTTCGAGATCTTCAACATGGGCACTGGTTTTGTACTGGTCATAGATGAGGATGAAAAGGTGGATATAATGAACGCACTGAAAGGCAAAGTGCCCGTTAAGGTTATGGGCCATGTGGAAAACGGATCTGGGGTTGAGATACCGAAGTATGAGGTATCGTTGAAGGGGTATTACTGATCCGATCCATTTTTAAGTATTGATATATAGGCCTCCTCAAGCTCTGATCCAACGCTATCGTACCTTATGACCCTCCCGACCTCAATGAGCTTCCTTAATATCTCTGCGCGTGCCTCATTGTTTCCGTCATATGCTATTATGACCGAATTTCCGTTGTTCTTCTGAACCTCCAACCCCATACCTTTGATGGTAGATATTATCTTATCATCAACCGGATCTAGAAATTCCACTATAACGGCCTTTGCCCTGAACTCCCTTGATATATTTGCAACTTTATCTCTTGCAAGTATCCTGCCATGATTGATGAATATGACTTCATCGCATACTTCAGAAACCTCGGATAAGAGATGAGAACTCATGAGGACGAGCCTATCGCTTTTGAGCTTTATTATCAGATCGCGGATTATCTTCATCTCGAATGGGTCGAGGCCGCTGGTCGGCTCGTCCAGCAGAAGCACTTCAGGATCCGGCAAGAGTGCTGCGGCTATGACGACCCTCTGCCTCTGCCCCTTTGAGAGATCGCCTATCTTCTTTTCCAGGTCTGGAAGAGCAAGCGCCTTGGCATAGTACTCGATCCGATCCCTTGCATCCTTCTTGCTCATCTTCCTTAGTTCCGCTACGAACATCAATGAATCTTCAACTGTGAAATAGGGGAATGGAGATGGCGATTCTATGACGGATCCCATGCTCTTGAATGCACCAACGGGATCTCTGTTTACGTCTATCCCGTTTATCATTGCCTTTCCGGAAGACGGCCTTAATAAGTTCGTGAGTATCTTCAGCGTTGTTGTTTTTCCTGCGCCATTTGGGCCGAGATATCCAATGGCGCCGTTCTCATCGTATCTGAACGATACGTCTTCCAGCGCTTTGAATTTTCCGAAGTACTTAGATACGTTAACAAGCTCTATAGATGCCATTTTTCACCCCTTTATCTCCTTTCTTGTGAATACGAGGATAGATATCAGCGAGAACACGATAATGTACCCAAGCATCACAATTATGGCCTCGTTTCCAGTCGGATTGAACGTATATATGGTGGCAAAGTGCGTGTGAGTAACCGCATGCACCGGGTAGCTCTTTTCATAGACAAGGTATATCATCTGCCCGACGTAAGTTACGAACATCCATGGGTTGATCCCAGCCAGCGCAGAGAGTATGCCCTGCACCGCCGGATAAACGAGTAAAAGGAACAGTATTGATACAACAAGGCCAATGCTTGGAGTTTTGAATATGGCGCTAAAGAGCGTTGCGAATGATATCAATGCAAGCATGTATAGAAGCGCGAAACCGAAGGATGGAAGGATGAGATCCGAAACTTCACCGTAAAGGTAGAGCGATCCTGCGATGCCACCCAGATATACTATCAGTACAAGTACAGCAGTTGAAAAAAAGGCCGCGGTGTACCTGCCTATATACAGAACACTGCGCCTTATGGGCTGGACCAGCGTGTAATAGGCTGTATTTGTGCCAAGATCCATGGAAACCATGTCCCCACCAAAGAAGGCTGCGAGTATAGCAAAATACGCGATTATATCGCTTGAGAAGTACGCGTTGAGGAAATCTGCCGAGTTTTCGGACTTATACAGCGAATAGTTATAGTGAAGGTCAAGAAACAGTATCAATGCAGTTATTAGCACTGAGAATATGAGAAGCCCAACAAATCTCCGGCTCCTGAAATAGTATGTGAACTGAAATCTTGTACCCACAAAATAGCTGTGCAGATCATTGGCATTTGCAAAGGCCATATCGGTGTATCGAAATCGATATTAAAATCATTTCTATATATTTACAGTAAAAATTTTTCAAACTTTTGATATATTCATTTGCACTTTATTTCGTATTTCGCACTGTCTCAATAATTTGTGGATTAGTCAACGTTAAATGAGATTGCCTTTGCTTAGCTGTGATCTCCATCGATTAATGTTTTTATAATCTTAGTGGATATGTATTCTATGAAGATCAGTGAAGGTGTTGAGAGGATTGACGGGGTAACCGCGAATTCATACCTTCTGACGCTGGATGGAAAGAATATCCTCATCGATACCGGAACAGCCGGTGGGGGTAAGAAAATAATAGATTACTTTAACAAGAATGGGACAAAGCCAGATTACGTGATAGTAACGCATCACCATGCGGACCATGTCGGCGGTCTAAAGGAAATATCGGAGAGGTTCAATCCTGAGATTTACGTACCCGATCTGGAGATGAAGATCATAAGGGGAGAAGAAGATCCTCCAAAACCAAGATCCTTCTTTGGCAGAATGATAACCGGAATGCTGAAGTTCGAGCCTGTCAAAGATGTAAAACCAGTTTCTAAGGCAAGCATCCCCGGCATTGAGGAGATGGCAACACCAGGCCACACCATTGGCAGCACATCATACATAGTTGAAGATCTGCATATTCTTTTCAGCGGGGACGCGGCCGTGGAATCTGGCGGCGAACTTAAGATCAACAAGAGTTTCTCTTACGAGATCAACAGCGCAGAGAGATCCCTGGAGATAATAAAGGGCATGAAGGGCTATCTGGTGCTTCCAGGACACGGTGATAAGGTACAGCTCTGATCTGCTCCTGAGCCGTAATGTTCGATCGTGATCGTTCGAATATAGATATGCGATCATACGCCTGAAATTCGCATGGTTAATACGTTTCCAGCGTACCATAAACGCTGAACGTTCGACTCTTCTCTCAAGAAGAAGCCAGCACATGCTTCCTGAAAACATGTTTTATTGCTCCCCCCAAACCATAACTTTTCCATAAAACAACCATATCAAAAATATAGCGTTGAAAGCCGATACAGCCGCACTCGTATTTATAATTTGATTGGATTATGCAATGTCTTCTAAAATCACAACAGTTTTATGAGGAATGAGAGGATATCTCAATCATGAATTCTACCATCAAAAACATAGAGATAATAGAGATGGGAGAAAAATCGCGTGAGACTTCCTCTCCCTGGAGTTCAACGATTTTGCTTGTGAAGATAACAAGCGCTGACGGACTTGTCGGATATGGCGAAGCACCGACGACACTCATGACGCTTCCGGTGCTTGAGAGCATGAAGGAAGTTGCAAGGGTCTTCAACGGAAAGGACTTCTTCAATGTGGAACGCAACGTTTTCGACTTTTACAGAAATTCGTTCTACCTTCCTGTGTCCATGGAGGCGACCTCAGCATTGAGCGCATTCGAAATAGCCTCATGGGATTTGATAGGAAAGCAGCTTGGTACTCCAGTGTACAAGCTTCTGGGCGGAGAAGTAAACCAGAAGATGAGGGCCTATGCCAATGGCTGGTACAATGACTGCGTATCGCCAGATGACTTCCTCAAGAAGGCAAAGGAAGTTGTGAAGATGGGATTCACAGCAATGAAGTTTGATCCCTTCGGTGATAACTACGATTCAATAACAAACGACGGCCTAGAGAATGCCAGAAACATAGTTGGAACGCTCAGATCCGAGCTTGGTGATAAGGTAGACCTGTTGATCGAATACCATGGCAGGTTTTCGAAGATAGCAGCCATAAAGGCCGGCATGGCTCTGGAGGAATACCATCCGTTCTTTTACGAGGAACCCCTGCATCCTGACCTTGATCACGACCTGCTAGATCTGAAGAACTACTACAGGGTTCCGATAGCGCTTGGGGAAAGAGTACTTAACAAGAAGATATTTGCTAGGTTCATCTCACAGAAACTGGTTGACATAATACAGCCAGATCTTACCAACTCAGGAGGCATACTGGAGGGAAAGAAGATAGCCGCTATCGCAGATGGCTTCGGTATACCTGTAGCGCCGCACAACGCATTCGGGCCCATACAGACCGCAGCAACGCTGAATCTGGATACTACCATAACCAACTTCATAATACAGGAGAGCTTTGAAATGTTCTGGCCAGATTGGAAGAAGAAGCTCGTGTCCTCTGGCTATAAGCTCGAGAATGGATACTTCACGCTGACCAACGAGCCTGGCGTATGCAAGGTTAACGAGGACATCGTTGAAAAATATCAGGTTTCAGGTATGGAACCATTCGATGATAAGGAACCTCCATGGGTTGTCTCTGGTACATTCAAGCCATACCGACAAAAATAATTTTTATATCAGTACACACTCTTTTTTCATATGGCGCTAGATCAGGACGGAATCCAGAAAGTACAGAAGATTTCAACGGGAATAGAGCGCCTGGACGATCTCTTCTATGGAGGTTTTGACAGGAACGATAATGTGGTAGTTAGAGGCAATAATTTTTCGCAGAAAAGGAGCTTTATCTATAGCTTTATAAAAAAGTCGGCAAACAGTGGAATAGGAGTTGTTCTTGTCGATTTTGACTTTCCGTCCGAAGGTATAATGGCCGATCTGGTGCGCAGCGGAACAAATACGGACATGGTACATATCCTAGATGGGTTTGCAAAACCGTTCCAGATATCTGCACCATCAAATACAGAGATGCTTGATGATCCTGGAAACATACCCTCAGTGCTCAAGCAGATAACGTCAACCGTGCAGAAGATGGACGAATATGTGTTTGTCATGCTTTCTGCTACAAGATATCTTATCGCCAAGGACCAAAACACGGATCGTTTCTTTGTTCAGCTGATAAATATGAACAGGAAAAGATCACTCGTATCGATCTATGCTGTGGATGATTTTGTGCCTGAAGATAGATCTGAATGGTTTGCATATCTGATGGATTCTGCGCTGCATTTCAGAAACGACGGAGACAGGGATTATCTGAGGGTTCTTACCCTTAAACGCATAAGAACAAAGGAGTGGGTGAGAATATACCCCGAGGAAGGGACATTCACGCTTGGATCATTCAATGTGGAAAGAATAAAATAGCACTTTGTCCTGCATACTTTTCAAAACGTATTTTAACCAGAAGACCGATCGTATGTTATGGCAAGACTTGTACTGCACACAAGGGATCATCCCTACGTGGTAAAGGTGGGCGATAAGGAAGTACACATATGTGGCTGCGGCCTGTCGTCGCATAAGCCCTACTGTGATGGCACACATAAGATAACGGCAGATGAAGGAGATCACATATACATATACAATGCGGAGAAGAAGAGGGAGGAATTCCACTCATTCTACGACAATGAATGAACATAGGAACGTTCAGAAAAGAAAAATTGGAACATAAAATATTTTGAGATCACTCAGCCTGCCCGTCTTTCATCATATATCAGAAAGATGAATTCTCATCACAGTGATCCACACAATGATTGGTTGAATCTATTTTTCTGTTTCCATGGCAAACGCAGACCCAAGACAATGAATACGGGCTATCGCATTCCGCGCCTTGTATCGTCTACGCCACTATTACACGTTTTCCCACTATTCTATAGTTCCCAGATATGATTATGTTCAGTGCCTGCAGTACGGCAGAATGCTCTATGGCATGTATCTTGTTCTCAAGGGTTTCGGGCGTGTCGACATCATCAACCTGCAGTACTCTTTGTAGTATTATGGGGCCACCATCTATTTCTTCTGTTACGAAGTGGACCGTGCATCCAGAGAACTTTGCTCCGCTTTCAATAACAGCCTCATGCACCCTCATTCCATAGAATCCCTTTCCGCCAAAACAGGGAAGAAGGCTTGGATGTGTGTTTATTATCCTGTTTCTAAATCTCTCAATTATGCCAGCATCCAGTATGCTGAGGAAACCCGCCAGGAGAAAGAAATCCGCACATGAATTCTCCATTTCCTTCATCAGATCGGACTGGAAATTCCTTCCACGCCTCACGACAACTGTTTTAACACCAGCCTTTCTTGCACGATCTGCTGCCATGCATTCACGATCCGCTATAACTTCTGATATCCTGGCATCAAGCTTTCCGCCTGCAATGGCATCAATGACCGCCTGAAGGGTTGTACCAGTCCCGGACACCAGTATGCATATATTCTTCATGGCCAGATCCATATCCTTGCGACCGTCTTAATTGTATGCTTCTCTCATGTCTTTTCCTGACGTAACCTCGCAATTATTTTTTCAAAGGTTTCAGATATAATTGCTTCCTTGTCCCTGCCACCATCAACGATCAGATCCCACTGAAATCCTTTGTATATCTGGCGTACACTCCTAAGCTTCTGCTCGTTCTCAAAATGTGGATTTCTAAGGCCCCTCCTGGATATGCGTTCCATGGCTGTTTCCTCATCCACGTCCACGTATATCTGCACATCCGGCCTGATCTTTATAATTTCAGATACGCTGTCCATCCACTCCCACGCCTTTTCGGAATTTCCAAAGAACTCAGCTATGCCTTCAAACTGATATGCGTATGATGACCTTATGTAGCGGTCGCATATGACAATTTCACCATTCTTAATGTGACGATCTATCTCTCTTTGATGCGCATACCTGTTTATCGTGAACTTGAGAAAAAGTTCTACTCCATCGCCAGCATAGTTTTCCATGCCATCTGTAGGCTCCTTCGTCATGTAGACACGATAGCCTTCGCCCAATAGCATATTTCCTATGCCTCTTGCAAGTGTTGTTTTGCCAGCGCCATCTATGCCCTCAATAGCTATGAACATTCAGATGGATAGAAACCACATGATAATAAATGTACTGAAAAACGCTCTAATCTGCGCATGTACACATTGGCTAAAGCAAATGTTGTTATCCTGCACTGTCATGTCGATTCATGGTATCACACAGGTATAAGGGCTTCAACACCAAGGCTGTTCAGTCTGGAGAGCTCAGGGATCCAAGATTCGGAAACGTCACCACACCTATATTCGAGACTTCTACATTCGTATATCCGAATCCTGAAAAGGAAGCTTACACCGATCACACAAGAGACCAGCCTTACATATACACCAGATGGGGAAACCCAACGGTACAGGCATTTGAGGAGAAGTATGCAGCAGTTGAGGGCGCCGAATATGCACTTTCTTTCTCCTCCGGTATGGGTGCAATAACCTCTGCGATCACTGGGCTTCTCCATCCGGGTTCAAGAATGCTTTCTTTGTCGGATCTCTACGGGCAGACGTTTTATTTTTTTAACAAGGTACTCGGTGATCTTGGCATAAAGGTCGATTACATCGATACCGAGAGGATCAACAGCCTAGATTTTGATCCATCAAAATACGATGCTATCTACATGGAGTCGATAACGAATCCGACACTCAAGGTACCGGACATAAGATCCGTGTCAGACTATGCGAAGAAATCCCTTGTTATAGTTGATGCAACGTTTGCATCCCCGTACAACCAGCACCCTCTTGATCTGGGGGCTGACGTAGTGATACACAGTGCCACAAAATACATTGGAGGTCACAGCGACATCGTTATGGGCGTTGTGGGTACGAACAGCAAGGAGATATTCAACAGCCTCGTCATCCGTAGGAAGACCTATGGATCGAACCCAGATCCCATACAGGCCTATCTTGCGCTTCGCGGCTTGAAGACTCTCGGCTTGAGGATGGAGAAGCATAACAGAAATGGTATGGAGATTGCAACCTTCCTGAGGAAAAACGATTCCATATCCCGGGTTTATTATCCGGACACCGAAATGGGAAAAAAGGTGCTCAGCGGGTTTGGAGGCATGGTATCCTTTGAGATAAGGCGCGATAGGGATGTCCACTCATTTCTGAGGAAACTCAGCATACCGATGGTGGCCGCAAGCCTTGGCGGTGTTGAAAGCCTCATAACACTACCGGCGGAGACTTCGCATTCCTCGCTGTCCAGAGAAGAAAGGGAACGAATGGGCATAAGCGACAACCTTGTAAGGTTCTCAATAGGCATAGAGGATGCAGAGGATCTGATCGCAGATATCCAGAATGCCCTTGGAGCTTGAATGCAAAGATCTCAATTCAAGCTCTGGTCAATCCATTCCCTTATTTCAAACTGCATCGCCCCCATGAAAAAATCTATAAGATGCCAAATTTAATAAGGGGATCATGGACGGTCTGATCATCCCGCGCAGGGGATTCTATGGTGGATCCAATGGGCGGTTCCAGTTTGAGATATTTTCCGAGAAAGCCCCACCTGTAGAACACGAGGAGATCACTGAAGGTGGAAAGAAAAAGTACATTGTGTGGGCAGATCAGAAGATGTTCAGGGATCTGATGGAATTCTACTCCATGTATCCAGGACACGAAGATGCTGCCTCTGCTGCCGTATTCAAAGCGCTGGATGACAAGCCATCAATACCCAAGATAATGGGCATAGTGAACGCCACGCCGGATTCGTTTTATCCGGGAAGCCGCGTTCTCGGACACTCAGACCTCGTATTCAAGATGATAGATGAGAAACCCGATATACTAGACATAGGTGCTGAGAGCACAAGGCCTGGTAGCAAGGGGATCGATCCATCCACTGAACTCGAGAGGCTGATTCCCGTGGTCAAGATGGTCAGAGATTATTCAGACATACCAATTTCGATAGATTCCAGACATCCATCTGTGATCGATGGCCTCATAAAATATGAAATAAACTACATAAACGATATATCAGGATTCACCGACAGGAAAATGATAGATATTGCAAAGGATTCCGGGCTGAACTGCATAGTGATGCACATGCGCGGCACGCCGGAAAACATGCAAAGCCTGACCGCGTACGATGACATAATTTACGATGTGGCCGGATTCCTCGCCAACAGGGCCGATGAACTCCTGAGGAATGACGTTGGTTTCGATCGGATAATACTTGATCCTGGAATAGGCTTCGCCAAGGACATAAAGGGAAATGTGGATATACTCAGAAACATAAAGAGCTTCAATGTCGGATTCCCATTGCTCGTTGGTACCTCCAGGAAGACGTTCATAGGAACCATAACCGGCCAGAATGTCGAGAACAGGCTTGCTGGAACAATAGGCACGAGCATATATCTAGCCGAGAACAGGGTATCAATACTGAGAGTACACGACGTGAAGGAGAACAGGGATGCACTGACCACCTACCTGGTCCTTGCATCTCAAGGAATGGGCAGCAACACTTGACCTGCGGTTGAAAATACCGATATTCTCCTAGTAAAAGGAACATCATCTCAGGAAAGTTGTATAGAAATCATCTATTGCAGATTCTATCTCTTCCCTGCTGAATCCAGCGATCCTTGCATACGAGTAAAGTGCACCCATGCCAACACCCTCACGGACGTGGCCCTGATTGTATAACCTGAGGCCATTATTCCTCATCCTGCCAAAGTCCATAACTGAAATTATACTGCGATCCTCCAGGCCCAGAATCCTGAACAGATCCGATCTGTGGGAGAATACCCACTGCGTGGTTGCCACTACCTGGTCCGTACGCCCATTGACCTTCGCTATGAGATTTGCCGCGTTGGCCATCTGTGTGCCACCACCAAGTATCATCTTGGAGGATCTGATGGATTCGGCCAATCCGATCATGAATATCATTAGGTTATCGCCGTATTCTGTGGCCGCTTCCAGTGGCGACCGAACATTGCGCCTCCTGAAACTCTCCTCTGCAACCTTTTTTTTCAGGTTGTCTGGATCGACAGGCATGCTACTGCTCGTTCCAGAGTCTATGCCCAAGGATCTCAGCACCACGTACGCCGTCGTCGTCCCTCCTGGAAAGCTCTCGCCCAGGATTATATTTTTGAAATTTCCATCCAGAATCTTTCCAAGCCTGCGACCGGCTTCCATTACCCTCTCTGCTTCCATTACGGCCCTATCAAGGCCAGGATCCCTGGATGGTTCGATGTATGTCTCGAAGAATGCCGTTTTCGGACGCACGGAAAAACCGCCATTGACTATCAGGGATCGCAGGCCTGTAAGATCGAGAATTGCACGAGACACTATTGCAGGCGTGGGTATGCCCTCCGGAGTCATCGGCGGATCGGCAGTGCTCAGGCATTTGCCCTCCCCTATTATCTCTGCATCTACCGTTGGAGTTATGCGCGTGAACTCCGGTGAAGCCCCTGCAGCAGTTATTCCTGAACGCAGCGATACCTCGGTTGTACCGGCTATGAGGACAAATATGGTGTTTTCCCTGGAGAACTCGATGTCACCTATCCCCTTTCCGATGATGACGTCATCGATGATCATGCCTCATCACCACCAAATTTTACCCGCTCTAAGGCCTTTCCCTTGAAATGGAATAGAATGGAGATTGAGACCAGAATGACGCCGGCTAAATAGATCAGGTCTATCATAATGTCCGATGTAGCATCCGCTATGATGGAATAGACCAGCGTCACCGCCAGTATTAGGAACGATGCAGAAAGTATTGCCATGTAACGATTCCTGCGGGATGAGATCTCATGCCTGGAGAGGGCGACCGTTGAAATGAGATGCACCGTGAGATACATTGAGGAAACAATCCCGCTGACTATGATAAAACCGTAGAATACCCCTAACGTAAGGTAAAAGCCCCATGAAATTGCAAGATTGAGAGCGAAGATCAGTGCATAGAATCTGCGCATATCAATCTCAAATATGTTGTCAAGCGACATACGCACAACTGCATTCCTGAACGAGTTAAGGTAGCCTATGGTGAGATTGAATGCACTGGATACGGAAAAGAATATGAAGGCATAATAAACGATCGAACCGGCGGATGATCTCAGGTAATCCACTATTATATACGGATTCAGCGAATAGGAGATCATTTTTTCTCCGAGAAATGACTGGACAGCGTATGCCGAAAGCGACATCAGAATTCCTGACACGATGAATGCCGTGAGAATTCCAAGCGGTACCCTCTTCCTGCCATCCTTCGTGTTTTCAGTTATGAAGAAAGCAGAACCTACCCCTGCGAACATCAGCATTCCAAACAGAAGCCCACTCCACAGGCTCCCGCCTGCAAAGTTAATCTCGTTCGGACCCGGAACGTGCCCCTCGGGATGCGCCAGCATGAACCCATCGAGGGCTATTATGAAAGCGATCTCGATTATGCCGAGCGCTTTCATGATGTTAATGGATCTGCCAACACCCTTTGATACCGCGTAAAGGGCGATTGAAGTGTAAAATACGGGAATCAGCATCTCAACGTAAAAAGAATTCATGAAAAATGATGCAAATGACATCAGAAACAGCGTTATGGACGGCAGGGTAGAGAACCCGTATATGAGATACAGATATGCTGTGGCAACACCAGCGCGCTTTCCAGACATCAGGCCTGTGACCGCATAGTAGCCACCGTTTGATCTTATCAGAGATGAGGCCCTGTACGGCATGTATATGTTGAATGCAGAGAAGGCAAAGGCAATGATGACTATGTAAAAGAGATCTCTGTAGTCTATGGCAGCTATGATTGAAAACAGGCCGATTATGTTGAGCATCGGGCCTATGGAAGAAAGAGACTGGATAAATGGCCCAAACGAACTAGATATTGCACTCCCCACGCAAGTTAATTTGACTTTATTATAAGAAATTTTAGTTATTAGCCTGCCCTGAGGCACGATACCGAGCAAAGATGATCACAGGAGGAAGGCCATTGCCACGAGAAGCGGGAGAACGAATATTATTGTGTAGGAATAAACTGCAACATAAAAGACGTGCATGGATCGTTCTATATCCCTGACCGATGGCTGATAGCCCTCATCATTCACTATGTATGATCCCCTCTTCTCAAGCCTCAGGTTGAGAGCGCATGCCATGGTGGATATGGGCCAGCCGGCATTCACGCTGTCAAACCTGCTCACATATTTCCGTGGGCTTATGACCTTATGCCTGTAGTTCAGAACATCCGCAGAAAAACCTATGAAAAACCATGATAATCTGGCCGGGATGTAATTTATGACAGTATCCATGAACGCGGAGAATCTTCCGAATTCAAAATTTTCCCTGTCCTTGTAGCCATACATCGAATCAAGGGTGTTTATGATCCTCGCAACGAAGGCCCCTGGAATGCCCAGAAATATGAAGAAGAACAGTGGTGTCATGTATCCATCCACAAGCCCCTCTGCAATGGTCTCTATGGCTGCTGAGGATATCTCATTCTCATTCAGATTGGATGTATCCCTTCTAACCACCCTTGACAGATAAACACGTGCATCACTTATGTTTCCATTCTTCAGGGATTCAACTACGAGGCGTATGTGATCTCCCATGGCGGAAATGGAAAAGGTTGTCTTCAGAATCACCATGGACACGATAACATAGATGACAAGAACAAAACTTGATACGTATATGGCAAGAAAATATGGTATTGCAGTTATGACAATAACGGCCACGGCAAAAATTGATCCGTATACTATCCTGTTATCATGGTGCCTGAAATACGTCTCTATCCTTTTCGACACCTTGCCAGAGAAAACAACTGGATGTATGTACTCCTTTGGTTCGCCGAATATTATGTCGATAGCGATTGCACCGATCAGTATTATTATCATTATGATTAGATTATTCATACATCCACCAGTTTCCCGGCTACAGTAACTTGCTACACGTTATACATGTTAAATGTTCTGCATACTGCCATTCCATCCGTCATATAGACATTTATCGTTTTTCATTTACCAGAATGAATTGTTATTAATAAAGAAGTTGGAGATTGGCAAGAAACAGCTGAAAGATTCACGCATCGCAAAGTTCTTGGCATAAAATTGTACCGGGATGGATACAACGATGAAAACACGCAATATGGACCCATCTATTTCCTTAGCACGTTTGGCCAAGATTTAGCGCAAATGCTATTCACGCCTTATGACGTCGAATGATCGCCTTTATTCCCTTGAACTTGCATATTCGATGAGATCAGCAACATCTATGCTGCTTTTGACAACATCGGCGAACCTATCGATCTCACTTCTGAGATACTCTTCCGGTTCGCCTATATCCCTCCCTGTCATGAACCTGAATACGGATCTGTTCGCCAGTATTCCATGTATGTTTGTTCCGAAGACCAGCCTATTAGCGTCCACATTTCCTTCAGGCCCTTTATCCGTCTCATTCATCCTCTCGCCTCCCAGGCTGATCACGGCGCCATAATGTATCTCATATCCCTCTTCCCAGGTTCCGGACATAAGGGTGTTGTCAACACGATACCTAACGGATCTTGTTGTCTTTGTCCTTTCGTAATTGGTCTTGGCCCTGAGCAGCCCAAGGCCGTCTGCCGAGATTTCACCCATGGTTATCCTCTGCCCCAGCATCTGGTATCCTCCGCATATGCCAAGTATCTTGGCCCTCCCGGCGTTTTCAATTATTATTTTGTCTATACCGTTTTTCCTCATATATTCAAGATCCGCGAACACGTTCTTTGAGCCTGGGAGCACTATGAGATCTGCATCTGACAGATCCGATGCGTTTTCAGCGGTTACATAGTTGTATCCTGTGCTGGTATATACAAGAGGATCCAGATCACTATAATTTTCCATGAATGGATATCGAACTATCGCGATCTTCGATCCTCTGGCCCTTGGATGGTCATAATCGAAAGAATCCTCTCCCGGGAGTCTGTTCTCAGAATACGGCACTACGCCAATTACCCTCTTTCCTGTTAGATTCTCCAGTTTCTTCAGTCCGGGTTCAAGCAGTGAGGCATCGCCACGCATCTTGTTTATCATTATCCAGCGCACCAGATCTGGCCTTGGCATAAGGGATAGAGTCCCGTAGATGGATGCGAAGACCCCACCGCGATCTATATCGCCCACAAGTATTGCGGGCGTGTTGTATATGGATGAAACGTAAATGTTGGCCATATCCCGATCCAGAAGGTTGATCTCTGCTGGAGATCCAGCTCCTTCTGCAATTATCAGATCGTAGTCATCCGATATCCTGTCTATTGCCTCTCTTATCACCCTTTTCCCATCGTTCATTATGAATTCATAGTATTCGGGGATGGTCTTCTTTCCAAGCGATTTTCCAAGCATTATTACCTGGCTTGCCCCCATGCCCTCCGGTTTCAGAAGTATAGGATTCATGAACCTGGTGGGCTCAGTATTGGCAGCCTTTGCCTGGAGCCACTGTGCCCTGGCGATCTCGTATTCACCCTCCACTATCACAGAGTTCAACGACATGTTAACGGCCTTGAACGGCGCCACCCTGTATCCAGATCTGAAAAATATCCTGCTCAGGGCCATCGCTATGGTTGTCTTGCCCGATCCCGATGATGTTCCCAGAACCTGGATCATCTTCATGCAATTCCCTCGGCAACGGATATCAGGTACCCAGGAATCTCATTATCCATGGCCTCCTAGGAAGTATGTCGCGTGTCTTATATTTTCGCCCGAGTTGTCTGTACATATCGTCCATCATAGAATCCATGGTTCCGATGCCGTCTATGAGACGGTTTTCCATTGCCATTGATGGAGAGAATATCTGCCCCTGCGCTATATCCTCCATCTTATCTTCCGGTATATTCCTCTCGGTCATGACAGAATCCCTGAATTTTCTGTACACATCGTTCAAAACCCTCATGTAGTGTTCATTCTCCTCATCGCTTGGCTCCCTGTATGATGAGAGCATGTCCTTGTACTTGCCTACCTTGTAAATTTTCATCTCAACACCGATCTTGTCGAGAAGAGGCTTGATGTAGGGTATCATCGATATTACACCTATGGAACCTATCAAGGAGGTATCAAGCGAGTATATCTTTGAGGATCCCGCCGAGATCCAGTATGCACCGGAAGCGCATATGCCCTGTATGAAAGAGTATACGGGCTTCTTCTTCCTGATCTTGCGGATCATCTCGAACATCAGCTGTGAAGCAACTGCATCACCGCCTCCAGAATTGAACACCAAAACTAGTCCTGCCACGGATCTTTTATTTTCCGCGAAGGAAAATATAGGATAATACGATCGATAGAGCTGCTGTGTTATGGTTCCCTCTATCCTTGTTCTGAGGATGTACACGTATACTTATCAAATATCCTCTATTTAGTGTTTTGATACATCTTCTACAATTATGAAAAGATGCGATTGGAATGCAAGCAAACGCTAGTTTTGTTCAACGGCCTTTGCTATTTCCTCGTTTATGGCTTCTGCTGCTGTCACCGGATCTGCACTTTCGTATATGGATCTTCCGACTATAACCAGATCCGCGCCGGCCTTTATGGCATCCGATGCCCTTCCTCCCTGCGATCCTATGCCTGGAGACATTATGGTCTTTTTCGTGCGCTTCCGTATTTCAGACAGGTCGGATAATTTATTGCCAGGCGCTATATAGCCGTAGACGCCTGCCCTCTCAGATATATCCATCAGCTTCCGGTAATTGTCGTTAATGAGATCCGAACCGGGATGCGACATGGCCACAACCGAGAAGACCTTAGTATCGCCAGATGCTTCGACGACCGATCTCAGTGATTCAAGGCCTGTGAATGAATGCGATATTATGCCCCATGCTCCCTGATCCCTCGCAAATTTTGCTATTATGCTGTTCGTGTTCGGTATATCTGCTATCTTGAAGTCACAGACAACCCGCGACACCCTTGCGATCTCGCCTATTATCGATCCGGATCCTGCCAGGACCAGGGGCCAGTTTATCTTTATGGCGAACACCTGTCTTCCTATGGATCTGGCTATTTCCAGGGCTCTATCCTTGTCCGTGAGGTCTAGTGCAACCACAAGCCTTGATTCCGACATCACGTGGTGATGATCAGGTTAAAGAAAATGTTTCCCTGATCATCGGTTGATCTAATTCACCGTGTCGATCTCGGCCGCATATGATCCTGTGAACATGCTCGCCAGCTTCCTTGCACTTTCAACATCCTTTACAAGATAAGCTGAGCTCACTCCCGTCATGAATATCAGGACCTTCACGTCTTTGTCCAGGTCCTTGTCAATGGTCAGGCCCCATATTATGCGGGATCTAGGATTGATCTTCTTCTTGATCTCGTCCATGGCCTTTCCAACTTCGCTTACAGTGATGTCCGGCGGTGCTATGATCTTGAAGACGCAGTCCTTGGCTGTGCTCACGTCAACGTCTATGAGCCTCGGCTTCAGGGCTTCTTCCAGTGCAGTCATTATGCGATCTCCGCCCTTCTTGGACTGCCCCATGCCGATCAGGGCAACGCCTCCTGACTGCATCACTGTCTTTATGTCTGAATAATCTATGTTTATTATCCCAGTTTTTGTTATTATCTCCACTATGGATCTTATCGTATCCGCGAGGACCTTGTCAGCATAGGCAAAGGCCACCTTCATCTCAGCATTTGGCACTTCGCTAAGAAGCCTCTGGTTCGGTATTGCGACCAGCGTATCAGAGAACTGGGCCAGCTTCTCTAAACCGATGACTGCGTTGTCCATCCTGAGCGGGCCCTCCGATTCGAAGGGCAGCGTAACCACGGATATCACTATTGACCCAGCCTCCTTGGCAGCCCTTGCTATAACAGGTGCGCATCCTGTTCCAGTGCCTCCGCCGAGTCCTGCGGTTACGAAGGTGATGTCAGTATTCTGCACTATCTTCTTTATGGCTACTATCTCCTCTATTGCAGCTTCCTCCCCTACCTTAGGATCCGCTCCAGTTCCCAGACCCTTCGTTGTCTTCTGGCCTATGAGTAGCTTGTGCTTTACCTTGATGGATCTCAGATGACTTGCATCCGTGTTAATAGCTATGAGATCTGCGTTCTTCAGGGCATCATCGTACAGCCTGTTGACGGTGTTTGATCCGCCTCCGCCACATCCTATTACCTTAATCTTCACATTCAAAGTCTTATAAACATTCTCGATCTCCGCATCCTCTGGCAGGCTACCGGATGCCTGATCTTCCCATTCGTCGTATACATCATCGATTGAAACTTTGGAAAGCAGATCCGTTATATCTCCCATATGTCTGACAACGTCATAACGATATATATACTTTTCTGTATTCTGTCATCCCGCATTATAAGGTTATCAGTTTTATAAAAATTTAGGAGAAAAATATTGCGTTTGTGGTATTCCGATACCTAAAATTTTTGGAATTGCCCGATATGCCTATACAACAATTATCGGATCAGTCCTTACCATAAACACGGGTTCCGCCGATGATGACGTTGTGTTCAATGGCACCACACTACTGACCACCGATCAGGAATTCTAGTATGATTTCAGACTCAGCGATTCTTCCGGCAGGATCGTCTTTGCATTCTAGGATAATTCGAGCGTTGACGTCTTCTGTGAGCAGTACTATCCAGGAGATGTACCTGGTTGGAGATTCACCATTGGTCTAGTGATAAATATATCAACAGTATTCCTTTATGGTCAATACTTTCCTGCGGGCACATGATCCATTGAGCTATTGACGAAACAAAGCATGAATCTGAGGTTCAAATTAACAGTTTTCTATGTATAAATGCCCATCAGGTACTATAACAAGATCTCGCAAACTATTTTTCAATAGGCCTATGTGTTCCTATAATACGATACATTTTCCGCATTCATACAACTTCAGCGTTTCCCATTACCATAGTGCGTTATATTCGCGTTCATCCCTGTTTCAGCTCGTTTAAATATGAACGGCAACCATTATCGAATATGATCTATCAGATCAGGACATGCCGATTCGACATCCCGAGACTTATGCCGATATCGTCATGTCAATATAATTGGAAAACTATCTTCAATGCGTGTCCACAATCTTGTTAAAAATACACTAAAAGCAATAAAATACTCCAAATCTAAACAATAGAGCAAAGACCATCGCTGTTAATCGGAGAAGAGATCTTGTATCTAAAATAGAGAGGAACATATATGGAGAGAACTTGATGCGAGAGATATCGGATCAGATGAGGGCAAAGATAATGAACATGATGAAATTAGGACAGGCTGAAGTTCTGGATACGATAATTTAACTTACTTGCGGAACAAATAAACGACGAAACTTGAAATAGCTAGGTACATCAAGGTTCGCGGATTGCTTTTGATGGAGTTAAACCGTGCATGTATTCTTGGATCTTTATGCTCTTTAATGAATTACTATCATTGGTGTAGAATGCTACAGAGTCTTTATCAGCGCAAAATGCCGCCAGAGCAACCTTGTCACCTATTTGTATTCTGGAGTCGAGACCATCAATTTCTTCGTAATAACGGAAAACCTTTGATGCAATATCATCCATCTTTAAAACTGAAATTAAACCGTTATTTAC
>JABEBW010004471.1_pt1 | contig 46561 bp, 52 predicted proteins | sample 7245961 | NCBI WGS metagenome assembly JABEBW01 (sample SAMN14506364, study PRJNA622280) | hot springs metagenome | biome: hot spring [ENVO:00000051]|acidic hot spring [ENVO:00002120]; feature: spring [ENVO:00000027]|sediment [ENVO:00002007]; material: sediment environment [ENVO:01001048]...
CATCTACTACCAAATACTTCAGGACAACCCAGAATTACCCCTCCAGGCCGCCCCAGGGCCTAAACCCCACACATCTCCACTCGGTTGGGAAAGAACGATCGGGAGGCCCTGAGGCTTCCCGCGCAGCGCCGTGCTGCGTGGTGAGGGCGCATTATACGCGGGCTCGGGGGGCTGTCAACAGTCGTCTGCACACTTCGATGGGGCTGCAGACCCGACGCAGGGAGCAGCCAGTGCTCAGGCCCGTCGGCGCAGGAGCGCCTCTATGGCGGGTGCTATCTTCTGCGGCGCAACGCGGGGGGCAAAGCGACGCTGCGGACACCCCTCGGCGTCGACGAGAAACTTGGTGAAGTTCCAGGTGATGCGGGGTCCGAACCAGCCGGGCAGGGCGCTCTTGAGGTATTGAAAGAGGGGGGCGGCGTCGGGGCCATTCACCTCGACCTTGGCAAAGACCGGGAAGGTGACGGCATAGCGACCGTAGCAGGTGTCACCGATGGCGTCGGCACTGCCCGGCTCCTGACGCGCAAACTGGTTGCAGGGGAAGGCGAGCACGCTGAAACCCCGACTACCATAGTCCTGATAGAGCTTCTGCAGCCCGGCATACTGCGGGGTAAAACCGCACAGGCTTGCGGTGTTGACGATGAGCAATACCTGGCCGGCAAAATCCCGCAGGCAGCGTTCGCGCCCATCCAAAAGCGGCAGACAGTAGTCGTACAGCGACTGCGCCTCAGCCATGGTCACTCTCCTGCGCGAGCAGACAAACGCGGGCGACGTGGCGTTTGCCAAATTGCAGAAAATATTCCGGGCCGGGCTCCAGGGCGAGGCTGGGATCTTCGATGCGGGTTTCGCCAAGGTGCACGGCCCCCTCACGGATCTTGCGCATGCCTTCGCTGCTGCTGCGCACCCAACCCAGGGCCTGCAGGGTCTTGGCCAGGGTCAGGGGTGGAGGGAGGCGCAGGGTCTGCAGGGCCAGATCGTCGGGACGTTCGCGCCGCTGGAATTGGGCGAGGAAAGTCTCGCGCGCTCGCACACCGGCGCTGCTACCGTGAAAGCGCGTGACCAGTTCTTGCGCCAGATCCAGCTTGCAGTCTCTGGGGTTGATCTCTCCGGCTTCGGCCTTTTGGCGCAGGGCCACTTGCTCGGGCTGCGATTTTGCCGAAAGCAAGGCATAGTAGCGCCACATCAGGGTATCGGAGATGGACATGAGTTTACCGAACATCTCTTCCGGGGTGTCCTCCAGGGCAATGGTGTTACCCAGGGATTTGGACATCTTCTGGACCCCGTCGAGACCCTCCAGGATGGGCATGGTTAGCACGACCTGTGGTCTTTGGCCGTATTCCTTTTGCAGTTCGCGCCCAACCAACAGATTGAAACGTTGGTCCGTCCCGCCCAGCTCCACATCGGCGCGCAAGGCCACGGAGTCATAGCCCTGCAGTAGCGGATAGAGAAATTCGTGGACAGCAATGGGCTGCTGGGCGTGATAGCGCTTGCTGAAGTCGTCCCGTTCCAGCATGCGGGCCACCGTGTAGCGCGCCGCCAGTTGGATGAGCTCCTGTGGCCTGAGACGATCGAGCCAGTGCGAATTGAAGACGACCTCGGTCCGCGCCGGGTCGAGGATACGAAATATCTGCTGACGATAGGTCTCGGCATTGGCCTGGACAGCCTCGGCGGACAGGGGTAGGCGGGTGCTGCTCTTTCCCGTGGGGTCGCCGATGCGGGCAGTGAAGTCACCGATGAGAAACAGCACCTGGTGACCGAGATCCTGGAACTGGCGTGCTTTGTGCAGCAGTACGGTGTGTCCCAAGTGCAGATCCGGCGCCGTTGGGTCCATCCCCAGCTTGACCCGCAGCGCCCGGCCCTCCTGCGCCGCCCGTTGCAGGGCCTCGTTCAGGGCTCCCTCGGGTAGGATATCGCTGCTCCCAAATGCCAGCTGCGCGCCGGCCGACTCGCCATCCATTTCCACCTCTTGGCCTCACCCGCCATCGTCACTTGGATAATGCCGAGAGGATAGCATCGAGCGGTCTGGCGGAGTAAGTCATGCCCGCACTTACCGGTGCATCACCATATCGACGGATGCTGAACAGGATGGCCTTAACTGCCCAGAGTTGCGGCGACGGATCGTGGTTCGTGGTCCAGAATCGGCCATTACGGCACTACCGGGGGCGTCGAGTGTTCCGGAATTTGTGGGGGAATTCCGGATTTTTGCGGAAATGGCACACAACTTGCTCTCGTGTCCGTGAAGGAATTCATTCACATACCGCGAGACGACGATCATGCACAGAATGAAACGCAAAGGCCACATCCAGAGCATACTCCCCGTAACGCTTGCCGCCCTTGCCTGGATGCCCCTGGCGCAGGCGGCGAACTGGTTTGCGCTGCAGGGCGTATCGCCACCCACAGCGCCGCTCTTTGGCGTATCGGGATTCATCGAGCCAAGCCTTTACGCCCAGTCGGGCACTGAAGATGGCTTGTATCATCAAATACCGAACATCAATCTGGTCGGCCCCAACTTCAGCCAGAGTACCACGGCGCAGATCCTGCGCGCGCGGATCATGCTGCGCGGCAATATCAATCACCATATCTCCTATTTCTTCGGTGGCGAATTCGGTAATAACGGCTTTACCAATATCCGCGGTAAATACCAGCCGGGCCTGATCGACGGTCATTTTACTTTCAGCTATATCCCCGGAGCCCGTGTCGAGGTCGGTCTGATCCGCGCGCCCAGCACCGAGGGGGCGATGCAGGGCTTCATGAGCTACAACTACGTCATCAGCCCGACCGTGGTCACCCAGCTGATGAATCAGACCATGTACGATTCGGGCAAGCCCTACAAGCCGGTCCCGACGCTGGGTGGAAATTATCTCGTGCCGGGAAGCGATACCTTGGGTATCAATGGCTTTCGTTACCCCGGGGTGATGCTGTTCGACTGGTTCCGCCATGGTCCCTGGGAGTTTACCTACGGCGCCATGGTGGGCATGTACGGCAGCGTTGCTGCCGGCAATCAATCCAACAGTCCCATGGAGGCAGCACGGCTGCAGTTGGCCTACGTCCTCGGCGGGAAAGGGCCTTTCCGCAGCGACATTCAGGGCGGCATCTGGTATCAACACGCCCAGCCGCTACTGGACGGGCAGAGCTACAACATGGATCGCTACGGTGTCGATCTGCAATACCTCCAGGGTTATATGCAGCCTTGGGGTCGACAGCTGCGCTTTGAGTACATCCGTGGTTCGGGCTGGATCGATGCGCCGGCGGCCTTCAGTAACGCTCCAGGTCTCGCGGCGCCACTGACGAACACCCAGCTCTACCCCGGTCAGGAAAATCGGGCCTGGGGTTATATGGCGGAAGTGGGCCTATTCTTTAGCCACCACATCGAGGCCAACCTGCGCTACGACTATTACAACCGGCTGCCCAACAATCCCGCACAGAACCGCATCTTCAAGACCTTTGCCATCGGCTTGCAATACCACTTTACGCCGTTGACCAAAGTCATGGCGGGTTACTATTTCCGTACCCTGAATGTGCCCCATCCCAACCCTGTCTCTGCCAGCGTTGCCAATGTCGTGGACAACGTCTTTGCCATGCAGGCCATGATCGCCTTTTAAGGAGAATGTCTATGTCACCAGTCCGCTTGCCCCGTCTGTTCGCCGCACTGGCTCTGCCCCTTCTGCTGCTGGGTGCCGTGCCGTCCTGGGCCAACGTGTCCATGCTCAAGGATTTCGATTACGCCAAGCCCACATTTATCCACGATCATCCCTTTGCCATCGCCCATGTGGTGCTGCAGGTGAGCCAGGATAACCCGGCCCGCTGGAACCTTACGCTCAACAACGCGCAGAACCTGCTGAATTACTTTGGTCAGGAAAAGGTGCAGATCGTGGTGGTGGCCTTTGGTCCTGGCATAAAGATGTACCTACCCAAAAACAAAGCCATCGCCGCTCGCATCGCGGCCATCAATGCCGAGGGGGTGGAGTTTGATGTGTGCCACAACAGCATGGAGGAATTCAAGAAAAAGACCGGACACTTGCCGCCCTTGGATCCCTCGGTGGTGATCGTACCCGCCGGAATCGTCCGTATCATGCAATTGGAGTCCCACGGTTTCAACTACGTAAAGCCCTAAGCCGTTCTCAGCCCGCTTGAGGCGCTCTGGACTTGACCAGGACGCCTTTTTTATCGTGCCGCACGTGCCCACCGCGCAACGGTCCCCACATGGAGATCCCTGCAGGACGCAGCAACAAAACTTTTCAGGGCTTGATCTCGCGCCCTATGCCGTACTTGAGGCGACGCACCGGTAGATACCAGATGAGTCCATCCACCAGCATCAGCACGCCCGCGCCCATGAGCAGATATTCCGTGAAGCCGTAGGGGCTGACTCCAAGCATCTTATGGATGGCAATACCCAAGCCGATGAAGGCGACACCGGTGCGGATGAGGGACAGGCCGGTACGGGCGCGGGCGTAGGAGGTTCGGTGGCTGCTGGCGATGGTGCGCTGCGCTGCCAGCATGTTGCGCTCACGGGCAAGGTACGTCCGCTCCTTGCTGGCGGGCACGGGTGGGATGATGGAGCAGTACGGTGGAATGGTGGCCGCCAACCGGGCCAGATGCGTGTCGTCCTGTGCCTGGCAGGGTCTTTCGGCCAGATGGTAGCGCTCGGTGAAGCGGACATTGGCGGCGGTGATCCGGATCAGCTCTTTCTGACAGGGGAGATCCATGCGCGACCCGCGCACCTGGAGATAGTCGAAAAGACCAATGGCTGCCAGCACGATACCCACCACGAGAATGGGCAGGTAGTAGGGCGACAGGATGTTATCGCGCAGGTGCGTGAGCACATGGGCCAAGGCCACCATAGCCAAGCCCCAGCGCAAGAGCTTCATGGAAGTTCGCGCCCGGGCATGGGCGGTACGATGGGCCGCGAGCTTGGTCCGCCATAGGGCCATGGTATTGCGCCAGTAGGCGAGCCCAGTGCGCTCGATACCGATGAGCAGCGGTGCCGCAGCATGCAGATAGTCCTGAATATACCAATGGATATCCTCGCGCAGGGCAACCCGGAACTCGTAGTTCGCTGCCGACAGGGTCGTGCGCACCTGGGCGCGCATGGTGGGGCTGTCGGGTACGGCCGCTGCCACCACCACCGTATCGCCCAGCTGGCGCACCGGAAACCAGGCCTCGGCCCTGAGCATCTTGGGGTCGAGTCCAGCAAAGAGGCTCGTCGGTACCGGCAGACGCTCGTCGTACTGGACGAAGGGACAAGCGTAATGGCGGGAAAGGACCTCGAGCAGGGCACAGCGCGAGAGCCCAAAATCCCGGAGCAGGACACGCTCCACCGGAATCTGGCGGCGGCTGGCACTTTCCTGGGCTGCCTGCCATTGCGCGGGACTGAGGTGGCCCGAGTCCACCAGGCCAGCATAGGGAGAGGGCTCAGGATTCACGATGGTAGTGCTCCCGTGTCCACATGCTTTTGGGCAGGCTGTAGTCGGCATCGGCAATTTCGAAATGCGGCGCCACGAAGGGCGAACGCCGCTTGGCGCGTTCCGCCGGAAGGTACCAGAACAGGCCGTCCACGATCAGGTAGAGACCGACGAGCACGAGGCCAGCATCGAAAAGGGTCCACCAGAGATCTTCCTGCCGTGCGAAATGAAAATAGATGTAAAGACCTGCGCCCACGGTCATGAGGCTGAAGCCGGTGCGGATGAAGGCCATTCCCGTGCGCGCACGCGCCATGACCGTGCGCAGGCGCGACATGGCATTGCGCTTGTCCGCCAGGGTGGTGCGCTCCAGGGCAAGGCCGGTGGTGGCATAGACACCGGGCTGGGCCGCGACCCCGCTGGCCTCGGCGACGGGATCCACACCCTGTCGGTACAGGCAGGAGGAAGGGAAAATGCGATCCCACAGCCCCACGTGATCGCGCTTCTTGGCGACGACGGCGAGGGCATGATTGGCGGCGTGACGGCCCGGGTGATACCAGAGGAAGCCCTCGACGAGCATGACGATACCGATGCCAATGAGACTCCAGTCGAAGACCGACCAGGGCCCCGGCGGAAACTTCCGGACGAAGGCGATACCGATACCGGCAAAGGCGATCCCCGTGCGGGCGAAGGCCAGTCCAGTGCGGGCGCGGGCCATCATCACCCGCAGATACGCCAGGATGGTACGCTCCTCAGCGAGGTCCGTGCGGTCGTTGGCCAAAAAGCGGCGACGCTCTACCGGGGAAAGCGCATCCCAGTCTTCGCGCAGGGCCGTTGCCGTGGGCACCACGGGGCTGCGCCGAAAACGCCACCTGCCGTCAGCGGTGTCCACCTCCAGTGCGCTGTATTCGGGAGGGATGTCGTACGGCGGGTAATCCTGGATCTGTCGCGACTCACGCCGGGCTGGCCAGTACCAGAGAATGCCATCGATGATGGCAAGCACACCCAGCACCAGTAGCGGCAATTCGAAAAAGAGCAGGGTACCGCCACCAAAAAACTGGAGAAAGGCGACGGCGATACTGATGAAGGTCAGGCCAGTGCGCGCCAGGGCAAGTCCCGTCCGGCTCCGGGCAAAGCGCGTCCGTTGGGCGGCATAGCGGGTGCGCAGGGCGGCCAGGTAGGTGCGCACCCTGGCCAGAGGTGTGCGCCCACCGGAAACCGGGAAGTGTGCGTTGAGGTCGGCACTGTTCTCGATGAGGCGGACGAGATCTTCACGGGTGGCCACGCGAAAGCGCAGTTCCGAAACCCCGAGGACATTCCGGATGTGCTCCACCAAGGCGGGATTCTCGGGGTCACAAACGATGACCTCGGCGCGGTCTTTATCCCAGGAGATGGGTAACCAGAGTTCGCGGCGCAGAACGTCCACGCCGAGCCTGCGCAAGGTGGAGGATGCGGCGGTCAGTCCTTCTTCGTATTCTACCGTCGGCCAAGTATAGCGGGCCTGCAGTTCTTGAAGTCGTTCGTCCTTGGCTAAGGTTTGTGCGCTTATTTTTTGTCACCCCAACACATCACTGGCAGCGGGGCCGGCATCTCGCCCAGGCTCCGAGCGCGGCACGATGCCTTGCGCGCCCCGAAGCGTCCGTCCGCCCTGGAAAATCCCGCCATTGTACGCAACTCGGCGGGTTTCTTACTACCCCCTACCACGGTCCGAAGCGCGAGGCCGGTACCCTGCCGCCGCGGCGTTTGGAAATGCCGGGCCGGCGGCGCCAAAGGCGCCGCGCCACTGGCGTCGGGTCGATCCGCGTCAACTACTCTGAGCGATGAATCCGTGGGCGAGAGCGGGAAAGAGGGCGGAAAGCCCGTTGGCGATGAAGGTCACCGCAATGGAAGCGAGGACCAGCCCAAAGATACGCGTGGAGATATTGATGCCCGTGACCCCCAAGCGTCGCGACAAGGGTCCCGCCAGACGCAGGGCGACATAGGCTACCCCGGCAATGGCCAGGATATCCAGCACCAGGAGGCCGCTGGACAGCCAGGAACTGCTCTTGTGATGGGCGATGATGACGGTGATCATGGTACCCGGTCCGGCGAGGAGCGGGATGGCCAAGGGAACGACGGCAACGTCCTCCTTTTGCATGCCTTCGGCGGCCTCTTCCGGCGTGTGTCGGTAGCGACTGGATTTGGCCTGTAACATGTTGAAAGCAAGCAGCATCAGTACCATGCCTCCCGCCACCTGGAATGCGGCGATACTGATCCCGAAGAATTGCAGGATGTACTCACCGAGAAAGGCCGATATCAGCAAAACGATGGCCACCGCCCGCGCTGCCAGGCGCGCCGTGGCCAGGCGCTGTGGCGGGGTTTCATCGCTGGTCAGGGCAATGAAGATGGGGATTGCACCGACGGGATTGAGAATGGCGACCAGGGCGATGAAGGTCTGCAAAGCGGCATGAAACTGATCGGCGACGCTCATTCCTCACCCCCTCGCGGCGGCTGAGGGTGGGCACGAAAGCGCGCGTCGGGACGGTACAGCAACACGGCGGTGGACTTCCCTCTTGAAAATCGTGGCCAGTGGTCGTATTTATACTTCAGCAAATTCTGCTGTTCAGAACCGTGGAGAATACCACAATGCCAACCTACGAGTATGTATGCAAGGACTGCGGGCATGCCCTGAGTGTCGAGCAGCGCATGTCCGATGCGCGCTTGGTGGATTGTCCCGCCTGCGGCCAGCCGGGTCTGGAGCGGCAGCTGGCGGCGGGCGGCTTTGCCCTGAAGGGCACTGGCTGGTATCAGACGGACTTCAAGGGGGGAAGCAAAACGGTCAGCAGCGCGCCCAGTGAGTCGGCGGCGCCACCCTGTGCCGGCGGTAGTTGCGCCTGTCATTGACGTCGCCGGCGGCGCAGGACAACATGTACAGGCCCTTCGGGGCCTTTTTCCTTATCTGGGCCAGACTCACATGCGCACACATTACTCCAACGAAACCGGAACCGAGCTCATCGGTTCGGAAATCATTCTCTGCGGCTGGGTGCAACGGCGCCGCGACCATGGCGGTGTCATCTTCCTCGACCTGCGGGATCGCGAGGGGCTCATACAGATCGTTGTCGATCCCAGTCAGGAGGAGGCCTTTGCCCTGGCCGAGCAGGTCCGCTCCGAGTACGTGCTGCGCGTGCGCGGTCCGCTGCGGGCGCGCCCTGCCGGGAGTGAGAATCCCGACATCGCCAGTGGCGCCGTCGAACTGCAGGCGGTGGCCATCGAGGTCCTCAATCGTTCCGAGCCCCTGCCCTTTCCCCTGGACGAGGACGGCATCAGCGAAAACCTGCGTCTCAAATACCGCTACCTGGACCTGCGCCGCCCAGAGATGGCAGGGCGCCTGCGGCTGCGCCACCAGGTCAATCGCTACCTCCGCCGGTACTTGGACGAGCGCGGCTTCGTCGACGTGGAGACGCCGATCCTGACCCGCTCGACGCCGGAGGGTGCGCGCGATTACCTGGTCCCCTCACGGACCCAGCCAGGCCATTTCTTTGCTTTGCCCCAGAGCCCGCAGATATTCAAACAACTGCTCATGGTCGGCGGACTGGAACGCTATTATCAGATAACCCGCTGCTTTCGCGATGAGGATCTGCGCGCCGACCGGCAACCGGAATTCACCCAGGTGGATATCGAGGCCTCCTTCGTGGACGAGGCGGCGGTCATGGCCATTGCCGAGCCCATGATCCGCGGTCTCTTTCGAGAGCTTCTGGATGTCGATCTGGGCGATCCCTTCCCGCGCATGCCCTATGCCGAGGCCATCCGCCGCTACGGTGTCGATCGCCCGGACCTGCGCAATCCCCTGGAGCTGACCGAGCTGACGGACCTGGCCCGGACCGTGGAATTCAAGGTCTTCCGCGCCGCGGCCGAACTGCCACAGGGGCGGGTGGCCTGCCTGCGCGTACCGGGGGGAGCGGATCTCAGTCGCACCCAGATCGACGCCTATACCGAGTTTGCTGCCATCTATGGGGCCAAAGGTCTCGCCTGGATCAAGATCAATGCCCTCGATGGCGGCAGCGAGGGTCTGCAATCGCCCATCGTCAAATTTCTGCCCGAAACCTTCCTGCAGGAGATGCTCCAGCGCAGTGGCGCCCAGGTGGGGGACATTCTTTTCTTTGGCGCCGATCGCGCAAAGATCGTCAACGAGACCCTGGGTAACCTGCGCAACCGCGTTGCCGCAGATCGCGGACTGCTGGAGGGGGGTTGGCGAGCGGTGTGGATCACGGATTTCCCCATGTTCGAATACGATGACCAGGAAGACCGTTGGGTATCCACCCACCACCCCTTCACGGCCCCGCAGGAGGGGAGTCTTGGGCTGTTGCAGAGCCATCCCGAGAAGGCCCTGGCGAGGGCCTACGATCTCGTACTCAACGGCAACGAGATCGGCGGTGGTAGCATTCGCATCCACCGCCGCGAGGTGCAGGAACAGGTCTTTGCCGCCCTGGGCATCGACCCGGAAGAAGCACGCGACAAGTTTGGCTTTCTCCTGGACGCCCTCAGCTACGGTGCTCCTCCCCACGGCGGGCTGGCCTTTGGCCTGGATCGTCTGGTCATGCTGATGAGCGGGGCAGACACCATCCGCGATGTCATCGCCTTCCCGAAAACCCAGAAGGCGGGCTGCCTGCTGACGGATGCACCCAACCGCGTCGCCGAGCGCCAGCTGCGCGAGCTGGGCATTCGCCTGCGTCCCGGCGTGCTGGACGATGGCCAAGCTTCCTAGATCCGTGCTCGTGCTGGTGCACACCAGCGACGCGGTGCTGCTCCTGGAGCGGCTGCAGCCCGCAGGCTTCTGGCAATCGGTGACGGGCAGTCTCGAGCCGGGCGAGGACTGGGAGGATGCTGCGCGCCGAGAGCTCGAGGAGGAGACGGGCTTTCCCGCAGAGGGGCTGGTGGATACCGGGGTACGCAACCTCTTTCCCATCCTGCCTCCCTGGCGCGATCGTTACCCGGCGGACGTACGGGACAACGAAGAGCGGGTCTTCACCCTGGCCCTATCCAAGCAGCACCGCCCGCGACTGCAGCCGGCGGAACACTGCGCCTTTGCCTGGTTGACGCCGTTGGAGGCGGCCCGTCGCTGCGGCTCGGCCACCAATCGGGATGCCATCCTGCGGCAGTTCCATCGCGTTCTTGACATGCGTTCCCTGGCCTCGTAGCGTGACGGATGGACCGCCATGGGTGGCGGTCCGGGAGAGCATGGATGAGTGTGGAAAGCGTGAGGCTCTATGTGGATCGGCCGGCGGTCGCTGCCGCTCTGGATGCCCGAATACGCGCGGCCAAGCGGGCCCTGGGCGAGCGCTTGGTCATTCTTGGGCACCACTATCAACGGGAAGAGGTCTATCGGCACGCCGATTTTCACGGCGACTCCCTTCAGCTGTCGCGGGCTGCGGCGCACCAGAAGGCTGAGTTCATCGTGTTCTGCGGCGTCCACTTCATGGCCGAGGTCGCCGACATTTTGAGCCGCCCGGACCAGATCAGCATTTTGCCGGACCTCAACGCCGGCTGCGCCATGGCCGACATGGCCAGTATCGAGCAGGTGGAGCGGGCCTGGACCGAACTGCGCAGCGTATTGGACCCCGACCGCGAGATCACGCCGGTCACCTACGTCAATTCTTCTGCTGCCCTGAAGGCCTTCTGCGGCGATCACGGCGGTACCGTCTGCACTTCGTCCAACGCCCGCAAGGTGCTGGAGTGGGCCTTTGCGCAACGGCCCAAGGCGCTGTTCTTCCCAGACCAGCACCTGGGGCGATGGACCGGCCACCAGCTGGGCATACCGCTGCGCGACATGCCGGTCTGGGACCCCAATCTGCCCCTGGGCGGTCTGCAGCCCGAGGAGATTCGCTCGGCCCGCATCCTGCTGTGGAAAGGACATTGTTCGGTGCATCAGATGTTCCAGCCGGCCCATATTCAGCGGTGGCGCGAGGCACATCCCGAAGGTAAGGTCATCGCCCATCCGGAATCCGCCTTCGAGGTCTGCGCGGCCTCCGATTACGTCGGTTCCACCGATTTCATCCTGAAGACCGTCAAGGCCGCCGCGCCCGGCAGCGAGTGGCTCGTGGGTACCGAGATCAACCTCGTCAGCCGTCTCGCCGAAGAGGTTCGCGGCGAAAACAAGCGGGTGGAATTCATGTCGCCCATGGTCTGCATGTGCTCCACCATGTTTCGCATCGATCCCGAGCAGCTGGCCGAGACCCTGGAGGATCTGGTGGCGGGCAAGGTGCGCAACCGCATACAGGTGCCGCCGGCGACGGCGGACTCGGCGCGACGAGCCCTGGATCGCATGCTGGAGGTCTCCTGAGCACGAGTCGGGTCCTTAGGGGCTTTGGCCCGGACAGGGCCTCCCAGTGGACCCTGAGCCAGCGCAGTCTGCATCTGCTGATCCTGGCCTACGCCCGCTGGTATCAGGCTGCCACCTGGGAGCCCAGTACCGTCCCCGATACGGGGGCCGTCATCCTCGCCTGCAATCACCTGTCCGTACTCGATCCCTTGCTCCTCATCGCCAGCAATCGCCGCGTCGTGTCTTTTCTCGTGGCCCGGGAATACTACGAGTCGCGTTGGCTTCGTCCTTTCCTGGACCTGATCCATTGCATCCCGGTGAAACGCGATGGACGCGATCTGCGCGCCCTGCGTGCCGCCGCCCAGGTGCTTGCGGCCCAGCGTGTGTTGGGGATTTTTCCGGAAGGCGGCATCGCCCGCAGCGACGTGCGCCGCGGCCTCGGTTGGCTGGTGCAGGAGAGCGGTGCGGCGGTGGTGCCGGCCAAGGTCATGGGCGTCCATCAATATCCCTCGGATTGGCGCACCTGGGCCACCCGCCAGCGGCCGCGTCTGCGCTATGGTGTACCCCTGCATTTTCTGGAACGCGCGGAACCTTCGGAGATCCTCGGCGCCACCATGAGTGCCATCGCCACTCTGGCATGACGCCCGTGCGGCGCTATGATACCTTCTTGTTTTTTCGGATACCCATAGAGGCAGCGAGGAGTTACCATGGCCGGTCACAGTAAGTGGGCCAACATCAAATTTCGCAAAGCGGCCCAGGACGCCAAAAAGGGCAAGATCTTTACCCGCCTGATCCGCGAGATCACGGTGGCAGCCCGCGCCGGCGGCGGCGACGCCAGCAGCAATCCGCGTCTGCGCACCGCTCTGGATAAGGCCTATGCCAACAATATGGCCAAGGACACGGTGGAGCGCGCCATCAAGCGCGGCACCGGCGAACTCGAGGGCGTGGATTACGAAGAGGTCACCTACGAGGGCTACGGTCCGAGCGGTGTGGCCATCCTCATCGAGACCATGACCGACAACCGGGTGCGTACCGTCGCCGAGATCCGGCACATTTTCTCCAAGCGCGGTGGCAATCTGGGGACCTCGGGGTCCGTCGCCTATCTTTTCCAGCGGCGCGGCATGATCAGCCTGGCAGCAGATGTCGGCGAAGACCGGGTCCTGGAGGCGGCTCTAGAGGCAGGAGCGGAAGACGTGGTGACGGAGGATGGGCGCATCGTCGTCTACACCGAGGCAACGGCCTTGCACGGCGTTGCCGAGGCTCTGCAAAACGCAGGACTCACCCCCGAAGAGATCGAGTTGACCATGATCCCGGAAACCACCGTGGAAGTGAGCGGTGACGACGCCGACAAGCTCATGCGCCTGCTGGAGGCCCTGGAAGAAAACGACGACGTCCAGAACGTCTACGCCAACTACAGCCTGAGCGACGAGGAAATGGCGCGTCTGGAGGCGGCTTCCTGAACGCGGCAGAATCCTTTGCGCATCATCGGGATTGACCCGGGCTCTCTGCGCACCGGTTACGGGGTCATCGAGGTAGATGGACGCGGACGTCTGCGCAGCGTCGGCTACGGTTGTCTGATGGTGGCCGGGCGTCCTTTTCTCGAGCGCATCGGCGCCATCCACGCGGGTCTGCTGGAGGTGCTGGCAGAGTTCAGACCGGACGAGGCGGCCATCGAGGCGGTCTTCATGGCACGCAATGCCGATTCTGCCCTGAAATTGGGACAGGCACGCGGGGCGGCCCTGGTGGCCCTCCTGCAGGAAGGCCTGCCCGTTCACGAATACACGGCCCTGCAGATCAAGAAGGCAGCCGTGGGCGGTGGGCACGCCGCCAAGGAGCAGGTGCAGCACATGGTACGGATATTGTTGAGCCTCAGCGAGGCGCCTCAGGCCGATGCCGCCGATGCCCTCGCCTGCGCCGTCTGCCACGCTCACCATGCCGGCACGCGCGCGGTCTGGGCACAGGGGGCGTCGCGATGATCGCCTTCCTGCGCGGGCACATCCTGGAGCGTCACCCGCCGTGGCTGTGGCTGGAGGTGAACGGAATCGGCTACGAGCTGGAGATGCCGCTGTCCGCCTTCTTCCAGCTGCCCGCGGATGGCGCCGCCCTCACCCTGCACACGCATCTGGTGGTACGCGAGGACGCGCACCTGCTCTATGGCTTTCGTGAGCGGGCCGAGCGCGATATATTCCGCCAGCTCATCAAGGTGAGCGGCATCGGCGGCAAGGTAGCCCTGGCCTGCCTCTCGGGCATGGATGTGGAGCAGCTGCGCGCGGCCCTGCGCGATGGCGATGTGCGCCGGCTGACGGCCATTCCCGGGGTGGGTGCCCGTACCGCCGAGCGCCTCATCGTGGAGCTGCGGGACAAACTGGCGAGCGGATCTGTGGGCGCGACACCAGTGGCCGGCGACCCTCGTCAGGAAGCCATTGCCGCGCTGCAGAGCTTGGGGTATAAGGCGACGGACGCGAGCCAGGCCCTCGCCGGACTCGATCCGGGACTCAGTGTCGAGGAACTCATCCGTCAGGGCCTCAAAACCCTCGCGCGGCACTGACGTGTACGGCTTTCTCGTTCCGCCCCCCCCACGGGAGAATGTAGCATCGGTATGGTAGAGCGTGGCCCCTTGAGTCTCGAGGAAGATGGCAGCGACAAGCTCGATCGCGCTCTGCGACCGCGGCATCTCCAGGAGTATCTCGGCCAGGCGCGCCTGCGCGACTCCCTGGCGCTCTTCATCGATGCGGCCCGCGGGCGCGGCGAGGCCCTGGATCACGTTCTGTTGTTTGGTCCGCCCGGCCTGGGTAAAACCACGCTGGCACACATCATCGCCCAGGAAATGGGTGCCGGGCTCAAGGTGACCTCCGGACCCATTCTGGACAAGCCCGGCGATCTTGCCGCCATCCTCACGAACCTGCAGCCCTTCGATGTGCTCTTCGTGGACGAAATCCACCGCCTCAGTCCCGTGGTGGAAGAGATTCTCTACCCAGCTCTGGAAGATTACGAGCTGGACATCCTCATCGGCGAAGGCCCATCCGCCCGTTCCATCAAAATCGCTCTGCCGCCTTTCACCCTCATCGGAGCCACCACCCGGGCAGGACTCTTGACCTCACCACTGCGCGATCGCTTCGGCATCAGCTTCCACCTGGAGTTTTACAGTGTCGACGAGCTGGCCCAGATCGTGTCGCGCTCGGCCCGCATCCTGCAGACCCCTTTCGATGCGGCGGGCGCCCGCGAGATCGCGCGCCGCTCCCGCGGTACCCCCCGCATTGCCAATCGCCTGCTGCGCCGGGTGCGCGATTACGCTCAGGTTCGCGGCAACGGCACCATCGACGAGGCAACGGCGCAAGCGGCTCTGCGGCTCATGGAGGTGGACGAGTACGGTTTCGATGGTCAGGATCGCAAGCTGCTGCAGGCAGTGATTCAGCGTTTTGGCGGGGGCCCCGTGGGAGTGGAGAGCCTGGCCGCGGCCATCGGCGAAGAGCGGGGTACCATCGAAGAGGTCCTCGAACCCTTTCTCATCCAGAGGGGCTACCTCGTACGTACGCCGCGCGGGCGTTGCGCGACCCAGCAAAGTTATCTGGCCCTGGGGCTACCCTGCCCGGACGCCATTGCCAACGGCCAGAGCGGGGACCTCTTCGATGTCTGAACCACACTTCCCGGGGTATCATCAAGTGCGTGTCTATTATGAAGATACGGATCACGGCGGGGTCGTGTACCATGCCAATTATCTGCGCTTCATGGAACGTGCGCGAACGGAAATGTTACGGACACTGGGCTTTTCGCTGGATGCGCTGGAACGGGACGAGGGCGTGGTCTTTGCTGTGCGTCGGGCAGCTCTCGACTATATCGCACCGGCCCGCTTCAACGACCTGCTGGATGTTCTGACCCGCATCCACCGACAAAGCCCCCTGCGTACCTTTTTTACGCAGGAGGTACGCTGCGAGCGGGGCCTGCTCTGCCGCGGCGACATCGAAGTGGTTTCCCTGAGTGCCGACAGTTTCCGCCCGACCCCTATCCCCAAGGCCGTGCGCATGGCTTTTTCCCATATTTCTGCCCAGTGAGATTCTATGGACCCTCAACACAGTATTGCCGCCGCCGAATCCCTTTCCCTCACGCACTTGGTGCTCCATGCCAGTTGGGTGGTGCAAGCCATCCTCGTGCTTCTGCTCATTGCCTCGGTAGCTTCCTGGTACGTCATCTTTCAGAAGGCCCTGGTCTTTGCGCACGCCCAGCGGGCCCTGAAACGCTTCGAGAAACGCTTCTGGAGCGGCGGTGAAATGGCCCAGATCTACCAGCAGGTGACGGGCAACGCCCAATTGGAGACCGGGGCCGGGGCTATTTTCTGTGCCGGCTATGAAGAGTTTCAACGGCAGCGCAAACAGGCGCGCGGAGCCGACGCCCTGGATGCCGCGCGCCGCGCCATGCGGGGTGCCCAGATCCGCGAGGTGGGGCAGTTGGAGGGGAACCTGCCGCTGCTGGCATCCATCTCGTCGGTGGCGCCCTTTGTTGGCCTGCTGGGGACGGTGTGGGGCATCATGACGACCTTCATGAACATCGGCGCCGCTCAGCAGGCGACGCTGGCCACCGTGGCGCCACCTGTGGCCGAGGCCCTCATTGCCACGCTGGCCGGTCTCTTCGCCGCCATCCCGGCGACCTTCTTCTACAACCGCTTCGTGCACCGGCTGGATGAACTGGACTCCCATTACGAGGTCTTCATGGACGAGTTCACCAACATCCTGCACCGGCAAACCCCCGAGGCCAAACCATGAAAAGACGGCGACTACTGGCGGAGATGAACGTCGTGCCCTACATCGACGTCTCCTTGGTACTGCTGGTGATCTTCATGCTCTCGGCACCGCTGCTGACCCAGGGCGTGAACGTCAATCTGCCCAAGGGCGTCACCAAGCCCGTGCCGGACAAGACCCCGCCCATCGTCATCTCCGTCAGCCGCCACGGCGCGCTGTATCTGCAGTACAAGGATGTACACCAGGCGGTGCAACTGGACGATCTGTCCCAGGTCGTCCAGCGTCTGAGCCACGGTCATGGCGACGATACACAGGTGCTGGTGGGCGGAGATGCCGCAGTGGACTATGGCAAGGTCATGGCGGTCATAGCCCGCCTACAGCAGGCCGGCATCAGCAAGGTGGGTCTGTTGACACGCCCGGAGGGACATTGAAACGGGAGCCGCGCACCGCGCCACTGGTCCTGGCCATTCTCCTCAACGCCGCTCTCCTGGTGGCCTTGTTCTGGACCTTCCACGTCAATATTCCCCGTGTTGGCTCAACGCCCATGCAGGCGCAGCTCATCAGTTCCGCCGCCACCCCCGCAGCAACGCCATCAGTAAAGCCTGCTGCCGTGGAGCCCGCCAAAGCCACACCGAAGCCCGCCCCCACTCCACCGCCTAAGCCCGAGACCAAGCCACAGCCAAAGCCGCAACCATCGCCAAAGTTGGAAGCACAGGCACAGGCTAAAGCACAGGCCAGGGAGCAAGCAGAGGAAGCCCAAAAGCAGCACAAAGCGCAGGAAAAGGCAGCGGAACTGGCCGCACAGCGGGCCGCAGCCGAGAGGCAAGCCCAAGAGCTCGCCGCCCAGAAGCGTGCCGCGAAACTCGCGGCACAGCGCCGGGCACAGGAAAAGGCTGCAGCTCAGAAGGCGGCCGCCGAGAAGGCTGCGGCGGAGAAGGCTGCGGCGGAGAAGGCTGCGGCGGAGAAGGCTGCGGCTGAAAAGGCTGCGGCCGAGCGCGCCGCCCAGCTCAAGAAGGAATTGGCAGAACAGGCTGCCAAAGCCGCCGAGGCGGCACGTGCCAAGGCCCTGCGCGAGCGCATGGAAGCGCAAGCCAAGCTCCAGGCCGAGGCCAACATCGCCGCTGCCCGGGCGGCCCAGGCAGCCGAAGATCAGAAGCTCAGCGCGCTTTTCAGTCAGGAGGTGCAAAGGCGGGTCTATCGCCAGTGGGACACCAATTTCGCCGCCGCCCTCTCGTGCGTGGTACAAATCCACCTGAGTCCTACGGGCGCCATCATTGGTGCACCGAAGATCCTGCGTTCCAGCGGTAATCCCCAGTTTGATCGCGCCGTCATCGCCGCCGTGGAGCAGGCCGCGCCCTTCGTACCGCCACTGGGCCTGTCGTACAATGCCTATCGCGAAGTCAACATCCAATTCAACGCCGAGGAACTCAATCATGGCTAGACGTCTATGGATCCTGCTTCTGACCTTTGGCCTGGGGTTTTTCTGGAATCCGGCAGCCCAGGCTGCACTCACCGTCGACGTCACCAAAAGCGTGTCCTCGGCCCTGCCCATCGCCATACCGTCCTTCGGACCGGGCCTGCCCGGCCAGCCTAGTGTGGCGGACGTCATCCGCAGTGACCTCAGCCACAGCGGCCTCTTTCGGGTCCTGGCGCCGGGCAGCTACCCCGGCGATCCCCATCAGCCCATCGAGGTCAAGGCCAGCAGCTGGAGCGGCATCGGGGCGACGGGCCTGGCCATCGGCGATACGCAGAAAGAAGCCAATGGCAATTATGTGGTTCAGGTCTACGTCTACAATGTGCAGACCGGTCAGGAACTGGCCGCCCGTCGGTATACTTGCTCGCCTGCGGAGCTGCACATGACGGCGCACCACGTGGCCGATCTCATCTATAAGACTTTTACCGGTAAGGCGGGGCCTTTCGCCGCACGCATCGCCTACGTGCGCCAGATCGGTAATGAGTACACCTTGCTGGTGGCGGAGTCCGATGGCTGGAACCCGCACCCAGTGGTGCGCGGCCGGATGCCCGTTTTTTCACCGGTATGGTCACCGGATAATCGACGCCTGGCCTATGTCACCTACCACGATGCACGCGCCATCATTTACGTCCAGGATCTGGCTACGGGACAACGCCAGGCCGTGGCTCCGGCGGGCGAGATCGTCAGCGCGCCGGCCTTCTCCCCCGATGGTCGAGAGCTGGCCTATGCCCGTGCCGAAGGCGGGGCGACGAATATCTTTGTCGTCGATCTGGCCACGGGGCAACGGCGCCAGTTGACCCACGGTAGCGCCATCAATACGTCACCCAGCTGGGCGCCCGATGGCCGGCATCTGGTGTTCGTTTCCGATCGCGCCGGCAGCCCACAGATCTATTCCATGGACTCCGATGGCGGGGACGTCCATCGCCTGACCTTTTCCGGCAACTACAATGCCAGCCCGGTATACTCGCCCACGGGTCAGGACATCGCTTTCATCCACCGTACTGATGGCGTCTACGCGCTGGCGGTGATGCGAGCCGACGGCAGCGGCATGCGCGTTCTGGACGCCCAGGGCAATTGCGATCACCCGAGCTTTGCCGGTAACGGTCAGATGATCCTTTATGGCACCCAGCGCGGTGGCCGCAAGGTCCTTGCCGAGGCCAGCGTCGACGGTAAGACCTTGGCGGTTCTGCGGGGCACGGCGGGTGAGGATAGCCAACCCGCCTGGTCACACTGACGCCACCGTCACCAACGGAGCCGGAGCAGGTGACGTGAGGGGTATCCCGGTGCGCCCGCCGGCATACGCGATCCGTGGCCGCCGGGTGCCCAGAAGGGCGAGCTAGATATAGGGGGCGGGGTCCCGCAGGTCGAGTTCGGCAAAACCGGCAAGACGCAGCCGGCAGCTGTCGCAGCGACCGCAGGAGCGCCCCTGGGTATCCAGTTGGTAACAGGATCGGGTGTGGGCGTAGTCGACGCCCAATTCCAGCCCGCGGCGAATGATCTGCGCCTTGCTGAGGTACTGGAGCGGGGCGTGGATGCTGAGTTTTTGGCCTTTTTCTGTGCCGAGCACCGTGGCCACCTGGGCCAGCTCCTGAAAACGTTGGATGAATTCCGGCCGACAATCGGGGTAACCGCTGTAATCCTGGCTGTTCACCCCGATGAAGATGTCCAGGACACCCAGCACTTCTGCCAAGGCCAGGGCGTAGGAGAGGAAAAGGGTATTGCGCGCCGGCACATAGGTGATGGGAATGCCCGCCGCGGCGGGTTCCTCGGGGACAGCGATGCGCTCGTCCGTGAGGGCCGATGCGCCAAATATCCGCAAATCCATCTTGAGGACGCGGTGACTGCGCACACCCGCTGCCTCGGCGAGCTTGCGCGCAAACTGCAATTCCGTGGCGTGCCGCTGCCCGTAGTCAAAGGACAGAGCGTGCAGAGCGAAGCCCGCCTCCCGGGCAATGGCGAGCACCGTGGCGGAATCCAGTCCGCCCGATAGCAAAACGATGGCTGCTTTCTCGGAATCGCCCATGCCGGCGTCTCTCCCCTGGCATTTCAGTGGCCCGGGACATCCCCCCAAATGAACTTGTGCAACTGGATCTGCAGACGCACTGGCAGACGATCTTCGAGGATCCACTCCGCCAGATCCCTGGCAGTCAATTGACCGTAGGCGGGGGAAAAAAGCAGTTCGCAGCGACCCTGAAGCTTGCGCTCCCGCACCGTGGTCCGCGCCCATTCGTAGTCATCGCGATTGCAAAGCACAAACTTGACCTGATCGCGGCTACCCAGGTAGTCCAGGTTTTCCCAAAGGTTTCGCTCGAGTTCTCCGGACCCCGGGCTTTTCAGATCGAGAATCTTGACGACCCGCGGATCCACCTCCGCGACGCTCAGGGCACCACTGGTTTCGAGGTACACCTCGCGCCCGCCGTCGCACAGAGCCGTCATGAGCGCATGCACCGCCGGTTGCGCCAAAGGCTCGCCGCCGGTGATCACCACCAGTCGGTTGTCGCGCTCGGCCACCCGCGCCAGGATCTGGTCGGCATCCAGCCACTCGCCACCGTGGAAGGCATAGGCGGTGTCGCAGTAGCTGCAGCGCAGGGGACAGCCGGTCAGGCGCACGAAGGTTGCCGGAACTCCGGAGGCGGTCGTCTCACCCTGCAGGCTATGAAAGATCTCGCTGACGCGCAGCCGGGACATTTAGCGCGACATGGCCTGCAGTCGGGCCTGAGCCTTCTGTGCCGAGGGAGTGCTGGGATACTGCTTGAGTACCTTATTGAGAACGGCGCGCGCCTTGGTCGCCTGCCCTGTGGCCTGGTAGACCTCGGCGAGGCGCAGCATCGCCTCCGGTGCCAGACTGCTTTGGGCGTACTGATTCTCGACGGTGCTCAGGCTCTTGATGGCGGCATCGTTCTGGCCCAGGACGTACTGCGCCTGGCCCAGCCAGTAGTAGGCGTTGACGACGAGACTGCTCTGTGGGTATTTACGGATGAAATCCTGCAGGGCAGTCACCGCCGAACCGTACTTGCCCGCGCGCAACAGGTCGAAGGCGCGCTGGTAATCGGCCTGGCCGAGGCCAGGAACGCTGGATTCCGAGGCGTCACCCAGGGCGCTGGCCAGCGCGTTGCTGGTCTTTGTCCCCTGGGCCGCGGACGATACCGAAGCCACCGGAGCGGCGCTGAGGTCGGCGCTGGTCGCCGGCGCAACGGTGGCCATCGCCGCCGCAAGGCTGTTCAACCGCTGTTCCGTTGCCTTCTGCTGTTGCTCCAGGGCGTGGGTTTTACTCTCCAGTTCACCACGCAGATCGCGAATCTCCGCCTCCATTCTCTGGGAGCGGTTGACGAGGTCGGCGAGGGCACTCTGGCTACCTCGCTCGGCTTTCTGCACGGCGATGAGGCTGTTGACCTCGCCCTGCAGCACCGACACCTCTTGACGCAACTGCAGCAACTGCTCGCTGGTGGACTGCGCCCACACCATGGGACTGAAGGCCCCCAGACCCAGGACCAGCAGCAGTCGGGTTGTGTTTGTCATCAGCAAACCACCTTGGCTCATCCGCCGTTGTAACCACCACTATACACAAAATCGACGCGCCGGTTCTTGGCCCAGCAGCTTTCGTCGTTCTGGTTGCACAGGGGATTGTCCTTGCCAAAACTCACGGTGCTGATACGCGCAGCGCTGACACCCTGCGCCTCCAGATACCGCTTGACCGCCTCGGCACGACGCTCACCCAGAGCAAGGTTGTATTCCTGGGTCCCGCGATCGTCGGTATTGCCTTCCAGACGCACCTTGACGTGGGCGTGATTCATCATGAACTGGGCATTCTGACTGGCAATTTCCTGGGCGCGGGCGTCCAGACTGTCGCTATTGAAGCCAAAATGCACCCGCAGATGCTGCGGTAGCGCTGCCAGCTCCGCCGCCGTGAGGCCGCTGTTGGCGCCGCCGATGGGGCCGTTGGCATCCAACTGCTGTGAGCCGATTCCGGCTCCATTGTAGGCCGCCGTATTCGCCGACTCCGCTGGCGCCACGGGTCCCGCCGCCTTGGGCGCACCACTGCCGACGTTACTGGCACAACCGGCAAGAGCGAGGATTCCCGCCGCGGTGAGGGCCACCAGCATGTATTTACGATCCATGTGTTAATCTCCAGAAAGAATGGGCGAATTGTATATTGCCGGCTCCGCCCATAGCAATGGCGTCCCTTGACAGGCCCCAATCCCCTGCTAAGGTGAGGCATTGCCCACGCACCATCGGCAGGAAATGTCCCGCACCAGCTCCGTAACGCCCCTGCGCATTGGCACACGCGCCAGTCCCCTTGCCCTTTGGCAAGCCGAGCACGTGCGCGCCGGCCTGCTGCGCGCCCATCCCGAAATACCGGTAGAGATCGTGCCCATGACCACGCAGGGGGATCGCATGCTCGCCGTCCCGCTCCACGAGATCGGCGGCAAGGGACTGTTCGTCAAGGAGATCGAGGCGGCCCTGCTCGAGGGCACGGTGGACCTTGCGGTGCATTCCATGAAGGACGTCCCGGCACAGCAGCCGGAGGGCCTGGAGATTGCGGCCATACTGGCGCGGGAGGATGTGCGCGACGCCTGGGTGTCCAATACCTTCGCAAGACCCGAAGATCTTCCCCAGGGCGGTCGGGTGGGGAGCTCCAGCCTGCGTCGGCGTGCCCAGCTCCTGCATCGGCTGCCGCAGACGGTCGTGCTGGATCTGCGTGGCAATGTCGCCACGCGCCTGCGCAAGCTGGATGCCGGTGACTACGACGGTATCGTGCTTGCGGCGGCCGGTCTCAAGCGCCTGGGACTCCTGGAGCGTATCCGCCACTATCTGGAGCCTGAACTTTCGCTCCCGGCCGTGGGTCAAGGCGCCATCGGTGTGGAGATCCGCAGCGACGATGCGCGTACGCGCACCTTGCTCAAGCCCCTGAACGATCCTACGACGAGCCGTTGCGTGGGTGCCGAGCGCCACATGAATCGTCTCCTGGGCGGCGACTGCCGCCTGCCCGTCGCGGCCCTGGCCGAAGCCGACGGAACCGGGCTGCGCCTGCGCGGTCTGGTGGCAAGCCCGGACGGGCGAGAGCTCCTGCGGGCAGAGGCAGTGGGTAGCCTTGCACACAGTGTGGGCGAGCAGGTTGCCCAGGCGCTCCTGGCCCAGGGAGCACAGCACATCATCGATGAGGTGAAACGGGCATGAGAGAGCTTCTGCGCGGCAAGGGCATCGTCGTCACCCGACCAAAGGAACAGTCCGGCGAACTCATCGCCCTGCTGGAAGCGGCTGGCGCACTTCCCATCCCCTTCCCGGCCATCCGTATCGAGGCGCCGGAGAACTGGCAATCCCTGGATGCCGCCCTGACCGATCTGGCGCGCTTCCAGTGGGCGATCTTCAGCAGCCGCAACGCCGTCCAGTTTGCCTTGAGCCGCCTGCAGGCGCTGGCGCGGCAGTGGCCCGCGTCCACCCGCATCGCTGCCGTTGGTCGGGAGACCGCGCGCGCCCTGAAGGATTTCGGCCTCGGCGTCGATCTGGTACCAGAACGTTTCAGTTCCGAGGGGCTGCTGGAACATCCCGCCCTGCTCGAGGTGCGGGGGGAGCGGATCGCCCTCTTCGCCGGTGATCAAGGACGGGAGCTTTTGGAACGTACCCTGGGTGAGCGCGGCGCTCTGGTGGAAAAGGTCTACTGTTACCGACGCAGTGTGCCCGGCGCCAATCCCACGCCACTTCTGCACGCCTGGGCTCGGGGTGAACTGCAGGCCGTGACGGTCACGAGTCCGGAGATCTTCAACAACTTCTACCAGATGGTCGGGGGTCTCGGGCAGCGTTGGCTCAAGACCACGCCCATCGTCGCCATCAGCCCCCTGACGGCCGAAGCCATTACGGCCAAGGGGCTGCCCGCGCCCTGGGTGGCTCCAGAGGCGAGTAACCAGGGTTTACTGCAGGCCCTGCAGGACTGGGCCGCGCACACGGAGGGTTCGGGAAAATGACCGCCACTTTACCCATTCCACCCCACTTCGCCCTGCGCCACCAGCCGCGGCGGCTGCGCCGTCGCGCAGCCATGCGTGCCATGCTGCGCGAGACCCAATTGCAGGCCAGCGACTTCCTCTTGCCGATCTTCTTGGTGGAGGGTACGGGTGTTCGTGAGGAAATAGCCTCCATGCCCGGAGTTTTCCGCCACAGTATCGACTCCTGCCTGCAACTGTGCGGCGAAGCGGTTGCCCGACGAATCCCCGGGGTTCTGCTCTTTGGTGTCGTCGCCGCGCAGTGCAAGGACGCCAGTGGATCTGCCTCCTGGGACAGCAATGGTCTGGTGCAACGTGCCACTCGCGCCATCCGCGAACACTACCCGGATCTGCTGGTGATTGCCGACGCCTGTTTTTGCGAATATACCGACCATGGGCACTGCGGGGTACTCGCCCCCGATGGCGATCGCGACGATCCAGCCACCCTGGAGAATTTGCAGAGACAGGCCCTGTCCTATGCCGAGGCCGGCGTCGACGTCATCGCCCCCTCGGGCATGGTGGACGGCATGGTCCTCGCCATTCGCGAGGCCCTGGATGCAGCCCGCTACGAGCGCGTCGCCGTACTCTCCTACGCCATAAAGTACGCCAGCGCCTTTTATGGCCCCTTCCGCGACGCAGCGGACAGCGCCCCAAGCTTCGGCGACCGCCGAGCCTACCAGATGGATCCCGCCAATCGCCGGGAGGCCTTTCGGGAACTCGCCCTCGACCTCGAGGAAGGTGCGGACATGGTCATGGTCAAGCCCGCCATGCCTTACCTCGACATACTCCGGGACGTGCGCGAGCGCTGCGATTTCCCGGTCCTGGCTTATCAGGTTTCCGGCGAGTACAGCATGCTGCGTGCCGCTGCCGCGGCCGGCGCCCTCGAACTCCAACGCAGCGTCCTGGAGTCCTTGCTGGCCATCAAACGTGCCGGCGCCGATGCCATCATCAGCTACTTTGCCATCGAGGTCGCAGACTGGCTGGACTGAGCCCTTACCGTGGCTACGGCCGCTCCTTGGACGTCTGCCACCGTGACGGTGTGACGCCGCCGTGAAGCGGCAGGCTCGCGGCAGGCGAGGATTCCTGCGGGATCTGCGGGCCCGCGCCCCGTGGTCTGCGTACTTTGGCCTGAGCGCCAGAGATCTGGATCGACTCTTTCCTTGGCTGCTCTTGTCAAGCCTCGGCCTTGGCGGCATCTTCCTCTTCGTCCGGGACGTGGGACTGCTGCACGTGCCGCGCGTGCCGCCCATTTCTTCCTACGTTCAGATAGACCTGGTCTCCGCACCCGCTGAAGCGACAGGCACGCCTGCTTTGCCCATGCCGACGCGCGGGCCGGGCCTCCCCGTGGTGCGGGCCCCCGCAACGCGAGCCCCCAGCACGGCGCAATCCGATCCCAAAGCGCAGCTCGCCGCCTATCTGCTGGCCTGGGAGCGACGGGTGGCCGAGGTCGCCGGGGCCAGCCTCGCCGGGCACAGCATACCTCAGGGTCGGCTGATCGTGGCCATCACCATCGATCCCACTGGGCAACTGCGTCGGGTGGAGATCCTGCGCGGTCAACAGCACCGCGATCTCGTCCTGGCTGTGGAAAGCATCCTGCAACAGGCAGCACCCTTCCCCCCCCTGCCACCATCGTGGCAGCACCCGCCGCAGGAACTGCGCATCGTGCGCACCTGGAACTTCGAGTAACGCAGGACGCCCGATACAGCCCGAATCGACCTCCCCTCACCCTTGGCCCGCACCCAGAACCTAGGGCAGGGCCGCCGACCAGGCCAAGGCATCCAGGCTCAAACCTCCCAGAATGCCGGGCGGGATGCCCAGACGTCCACAGAGTTCCTGAGCGATCTCCTCGTCCTGGCGTTCCGTGGCCTCCACCAGGGCGAGAATCTGACCATCCTCCCCACGCCGCGTCAACAATGCATCGCGCAGAGTGTCGGGCAGATGCAGTTCCTGCAGCAGGTCGGTCATGGGCTGATCCACGAGCGCGTCCAGCAGGGACAGCATACCCACGAGGAAGCTGCGATGCAGTGCCGCGGGATGCTGGTCGAGTGTAACGGAGTGCTCCCGGAGGATTTCGGCGAGTCGGGCGCGTGTGCTGGCCTGCAGCGCCAGGGAGGCTTTTGCCGGCCCTTGATTGGTGAACATCAGCAGGGTGAGCCAACGCTGTAGGGGCTGACGCCCCAGCAGAACGAGCGCGCGGCGGATGCTGTCGATGTCCTCACCGCGGCGCAGACCCGCAGAATTGAGATAGCGCAGCAACTGGTACGACAGGGCAGGATCGCGGCGGAACCCTTCCTCGATTTCCGCCAGCGGCCCTTCGGCAGCAAGTAGATTGAGGAGGTGAAACACCACCCGTTGCTGGCTGGTCAGTTTTTTGCCGGAGACGATTTCCGGGCGCATGAAGTAATAGCCCTGGGCATAATCAAAGCCGGCCTCAAAACACTGTTGCGCCAGCACCCGAGTCTCCACCCGGGTTGCCACGGTCGCCAGGTGCGCGGTGACACCACCGCCCCGCCGGATGAGGGTGAGGGCTCGCTGCCAGTCTGCCGGAGCGGTCTCGTACAGATCGATCTTCACATAATCCATCAACGGCAGGAGGGCCAACTGCCAGGACACGCCAGAAAAGCGATCCAGGGCAAGGCGAAAGCCGTGTTTTTTGAGGGCAAGGATCTTATCGAGAAATTCCTTGCCCGGTGCCACCGCCAAGGTGAATTCCGGGACGATCTGTCGCGCCGGAAACAGTTCGAGGCTTTTTTCATCAAACAGCCCGTCGGTGAAATTCACGAAAGCCGGTTTGCCGCCAAGCAGGGAGTCCACGGGGAACCAGCTGAAGGCCTTGACCAGAACTCGGGCCGAGGCCAGAAAGGGATCGGCCAGAATCGTTTCGCTATCGCGTGCGAAGAGCTCATAGGCGATGATCTCACCCTGGCGGCCAAGGATGGCTTGTCGGGCAATGCGTTCGGTACCGGAGAGCGCTGTATCCTCGGATATTTCGGGCAGCTTTGACATCGTGGAAGGATAATTGGACTCAGGTGCAGTGAGGTGAGCGGCGCCACAGACTCCGTGGCGGAATGCGGACACGATGGGAGATGGTCAAAAAAGTCCGGGATGTCAAGGTTCGGCTTTCGGCGCAGCCAAGGCCTCGCGCTCCAGGGCCTCGAGGCTTCGGGCACTGCTCTCGACCGCAAAACGGGCCGTGATGACGCGCCCAAGCCATGCCACCGCCGCCACCCCCGTGAGGAGCAACGGGACACCCAGGTGCTGCTCCAGGATCGGAAAAAGGACGGCCGAGAAAACCGCACCCAGGCGCGAAACGGAAGTGGCGAGGCCGGCCACGCTCGCCCGCCACTCCGTGGGAAAAATCTCTACGGCAAGGGCAAAGATGGTCACCGCCGGCCCCAGCCCAAGGCCAAGGGCATAAAGTGTACTCCCAAGGAAAAGGACTGCCACCGAAGGCAGGGCAACACCGAGGGCGAAGATGACAAGACCCGCGGCCATCAGCGCAAAACCTTTTTTCTGCAGGGGGATACGACCGACCCAATCGATGCGCGGCAGGATGTGGACGATGGCGGCAGCAGTCACCAGTTCGAAGAGGAGATTGATCCCTGCGGCCGCCGTATCGCTGCTGGCCACCTGGGTACTGCGCAGCACGCTCGGGAGGTAAAGCGCAATCCCGAGACTCACCACGTCCAGGCAAAACCAGGGGAGGATGCCGAGGGTCAGGCGACGGCGCCATACCCGTCTCTGCCACAACGGCGCCAGCGGCATGCGTTGGACGCCAAATTCGCGCAGGCGGTCGCGCAGAGCGTCTCCGTCCAGGGCCGGTTCGAGTTCGCGCAGGGCATGCGCCGCCGCTTCCGGCCGACCTTGCCGCAGTAACCAGCGGGGTGACTCGGGAAGGCGGCGGCGCAGCCACAGAAGGCCCAGCGCCGGCACCACCGCACTGGCCAACATCCAGCGCCAGGAATCCGTTCCCAGGGACAACAACGCCAAGCCCAAAGCGGTGGAAAAGATGGCACCACCAAACCAGGCCAGATTGACCCAGGCAAAGCCGCGACCACGGCTCGCCGTAGCACTGTATTCGGCAACGATGGTGGCCACCAGAGGATAATCGAGACCGATGGCAAGACCCGTAATGAAACGGCCGAGGAGCAAGGTTCCAAGGTCCGGACTGAGGGCACTGACCAGCGCCCCGAGCAAATACAGCGCGACATTGGGAAGCAGCAGACGCTGGCGACCAAAACGGTCCGTCACCCACCCACCCGCGAGACCGCCCACCAGAGAGCCCAGCAGGGCCATGGCCATGAGGGTGCCCACATCCGCTGGGGATGGCTGCCATTGCTGCGTCAGGGGCAGCAGGGCAATGGCGAGAATGCTGAGATCAAAGCCATCCAGAAACATGCCCAGAGTGGCCGCCCACAAGGCCCGGGTATGCTTTCCCCGCACTGGCGCCCTCATCCTCGGCCCTCAGCTGCCTACGGCAAGCCAGATACCCCAGAATTGCAGGGCGGTACCTGCCAGAACGAAGAGGTGCCAGATACCGTGAAAATAGCGTCGCGCATCCATCACAAAGAAAACCACACCAGCCGTGTACGCCAGCCCACCCGCCCCGAGATACCACAGAGAAAGGCTGGGAGCCGCCCGATAGAGAGGGCCAAGCGCCAGCAGAATGAGCCAGCCCATGAGGAGATACCACCACAGGGACAAGCCCGCAAAACGCTCGCGAAAACGCCACAGGAGCAGGGTGCCGGCGAGGGCCAGCAGCCACTCCACGACAAAAAGCCCCCAACCGAGAGGCCCGCGCAGCATCAGGAGACTCACCGGCGTATAGGTGCCGGCAATGAGACCGTAGATGGCGGTGCGGTCCAGCAGCTGCAGGCGCGCTTTCTGCGGCCCGCTGCTCCAGGCGTGATAAAGGAGGGAGCTCAGATAGAGCAGGGCCGCGGTGACCAAAAAAAGGCCCAGGGCCAGAAGCGCCCGCGTCGACAGTACCGACCAGTTGGGCACGATCAGTGCGGCAAAGGCGGCCAGCGCCAGTCCCACACCCGCACCGTGGGACACGGCGTTGACCTGCTCTTCCCTGGTGGATTGCTCCCGCATCGCCGTACCCCCGTCGCCCTGTCCACCGCGGTTATATCAGCCGCTGGACATCGAGGCAATCGGCCTTGAGTCCAACGGTGTACGCAACTATCGCCGCGGGGCGGGCAATGGCATCGGGGTGGCACAGCCAGTGTAGCCCCCGTAGTTTGCGATGACTTGCCGCCGGCTGGACCCGAAGGCGTCGGCCGTGTACACCTGTGGGGGTCGAGGAGGATGGGGTGTTTGGGCTCTTGACTCTACAGTGCTTTGTAGGATTGAAAATACGACCGTGGTGGGCTGTGTGGAGCACGACATGAGCGAAGAAAACCTGGAGCGGCTGGACATTGGCGTTCGCGGCATGACCTGCGCCTCCTGCAGCAGCCGCGTGGAGCGGGCCTTGGGACGCCTTCCCGGTGTGCAGTCGGCGCAGGTGAACCTGGCCACGGAGCGCGCCGAAGTACATTTCAGCCCCGGTCAACAGTCCGCCTCCGCCCTGGTGGCTGCGGTCCAGGCCAGCGGTTATGAGCCCATGGTGGAGGAGGCGGAGATTGCGGTGGGCGGGATGACCTGCGCGTCCTGCGTCGGACGGGTCGAACGCGCCTTGCGCCGCCAGCCGGGGATCCTGGAAGCCAGCGTGAATCTGGCCACCGAAAAAGCCGTGGTGCGCTATCTACCCACCATGATCCAGGGCGCAGATATGCTCGCCGCCATCCGCAAGGCGGGATACACGGCAAGCCTGGCCAGTGCGGCCGCTGGCCAGGGTGCCGCCCGGCGCCCCGGGAGGGAGACCACGGCACGATCCCTGTGGCTGGCCGTGGGGACAGCGCTCATCGTGCTCTTTCTTGCCATGGTGCCGCCCTGGTGGCCGAGTCTGCAGCAGTTCATGAACTCTGTCCAACCCTTCCCTGGGGCCTGGGACTGGCTGCAGATGCTCCTGACGACCTTTGTCCTGTTCGGTCCGGGGCGGCGTTTTTTTCGTGCCGGTTGGGTCGCGTATCGTCACCTCGCTCCGGACATGAATGCCCTGGTGGCCACGGGAACCGGGGCCGCCCGGCTCTATAGCTTGCTCGTGCTGCTCGTCCCGTCGATCTTTCCGGAGGCAGCGCGGCATGTCTATTTCGATTCTGCCGCCGTCGTGATCGCCGCCATCCTCGTCGGTAAATATCTCGAGGCAGCGGCCAAGGACCGCAGTGCCGCGGCCATTGCCCAGCTGGCCCGACTACAGGTCCGCAGCGCCGCGCTCCTGGACGAGACCGGCCAGACCCACGAGATTCCCATTGCCGAACTACAGCCCGGGCAGCGGGTGCTGGTGCGTCCCGGCGAGCGCATCCCCGTGGACGGACGGGTGCTGGAGGGTCGAGCCGAGGTGGACGAGGCCATGCTAACCGGTGAACCGTTGCCGCAAAATCGCCGACCGGGCGACAGCGTGGTGGGCGGCACCCTGTGTCGCGACGGTCGCCTGATCATCGAGGTCTCGGCGCGGGCCGGCGATACCGTTCTCGCCCAGATCATCCGCCTGGTGGAGAATGCCCAGGGCGGCAAACTGCCTATCCAGGGTCTTGCGGATCGGGTTGTGCGGGTCTTCACACCGCTGGTGCTGCTCACCGCCGCCCTCAGCTTTGGCGCCTGGCTGACGCTGACGGGTGATCTCAGTCAGGCATTGGTCGCCGCGGTGGCCGTGCTGGTGGTCGCCTGTCCCTGCGCCATGGGCCTTGCGACTCCGGCGGCCGTGCTCGTCGGTACCGGACGAGCGGCGGAGCTGGGGGTGCTGTTCCGTTCCGGCGAGGCTGTGGAGCACCTGGCTCGCGCCGATACCCTGATCTTTGACAAGACCGGCACCTTGACCACCGGTCGTCCAAGGCTCGTGGCCATTCACGGGGCGGACCCAGATCGTGCCCTGACGCTTGCGGCAGCGGCAGAGCAGGGCTCGGAACACCCTCTGGGACAGGCCCTGCTGGAGGCGGCGCAGGAACGGCGCTTGCACCTGCCACCACTCCAGGACTTTCAAGCCCTGCCCGGTCTCGGCCTACGGGCGCGGGTGGAGAACCGTGACGTGGTGCTGGGCTCCGCCGAGTTCCTGCGCAGCGAGGGCATTACCGTGGACGAGGAAAATGGGCAGACGGTCGCAGAAGCAGAGGCCCAGGGTGCCATCCATCTGGCAGTGGACCGGCAATTCTGGGGCACCTTCCGCTTTGCCGACCCGCTGCGCCCGGAAGCGGCCCGCGTGGTGGAGGCACTCCGTCGCCGCGGCTTCGTACTCTGGATGATCACCGGAGATGCGGCAGGCACGGCAAGCAAGGTGGCCCGTGATGTGGGTATCGAACACTGGTACGCGGGGGTCCTACCCCAGGACAAGGCGAAGTACCTGCGGGAGCTGCGTGGTGCTGGCAAGAAGATCGCTTTCGTCGGGGACGGCATCAACGACGCCCCCGCCCTGGCCACGGCCGATGTCGGCATTGCCCTGGCCAGTGCTACGGACATAGCCCGGGCGGCGGCCGATGTGACCCTGACCCATGGACGACTGGAGGCCGTGGTGACTGCCGTCGATCTGGCTCGTCGCACTCTGGCTGTCATCCGGGGAAATCTGTTCTGGGCCTTCTTCTACAATGTCCTCCTGATTCCCGTGGCGGCAGGGCTTGCGGCACCCTGGGGGCTTACCCTGAATCCCATAGCGGCGGGAGTGGCCATGGCCCTGTCCTCGGTCTTCGTCCTCAGCAATAGCCTGCGGCTGCGGCGGCTGCCGCCTTTCCCGGAGGTGCGCCCGGCGGCGAATAGCCCGCCCGCAAGGACCCTGGAGCGGTATCCGTAGCGAGGCCAAGGCGCGATACTGGTATTTTTGACCCGACTATCTTTGACCCGACTAGAGGAGGTAATCGTGCAAACACTGCATTTGAACATCCGTGGCATGACCTGCAGCCATTGTGTGCGCGCGGTGCGTGAGGCCCTCGAGGCCGTCCCCGGCGTGCATCGGGCCGAGGTCAGCCTCAAGCCATCCCAAGCCACCGTGCAGGGGGATGTCGACCCCAAGGCCTTACTGGCCGCCGTGGAAGCCGAGGGATACCACGCCGAGATCCAGCCCTGAACCACGTCCGGTCATCGCTGCGGGCCATGCGCGCCGCTGCGGTTCAGGAGCTGGGTGGGACGATCTGCAGGGCCTCGCCCCAGCGACTGTAGGTGATGGACTCCGTGAGTTGGTAGGGAATACCCGCCTGGGCCGCGGTCTCCAGGAGGTGGGCGGCACACAGGTAATGGGGCGCGGTGGCGGCCACCCAGAGGTCGCCCGAGGCCTGCTGTATCGTTCCCAGTTGCAGCGCTTGGGCGTGGCGCGAAAGGCTGGCGACCCCGGCAGGGCTCAGGGTAAAGGTGTAGCCAATACATTCCTGGCCATCCATGGGACGCGCGGGCAAGCTTTGCACAGCCCCGAGATAGGGCTCCAGATCCTGCCAGGGAATGGCCTTGGGAATCCGAATGCTGGCCGATTCCTCCCGGAAGGGACCGCCGGGAGGAGTGGTTCGATACCAGACGCGGTTTCCCAGAGTGATGCTCTGGGCCTGCAGGGTGACGCCCGGCAGAGGCTGCAGACGGGCCTCGACGGAACCGATTTTCCGCGCGAGGTCCACGGCTCCCGAGGATTCTGCCGAAATGGGCAGCATGGAAGAGCGAACCACCAGGTGAAAGTGGTACGGCGTATCCATGGCCAACTGGATGGCATCCGCCAACACGGGCGGAATGACCGCCGTCGCCGGAGCGTCGGATGACGTCGCCCCCGCCGCCCCGGCGGAGAGCGGTGCAGACAGCCAGAGGCTAGCGGCGAGCAGCGAGAGGAGGTGGAAAGCTCGGTTCACGAAGACTGCCCTCCAAACTCAGGATGCCAAAACCGGATTCAGGGACGCGGCCCACCATGCGGCCCCATGAAACCGCCCCCATCGCCCGGCCCGTGTTCACCGGGTCCATGCCCGTCCGGCCCAAATCCGTGGGGTCCGTGTCCCTGTCCATGGGGCCCAGGACCACCGGGATGGGGGCCACCACCGGGATGCGGACCACCCCCAGGACGCGGTCCCTCACCTGGACCACCACGCGGTCCCCCCGGGCCACGGAAGTCCCGATCCCCGGGGTGACCTTCCCGCTCATGGCCGTGAAATCCAGGGCCGCGCTCCGCCGGCCCAGTAAACTGGAGTCCCCGCTCGTGCCCAGCCCACAGCCATCGGCCCGGCGGCGGTCGATACCGCCCCGGTGGCGCCGGTGGTGGCGGGGCCACACCAAGGACGCGAAAGAAACGGTCCGGCGGCGGTGGCGGCGGAGCACCCCGAGGCGGCGGTGGCGGCGGCGGTGCGCCGTAGGGCGGTGGCGGTGGCGGTGCCGCGTAATAGCGATAATACAGTTGCGGATAGTACTGCCAGATCACGTACTGGGCATACAGCGGCGCCGGATAATAGACGGCATAGCCCGGCGGCGGCGCAAGGTAGACGTACTGCGGAAAGTTGGAAAAGCCAAGGCTGTAGCCTGGCCCCCCCAGGTTCAGTTGCAACTGAACCTCGGCCGAGGCCGGCGGAACCCCCGCCGCAGCAAGGACGGCCAGTGCCCCGGCCCACAGCAGCGATTTTCTTGGATGCATCCCTTCCTCTCTAGTCCCGATATCGGGCGGCAGTCGATGGGCATCAGCAGCATTTTTCATGCCAGAACCCGTCCAGCTCCAGTTCAGTCGTCCCTGCGCGGTGCAGGCCCGCAGGTTCACGCCCCTGACCCACACCAATGCGGGCGGGCCAGACCCGAGTGGGATGCACGGGGCGAAAAAATGTCGTCCGGAAGCGACAGAAAACTCCCCAGCTGCGGAGCGAACAACTAAAAACCACTTTTACATCAGGATGATATCGTACTGTTCCTGGGTGTAGGTCTGTTCTGCCTGCACCCGGATGGGACGGCCGATGAACTCCTCCAGCGCCGCAAGGCTCGTGCTCTCCTCATCCAGCAGTTTGTCGGCCACCTTCACCGAGGCTAATACCACAAAGCGCTCGGCAGGATAGGCCCGGGTCTCGCGGACGATCTCCCGCAGGATTTCGTAGCAGATGGTTTCGGCGGTCTTCATGAATCCGCGTCCGTGGCAGTAAGGACAGGGCTCGCAGAGAATCTGGCGCAGGCTCTCGCGGGTACGCTTGCGGGTCATCTCCACAAGGCCCAGGGCGGAAATCTGGGTGATACTGCAGCGCGTGTGGTCGCTTTGCAGGGCCTTTTCCAGGGCACGGTGCACCCGTCGCTTGTGCTCCTCGTCCTCCATGTCGATGAAGTCGATGATGATCATCCCGCCAATGTTCCGCAGCCGCAGTTGCCGGGCGATGGCCGCCGCTGCCTCTAGATTGGTTTTGAGGATGGTTTCTTCCTGATTACGTCGACCGACGAAGGCGCCGGTATTGACGTCCACGGTGGTCAGGGCCTCCGTCTGATCGATGATGAGGTAGGCCCCGGACTTGAGTGTGACGCGGCTCTGCAGGGCACGCTCGATTTCGTCTTCGACGTTATACAGGTCAAAGAGCGGGCGGTCCCCGGCATAGTGCTCGATGCGCTCCACCACCTCCGGAATCACCTCGGCACAGAACTGGCGCGCGGCTTCAAAGGTCTCGCGGCTGTCGATGCGAACGCGCTGAATGTCATCGGACATCACGTCGCGCATGACGCGCAGGGTGAGGTTGAGGTCCTGGTGAATGAGCTGGGGAGCGCGTGCGCTGGCGACCTGCTCGTGCACGCTTTGCCAGAGCCTCCCCAGAAAATCCAGGTCGCTGGCGAAGTCTTCGGCCTCGGTCCCCTCGGCCAGGGTGCGGATGATATAGCCACCATCCTCATCGGCAGGAATCATCGCCTTCAGAATTCCCTTCAAACGCTCGCGTTCCCCGGGGTCCTCGATCCGGCTGGACACGCCCAGGCGCGGAACGTACGGCATGTAGACCAGATAGCGGCCCGGCAGGGTGATGCGGGTGGACAGTCGCGCTCCTTTGCTGCCCACGGGATCCTTGATGACCTGCACCACCACCTCCTGGCCCTCGTGCAACAGTGTGGCGACACTGCGCACCTCGTGGGCCATGTCGGCGCGGGTCTCCAGATCCGTATCGCCGTTATCCATCTCCTCGTCCTGAATATCGCCTGCGTGCAGGAAGGCGGTACGCTCCAGGCCGATATCGATGAAGGCGGCCTGCATGCCCGGCAGCACCCGCCGTACCACCCCCTTGTAGATATTCCCGACCAGCCCCCGATGGCTGCTGCGCTCGATCTGCACTTCCTGAAGCACCCCATTGTCCACCAGTGCCACGCGAATCTCTTGGGGGGTGACGTTGATCAACAGCTCTTCACTCATGTCGATCTCGCAAAAAGGGAGGTGGGAGTCCCGCGGCACCCAACAGCTCCGCCGTCTCGAAAAGGGGCAAGCCCATGACACCGCTGTAAGAGCCGCGCAGACTGCGCACGAAACTCGCGCCCAAACCCTGAATACCGTAGCCGCCGGCCTTATCAAAGGGCTCGGCGCTGGTCCAGTAGGCCGTCACCTCGGCGCTGCTGAGGGGACGCAGCCAGACTGCGCTGCGACTCAGGCAACGATACCACTGCCGACCGTCGTATACGGCAACGGCCGTCAGTACCCCATGCCAACGGCCGCCGAGGGCCGCATACATGCACCGCGCCGCGTCCAGATCGCGCGGTTTGCCAAAAACCTGCCCGTCCACCACCACCACGGTATCCGCGCCCAGGACGATGCCCCCTTGAAGCTCTCGCCAAGCCGCCGCGGCTTTTTCCTGCGCCAGCCGCCGAACCAGGGACTGCGGTCGTTCCAGCGGGCGGGGGGTTTCGTCTATGGCGGCAGCCCGCACCTGTGGGTCGTAGCCCAGCTGCCGCAACAGTTCGAGCCGCCGCGAAGAGGCCGAGGCCAGGGTCAGAATGGGCGTGCCGAGCGCGTCAGGGCTGGGCACCGAGGCCTACGAGCAGCAATTCAGCCGTCCCCGCTGGCACCCCCGCGCCGCTGGCCAAGGCCAGTCGCTGATCGGGAATCCCGTTCTGACGCAGCGCACGCAGAATGACCTCGGCCTGCCGGGTAGCGGCATTGGTCCCCTCGGGCTGGGGAGACACCCGCACCAGGATCTCACTGGCGCTGCTCGCCCGCAGGCTGTTCGCGAGGGATCGCAAACGCTGCAGGCCATTGGCCGTGAGCTGATGACTGGATGGGGCGAAGAGCTGGGCAACGGGCATCTGCAGTCGGAGCCCGTCCTTGCCGGCGCTGACCTGGGCGTATTGACCCAGTCCAGCGGGGATGCCCGGGACCGCAGGGCTCGGACTGGACGCGGTACTGGGTGCCGACGGTGCTTGCTTGGACAATTCCTCGAGGCGCTGCTGCTCCTGGCGCAGGATCTGCTTCTGCTGCGCAATCTCCTGCTGCAGACGCTGGCTCTGGGCACCGCTGGCGGTCTGCTGCGCCAGCTGCTGACGCAGACGCGCGTACTCATCCTGAAGGTGCTGACTTTGGCTTTGCAGCTTTTGCAGCTCGCGCCGCAGCGTAGCGATGTTCTGGCCCTGCTGGTCATTGTCCCGTTCGATGCGGATGCCCTCCAGCTGTGCCGCAAAGATGGCCCGGTCCACGGCAAAGAGCGCCGGATTGACCTGATCACTGGTCATCTGCTGTAGGGTCGAGCGCAGGGGGGCGAGGCGGTCGGCCGGTACTTGCTGCTGTTCGAGTTGCGCCAGGGCGCGCATATCGCTCTGCAGCTCTTGAGTCGTACGGAGGTCTGCCTGGACCAGCACGGGGCAGATGAGCAGTGCCGTGCCCAGGGTGAAGGTGCCGAGAACTTTCATGGTGTGGTATCCCCCAATTGCTTACGGGTAGCCGCGACCTTTTGCTGCAGTTCCGCCACGCGCTGCTGCTCCTCGCGAATCTGACGCTTGAGCTGCTGTTCCTCGGCGCGGCCAGGCGCGCCGTCGAGGCGCGCCTGAACGTTGTCCAGGAGCAACTTGGCCAGCTGGGTCTGACGATCGGCATAGAGGTAATCGCCACGGGCATCGGCCGCGCGCGCCGCCGCCAGTGCCCGCTGGGCGGGCACCAACTCCGCCGGCTTGACCTGGGGAGACAGGGAAAAGATGTGCGCCCGCCCCTCCTGCACGGCGATGGCGTTGTTTGTCACCTGTGCCGGCGTGGGGGTCACCATCTGGGCACAAGCGGCGAGGCTCAGCAGGCTCGCCAGGAACGCTCCGCGCCCCAGCAGGCCGAGTGTCGAGATCTTCACCACAGCATCACTCCTTTTCACCTCGATGATAGGGGAGTCCGGCCTGAATGCTCCAAGCCCGGTACCATTGCTCGGCCAGAACGACACGCACCACCGGGTGCGCCAGGGTCAGGGGCGACAGGGACCAGCGCCAACTGGGCGCGAGCCCCGGATCCAGGCCGTCGGGTCCACCTATCCAGAATACCAGATCCTGCCCCCGTTCCCGCCAGTCCTCCAGTCGCTGGGCCAGCTCCTCACTGCCCAAGGCACGGCCACGAACATCCAGCGCAATCACCTCGGCACCCTGGGGAGTCGCCGCCCGTAGCCTGCGCCCTTCCTCGGCACGCCAGCGCGCCACGCTGCCGCCGGGCCGGCGGCTCGCCAGAGGCAAGGACTGCCACATGGGCCGCAGCGGCGGCGGAATCCGCGCCGAGTACTCCGCTACGGCCTCCTGCACCCAACGGGGCATTCGAGTACCCAGAGCCAGAACCTGAACCCGCATGGGCCGTTAGCGCCCGTCCTGCTCCCGCGTTCGCGGCAGGTCACCCCAGAGGCGCTCCAGCTGATAAAAGTCGCGCGTCTCGGGACGCATGAGGTGTACCACGACGTCACCCAGATCCACCAACAGCCAGTCGCCGCCGGCCCCGCCCTCGGTACCCAGCGGCCGTACTCCCCGCCCCCGCAAGGCCTCCACCACCGCCTCCGAAAGCGCCCGCAACTGGCGATCCGAGGTGCCGGAAGCGATGACCAGATAGTCGGTGATATCGGTCTGGCAACGGACATCGATGGTCTCTATGGACTGGCCCTTGTGCTCATCCAGGGCATGCACGACCAGATCACGCACTTCTTCAGCGGTTGGCAATGGCCAGAATCCTCATTCAGGGGCTGCAGTACAGCCGTTCCGCCACAATATATTCCAGGACGGCGTCGGGCAACAGAAAAGCGGCGCTGCGACCCTCCGCAAGCAGGCTGCGGATGCGGGTGGCCGAAATCTCCAGGGCGCTGACATTGAAGAAGGCGATCTTGCCCGCGCGCTCGCGCCGCAGGGCCGCGAGATCGTCACAGCGTCGCCGATACAGGGCCTGGCGCAGCGCCTCCGGCAGCTCGGCCGCCGGCCATCCCGGCCGACCGGTGACGACGAGGTGAGCGAGATCGAGAATCGCCTCCCACTCGCGCCAGGTATCGAAGCGCAGAAAGGCATCCATACCGATGACCATGGACAGCGAGGCCGCACCGTGTGTCTCGCGCAGGTGGCGTAGGGTATCGACGGTGTAGGAGGGGCCGTCCCGCTCCACCTCGAAGCTACAGACCTCCAACTGCGGGTATCGGCTCACGGCCCGCCGTACCATTTCCAGACGATGACGAGCCGGCGCCCAGGGGCTTTGCCGGTGCGGCGGGCTGCCGGCCGGGATCAAGAGCGCCTTGGGCAGGCCGAGGGCCTCCCGAACCTCTTCCAGGGCACGCAGATGACCGTAGTGCACCGGATCAAAGGTGCCGCCGAGGATGACCAGGTCATGCTTCATGGGGGCACTATAGTCCATGGCCGGAGTCCGTGGAAAGGTGCCGCGACCAGGGAAAGGGCTGGGCGCGGCGTAGGACGTCCTTGATAACTGCAACTAAGTTGCATATATTCCGCACGACCACTCCGCGCGTCCCTGGGGAGCTTGACCGGTAAGTCTATTTATTGAATGATAATGATTCGCATTTATATTATTTGGAGAGATTGTCCATGCGTCGTATACCCCTCTGTGCGCTGCTGAGCACCATGCTTGCTTCCAGCGCCGTTTTCGCCACCCCGGCGGATCGAGGACAGGGTCCCGTGGAGCAGGTCCCGGGCATCGCCAGCAAGCTCCTGCCCGGCTACAACCGCCTGAACGATGGCTGGTCCTGGGCTGGTCATCTGGATGCCGAGAGCTACAGCAATCTCGCCGGCGGCGCGGCCCAAGGGAGCACGGCCAATCTGCTCGGGCAATTGGGTGGCCGTCTCGACACCGGTCGTGCCGGCCTCTGGCCCGGGGGACAGTTCACGCTCAGCGGAATTGGCATCCTTGCCGGCGCCGATCCAGAGGGCTATAGCGCCGCCTTACAGACACCAAGCAATATCTACGCGCCCTCAGAACTGCGCCTCTACGAGCTCAGCTTTCGCCAGCAGCTCGGGGCTGGAGTGCAGCTGCGTCTGGGCTATGACGACATCAACCACTACTTTGGCGTGGTCGGTCCCGCCGAAAATCTGGTGAACAGTGCCTTTGGCTTCACGCCGACCATCACGGAGAATGTGCCCGGCAACGGCAGTTACCCCTACAGTGCCCTTGGAGCCATGCTGGGGGTGCACGGCGATATCTGGGGATCCAAGCTCGGTATATTTCAGGGCGATGCCCAGCACCAGTTCACCCACACCTTTGCCCGCGGCTATCTGGCGCTGTGGGAAGGTGGGCTGCGCTGGGGGGACGCGGAGCCGGACGAGGACAGTGGCTATGTCGTGAAAGTGGGGGCCTGGCACTACCGGCAACCCCATCCCGACCTGCCGGGGCTCAGTCCAAGCACCTCCGGCGTCTACACCGTATGGGAGGCGCGCCGGGAGCTGGACCGGGGGCGCCGTCTCGGACTGTTTCTGCAAGGAGGGGCGGCACCGCAATCCGTCAATCCCGTGCCCTGGCAGCTGGCGCTGGGCCTGCGCCTGGAGCAGCCCTTTCTCGGACGGCCCGGCGATAGCCTCAGTCTGGGCATGACCCGATCCTGGCTGCGCAGCGCGGTGCTGCAGGCGGATGAGGAGCTCCCCGCAGGCACCGTGCATCCCGCCGAAATGGCCTATGAACTGACCTATGTGGCGCAACTGCGTCCACATCTTAGCATTCAGCCGGATATCCAGTTCATCCATCGCCCCCAGGGAGTCTATCCCGACGCCACGGCGGCCCTGCTGCGCGTGCACCTCGAGTTCTTCTGAGACCCTTGACAGGGGTGGGACTTCATCCATAATGCAACTCACTTGCACTTTAAGGAGTAACCCCATGGTCCTGCGCGGCCTCATCCCTTCCCTCCGGCGCATCCTGAGCAGCGCCCAGGCGCTGTCGTGGTTTGGCCTCGCTCTCTGTCTTGGTCTCGCTACACCGGCCCTTGCGCAGCCCGTTCACGCCGTCGGCGCCGAGAATGAATACGCCGACGTCATTGCCCAGATCGGCGGACCCTACGTTACGGTGCGCGCCATCGAGAGCAACCCCAATACCGATCCGCACAGTTTCGAGGCGAGCCCATCGGTGGCCCGAGAACTGGCCAAGGCACGTCTCGTGGTTCGTAATGGCCTCGGCTACGACGATTGGGCAGGCAAGATCCTGGCGGCCAATCCCGCCCCCGGGCGGCAGGTGATCGTGGTGCAGGAACTGCTGGGCTTACCGCGGAATACCCCCAACCCGCACCTCTGGTACCGACCCGATACCATGCCCAAGGTCGCCCAGGCGGTGGCTGAGGCCCTGAGCCGGCTCGATCCGGCCCATGCCGCTTACTTTGCGGCGCGGGTCAGGGCGTTTGACCGGTCGCTGCAGCCGTGGTTCTCCGCCATCGCCGAGTTCAAGGCCCGCTACGGCGGTACCCCCGTCGCCGTGACGGAGCCCGTGGCAGACTATCTTCTCGAGGCAGCGGGCTGCCGAATCCAGACCCCCTGGGCCCTGCAGGCAGCCATCATGAATGGAACCGATCCGGCACCCCAGGATGTGAGCTACCAGAACCGCCTGCTCGATCGCCGCGAGGTCAAGGTGTTCCTGTACAACCAGCAGGTGACGGATCCCCTCACCCGATCCTTCCTAGATCGCGCGCGTCAGCACGGTATCCCCGTGGTGGGCGTGTACGAGACCATGCCGGCGGGCTACCAGTACCAGAGCTGGATGCTCGCCGAGACCCGGGCACTGATGGCGGCTGTGGCCCAGGGGCGGTCCACTACGGTGTTGCACTGAGGCAGCGCCGCGGCGCGTGGACTGGCGCTGGGCTTTTGTCATAATGCCGCCATGTTTGCCTCGACTTCCGCGCCTTCACCAAGCCTTGGGCAGCGTTTCACTGCCGGCACCGCCGTGGCGCTCATGCACCTTTCCGCGCGCCTGCCGCGGCGGGCGCGCCTCGGTCTTGCCCACCGGCTGGGGGACCTTGCCTGGGTACTGGTACCGCGGGCGCGCCGGGTCGCCCGCCGCAATCTGGAGATTGCCTTTCCGGAGTACACCACGGTGCAACGGCGGCGGCTCTTGCGAGCGCATTTTCATGCCCTGGGCGAGGCGCTCCTGGAGCTCGGGCCACTCTGGCTGTGGCCGCTGCCGCGCGCCCTCGGTCTCATCCGCGAGGTAAAGGGAGCGGAGGCCGTGGATGCCGCCCTGGCCACCGGCAAGGGGGTAGTGCTGTTCACCGCCCATCTGGGCTCCTGGGAGGCGGCGGTGCAGTACATTGGCCAACGCTGGCCGGTGACGGTGCTCTACATGGCCACCCGTAACCCGCTGATCAATGACCACCTCGTGACCGGCAGGTCCCGCAGCGGCGCCCGCCTGGTGGCCAAGGAAGGCGGCATCCGACCTTTACTCCAGGCCCTGCAGCGCAGTGAGATCGTCGGCATCCTGCCCGATCAGAACGTTGACCCGCGGGAGGGCGTCTTTGCCCCCTTCTTTGGCCGTCCGGCCTGTACCACGCCGTTGCTGGGGCGCCTGGCGGACCGGCGGCAGAGCGCCGTCTTTGGTCTTTTCGCCTACCGCCTGGAGGGGGGCGCGGGTTTCCGACTGGAGATCCTGCCCATGCCCGAGGGTTTTCCCAGTGGCGACCCAGAGGCCGATGCGACGGCCATGAACGCCGTACTGGAGGGCGCCATACGCCAGGCGCCGGCTCAGTACTGGTGGGTACATCGACGCTACAAGGACCCCGCTCCCGGCTGGGACTACCCCTACGGTTGACCCCGTCGCCCCCCTTGAAAAGCTCCACGACCATCCCCAGTTTCCGGGTGTGGTTGGGTTTTTCAGGAAAGGAGATGAACCATGAGCGAGGACAACAAGGTAGTCAGTGCCCCGGCGAGGGCCGTGGACCCGGTGGAACAGCTCTTCGATGCCATGCTGCCCGGGTTCTTCCGGCCCGTGAATCTGTCCGCGGGAATGAGTCGCCCCAATGTGGCGCACATCGACGTCATCGACCGCGACAATGAGATCGTCATCAAGGCGGAAGTGGCGGGTGTCGACAAGGATCATCTGGACATCCAGGTCCACGGCAACCAGGTCTACATCAGTGGCAACAAGACCGAGGAAGTGGAAAAAGGCGAGGGCAAGTACATCTACCGCGAGCGTCGGTACGGCGATTTCTCGCGCACCATTCAACTTCCGGTGGACGTGGATGCTGCCCAGACCCGCGCCGTCTACAAAGATGGCGTTCTCGAACTGACCCTGCCCAAGGCGGAATCTGCCAAGCGTCGCCGGATCACCGTCGAATAAGGCAATACCGGGCAGCAAACCAGGCCCGAGCGTCCGAGTGTATGGGCGCCCGGGCCTTTGCTTTGGTCATTTGCCGATACAGAACTGGGAGAAGATCGCTCCCAGGATCTCTTCCACGTCCATGGCACCGGTGACCGTAGCGAGGCTCGCGCCGGCAGCGCGTAGGCATTCCGCAAGGAGTTCCTCGTTGCCCATGGACAGGGCCGTCGCTGCCTCGGTCAAGGCATTGCCACACTCCTCCAGGGCGTGAACGTGGCGATTGCGGGCACTGAAGGGAGCCGCTTCCACTGCCCCCAGACTCCGTTGCAACTCCATGCGCAGCGCGTCCAGTCCGGCCCCGGTGCGGGCGGAGACGACCAGCTGCGGCCGGGGCTCCGGCAACACCGGCGCCTTTGCCACCAGATCCCCTTTGTTCCAGACGATGGTCAGGCGTTGCGAGTCCAACTCGGCAAGGATGCGGGCGTCGTCGCTTTTCCAACCGGCAGCGGCATCGGCTACCAGCAGTACCCATTGGCTGCTGGCGACGGTGGCGCGACTGCGGCGAATGCCCTCGCGTTCCACCGGATCCGCACTGTCCTGCAGGCCGGCGGTGTCCACTAACTCCACCGTCAAGCCGCCGATCTGCAGCTCCTCGCGGACGAGATCGCGCGTCGTACCCGCTATCGCCGTGACGATGGCGCTTTCGCGCCCGGCCAGCGCATTGAGCAAGCTGGACTTGCCAACATTGGGACGGCCGATCAGGGCAACGCGAGCACCCCGGGCAAGGCGTGCCCCCTGACGAGCCTGCTGCAACAGGGATTCGAGGCGGCGCTGGCTCGTCTTCAGGGCCTGCTCCAGCGCGTCGCGGTGGGCGCTCCCAAGATCCTCCTCACTGAAATCGAGGCCAGCCTCGCACAGCGCCAGTACTTGCAGGATGGCCTCGCGCAGTTCGTTGATCTTCTCCGAAAAACGGCCTTCGAGGCTAGCCAGGGCGGCGCGGGCCTGGCTCTCGCTCTGGGCATGGATGAGATCGGCGAGTCCTTCGGCCTGGGCAAGATCCATGCGGCCATTGAGAAAGGCACGCTCACTGAACTCCCCCGGACGGGCGTCACGCGCACCCAGGCGCCGGGCACTCTGCTGCAGAAGCTGGAGGACGAGGGGGCTACCGTGGCCCTGTAGTTCAACGACGTCTTCGCCGGTGAAGCTATTGGGGGCGGGAAAATAGAGGACGATCCCCTGATCCAGGGCGCCTCCACGATCGTCGTAGAAACGTTGCAGGTAGGCGCGGCGCGGCTCCCAGGGACGCTGCCGCCGGCAGAGGGCGCGGGCAATGGCCAGCGCCCTGGGTCCCGACAGACGCAAGATACCCACTCCCGCCTCCCCCATGGCTGTCGCGGGGGCCACGATGGTGTCCCCCAGACGGTAGTCCAAGGCCATGGGCACGCTTCCTCAGACTTCCTTCATCACGTGGCGGGTGATGAGATACTGCTGGGCGATGGAGACCACGTTATTGGTCAACCAGTACAGCACCAGGCCCGCCGGGAAGAAGGAGAAGAAAATTGCGAAAATCACCGGCAGCGCCGAAAGGATCTTTTTCTGCATGGGATCCATGGGCGCCGGGTTGAGGCGCTGCTGGATGAACATGGAAACTCCCATCAGCAAGGGCAGGATGTAGTAGGGGTCTGGTGCCGCCAGATCGTGAATCCAAAGCACGAAGGGGGCCATGCGCAGCGATACGCTCTCCACCAGCACCCAGTAGAGGGCAATGAACACCGGCATCTGGATGACAATGGGCAGACAGCCGGCCATGGGGTTGACCTTCTCGCTGCGGTAGAGCTCCATCATGGCCGCCCCCATCTTCTGGCGGTCCTCACCGTACTGCTTCTTGATCTGCTCCAGCTTTGGCTGCAGCTTGCGCATGTTGGCCATGGAGCGGTAGCTGATGGCCGAGGGGTAGAAAAAGAGGATCTTCACCGCCAGAACCAGGAGCACGATGGCCAGGCCCCAGTTACCGGTCCAGCTGTGGAACCAGCTCAGGACTCCGTGCATGGGTTCGGCAATGATGGCGAACCAGCCGTAGTCCACGGTCTGCTCCAACCCACGACCGAGGCTCGAGAGCGTTTTCTGTTCCTTGGGGCCAAGGTAGAGATCCTGCTCGATGGTCGTGCTCTGTCCCGGAGCCAGGCGCGGCAGCGCCATGGCCACCCCGGCGACGGAATTCGGTCCCTCGGCTCGGGCATAGATCTGGCCGGTGGCCTTGGGCTCGGGGAGAATCGCTTCCAGAAAATAGTGATCGGTCATACCGGCCCAACCGGAACCACTCCAGTCCTCCGGGTGACTGCGCAGGTCCGAAAAGGATTTCTCCGAGAAGCTGCCGTTGTGCATGAGCACGGCACCGGTAAAGATGGACATGAACCAGTGGCTCTCACTGCGATCGTTGCGCAGGATCTGGTCGAGATAACTGCCGTTCCAGTCCGAGCTACCGCCATTGGTGACTCGGACGGTCTCGTGGATGAGGTAGCTGTCCGGTGCAAATTCCAGAGTTTTCTCGATACGCAGGGGGCCCGCCTCGCCCTGGAAAATCAGGGTATGGCCGGTATCCTGCAGCAAGCGATAGCGTCCCTGCAGGATCTGCCCATCGAGGGCGCGAAAACCACTCTGCTGCAGGGTGAGACGTGCGCTCTCTGGGGTCAGGATCGGATAGGGCGCCTTGTCGCTGCTGCTGGTGGGATAGTGTTTGAGGCCGAGGTGGACGATATCGCCACCGAGCAGGCTAACGGACCCCTGGTACACCTGGGTGGCAAAGGGAACACTCGGCGCTGCCGCAAGTTCCGCTGGACTCGCGAGGCCCGACGTCACGGTGCCGGACAGGGTCGCCGCCGCGCTGGTGCTGAGCGCCGTAGCCGTCGCCGAGGTCGGAGCGGGTGCGGGCTTGGCCGTGGCGCTCTGGGTGACGGCGGTGGGGGCGGCGGCAGGATGCGTGGGCTTGGGCGCCATCCACTGCTCGTAGAGCACGAGGACAATGATGGAGAGCACGACGGCAAGGAGGGTTCTTTGCGTATCCATGGGGCTCCACAGCTTCAGGGAACGGGGTCGAAGCCACCCGGATGCCAGGGATGACAGCGACCAAGACGTTTGATGCCCATCCACGAACCCCGCAGCAGTCCGTAACGGGCGATGGCCTCACAGGCGTACTCGGAACAGCTGGGATGAAAACGGCAATTACTGCCGAGAAAGGGGCTCAGGAGCAGCTGGTACGCACGGATGAGCAGGATCGCCCCGCGCCGCAGCCACACCATCAAGGGCGCAGCACCGCATCGACGCGCATCGACAGGGTTTGATAGCTGCCCTGGGCGCTCGCAGGCTTTGCCACCACCATGAGATCCTTACCCTGATCGCGCCAGGGAGACTGGCGAAAGGCCTCCCGCAACCGCCGTTTGACCCTATTGCGCAGCACCGCGTTGCCGACCTTGCGACTGACCGCCAAGCCAAGGCGGGCGAAGCCTCGATCGTTGGCGAGGACGTAGCAGGCGAGCTCCGGAAAGCTGCGCTTACGGCCTTCGCTCAAGGTACGCCGAATCTCTGCCTTGTGCCGCAGACGGTAGCGGCGTTCGAAACCGTGGGGCTGCGCCTTCGCCGTCACGGGCAGAGACGGGCACGACCCTTGGCACGTCGACGCTTCAGCACCAGACGACCGGCCTTGGTCGCCATACGCGCGCGGAAACCGTGGGTGCGCTTGCGGTGAACGACGCTGGGTTGGAAAGTACGCTTCATGGGGCTTTATCCTGGTTCTCTCAAGAGCCGAGAAGATAAGGAGATGATCCCTCGATGTCAAGCCGCTGTATGCGTCCACCACCTTTGGCACTCGGGTTGGTGTTGGAGGAGGAATTGTAACGGAGGGCGCTGGCCGAGGGTATGGTGAGGGCGCTCGGCGTTG
>JABEBW010003313.1_pt1 | contig 46472 bp, 54 predicted proteins | sample 7245961 | NCBI WGS metagenome assembly JABEBW01 (sample SAMN14506364, study PRJNA622280) | hot springs metagenome | biome: hot spring [ENVO:00000051]|acidic hot spring [ENVO:00002120]; feature: spring [ENVO:00000027]|sediment [ENVO:00002007]; material: sediment environment [ENVO:01001048]...
GCGTCAGATGTGTATAAGAGACAGATATCAAAGATTTTGAAATTACCTATTTTATATTTATATTATCTCATGTTCGATAAATTATGTTCAAATTCTTAATTTTGTGCACATTTAAATAAATTAATATACGAATTAAGGATAATGGTTTGGTGATAATATGAGTGCAGAATTCATCGATCCATTGGCCGTTATGCTACTTGCGCTTGGTATGACTACCGCCATAGGCGGAATGTATTTCCTCTTCTCTGCACTTGGCAATGAGAAGAAAATAGAGGGGTTACTAATGCCGGCTGTGGGTGTAGGTTTATTTGATTTCATCAGTGGATTCTTGATGTCGTTCACATGGCCACTCCCATCGAGCTACAATATGCTGTTTGGTGACCCACTCCTGATGGCAGGTATACTATTGACAGTATCAGCATTTGCCTATTACAAGCATTACGACATATCCTCTGTCTCAATACTTCTTTTCTTCCTTGGTATATACGTAATAATAGAGTCCGTTGGTATTGTGCACTACCATCTAGAATCTGGAGATAACCTCCTCGCAGCGATGGGGCTCTACATCGTGGATGGAATAGCGGCTATTCTTTCTCCCATAATGTACATCGATCCAAAGAAGGGTAAAATTCCCTATATGATAGAAGCCGCGATACTGATAATAGGTACTCTCATAGCTCTGTTCATAGGATACACGGCAATATACGGCCATCTGCTGGACTTTATAAAATATTTCCCGTAAAACTTATTTTTTCTCTTTAAACTTATTTATAATCTCTAATTTATCAACGAATGCCGGGTTTATATAATAAATCTTTCCGTATTTATCTCCCCTTGAGACAAGTACTCCATTTTCCTCTAGTATACGTACATGATGTTCTGACGTCCTGTAATTTATTCCCAAGTAAAGGCTAATTTGATTCAAATTGGATGGTCTCTCATTTAAATATTCGATTATCCGAAGTCGCATAGATCCCCCTCTTGTTCCAAAGAATAACCACCAAATCAGACGCTTGTATTCATCATAATAATCGGAATTCGAACCCAACATTTGCAGATAAAAGTATAGTATATAAATCTGAATATAAGAAAATATCAAGATCCTCATAGAATGGGGGCCTGAATTATTTGATCCAAGCTTTTCACCGTTGCAATTGATCTTTCTGAAAATAGGATGATAGCACTAAGCTTAATAAGATACAATTCCATGAAAGATAGTAATTATGTCTCTAATCATAACAGACATATTAAAGTATTACGAGCCTGAAATAAATGATGATCGCATATCAAAGCTATATATAACCACATCCAGAAAGGTTCTCGGCCAGGCCTATAATCTACAAAACAAGATGATGGTTGTGGGAAAGCTCTTGGATGTTGCCGTAGCACCAGACAAGGAGAAGATAACAGAAACTGCCGTTCCAGGCAGAGATAGGCTCATAGGTACAAAACTGGAAGCTTATTTCTTCACCGCCAACGGGAGTGACAGGGATTATCTCTTCTTCTCAACAAAGTTCAGCCACATACTGACAGAATACGCAATATTTGCAGAAGAGTATGAGGTAAAGGTAGAATTCATTTACGTGCAGAAGAAGATAGGCAAGATAAAGCTATACACAAAGGGCACTGTTATGGACAGCTACAGATCACAGGAGAGTGAGAGTGTTGGATGACATCGGCGAGAAGATAGATAAAGCCACTAAACTGCTTCAAGGAGGCATAAAGGAAGAATCTCTTGGCCATAAGGACAAGGCAAAGGAGTACTACTTCGCTGCTTACAGACTGATGCTAGAAGCCGCCAACGCATCTCCTCCAGATCTGAAGAAGAAGAGACTGGATCAGTGCAACATAATTCTAAGTGCCTATCAGCGTGTTAATGAAAACAGATCCCCAACAGCTGAAGAAAGTACTAATGACAGGATATCCGAAGGAGAAGCCCTATTGGAGGAGATAGGTCTCGAGAAGCCAGAGATACCTAAGGTAACGTTTGAGGATGTCGCTGGGCTTGATGATGTTAAGAATGAGATCCTCGGGAAGATAGTGTATCCGATGAAATTCAAGGAGCTGTCGCAGGAGTATAACATTCAATTTGGAGGCGGCATGCTTTTATACGGCCCTCCAGGCACAGGAAAAACCTTCATAGTAAAGGCCATAGCCAATGAAGTCAGGGCAAGGTTCATTAACGTAAATCCGGCAAGCCTCTATAGCCAGTGGTTTGGTATGTTCGAGAAAAACATATCGAAGCTTTTCCGGGCTGCGGCATTGTTGTCTCCTTCAATAATATTCTTCGATGAAATAGATGCTCTTGTGCCGAAGCGCGATACCTCCAATTCGGATGCGGCAAAACGAGGAGTTGCACAATTGCTGAACGAGGTCGGCGGCATAAATTCTCAAAAGAACAAGAATCTGTTCATAATAGCGGCAACGAACAATCCCTGGGAGATAGATGAAGCAATGCTGAGACCAGGCCGCTTTGATATCAAAATATATGTACCACCGCCGGACATTATAGCCAGAAAGAAGATCTTCGAGCTGAACATGGCCAAGGTTAAGCAGGCTGGCAATATAGATTACAATTTGCTTGCCCAGCAGACTGAGGGTTACAGCGGTGCGGACATAGAATTCATATGCAAAAAGGCCAGCCAGAACGTGTTCATGGAAGCAGTTAAATCCGGAAAACAGAGGCAGGTGGAGACCAAGGATCTCCTCGATGTGATCGGTAGCATAAAACCGTCAATCGATGCAGATCTGCTCTCGAAATATAGAGAGTTTTCTGGATTTTAGCTATACGACAGAGAAGCCTTCATCATCCTTTTTCAGAAGCCCAGAATAAACCCCCCACTCGATCAGTATAACTTCTAGATCATGATTGCCTGAAGGCGAATTGAAGGTCTGTATACCCTCTTTGTTCAGCGATTCCATAAGCTGTTCGAGATCGAAGTGCCGCAGCCTCAGTGCCGTTTTGAATGGTTCGATGTTCTTCAGCGATTCTCTGATTATCTCCTTTCTCCTCCTTATACCTGAACGGACGTATTCCTTCCCCTTATCGGTTATGATTATATCGCCTGATTCAGCCGACACGAATCCCAGATTGGAGGCCGTGTAAACTATCGGCATTAGATCGTCAATATCCACTTCCATCTCCTTTTCAAGCCTGTAAAGATCGGTCTTACCCTCAAATATATTATTCATAACATACAATAATCCAACGAGATCGGCTATTCTCGCGTTGGGGTCAACGACTTCAGTCATCGTCAGTTAATGCATTGCATAATATTAAAAGTGTTCTATTCATCAAGCTTTACGCGAAAGATGATTTAGATATCACGCAGCAAATACGCCTTCCTCTGCTACATATCTCTTCCTTGCAAGATCCATCATCCTCCTTGTGAATAATATTGAATAAACCGCAACAACAACACCAAAGATGAATGAACCCCATGCTGCCAGCACAATATTGCCCACATTCGTCTCCATATCTATGAATTTCATCAAACCAAAGTGCACCTCCAAGCTGTGCCCTGCGACTATATCCGGCCAGTACTCACCTATCATCAGCCCACCCCATGCGCTGTTGATGGTGGATGAAATACCGGAGATCAGATAGGGAAAAGTTCCAGGTAGTATGATGCTTCGCATTCTGGAGAAGTATCCCATATTGAGGTTCTTCATGACCTCGAAGTATTCGGCAGGAAGCGTCTTGACCCCCATCCAGAATGAGTAAAATATGTAGTAAAATGTGCTGACAAATCCAAGCGAAAGCACGTATAATTCGTTCGTGAATGGGCCAAACACAGCATGGATGGAGGCGAAGCTAGCCGCAAATATAAATGGAAAGTATATGGGTGCCGGATAAGCGCTCAGCGTCTGTATTATGGGAACGCCGATCCCTTCAGCGCGAGAGTGCATTGCTAGATAGTATCCAAGGAATATTGATATAACAAATGATATGGCGAGGATCACTCCCACCCTCAGGTAATCATAGAGAAGATAAAGCAGAATCTTTGGCGTCAGATTAAACAGCATGGCCCATTCAGAATATTTAACTGAAACTATGAGCGCCACGGCAGAGTAGAGTATGAGGCCAAGGATGATCACCCCAATGGCCACGCTGACGTATCGACTTATCTTCTCCTTTCGCATTTCATGCTTCTCGAAAACCTCAGGCGGTCTTGACAGCGTTCTGGATCTGTAATATCCTGCAAGCCTTGACAATGGGTTTCTCGCAACTACCGATAGAAGCCTAGTTGTTTGCTTTACGTTCAATCGACCCCTTCTGATTATTGGCGCATCTGTATCCACGGTGTATTTGGACACGGCATATCTGCTGAACTCCCTTAGACCCATTATAACAATTATTATGACGGCAGCGAGTATTCCCAAAGCAACATATATCAACCTGAACTGGTTGCTTGTGATCAGGGAATCCAGAACTGTGCCTATGCCAAATGTCTGGTATGTGTGTATTCCCACACTGAAAACTTCGCTCACAGTTATATAGAAGAATCCGTCAGATACGCTGGGAAAGAGGTTTGCCGCTATCCTAGGGTATGAGAATGGTATGAATATCCTCCTCATCTTCGTTAGAAAAGACATTTGGTAGTTTTCAGCAACCTCCAGCATCTCGCGCGGGACTGTCTTGAACGCCTGGTATTCGCCCATCCATATGTTCCATACTACGGCCGTGAAAACAAGAAAGTCCGCAGCCATTTCAACTCCAAGAGGGCCGCCAATCCTTGTGATAAATATAATTAGCACTATTGGAAAGAATGAGATCACCGGCACAGATTCAAAAACCTCTATGATCGATATATAGATATTTTCGAAAATTTTGCCCTTTATCGCAGCGTAGGCGAGAAACCATCCAGTGACTATCGAAATCAGCATCAGCCCTAAGACGCGACCTGCAGTAGCGAGTGCTGCGAGAGTTATCAGCAGGATCTCGTTCATGGTTTCTTCACCTTTGGGGGCGTGAGATAGTTGTACAGGGCATCCAGGATCTGATTGAATTCCTCACTCCTGGGGTTCCTGGGCCTTGGAAGATCCACATGCACCTTTCCAACCACTGTTGCTGGCACGTTATTTAGAACATATATTTCATCAGCTAACTCAACAACCTCGGTTAGGTTGTGTGAGACGAGGACGACACCCTTCAATGGGGTATCCGGACTGAACAGTATGTTGTATATATCCTGCCGGAGACCCTCAGCAGTGAGCTCATCTAGATGTGCAAATGGCTCGTCCATGAGGAAAACAAGAGGGCTTGCAGCCAGGGCGCGCGCTATTGCCACTCTCTGCCTCATTCCGCCGCTCATCTCCTTGGGATAAAGATCTTCAAACCCCTGGAGTCCAACCATCTCTAAAGCGTTTCTAGCAGCCTTCTCTGCTTCATCGTCTGATACGTTTCTTACCTTCAATGACAGCATCACATTTTCAAGGGCAGTCAGCCATGGAAAGGTAACTATAGACTGGTGAATCAGTATTATATCTGGCGTGGGTCTTACTATGGGCCTTCCAAAGAGATACACCATTCCACGGTCTGGCTTCAGAAATCCGCCTAATATCCTCAACAGTGTGGATTTTCCAATTCCCGATGGGCCTACTATTGCAACAAATTCGTTCTGGCCCACGTCAATATTCACATTTTCGAACACCTTATATCCATTTTCATAGGAAAAATCAATACCCACAGCGCTGAGAACATACTGGGCAGCTCTGGCTCGTTGCATCGCGTTATCCTTAATGAGATCCTCGTCCATGGACACCACCTTGTGGAACAGTGAACTCCCCCGATCATGAGGCCAGGCTTCCAGCGCATAGATCTCAGTTCTTTTTCACGGGGCCATCACCGCAAAGCCCGATCCTTCGAACATATATAAACACTGTTTTGCGTTTAGCAGATTTTATTTAAACACCTTTGATAAAAGCATTATATCATTCACAACTGCGCCGGCTGTTTCATACGGGCCGTCATATACATCACTGACATTGACTGTACCGTTGCTGTCTGTTTCAATCTGATAGCCAAGGCCGTCCATTCCAATGCTCATCAGGAAATCATCCTTACTCAGAGAAACGATATGCGATACCGCAACTGGCCTGCGGCCGTCAACATATACTTCTGTGACAAGGCGATCGTTTGCAAGATATGATCTCTCATCAACACCAGAATATTCAACATCGTTAAGCGTGTACTCTGTTCCAAATATATGGTTCACGAGTATCGCACTTTTTCTGGCGGCATCCAGCCCCATCAGGTCATCCTGCGGATTGCTTTCTGCTATCCCCTTTTTTATTGCGTCATCAACAACATCCTTGAGAGTTCTTCCATTGGCCATGTTCCTAATTACATAGTTGATCGTAGAGCTCACAATGCCCCTGAATCGCTTTATCTTTGAAGGCAGAATGGAATAATCAAGGACACTGAAAAGTGGTACACCGCCAGCCACTGTAGCTTCATACCTTATATATTTCGAATTCTGCCTTGCAGACTCCATAATATCATGCCATTTATTGGCCAGCCCGGATTTGTTTGCCGTGACAACGTTCATGCCGGATTCGAACGCTGTCTTATAAAGTGCATATTCACGAACACCGTCCCTTGATGCTGGAGTGCAGTCAACTAGCACCTCTGCATCTTCGCCCATGAGGTCTTCTGGGCCAGAGAATTCCTGATCCGATATTCTACCAGTCTTCTCTTTATTGGATATTATGCTCGAAATATCCAGATCCGTTCCTGAAGCGTAACTTCTAGAATCTGATACCCCAACCACCCTAATCCTTGATGCGGGACTTCTTTGATTATTCACATCTATTATTTTAAGAACATTAAGGCCCACGTTTCCTGTTCCCATCAATATTATTCTGATTTCCTTCATTCTGTAAATAAATCGCTTTGGACTATTAAAATTTCAGTCCCAGCCCCAATAGCAGTTCAGAAGGATAATCTTAGCGCGCTTACCTATTTGAAACTTAACAGAAAAACGCTTGAAAGCTACATCCAACACCAGAATGTATACGACAAATTTAAATAGAGGCATTATGTTAATCATATAATGGTTGAATTAACGGGCTACATCCTTTTGATAGTTGCCCTGATAGACGGCCTGCTGTTTGGGCTAGCGATAAAAAAAGGCGTCACATCGTTCATACTTATAGTGATAGCTTTGATACTATCCACATACGTTGGCTTTTCATTTGCTCCACACGTATCCATCACGAACGTAACTGCAAAGCTCCTACCGTATATAAGAAACTACGCCACTCAGATCACGAACGATATATCCATAGGATTCGGCGGATCGCTTTCTCTAACCGTGATCCTGTTCCTCATAGGATTGGCCGTTGGCCTATGGAAGGGATGAACCTACCAAAGTGGAATACTTCGATCGATTGTGCGATAAGGTGTTTCGACTTTATTCGCGTCTTTTTATTTAAATAGCAATCGATCTGAATATAAAAAGCAACCGTTCGGAAGAGAACGGCTTATAAAAAGGATCATTTGTTCTGATCATCGTTGCTTTTGACACCACCCAGCGATTTAAGCAGATTTTCAAGATCCTTGTCAGTAGACGATGATTCAGCAGGTTCTTGAGCTGTCTGCTTCTCCTGTGGCTTCTGCGATTCACCAGACAGCGAAGACAGTATTTTATCGACACTTTCTGGATTGTACTCACCCCTCTGGTTGACCGCAGTGGTTATCTGATCGAGCTGGCTGCTTAATCTCTCCTGTATCTGATCTGAGGCTGATATTATTCTCTCTACATTCTGCTGCATCTGAATTACCTGCTTTTCTGTCAGCTGGCTCTTCAGAAGATCCTCCGATCCCTCCTTAAGAGATGCCCATACCTTCTTGGTCGTATCCGCAAACTGAAGATTCAGGTCTATATTTTCAAGGAAAAGCTTGTAATCCTTCAGCCCACGTATGGCACTCTCCAGCGAAATTATGTTTGAAGCAAAGACGCGCGCTTTTTCTATATTCCCATCCTTCAGCGATATCTTGGCGTTCTGTACGTTCATCTCTCTGTTCTTCTCATACTGCCTGATAGCACGGTCTATATCGGATTTCCACTTGTTTATCCTAGATCGTCTTTCCAGCATTTTTTCTTCTTCGCTCTTTCCAAACTTGAATAACACCATAATAATCTCCTTCAATACCTCTGTTTTTCTTCTCTGTTAAAATATTAATTTAATGTCAGATATAAACTTTTATGCGCAGACTGCCTTATGTTTTTAGAAACCGTTTCATTGCAGTTAGTCATGGATTCTAGCTCCACCATCATATGCTGTTTGCGTAGATGTCCTTTACCGCCACTAGATCACGAAGGGCCAATTCTGGGTCGAATGGTACGGGTATATCATCCACCACACTCTTAAGAAATCCTGATGCTTCGTCAACGAAGATATCGTGCGATCCAAGGTCTATGAGATCTCCATTGACTATTGGATCTCCATAGGCCCTTTTTCCCTTTGGCGCTTCAAAATTGTTAGGCTTGCTTTTGAGATCCTCAAGAATGCTTCCATCAGTTCCTATGATCTCGAATGATGGCAGCGGTGGAGGATATGGATAACCCCATGAATAGAAGAAAAGACCGTTGGAACCATTTTTAAATTTGATAATAGCTTCCACCGTATCGGGTTCCTCTATGGAAGCCACGGACCGGTAGAAGTTCGAACGCACAGAGATGTATTCTCCAGCGAGGTTGAGCATGGTATCGATGAAATGTATTCCGCCGTCTATCAGCGGCCCCCCGCCCATGATGGATGCCTGTGATCTCCATCCATGCCAGTTGTACTTTCTCTGATCTCTTATTATGATCGTGTGCACAGATCCTATCTTTCCAGAATCCATGATCTCTTTAGCTTTCCAGACACTGGGATCGAAATAATACTGATCGGCAACCATGAGCTTTCGTTTATTTTGGATTGATGATCTTATCATTTTCTTGGCATCTGAAACATCGGTGGCGATGGGCTTCTCCACCATAACATGCTTTCCTAGAGCCAAGGATTTAACCGTTACATCGTGGTGAAGATTGTGAGGCAGAACAAGATCGAATATATCTGCATCCGAATTGAAGGCTTCTTCCAAACTGCTATTTACCTTGGCTATATCATACCTGGACAGTAGATCTCTGACAACTTCGGCTTTTCTTTCGGTTATCTCTATATCGACATCAAGCTTTGACCAGGCTTCTATATGGCGCTTTCCAAACCCATTGAGACCAATTATGTTTACCTTCATCAATAAGATCACTACTTAATAGTTAATTAAATTTGGCTCAGTAGTGTATACCCAGTAAGCAACCAACGTCTTCAGGCGCGGAAACCCAATGGTTATCTAATGCCAGCGGATATCTGATCCTTCATATTATGGTTTAGAAATATTTTTTAACGATTTTCTGATAATGCTTTAGCGTAATAGATGATGCTTGAAAATACTGGGTTTCAGCATATATTATATCTATATATTTGAATAATATGAATTACAGGAGTGATGATGGATTTGAATATACGCCGTGTGGTGCTTGATGTTGACAAGGGCCTGAATCGACCGACACTGGTTGAACTTGCAGCCGCCATAGAAAAGGTTCAGGGAGTTGAAGCTGTAAACATAATAGTCACGGAGATGGACATGGAGACCATGGGAACGAACATCACCGTTGAAGGCACAAACATAAATTATGACGAACTTATAGAAACCATTGAAAACACAGGATCCGCTATACACTCTGTTGATGAAATAGCGGTGGGCAAGAGACTCATTGAAAACGTGAGGAGAAACCAAAATTGAAAGATCGGATACTATTCTCAATAACTCTTGGTCTTTCCGATGGGATAATAACATCATTGATGATAGCTGCAGCTGCGCTTTCTTCTTTCACTTCGCTCAGTATGACTGAAGCTCTCCGAATCGGCGCTGGATCTGCAACAGTTGGAGGTTTCAGCTTCTTTATAGCGGAATATGCCAGGCTTCGCGGTGAGGTGTTCAGGATGTCCAGGCAGCTTGCAATGGATTCGCCCAGGAGGTTGATGAGGAGCAGGATAGGCGTTGAGATCACACAGGAGGCCCTAGAGGGTACCGCCATAGCCGGCGTATCAGGTTTTCTTGGTTCAATGATTCCGCTGGCCACAGATGCGCTGCTTCCGAATTACCATATACTGCCATTTTCTGTCGCTATAATTGCACTGGCTTTTCTGGGCATAGGGCTTGCCAGATCAATTTCTGGTAACTATACGATCTGGGCCGTGGGTATGTCAGCAGTAGGTATTGTAATGTCATATGTTGGGATCTTTCTCCATATAGTGTCATGAATGTGCTAATGAACCGTGACGAAATGAGAATAGAGATCCCGATAAACAAGTTTATTTAGTATTGCTATGATGTGAGTTAGTGATAACCGACATCCTCACGCAGATACTGATACTGCTATCTGTATCAATGCTTCTGGGCGTTCTGCTGGATAGGTTCAGAATACCTGAGGTTGTGGCGTACATACTCTCTGGTATCATCGTCGGTGCAGGAGTTCTTCGTATAATCATGCCATCGCAGACCATTTCCGATATTGAGAGCATATCGCTATTCTTCATAATACTGTCCATAGGTGTCGAAGCGAATACTGAATACATATATGGCAACCTTAGAAGATCTGTTCTCTTTACCGTTTCTAGCTTCATTTTCCCAATGATCCTAGGCCTTGCGGTATTGAATTTCATCAGCCCATTCGGATTTATACCATCATTTGTTGTTTCTCTTTCGGTCAGCGTGCCATCAATATCCATAATATCAGTTCTTCTCATGAAGTACGATCTGCTCAAGGTAAACGGTGGCCGACTTATTTTATCCTCGGTTGTCCTGACCGATATAATAGCCTTCATAATGCTATCGGCTACTACGGAGAATGTTTACCGCGTTATAGAATCGCTTGGCTTTGTCATTCTCTTTTTCATCGTTATAGCAATATTTGATATCCTCATAAGGAGGAGGGCAATTGGTATAATTGCCTGGATAGAGAAAAGAGAAGAAAATACCAATATGGAGTATCTACTATTTTCTATGATAATAATAGCTGGCCTGCTTGTTTCCATAATCTTTGAGGTGATAGGCATAACCTATGTCCTCGGTTCCTTTTTCGCTGGCATACTGATACATGAGGCTTCTGTGGGGGAAAAATACCACCGCATGCTTGTGAATACATTGAAAAGGATAAATGATTCATTCTTCATCCCTCTGTTTTTCTCAATAGCTGGAATCAGCGTGGTTTTTCCACATTTAGGCACTTTCATCATATTCATGCCCGCGATGATCGTTATAATAGCATCTGGAACGCTTTTAAATTATGCATTATCCAAGAGGTTCATAAGGAGTATAACCCCTCTCACAACCATGTCTGTACTTGGAGGAAGGGGGGCTGTCGGTGTGATAATAGCAGCGATAGCCTATGATACAGGCATCATCACCTCAATAGAGTATTCCCTTGCAATTCTTGGGACAGTTCTCATATCCCTCATAATAACGCCGATGATCTCTTTGGCTGTTGCCCGCCGTGACGGTACAATGCGCCAGGTTAATGCAGGAAGGGAATGAGAATGTAGCTGCGTAGCGTTTTTCTGAATGCTTTTTTTTTAGAGAATATTCTGAATGATACAAATTCTCGATTCGATAGCATTTCTATACTTTGTAATAGAAAAAGTTAATTAAGTTAACTTGCTGCTCAACTATGGACGATGAACAGGTTCAGGACAACTATCCCACAGAATCAAGAATACTGATTGCACTCAAGAAGTCAGATGGTATGACTCTTCAGGAGATTGCCCAACAGATGGGCTTATCAAAGATGGCCATATTGAAGCACATGCAATCCCTTGAAAACAGGCATCTTGTAGAAAGGAGAATAGCAAAAGGCGATATGGGAAGACCTTTTTATAGGTTTTACCTCTTAAGAGATTCCTCTGAGGCCTTTGGATCCTCTGGCGATAGGGTTCTCACCGATCTCATCGACTTTCTTGACAGTACTGGCAACAGAGATCTCGTTGTAAAATTCCTGGAGAAGCGGTATAGGGAAGTTGCAGAGTCTTACAGGCTCATCATCGGAGGAGCTAAGGGCGATGAAAGGGTTGAAAAGCTCACGAAACTGCGGTATGAAGAGAATTATGTTCCTGAACTCAAGAGAATAGGAAACGGCAAATACGAACTGCTCGAGTACAACTGTCCTATCTTCGCTGTGTCCAGAAAGTTCGGAGAGGCATGTGCTTTGGAATGCCACCTGTTTGAATCCGTCCTTGATATGAAAGTTGTATCATCGCACACGCAAATCAATGGACATGGTACATGCAGGTTCATTATAGAAAGAAAGAATAAAGAGCCATGAGGCGGATTCTTGCGCCACAAGGGAATTAGGCCTTAATGTACGCGATGACGGGCGTCCGTCTATATTTATAAAATTTATAAACGATTTAGTTTATCAATTCGGCGAAAATATGCATCTATGGATTTGTATAGGAAAAATACGATTTTCTTCAATACGTCTAAGGTCGTATTCATTTCATCGAGCATTCCAGTTGAAATATATACGATATTTCTGCTGAGCTCCAGCGATGTTGGCAAAATTATCCTTGGCCTTATAATGATGGGATCTCTTGGCATACTGATCGGACTTGAACCGGCAATTGGCCGAGTGATAGATTCCGTAAGAAGAAGAACACTTATACTCGGATTGCAGCTATCATCACTTATCATAGAGGCGTTAATTTTCATAGCCTGGTATCTCAATGCAGTACCATCGATCATACTTCTCTCTGGATTCTTGATGTATGTGGACGTGAACGAAGCATTCTACTTCAATACAATGAGCGCACTTCTCCAGACCGTTTCTGGAACACGATCGTATGTCAGATCCAACGGGTTATCTGAAATATCTGGTCAGCTTCCATCCGTGATCGGCCCTGCAATGGCCATTCCTGTTTTGCACTTTCTTGGCCCCAGAATCTCTCTTGCACTTTCAGCGACGCTGGCATCGGTTTCCATGGTATTGATATCGTTCCTAAAGGAGGATTACATCCCACCGGATCATGTCAGGGGACACAAAGATAAGATGGCTGGAACCATATCTGTTATCAGGGCTTTTCCAAGGCAGATTGCCCTGATCTACCTTCTGAATTTCCCATTCATAATGGTCATGGTCGGCAATCTGGTAAAGCCGGTGTTCATAGTAAATGTCTTGCATGGTGGAGTTGCTGATCTTTCCCTATCTGAGATGGATTATGCTGCATTTGCGGCCATAACTGGCCTCTTCATGTCAATTTTTCCCATTAAGAATGAGATGAGTGGTGCTTTCATATTCTTCTCGGTATATTTGGCTGGTATCGTTTTAATGCCTTTTGCCTCTGAGTTTGCAGCCTATATGGTACTCCAGAGCCTGCATGGAATTGGAAATCCAGGGACGAGGATAAGCAGAAACTCATTTGTAATGAAGCATGTGCCCAAGGAACTCCATGGTAGGTTCTCTTCTGGTGTCTCAATGTTCTCCAACATAACCAGAATGATCATCCTTGCAGTGTTCACTGTGGAGATAAATAGGGTAAGCCCAATCATTCTTTTGCTGACAATGGGACTCATAACGGCTACAGCGCTTCTCATAGCCGTCGTTCTTAAAAGATCCGTGGACATGAAGCCTCTCTCTTCAGGCATTCCATTGCCGGTAAGGTGAAAAATTCGTATGGAAAGATATCAGGATTTTCTCCCGAAGGAGTCCCTGAAGAGCAGATAGTAGAGAAGCGGATCGACTGCGGTTATTATCCCACCTATCAATGGCGGATAGACACTGCTTATGGAGAGCAGGTCACCGGCCAATGGCGGAGAAACTGCGGAGAAGCCTGTTCTGGTCATAGAGGTAACACCGGAAGTTGTCGCTCTCTCAGTGCTGTCAACGATTCCCATCGAGAAAGATTGACGAACCGGAACAGCGCCCATCTGCAATCCTTGCCTTAGGATATAAACCAAGGCAGCAATCTGAAGAAACGGTGTAAAAGCCAGTGCAACGAGGAGCAGGGAAGATGCCACTCTTGTCCACACGATGGCACTCAGCTCTGATTCTGGTCTGATGATCCTTGGTATGGCGATCATAAAAATCAATACAAATATATTCGATATTCCGAATATTATACCTATCTCACCCGACGATATTCCATATCTGAGATGAAACCACAGTGAGAAGATGGGAGATACGAATCCAGCGCCTATTCCACTTGGTATGGTCGGAATCGAGAGTCGTATCATCTTTTTCCAAGATATTGACGGAAGCAGCTTTCTGCTTCTGATACCGTTATCATTGAGAAAAAGCGTAATAAGCATACCCACAAGGCCCATGACGCCTGCCAGATAGAAGAGCTGGTAGACATCACCATTCATCCTCTCAACAATATCGATCAGGAAAGATCCGGCGCTTGAAGCCAACAGGCCGACAGCCGATGCGGTAGAAAGTATTCTTGAAAATCTGTTCCTGTCTGTGAATTCAGTTATCAGTGCAGTCTGTATTGCACCGAATGCGCCTCCTGATCCTATAGGTCCACCTCCGGATCCGGTAAAGCTCCCAAAACCGCTGAGCAGAATAAGGATGAAGATCTCCTTCGAGACAAGAAAGGCGAAAGCGGAAACCGCAAATATAAGATAAAGAATGATAAGCAATGCCTTTCGGCCATAGTGGTCGGCAAGCATTGCCAGGAAAAAGGTCAGTATGGAGCTTATCACAATAGCAGAACCCAGGATTACACCAACGGTGAACAGCGAATATCCTATATGGTGAAGGTAGAGACTCACGAGAACGTTCAAGAAACCATAGCTGAAACTCAAAAACACCCTGGCAGATATGATGTTAGCAAGATTGAAAGTAGAATCCGAGGTCAATTCTATCCTTCCAGCCATTCTATTTCCGCCATAATGCCCGGGCCGGGATTTGAACCCGGATCTGAGGCTCCGCAGGCCTCCAGGATATCCAAATTACCCCACTCGGGCATTCTCGGTATCCATTTTACATATTTATAGTGACGTCAGGATCTAACCTTGACGCCATTAGAGGTTCCAATGGTTTGAACATAACGGTTAAAAATTCAGTTACAGTAAAGAATTGAAGATCTAAAAAATTATGAAAAACATAAAAATTCTGGTTCCTATTTTCATATTATATGCAGTTTTTTGCCTAGATCTGTAAATGCATCAACCGCTACCTTGATATCAGCATCTGTGTGGACAGCTGACGGCATTAGCCTTATCCTGGCAGTACCCTTTGGCACCGTCGGATAAACTATTGGGGAAGCAAAGACATCCTTCTCATCGTACAGCATCTTGCTCAGCTCAACCGTCTTCTTCTCATCGCCTATTATAACTGGCGTTATCGGAGTCTTGCTGTGCCCGGTATTATAGCCCACATCAGAGAGCGATTTTTTCAATACATCTGAATTGTGCCACAGTTTCCTTATCAGAGAATCGTCCTTCTCCAGTATCTCGATCGCCTTCAGAACAGCAGCGGCATCGCCTGGGTTCAGCGCACTGCTGAATAAGAAAGGCCTGGCCTTCTGCTTGAGAAGATCTATCAGATCCGCTGAACCTGCAACAAAACCACCCATGGATCCCAGCGCCTTCGAGAATGTACCCATCTCGATATCAACACGATCCTCCAGATGGAAGTAGTTGACAATACCTCTGCCATGATCTCCAAGTACACCCTCTCCGTGGGCATCGTCCACATAGACCATAACATCGTTTTTCTCCGCTACCTCTGTGATCTCTGGCAATGGTGCAATATCTCCATCCATGCTGAAGACACCGTCTGTTATCACCAGGGCCTTCTTGAATGCGGAACGGTTCTCTCTGATCTGCTTCTCCAGATCCTCTACGGAAAGATGCTTGTACACTATCCTCTTGGCAGAGCTCAGCCGCGTACCGTCGATAATGCTCGCATGGTTCAGCTCCTCGGAGAATATTACGTCATCTTTTCCAACGAGTGCAGGTATGGTTCCAACATTGGCAAGAAGGCCACCCTGATACACAAGCGCCGATTCCATATGTTTGAATTTCGCTATCTTCTCCTCCAGCTTGGCATGTATCTCATCCGTACCTGCTATGGATCTCACCGCACCGGCCCCAACACCGTACTGCTCAATTGCCTCAATGGCGGCCTTCTTAGTCTCCGGATGATTTGCAATGCCAAGATAATTGTTCGAGCACATGTTCAGTACTTTCTTTCCGCCTATTGTTACCCATGATCCCTGAGCGCTCTCTATAGTCCTTATTGGAACGTATCTTCCCTCAGCCTTCAGGGCTGAGATCTCTTCCTCCACCCAGCTAAATTTCTGCATATTTATTTAATCGGTAGAGCCTATATAACCATTTCACACGATAGTGCAGCCTGCCACATATTTGCTCGCTCATCATTGGATTGATCATCATTAACCGTAATCACGGAGAGCACCGATCTAACCTTCGCAAATTGCTATATACCTGAAAGCTATCAACTCATAGAGCAGGTAGTGAAAACCCTCGCGTAATTAAAGGTAAAGTCATATTGAATAGGTGATCAGATGGATGAAGAGATGCTAATTCCAGAGGAAGAGTACCAGAAGTCAGGAGTGCATATAGGTACCCAGGTAAAGTCCAGCGATATGAAGCCATACATATTCAAGATAAGGAATGACGGGCTTTACATTCTCGATGTCAAGAAGACAAACAGCAAGCTTATAGTGGCCGGCAAGATGCTGGCACGCTTCGAGCCGCAGGATATACTTGTTGTGGCTCAGAGACAGTATGCTTTTAGGCCCGTCGCAAAATTTGCGGAGGTCACCGGTGCCACAGCGATAACGGGTAGATTCAATCCTGGTACGCTGACAAATCCAAGCCTGAAATTCTACAAGGAGGTAAAGGTAATAATCGTTACCGATCCGCTTGCAGACGTCCAGGCAATGAAGGAAGCAGTGAAGATAGGCATTCCCATAATAGCGCTCTGTGATGCAAACAACAAGACTGATTTCGTGGATCTGATAATACCAACCAACAACAAGGGAAGGAGATCTCTGGCCGTGATCTACTGGTTGCTTGCCAGAGAGATTCTGAAGAACAGAGGAACAATAACCAGCTACGATCAGTTCAAGTACACAATAGACGATTTCGAGGCCCAGATCTAAATAATATCTTTCACCCTTTTAAGGGCCACATATCTAACTTCATTTTTATATAGGCTTGCGTAGATCATTGTCTTTCTGACGCTCGACGCCACCCTTACCCCCCTGCTTATAGAGTACCATCGCTCCTCCCCTGACATCACGCTTACAAGATACTCGGCATGCTGGCTGTCCCTGCTCAGGTAAACTCTGAAATTTGCACCATACTTGAAACCTGTCTTAACGATGCATCCCCTGCGAACTAAATCAGAATAGACCATATCAACCTGCGAAGCATTGTGGTTTCCTGATATGTAGCTGGCTTCGTTTTCCGTCAGCAGCCTGAATCCATGGAATGCCGTTCCGATCCACCAATCCAGATCCTCGGTCGCGAAACTTCTGCCGCCCATCTTCACCACGGATGCGGACACTGGTAATACAGGATTCTTACCAGTAGGAAGTATCTCCTGGGAGGAGTACACTGTGGGATCGCCCTCCTCATCCACGGTGAAGTAATAATCCACAGGGTTCTCCACCAGATCGGAAAACTCGATGTGATCGTATTCCCGCATGACTCTGAGGCTGAGAGGCTTCTCCGTGCCCTTCCTGAAATAAATCAGTCCGGAGTCCTCCTTCACGCGGTATCCCTTATTTTTCAGGATCTCATAGGCAACGTACCTGTCAAAAGTGACGGTGTCTAAGAGTTCCCTGAAGGAATCGCCGTTCTGAAAACTTATCCTGCCCTTGAAATAAAGGTAAAGGCACTCATAGGGATCCAGAATGAGCTTATCACCGCTCAGGTATCCGATCTTGTATTTTCCGATTATGTAGTTCTTGCTTTTCCCGTCCTCTATAAAAAATATATGAGATCCACAGATACCCTGTTCCATCTACTTCCTCAACACGTTCTTGCTTATTATCCTATCAACGATGCTGTCCAGTATCCCGTCAAAACCTGTTCCATCTTTGCATGAAACCATGTAGTAGGTAGAACCGAATTTGCTGCTGAGCTTTTCAAGATCCTCCTTCCATATCTGAGCTTCATACTTCAGATCCGTCTTGTTCCCTATTATATATACATTGATCTTGTTCATTCCGTATGCCCTTGCAATCACTCTCTCTGCAAATTCAAGACTTCTGTAATCCGTAAGGTCAATTATCACGATCATGCCTGTGGCTGTTCCTATGACCCTCTCCGCGTCATCTTCCGCCTCCTGGAAGAGTATATCCACGCTGTACCGAACACCGTCTATTTCGCGAGTAACAGTCTTCTTGATCATGGCCCTCGGAATCCCTGGGGACATCTCTCCGTAAACCATGTACGATATGAAAGATGACTTTCCTGATCCCTTTGAACCTATTACTAGGAATTTCCAAGCTAGTTTCTGGATGGGCATTGGGCATCAATAGGTACCTTTTAGTTATACTTTTTCCTGCGAACCTTTTTCGAACGATGATACGAGATCCATGATCGCTGAAAGCAGATGCCATGTAGAAATTAGAAAAACGCCATCTGCTAAATAATGGCACTATAATTTTATATATTTACATGATATTTAATAATCATGGAATACAAATTTTCTGACATATTTCGGTACATAAAACCATCCGAGATAAGATCGTTGTTGAAGTACACCTCCGATCCGGAACTCATTTCGTTCGGCGGCGGAATGCCAAATCCGGAATCATTTCCGATCAAAGAAATGAAGGAGATCCTAAACGATGTGATAGATAATTATGGTAAAAAAGCCCTACAGTACGGGACAACTGAGGGCCTGGACCCTCTGAGGGACGAACTGGCTAAATACGTAGAGAAGACGGAAGGGATCAAGGCAAAGAGGGAGGAGATCATACTCACCACCGGATCTCAGCAGGCCCTTTACGCAATTGGAAAGATATTCGCGAATCCGGGGGACACCATTATAACGGAGGGGCCCACCTATGTTGGTGCAATCTCGGCCTTCAACTCCAACAAGGCTGAGATGATCGCAATAGATCTCGATGATAAGGGGATGAATGTAGATGCGCTGGAGGAAAAGATAAGGGAACTTATGGCCAACGGAACGAAACCAAAGTTCATCTACGTCATACCGACATTCCAGAACCCTGCTGGCACCACGATGGTGCTTGACAGGAGGAAGCAACTGTTGGAAATTTCAAAAAGGTATCAGATACCAATCGTGGAGGATAACCCCTACGGACAGTTGAGATACGATGGAGATCCCGTTCCATCCATCAAGAGCATGGACGATGATGGAAATGTGATCTATCTGGGCACATTCTCAAAGGTCATGGCTCCGGGCCTGAGGCTTGGATACGTTATAGCGGACAGGCAGATAGTGGAGAAGATAAATCTGGTAAAGCAGGGCCTTGATCTTGCATCAGATTCTCTGTCTGAGTATATCGCATATGAATACCTAAAGCGCGGAGACATATACAGGCAAATACCCAAGACAGTTAGCTTATACAGGAAGAAGCGCGATCTGATGCTGAAATCGATAGCAGAGTATTTCCCTGAAGGGGTTAAATACACAAAGCCAAACGGCGGTATGTTTCTCTGGGTCTCTCTCGATGATAAGATCGACACAACCAAGATGCTGGAGAGGGCTCTGAAGGCAAAGGTAGCGTATGTTAGTGGAGCTGCCTTCTATCCACATGGCGAGAAGCACAACAGCATGAGGCTGAACTTCACATACTCAGACGATGACAAGATCGTCGAGGGAATAAAACGCCTCGCGTACGTGATAAATGAGGAGATGGAGGTTGTAGAGTAACCTCCATCTTATGGATTTTTCAGCTTCAAGCCAAATATATTTTATTCTTTATGCCATAACGTCTGGATGATAACCGTTGTAGGGGGGACATTTTCAAAGCTTCACAAGGGGCATAAAGCACTGCTCAACACAGCCATTGACACGGGAAATGAAGTTGTTATAGGCCTTACAAGCGACGAATACGTCAAGAAGAACAAGGTTTATCCGGCTATACCCTACAGTGTGCGGTACAGAACCCTGTACAACTACATGGTAAAGCGCACGAACAAGTTCCGGATAAGGCAGATAGATGACAGGAATGGTAATGCCCCTTATGAGAAGGACTACGAGGCAATAGTGGTATCTCCTGAAACATACCCCAGGTCATTAAAGATCAATGAGATTAGGATCAGCAATGGCCTACCACCGCTGAAGATCATCAGGGTTCCGTACGTACTCGCGCAGGATCTATTTCCCATAAGTTCAACGCGTATAATAAATGGTGAAATAGACGCCAACGGCAAGAGAATCGCACCACTTAAGGTCGGCATATCCACCAGAAATGAAGCCAAGATAGAGGCAGTCGAGAAATTTGTGAGGAGGCTGGTAAAGAATTACCAGATTGTGAAAAACGAGAACTACAATCTGAAGACGCAGCAGCCATTTGGAGAGGAGACCATGGAGCTGGCAACCCAGCGTGCCATGGATGCTCTTAAGGACAACGACTATTCCGTGGGCATAGAATCAGGAATAATATATGAAAGCTTCTCCAAAAGGTATTATGATGTGCACTACTGCGTTGTCATCGATAAATTTGGCAATGTGACCAGAGGGATGAGCAGCGGTTTTGAGATACCGGATCATATAGTGGATCGCATTAAGCGCGACCGCACTTTCTCTGAAGCCTACTCAGGATACTTCAATGTTCAGGAGATCGATCAGTCTGAGGGCATAATCGGGAAGATATCCAACGGGAAGCTGAGAAGGATCGAGCTGATTGAGGAATCCATCCGGAATGCGTTCATCCTCAGGCTTGATCCTGACTTCTACGATTCCACATACACACCGCCTTAGCACCTGATCGCGATCAGCAGGGGATAAGTTTAGATCAGTGGATATTGCTTCTCCCATGCGCTTTTTTTGACACGATTCCTAAAAACAGGACTAGAAGCGACATGCCCAGTATGGCCACGAACATGTAGAAGAGATCGCTGAAGCTGGTAGGTTCCGATATGATTATAAAGGCCGGTATCAAACTCATCTTATACACGGTGCTTCCGGTGAAGATGCCCATGCTGACCACTTTCCTTCCACCCCTGAGCGAAACGAGTATCATTATGATCTCCGGAAGAGATGATACAATGCCAATACCATATGCACTGAGATCGACGAGGTTTATTCCTGTGTAATAGGCGATGCCTATGGTGCTCCTGACAAGGATATCGGATGACATGAATATGAGAAAGAAGCTTATGATCAATATGATCTTAGAATATTCCTGCGACCCATATACTGCATCCTTGCTGCCATTCGCCTTGATGAACAGGTATACAACGAATGGCACGAAAAACGCGATGCCATAAAACCAAGGTATGTGTGCGAAGATTTCTGCAAATATCATGGAGAGGATCGTAAGCACCAGTATTATTATCATGTCCAAGGTAAAATCGCCGGCAACTTCCAGATAACTGACGGCAACAATAACCGTGAAGAAAGCCATCGTTATGAGATTCGAACCCTCCACAGCGCCGATACCTATTTCAGGGTGATGGAATATGAGCGAAGAGGCCGATAGCGCTATCTCATCCAGAACGGATGCAAAGCCCACGAATATAGTTCCGGCATACATATCCCTGATGCCCATGGAACGGAACATGGGTATTGCATTGTCAAAGAATGCGTCGCTGGAGAAAACGAGGGTGATCAGCGATGCGATAAAAAATAACAAAAAATATATTATGGAACTGGCGGCTGATAAAAACATCAGCACCGATAATACCGCCAGAGCTAATAGTATTTCAATGGAGTGCGGCTTCCTCAATCTGGTTCTCTCCCGCCTCCTCTATCATGTCCCCGCGTACGATCTTTCTGGTGGATATTGACGTGGGCCGAAGCTTGTCAACAAGATATGCAAAGGCGTCGTCAGCTGTCTTCGGGTCTCCGCAGGTATAAATATCTAGAGTGACGAGCCCATACTCCGGCCACGTGTGAAACGAGAGATGCGATTCGGCGAGAAGCACTATGCCGCTGGCACCCTTCGGCCGGAACTGGTAATAGTCCGATGATATCTTAGTTAACCGACCGTACTCTACAGCGCCCTCTATGATAGGATACATGCGTTCTGTAGTAGCTATCAGTTCTGAATCCACCCCGTAGAAATCTGCAATGATATGAATTCCTACTCCCACTTCCATCGTCCTCCATACAGGTTTTCACCCCTTAGGTTAAGGAAAGAATTAATATGTTGTATTTAAATATTTTACATAGCCGAAGCATATGTATAAAATTTATGAATAGTTATTATTTTAGCAAATCCATTGCCAGTTATTCATAATTTATTTAAGATAATATTAAAAATATAATATCTGACTTCAAAATATTCATGAAAGGTCTGTTATGTTCGCTTTCACAGGATTATAACGATTTTCCAGCTGCGGTATCTCGGCCATGGAATAGTGCAGACGTCTCCTTGATGTGACGAGAATCACGTTCCGCCCGCGCACGCAGGCCTCGAATGCAGCCTGCAGAGCTGAATATTCTATATCAGGTTCTACCCCTATGCCTTTCAAGGCTACGTAGCCAGCCTCACCCATGGCAGCGAAAAGTGCAGGGCTTAGGTCCTCTGTAGCCTTTTTCAGTTTTTCGCCGATTCCACCATCTATGGAGTCAGGAATGACTATTATGGAGAGCTTCCCAAAATTGACATCGATCATTCCGGAGAGGTTTGTTATGCCTACCAGGCCTCCGGCCTGCGAGTCATTCACAGCTCTACCAGTTGCGCCTCCACCCGACAAGAACGCATGAAGATAGCCATCCTTCATTCTGAGGTAGACCGTTGAACCTGCAATAATATTCTCCGCAGCTATGGCCTCCCACACCATCAGACTGTCCAGATCCTGTATATTGGATGTTATGAACTCACGCATGTCAGATAGCTGCCTGTAGAGGAAATCAAAACCCTCCTTCGTTATCCTGTTCTCTTCATCTATGAGTCCGTCCCTGCGCAAATTCTTCATGTGATAGATCACGCCCTGGAGGGTTATGTTCATCTCCCTAGCTATCTCCGACGGTTTCTTCTTACCATGGTATATGTTTAGCAGAACGATTATCTGGTTGATCTGATCTGGTTTTGGGAGCATATGGTCTAATATATAAATGAAACTAATATTTTTTTGCTATTTCGGCGATCCTATTGCTTTTTATCATAATCCTATATCCTGATTGGGAAAACTATACCCAGTATTAGCGAAATGAGGTACAGGAACCCAATAAACGAATTTGCATTGAAGAAAGATCTTCTCACCGTTTCAGGCTTCGATGGATTCAGTATCACATGCTGGTATACAACCAGGAAGCTTATGACGATCATCGCGGCAAGATACCAGTACGTCCTAACGTATAGCATTACAGCCCAGAATGAAATGAGCGTTATAGCATGGAAGATGATCGATATCTGCAGCCCCCGTTGAAGCCCGTACCTGACCATCAGCGTTTTTAAGCCGTTGATCCTGTCATATTCTATGTCCGGTATCACATATATGACATCAAATCCCGCTATCCAGAATGAGGATCCGATGAATATCAGATAAATCGTTAGTTCTCTTGGAAACGCAGGTATGACTGCCAGATAGCCAGCCAATACGCCAACACCTATCGTTGAGCCCATGTATATGTGCCGCCATGAAGTGATCCTCTTAAGGAGCGGATCAGTCAGAAAGAGGAATATGACCACAGGCGAGAGGATTAGAACCAGACGGTTCAGAAAGTACGTCGCTATCTCGAATAGAGCAATGAAGAATATGGTCATGGCAATAGCTTCCCTCTTGGATATCCTGCCAGATACAAGTGCCCAGTCCTTCTTCCTTGGATTTATCACGTCATAACGCAGGCCCTCAATCCTGTTTATGGACATAGCTGAGGCCCTTGCTGAGACGGCAGCTATTAGGATCAGCAATATCTTGAGTGGATAGACGTACCGGCCAGCGGCCAGAACATAGCCTGTAAATATGAACGGAAGATCAAATACGGTATGTTCAAGCTTTATGTAATCAACGATGTCCTTGAAGTTCATGGATATACACACCTGAAGTTGCAGTGCATCTTCACTGGATCATTCCGTTCTTCTTCATCAGATCTCTGACACGATTTGATACTTCTTCCGGCATTTCAAGGACGTCTGGCCAGCGCCTCTGATATCCCTCATCTGGTCTCTTCTTCGTAGCGTCTATGCCCATCTTCGATCCGTAGTTGAATATTGGCGAAGCATGGTCTAGGCTGTCCGTAACGGTCCCCGGTATTATTATGACGTCTCTGTCCGGATCTATCCTCGTGGTCATGGCCCATATCACCTCCTTTCTGTTGTGCACGTTTATATCGTCATCCACAACCACTATGATCTTGGAGAACATCATCTGCCCCATGCCCCAGAGTCCGAACATGACCTTCTTTGCATGCCCAGGATATCTCTTTTTGATGGAAACTATTACCATGTTGTGGAAAACTGCCTCCTCCATGGTATTTATATCCACGACCTCGGGCATGACCATCTGTATCAGCGGAAGGAACATCCTCTCTATTGTCTTTCCCATTATGACATCTTCATGCCACAATTTTCCTACTATGGTTGTCGGATATATCCGGTCCCTGCGTTCAATGATCTTTTTTATGTGAAATACCGGAAAATGCTCCTCCAGTGAATAATAGCCCGTATGATCTCCAAACGGCCCCTCTACCCTGGTCTCAGCCGGATCTATGTAACCTTCCAGCACTATCTCAAAGTTTCTTGGATATTCCAAATTCACCGTTTTTCCCTTCACAAGATCGAATCGCTTCTTAGAGACGAGACCACGAAACATGAATTCGTCTATGCCATTTGGAAGCGGCGCTACAGCGGAAAAAATTGTGAGTGGATCGGATCCTATAACAACGGCTACGTCCATGACCTCATGCCTCTGCGCCTCCTTCTGGAAATTTTCGGATCCGCCTTTATGGATGTGCCAGTGCATACCGGTTGTCTCGCTGTCGTAGACCTGCATTCTGTACATGCCCATGTTTCTTGTTCCGGTTTCTGGATCCTTCGTTATTACCAGCGGAAGCGTTATGAATTTTCCACCGTCTTGAGGCCAGGTCTTGCATATAGGGTATCTGAACAGATCGACTTTGTCAAGCTCATCGTAGTTAGATGGAAGACCACTTGCTATCTTGGGCCTTAGGCCCCCGAGTTCTCTCATCATCTCTATGCCCTTCCCTATGAAGCTCTCGCTGTCTCCAGGTGGCTGCGCTAACTCCGCTATCCTCCGTCCTATCTGGTAGGGATCATCGCCGAGCACCGTCTTCATCTTTTCATAGGTCGAGAATAGGTTACCCACCGCCGGAACCTCACTCCCCTTAACCCTGTTGAACTGAATCGTACGCCCGCGACCTATTCGCTCCTCCTCGCTGAGAATGTATGTGAGCTCAAGATCGGGATCTACCTGTTCGTTCACCGTTATTAGATCGTTTTTCCTGGCGAGAAAATCGAGATATTCATGCAGATCATCGAATAGCATAACAGCTTATGCCAACTTACATTAAGAAATTTAGCGATCCTTCAAAAACAACGATGCCTCAGAGTTTGGTCGGAACTCAAGCTATTAAGAGATTCTGAGCGACCCGTGGATTAGAGAGGAAGTGGATGTGGGCGTATGTGGCTGTAACCTTGCCATTTGAAAAACCGTCTTCAAGCGATGATGATTTGCTTTTCAGCACGAAGGGATGATCGTAAGGCGCATCAAACTTTATACGGGACTTGTGGAATTCATGTCCCCTCGCAGTTTCACCTGCCCTCAGGATGCCTGTATCTCTCTTTGCACTTATTTCTCTGTAGCCTATGACAAGCCTTGCATCCATATAAACGGATGCAGGAATAATACCAACGCCCCTGTAGATCCGGCCATCTGTACTCTCAAGCGATCTGCAGAGAAACATGTAACCGCCGCATTCAGCGTAAACACCTGTTCCGACCTTAGCGGCGTACCTTATAGCCTCGATGGTGTCAGTCGCAGATTGCAGTTTCTCAGCAAACACCTCAGGATAACCACCACCTAGGTATACCAGATCACTATCAGCATCAGGCACTTCATTCTTCATGGGTGAGAAATATCTGATCGATGATCCCATCCCCTTCAACATCCTCAAATTTTCCTCGTAATAAAAATCGAAGGCACTGTCCATTGCAACAGATACCTTAAAGGTGCCCAAACGTTCTATCTCTGGGAAATATGAAGTTTCAAGCTTTTCTGCAGATCTTGCTATATCTATGATCCGATGCAAGTCGATCAATGTGCTTGAATCGATCGCATCAAATACCCTTTTTATCTCATTGATCTCATACGCCTGTACTAGCCCAAGATGCCTGCTTTCAAGCGAAGCCTTCTCATTTCTGGTCATGTATCCCAGAACTGGCACGCCTGTTTTTTCCTCCACGGCATCCTTGATCAGGCGGTAGTGCGATTCACCGGAAACCCTGGTTACAATAACACCGCGCAGAAGTTCCCCAGCATAGGCTTTGATGCCGGAAACTATGGCAGCAGCCGTTGCAGACACTCCGTAACCGTCAAGCACCAGCACTATCGGAGTCCCCGTTTTTAGTGCCAGCTCATAGGTACTGCCTGTAAAATCCGAACCGGCACCATCGAATAAGCCCATAACCCCTTCAATTATTGAGATGTCAAATCCTCGCGATCCCTCGATCAGAAGATACTTTATCTGATCATCGTCCATCATCCACAGATCCAGATTCTCGCTTGGAACGCCAGAAGCAAGCCTATGAAACTGAGGATCTATATAATCAGGCCCAACTTTGTATGGCTTTACTTTCATCTGATGGGCTATCAGCTTTAGTATAATAGAGATGGTTACGGTTGTCTTTCCGACTCCGCTCTCAGTGCCGGCCACTATCAACCTAGGGACGTTCATCCAAAATAACCCAGATCCTCTTTGTTTTGCTTGTTCTGGAACTCCTCCGCCATCTTTCCAGTTATCTGTTCTATCTGCTTGCTGCGAGTCTCTATATCGCTCATGTCTATCTTGATCCCGATCTGCTTCTGGAGAACATTGAGAACCTCCATGGCACTCTTAGGATCTGCAAAATATCCCGACGTTTCTCCCATCAGGCATGCTCCATTCATGTTGAACAGCTCCATTCCTAGGCCCAGTATCAGACCTGCAGATCCTACTATGCCTCCGCCAGGTTCACCCTTTGGAAAAACGACGCCATTCTTTTCAAGCTCTGGTACGAGGTTCTTGTCCGTCACCGCACCCAAAACTCTTGGTTTATCTACGATCTTTCCTATGCTGTAGCCTCCGAGCGTATATATCATGGAAACTCCTATCTCCTTGGCTATCTGGAGCACCTGATACGAAAGTTCATATTGAGCCTCCTGGGTCGTACCCTGGAAGTCTCCGGCAAGAATAACTAGATCGTGTTTTCCGCGCATCTTCTTGTAATAGATAGAATTCCTCACGAGATGTACTACACTATCGTCATTGATAAAGACCTGAGGCGGTAAATACTGCGAGAATATATCATACATTTTGGTCATGTCCAGTTTTTCGACGATGTAATCTGCCGCTATCTTCCCCACATTCCCGATACCTGGCAGTCCACCTATGAGTATCGGAGATTTCAGTTTGATATCCTTATATTTGATCACCACTATTTTCTCCATCAATTTCACCTCTCAACTTTTCAATCCTGTATTTTCTAAACCTGTCCACAGGAGAATAACGTGGGGGTACAGCCATATAGGTTTCCGAACCGCATTTTGGGCATTTCTCTTCAAGTGTATAGGTATGGCACTTGGGACATTTTCTGATGAGGGACTTCATTGCTTGTTGAACTCCACTTCTACCTGCAGCTTCTTGGCTTTCTCGTTAACTATCTGCACAACCTTCTTAAGAATTTCCTCGGCTTTTTTATAGTCCTTGTCCTTCACAACTATCCTGTACCTGGGGGCACCAACATATTCAAGTTCAACCTTTCCCGTATCCTCTGGTATTGTGAGAACCTCCTTTATCCTCTCAACACCATCTGAAGCTAAAGAATAGACTTCAAAGTATCCGGACACGGATACCTCAGGGATCGTTATATTCTCCTTGGCTATTTCCACAAACACATTCTTCCAGTCGCCTTCCATTTCTGGGAGCCATTCTCCATTTGACTGGGCTGCACTCTCAAATGCAGCGAAAAGCGTTCCAAAAAGCTCAACAAGCCTCCTACCGAACTGCTCTTTGCATTCTTCAGGATTTCTGTTCAGCTTACTGCATACGATCTCGAATAGCTTATCAGCCTTCTGTTCATTCTTCCATTCGGCTATCTTTTCTCTGCTCTGGTGCTGGTTTACTCTCTTCAGCGAAAGATCGACAACCTTTCGTTCAGGGTTTACACCTATGACCTTGCATACTACGCGCTGTCCCTCACGGAGATAGCTTCTTATATGCTTGACCCAGCCAGTGGCAACTTCGGAGATATGTATGTAACCTTCCACACCTGGATATTCCTCCAGAACGCCGTTTGCTCCGAAGTTTTTAACCTCCGTTATTTTGACAACAACTAGATCTCCATTGTCCGGTAGGGGTTTAATATTCATAGTACCTCTACTACCTCACCTGAGGTTGCAAGTATTCCTCCAGTTGGTTTTGCGATTGTAGCACCGCAGATATTGCAGGTCACGGTCGAAGATGGCCTAGCAAAGACTACCTGCACGTTTCCGCAGTCCTTGCATTTTATCTTAACAAAATGGCCGTTTATATTCTTAGGCTTTACGAATTTAACGTCCGCCATGATCACGCCTCCACTATCTCGAATTTCTTTGCCCTTATTCCTGGTGGAGTGATTGCTTTGTGGCACTCATCACAGACAAGCCTTAGGGCTATTCTTTTTGTTGGCTTTTCCCTTCCCTCGAACTTTGGCCTAGGGAAACCTCCATAACCGGATGTAACTCTCCTGAATCTCCTCTGCCCCGCCTTAAGTTCGCTTGCTTTTCGCTTTCTTACCCTCTCCACTGAATGGCTTGTATGCTTTTTGCAGTATGGGCAATACGTCATTATCTTCTTAGGCATCTTCAAATAGGTTCACCTTGATGTGCAAGTATTTCAATCTATTATTTTTACCTTTTTGCCATCGAGGGTGAGCCACTCCTATGCCGAGGCGTCGGAACTTCTTCCTGATTCATAGATGGAATTCTGCCTGTACGGATATATACCGGACAGGCCCGAGGCAGCGATCTCTACAGGCGTAAGTTCGGACCGCACCAGCCCCACTGTTCGATGTCTGCATAGGCATTATGAAGTCTTCTATTGGGGGAAGTCCGTGTATTTCCTCCCTAAAAGATCGGAGTTTTACTGCTTCCCCCAAACCCCTAACTTTCTTATAAATTAGAGTTTATCTATAACATTTCTCAGCACATCACCGGGCTTGATCCCAATTTTCTGTGCCTCCTGTGATGCTTCAACCACCTTGGCCGATAGCATGTCATCCAGCGTTTTAACTCCTGTAACACGTACAGCCACGTCTCCGACCTTATTTGATGTCTCTATGTTTAGGTAACCGCACATGGCGTATCCCTTGCTGCCTTTTAAGAAAAGAAGTGGGGCATTTCCAAGGTCGCTTCTGAAAAACTGATAGATCTTGCCACCTATGTCAATAGAATCTATCTGCATCATAGCCTGATATCCCTGACACCGATAAATTACTTTCCGAAATGTGCAGATTCATCACCGATCTACCAATGATCGATCTGAGTTGTTGCCAGTCGGTGTACTCACATATCTCCTTTCTGTTCCTCCTGCAAAGATGCCCGTTTTTGTATTTAAATTGATATCTTTAATCTAGCCTTGCTTTTCTTAAGGAATATCGTATATTTACTTATGGCTGCATTTCGATCCTGCCGATCGCTTTCGAAAGACCGGCTGTACCTTGACGAGAGGACACGCACCGTACGAGTATCTGAAATGATCAACCGCAACCATACCAAGATTTGTATATAACAACATGATTAATGTTGCGATAGGCATGGTTCTTCAGGATATTGACGGAATATTCGACTCTCAGGCTATTCTTGCCGGTCGTTTCCACAATGATCTAACGGTCATAAATGAAAAATATGATCTTTTCTATCTGATGCTGCCCACAATAAATGAAAAGAAGATAGTTTCATTCTATATATTCCTGCAGGATGATCAGATTCCGGAGAGGCATAGGGAGGAGATAGAATCTGTATTGAACAAGTTCAATCCCATAATCAAGAATGGTATATGGAAGATATATCTGGATACTCAGAGTTTCAAGCTGAGCGAACCATTTTCTACTTTTTTTGGTATTGACAGCATAGTGTTTGATATGGGTTCTATGAAAGGCGGAGAGATGCTTCTGCCTGTACGTTTCATATCAAAGGATAAAGATGCACTTGTCAGTTCGATCATAGATTCTGCAGGATACGGCGAGAATATATATTTAAGGTACATCGGGGCGAACAAAGGCTTTGATTACTCTTTCATCGCCATCAAGCTTCTCGATCAGGTCTATAAACTTACACTGTCGATAGATAACCCATATGTGATGCACGGGATATTCGCCGAAACAAAGAAAAACATCGCTTGGAGAAGGGAATCAAAGGCTCCTCACAAGGACAATACGGAGGACTACATATACGCACTAGACGATACACACACGATACCGGACATACTCATAGACACCGCATACACAGGAGAAAAAGGAACGGTATATATAGGTAAGCATTCCAACTACGATATATACAGGGCCTTTTTCGGCGATTCTCTGACAAACCACATGAGCAACGTGATGATATCCGAAAATGTCTATTATCTCAGAAGATGGTCAAAGTACGAGGATGGCAAGCTACTCTTATATTTCTACACAACCGTTGATTTCCTCAGGCTCATACCTGCCATTCTTGACAACACCAGGAAGAATTTTCCAAAGGTCAACATGAAGATCGATGAAATAACGCCAATGTGAAGAGCTTCATAATCAAAATTTATTCTAACTTAAAATCCGTGCATATATTGTGTTTCATAAGCTACGCTTTTAGCACTCTTATAACCAAAGTTGCGGGATTTCACAGAATCATGATCAGATCAGCTTGAATGCATCCACATCGAGGACATCATACACATCTGTGCGACGATGCTTCAGAACAGGCACCTCTTCTCTATATTTTTCAACAAGAGAGAAATCAATATCGAATGTTATAACTCCCTCCTCCATTCCCATCTCCGCCAAAACATCACCGTATGGAGAGATCACCATGGAATGCCCTGTGAATCTCTCGCCAGTCTGAGCGGATCCAATTACAAATACACCGTTTTCCATGGCTCTAGCCTTCAGAAGCGTCTTCCATTGGTCATACTTACGTTCACCCGCAAACCAACCGGCCTGATAGATGATCAATTTAGCACCGTCCAGAGCAAGCATCCTAGCCGGTTCTGGGAACCTGAGATCATAGCATATTAGAACTCCAAGCGGATCTCCGGAACCATTGAAAATAGCTGGCCTGGCGTCTCCTTTTTCAAACACGCTGCTCTCCCTGAACCCGAATGCATCAAAGAGATGCAATTTTCTGTATTTCAGGATCAAACCGAGTTCATCTATATAAATTGCTGTATTGAACGGCTTCAGGTTATAATGATTTTTTTCGGGTATGTTAATTATAATCTTCTGGTTCTCATTTCTTGCAATTTCAGTTATGCTCTTCACAAATTTTCCATCCAAAGGTTCCGATATGGATTTCATATCATCCTTGCCATCGAAAGCAGGTGCATATATCTGATATTCTGGAAACACAACAAGATCAGAATTTTTTGCCCTTTCCAGCAATCTATAGGATGCTTCTATGTTCATTTCCTTGTCTGTGCTTGATCCCATCTGTACTACAGCAACCTTCATAAACGACACCCATTAAATGTTAAGTGGAGATCCTTCGATTTTATATCGTACAATGATATTTTAAGGTATTCAGAAGACGGCATAATTCGACAAAACATAGATCATGAGGATTAGGCTTAAAAATGTCTACTGAAAGATAGCATCGAAAATATGAAATTTATTCCATCTACTGAAGTTTCGTAGCTTGCTTGTTTCAATACAGGCATTATCATGCGATTACATATTCTGTGGAAGCCTTTAGGCGAATTCGATGAAATGAATTCGAAGGGTTTCAGCCCGTCATCGTCATTCAAATAATTGAAAAATATAAATTTGTTTTCCATTGGAGCGTATCCGGCACATCCTGTGCAAATATGAAGTTTATTTCTTTTTCGGAGTTCCTAACATTTCTGTGAGCTACTCCTCAGCTGAAGCTTTGGATCTTCTTCCTGATTCAACGACACGCGACCAATACCTTCATGATGGTATCTCGCCGGCGGTATCTCCACAGGCGTAAGTTCGGACTGCATCTGCCCTACTGTTCGATGTCTGCATAGGCATTATGAAGTCTTCTATTGGAGGAAGTCCGTGTATCCTATCGCTGGAGATCGGAGTTTTACTGCTTCACCTAAACTTTTAACTTTCTTATAAACTTTAGTATTTTTCGCATTTCGATATAATCCGCCACGTGAAACTTTGCGTGCGTTTCTCCCTCCCCCACCTTTATTGTTAGCGCATCATTATTAACTTCAAAGGCCATTTCGTCTGTAGCATCATCGCCTGCTATTATGGCTGGCCTTTTTCCTCTTACAGATTTTATTGCAGACCCCTTGTTTACGCCAGGGACCCGCAACTCTATGATCATCTTTCCGTAATATGTTTCCACTCCGAATATTCTGGCTATATCCTCTATCCTCGATCTTAATTTTGGTTTCATATCCGCTTCCATAAGCCCAAGATGATACAGCACAGCAAGACTCTTCTTGTATATCCTTAGCCCCGGAAAATTGGATACCCATGACCTTGTGTCTTCGTATATTCTGTCAAAGACTCCAAGGAAGCGATCAGACCCATTATAGTAGACGATCTGCCCGTGGATCTTCGAACATGCGCCATGATAGCATATCATGTTTATGTCCAGCGGCAAAAACCTGCTTATCTCCTCTGGTGATCTTCCTGTAACGATATAAATATCGAATCTCTCCTTGAGATCCGATAGCAGGGAAAGGAGATCCGCATCGGCGTAGCTCTCCTCCGGATTCATTATTATTGGTACAAGTGTGCCGTCATAATCAAGGAATATTATGGGGCTCTGCGCTGCTATGGCATAAATTGCATCTTCAAGCGACTGCTCTATCATCTATTTTCCTCTTTGCTATAGCATTGATTCGTCTGATCCACCAGTCAGTATCCCTCCTTGACACCTCTTCCTTCATCTTTCTGAGCCGCTCCTGAATCTCGTCTTCTCCCATATTCATGGCGCTGTATATCGCTTCCGCAACTTCGCCAAGGCTATTTGGATTCACGACCACGGCTCCGTCCAGGCAGTTTGAAGCCCCTGCAAATCTTGAAAGTATCAGTATTCCCCTATCTGATGATGCCACAAACTCCTTTGAAACCAAGTTCAGGCCATCGATCAGCGGCGTTATGAGAGCTATGTCAGCATTCTTATAGTATGATATCAGCATCCTATCGGAGATCTTTCTGTACATATAAAGTATCGGCATCCAGCTGATCGATCCGAATTCTCCGTTTATTCGCCCGATATGCATTTCAAGCTCGCGCTTCATGGCTACATAATCTGACACGGTTGTCCTGCTCGGTGTCACTATCATTACGTAAACGAACTTGCCTACAAGATCGGGATGCCTTCGAAGCAATTCTTCGATTGAAAGGACACGATTCACGAGGCCCTTTGTGTAGTCTAGCCTGTCAATTGAAAATATAAGCTTTCTATCCATGAGCGCGTAGCTCTTTATGTCTGTACCCTTTGTCTTGCTAAAGTAGCGGTAATCTATTCCGAGAGGTATAACCAGGCTCTTCACCCTAGAATTACTATCCAAAAGATCCGTAAAGTTCTTCCTGTACGTTTCGGTATGGAACGTTATAAAGTCGGATCTTGAAAGGCTATCGATTATATCCCTGCTCTCAGGAAGCGTCTCGAACATCTCCTTGGAAACCCATGGTATGTGCCAGGTAAATATTATTCGGTTTGTGATTCCTCTATCCCGTAGCATCTTTGGAACAAGGGAAAGCTGGTAGTCATGTATCCATACGACGTCCTCAGGCGATAACGACTGCAAGATCATGTTAGTGAATTTTTCGTTTACGCGCTTATATATTTCATAACCATTGTCTGTGTACTTAACCCTCTCTCTGAAATAATGGAATAGTGGCCACAGGGTTCTGTTTGAGTACAGATCATAATAGCCGTGCTTCTCAGGCACACTAAGCATAACCCTGCGGATTCTGTATTTCCCAACGTCCTCATCCAGATATCTGCCATCCAATTTACCGTCACCCCAGCAAATCCAGGTACCACCATATTTTTCCATCGCTCTTCGCAGGGCCGTAGCAACTCCGCCAACGTTTTCCTTTATAATCTCTTTACCTGCAACCTTATCATGGGAAAATGGGCATCTGCTGGAGACGACTATGTACTTCATGCATCCATATTATCTTATGCTATTAAAATGCTAAAGCACATGATCGCTGCATAAAAAAGCGCAGATAAGACAGAATTTCCTAGTTAGTAATTACGCGGATCTGCGCTGAAGCCGTAAAATCACGAAAATCTTATATAGAGGTGTTCTATATAGTGTTTGGCAACGGTCATAGCAGCAGGGAAACACCAGATCCCATTCCGAACTCGACGGTTAAGCCTGCTGCGTATTGCGTTGTACTGTATGCCGCGAGGGTACGGGAAGCGCAATATGCTGTTACCACTTTTGAAATGAAAGCTTTTTACATTTATCTTTAATTCTGTGGCAATGATTAATCCTTGGTCATCATCTGATTTCTTTGACTATGAGCGGCTCAAGAGAGAATTTGGAATAGGGGATATGAACGTTCCCCTTGATCATTTTCTCTTCAGGAGGCATCTCATACTTGGCCAGCGATCCATTGACTATATCGATTACGCTTTAAAGCATAGAATGAAATTCAACGTGATGACTGGCCTTATGCCTTCAGGTGAGATGCATCTGGGCAACAAGAGCGCCATAGACCAGGTCATATTCTTTCAGAGGCTTGGTGGCAGGGTTTCCATAGCAGTGGCAGATTTGGAATCATATTCAACGAGAGGGATAAGCCTTGAACGGGCTAGGGAAGTCGCCATAGAGAAGTACATATTGAATTACATTGCCATGGGCCTGGAGCCATGCGAAATATACTTTCAGTCCAAAAACAGCGATGTTCAGTTTCTGGCTTACATGCTTGGAAACAGAACTAACATGAGCGAGCTCAGATCACTATATGGGTTCACCGACACGCATGATCTGCTTCACATCAATGCACCGTTGATACAGGCCGCAGACGTATTGCACACCCAGATGAAAAAATATGGAGGCCCAGCCCCTACCGTTGTGCCTGTTGGCTTCGATCAGGATCCTCATCTTAGATTAATGAGAGATCTCGCTAAAAGGATGAGAATATTCAACATACAGTACGACAAGGATCTTATTGTATCCGTAAGGGGAAAGGATGATCCGAAGGAGTACATAGACATGGCCTACGAATATCTCTCCAATAGGTATAAGAACGTGAAGAAAGACTACGAGTACAGGGTTGTCAGAGCTGATGGCGTCGATCAGGAGGATCTTGTGGGCATAGATCTGGACCTTGCCCAGATGGAGAGCAAGTACAATGATTTCGCCTTTATAACTCCGTCTGCAACATACCAGAAGTTGATGAAGGGCCTCAAGGGCGGAAAGATGTCCTCGTCCGTACCGGATTCGCTCATATCCCTAAACGATGACCCAAGGGAGGCCAGAAGAAAGATAATGGCCGGAATGACGGGCGGGAGAGACACAGAAGAGGAACAGCGCAGACTTGGAGGTGAGCCAGACAGATGCCCAATATTCGACCTGTACAATTATGAGATTGAAGACGATGCATATGTCAAGGAGGTTTACGACGACTGCAAGAATGGGAAGAGAATGTGTGGATTCTGCAAACGCGAAATAGCTGACAGAATGGCCAACTGGCTATCCGATCTTTCAAAAAAGAGGGAAGAGGCGAGAGAAAAACTCTCACTTTATATTCATGAATAGATCTTTTTCCATGAGCTCCTTCAATTTACCCAGTTCCGATGGTTTGAATATGCCGTACTCCGTTATGAAGCCTGTCACATATTCGTTTGGCGTGACGTCGAAGGCTGGATTCCTACTGTGGCTTTCAACTGGCCCTATTCTCGTGCCATTTATTTCAAGCACCTCGTTCTCGTCGCGTTCCTCTATCGGTATCTCATCGCCGCTCTTTATGCTGAAATCAAAGGTACTTCCCGGTGCCGCTACGTAAAACGGTATGCCATTCGCCTTAGCGAGCACAGCCTTCTCATATGTGCCTATCTTGTTGGCGAAATCACCGTTGCTGGCTATGCGGTCTGCACCGACTATCACCAGATCGACTTCCTTTCTCCTCATGTAGAATCCAGCTGCATTGTCGGCTATTATGGCATGATCGATACCCTCCTGGGCGAGCTCCCATGCAGTAAGCTTTGCGCCCTGCAACCTAGGCCTTGTTTCATCCACAAAGACAAAGATGTTCTTTCCGTCGCCATGCGCCATCCTCAATGGAGCCAGCGCCGTACCCCAGTCCACCACAGCAAGTGCACCTGCGTTGCAGTGCGTCAGGATTCTGGCATTCTGGCCTATGAGCTGGTTTCCAATCTCACCAATCTTCCTGCTTCTCCCTGAGATCTCCATTGCGTATCTTCTGGCGGAATTCATGTCAAAATCGTTGATCTGCATGTATCTTATGGCCTTGAACAGATCATATGCTGTCGGCCTAGTCGATCCTATCTTTCTGACGGCTTCGTCCATATTCTCTCCTTTCTTCTTCGCCATGGCCAGGCCATAGGCCGCAGTAACACCGATGGCAGGAGCGCCTCTGACGACCATGTTCTTGATCGCGTAGGCTATGTCATCGGAATTCTTGGCCTCGAATATCTCGATCTTTTCGGGAAGTTTGCGCTGATCTATTAACTTTACCTCGTCATCTTCATACCAGACGGCTTTCAAAGTTCTGACTTCACCATCTATGACTACTTTCATCGTTCATTACCTTTTTCTTCATTTTCAAGAGATATTTAACAGATTCCCATGGTTCCACAAATGAAGTATTGTGAGATGAAACGATCCTTGATTTGTAATCATAGCTTTTTCTGAGAATTCTCAATTCGTTGTGGTTTCCATGATCTGTCGTGATCATCCTATTCCGCTACAGTATCCGACTTGTTCTCCTCCTTTGCGGCCTGCATCTTCTGCACAGCCTTCAGCACCAATATGAATACTGCAGTTCCTGCCAGAGATCCGAATATATCCTGCGGAACATAGAGAAATAAAGAATTCAATGGATTAAGGCGGATCAGATTGAGTATCACACCGATGATGAGCCCAGATATTCCAGCCAAATTAGCATTTCCGAGACTGTTCTTCGGTATAGAGTAAAAATCTGCACTGATTGCTGAATGCCTGTTCATAATGAACCAGTCGGCTATGATCACAAATGTGAACGGAAATATGATTGAACCGCTGAGATTCAGGAAACCTGAGGCGTAGTTTAGGATGCCTGCATACGCCAGAACTGCCCCCAATGTACCTAGCATCACCGTTGAAATTGGCTGCGCGAACTTTTTCATTCTTTTGTTGAATAGACCCTCTATTGCGGATAGGAGATCTGCCGTTGCAGGATAAAGATTCATGGAATTGGTATGAATAATGGCTAGTGATGCGCCTATGGAAGCTATTATAGCCACCAAGCCATCGATGCCACCTAAGCCACTGAACCTAACCGCTGCAAGATTCCAATTTCTTGTGGCAGCCTCTGATATCAGCCCGAGAGATCCCATAACATATACTGGTATTATGATGCCGATCGACGGTGCCAGGAAAAAGCCTGACCTTTTCAAAGCAGGTTCTCTAGCTTCCCTCTTTCGGGCAAATCTGCTTATGGTGGATACCTTGTATGCCCAGGCAAGTATGGAGAAAGCCAGTACGAGGCCTATGGCCGATCCCCAGTTCACAGCGGTTGACGGATGCAGTATAGCAGGCATATCTGGATGATAAACTTTGAACAGTAGATATGTCAGGACTCCATAACTGAAAACCAGCAGTATGGCCGTGTATCTGTAGAATTTCTCCAGATATCTTGCCCCGAACAGCACGAGCATTATTTGAACGATCGCCATGAACAGTATCCAAATCATAGGAGAAGAGGAGGTTACCGATGCAAGAATGAGGCCACCGGTTATATCGTTCAAGCCAAACCATCCAAGATTAACGAACGTAAATATCAGGGACATGACACTGGAGGATGCGTAACCGAGCGTCTTTCTCGATATGATCATTGCAGGTACGGGTATGATCCTTCCCATCTCAGAGAATATTCCGACCGGTACGAACCCAATCAGAAATGCAATGGATATAGCTATCAGCATATCTATCAGGCCAAGCGGATAGAGCAGATAGCCTATGAGTGGCGTCAGCGCGGATGCGCTTGCCATAGACCAGAAAACCATCATCTTCCACGGGTCTATTATCCTGGAAGGTCCAGGAATTGGGTCTACGCCTATCGTCTCAATTCCATGATCACTAACGCTTGTATCCATTGAAATGAAAATACGTCTAGATATTTTATTTATCGCTAATTGCAGATCACAACTTTAAGAAAATATCTCAGCATCATAATTCAGAGGTCAGTTATTCGCTTCTGAGTGGACGGCCATACAAAGCAGTTTCTGCATCTCGGCTCGTACAGGTCCTTGCCGCCAATCCTTATGATCTCACCGAAGGCAGGCGCTCCATTTATTATTCTCTGCGTGAATATCGCATCGCTTCCGCATCTGGAGCATACTGCGCTGAGAGTGTAGATTTCATCTGATATAGCGAGAATATCCACCGTCATACGAAATGGATTCCCGAAGTGATCCCTGTTTAGGGCAGCCACATACACGGTCTTTCCGGTGTTGGCCAGATCCTCAAGGTGCTGCGGCAGCCTTGAGGATGGCTTCCAGAACTGTGCTTCATCGAAGCCCAAAACGTTTGAGTCCCTGATCCGCGCTGACAGGAATTCTCCAAACCTTTCATCAGTCGGAGCAAGCACTGCGGGCAGCTTTATGCCTTTGTGTGTCACGACTTCATTCTCAGAGTATCTAGAATCTATTTCCGGCTTGAAGAGCGTTACCTTTCTGCCGGCAAGTATGTGCCTTTCCATTAGCTCAATCAGCCTGGAGGTTTTACCGGAGAACATCGGGCCAGTTATCGTTATTATCTTACCTGGGTTTCCAGTCATCCAACGTTAATGGATCTTCATATGAAAAACTTATTCGGAAAAACGTATGAAGATGAGGACCTTCTATCATATCGCCACGCTATGTATGATTTTAACATCTTAACGTCAGCCCTTGGAAGTTACAAGTCGCTAAATTAAGATGTTTTTGAATTAGATAGGCATGGTGCGCTGAGATCAGCACCATTTAGAATGCTCTATGATCGCAATTTTCATGTCGCATGAAGAGTGCATATTCACATACAATTATGCGTCTTGCCAATACGAATAGGCCTCCAAGGATGGACGCTGAAACGGTTCAGGTGAATTATAACCTGCTGGAAAATGCTGTAAGAGTTTTTATTATTTTTAATACGGATGTTGGGATTAATTTATATGATAATCTAAATATAAATCTTCAATATTTCATCGCATGATCCGTTTCGGAAAGATCGTATTTACCAATGCGGATATCGGGACAGATTTCAAAATATACCGTTCTTTCTCGCATCTACTATTGCCAAGCGGTAGATCAACGAATTACTTCATAATGCAGTGCAGTGGAGGCCAAGTGCACTTTTTTCTGGGAAGCGACGATCTTACGGGCTTCAACTTTATCAGCAAATTCTTCGTAAGGTTATATCCCAGCTACATCGTAGAGGAAGAACCTGATATGCAGGAATATTCATCTAGGCGCTATATGATCAGGATCGGCGACAGGCGATCTGGTGAGTTCTATTTTCCGGATCTGATTGATGATATAGTGTCGTTTCACAGCACTTTTCCGGATATTCCCCTGTTGTACACATGCAGCATAATATCAGGCAAGACGCACGCTGGAAAGAGGTATTCGATATACCTTGACTTAGGTATCGGACCTTCGAATCTCAGATCAGACAGCATATTTGGCGTTTTCGAGGAAACGCTCAATTCTTTAAGGACTAGGCATGGCGTGAGGCTGAGAAGAGTAAGGCTAAACTCACTGGTTATGGACAACGCTATGCGATTTCCATTCAATCTGATAAATTTTGTGCGGGTACCGGCTGATGTGAATGTTTGACTACGACCCCTCAGTAAATGTTAGAGGAAAAACAAAATCCGGCATTCTGTTGGGCTATCAGAATGACGGATCGCCTTACTTCATGCAAGAGGATATGCTCGCGGGGCATCTATCGATAACGGGTAAGACTGGTACCGGAAAATCAAGCTATCTCCACTTTTTGATAAGGAACATGGACAATGTGCCCGGCAATCTAGTAATAATCGATCCGCATGGAACGCTCGTTGATTCGCTATACAGTTCAAGAAGGGATGTTGTCTATCTTGGCCTCGATACCGTTATTGAGAAGGGAGCGGAGAAAAAGATCAGGATGAACGTGCTCGATCAGGATGCCGAACCTGATATGATAGCAGGATGGATCAAATCCATATTTTCCTCTACCTCCTTCTCCAATAACACCTGGGGCCCAAGGTTAGACGTCATGTTCAGGTCTGTCTTAGCCGAATACATAAGAAATGCGGAGTATCCGACAATCTCTGAATTCTTCAGCCTGATTGCCAGCCCAGTCAAAACGAGGCAGTTCATTTCAGGCCTGCAAGATGGTCCCGTGAAGGATCTAATCCAGATGTTCATATCCGACCGATCATACTGGAGGGAGTATACCGCATCAACACTCAATAAGATAATACCGGTCATATCCTCGAAGAATCTTTCGGATCTTGTCTCATCTAGGAATCCCATTAACCTTTATTCCATAATGTCTAGTGGCGATAGGATGGTGTTCGTCGATGTGGCGAAGGGTAAGATGCCGTCCGATGTATCATCGCAGGTATCATATCTCATGCTGATGAAATTCTGGTTCGATTCGCTTAAAAGATACAGAGAAGGCAAGGTTGTGAACACATACATATTTGTGGATGAGGCCCAGAATATACCAACTGGCATACTTGAGACGATATTGAGTGAGGGGAGAAAATATGGCATGAGATTGATACTCTCTAATCAATACCTGGATCAAGCTTCAGCCTACCAGGCTGCACTCTTCGGAAACGTCAGGAACTACATATCTTTTCAGGTTTCTCCATCGGATGCGGCTATGCTTTCCAGAACGATAAACGAAAGATCCAGGGCCCGTATGACCAGCGTACTCACATCGCAGCATTTGCACAGGTTTATCGTCTGGTCAAGTGATCAGGTGCTTGGCCCCACGTCGTTGAAATTTTCGCCACCTTCGTTCACTGCTGACGATCGTATAAGCAGAAGCATAATCAAGTATGGGTCTGTTGAGGCACCCGAAAAGGACAGGGAATCGCAAAATAGCCTCCATGCGCAGCTGATCATGTCATTTGCCCAGTTTCTTGAAGGCAATGGCATCAAGGTTCAGTTTGGCCATTTCTCCAATCTCATACCCGATGCCCACTTCTATCTAAACGGGAGAGTTTACATAATTGAGGCTGAGGTATCTGATATAGATCATCCTGCGCGGATACTGGACAAAATCAGAAATTATCGGAACTACAACGTTATATTCATAACCGATGATACCAGGATACAGGATCTTTACAATCTTGTGTACGCAAGGAGAGAGATAAGCAGCGATGGCACGATCCAGTTCGCAGGATCCATAAGATCACACATATCCGAAGTCTCCGGCATATTCGAGAGAACATGGATCGTATCGCCACAGGATAGGCCGAAGTTTCATTTTTCTGGAAGGAACAGAAAGTTGACGATCTCAGCCTTGGATGAGACTCCATTCATGAGAAGACTCAGGCAAAGCAAATATGGCCCGACACTGATAGCTATCTACGATCTTATGAAGTCCACGAACACATATATATTCAGAAAGGATGAAATTATTTCATTTTTCAATTTTGACACTGATTTTATAGAATCAATTTTTGACAAAAACGGAACTATTTCATTGTATGACATTTTTTTAAATACAAATCTGAAATTTCACTAGGAAAAAAGATTATACTACTTCTTAATAGTATCTTGATATGACTGACAACAAGAAGATAATGGATATCGCCAGAATGACAAAAAGAGGTGCTTCTGTCAGAGTAACAATTCCCAAGAAAGTACTGAAAAAATTGAACTTCAAGGATGAAGATCTAATAGCATTTTATGAATCAGAAGATGGCCGCATATACATCGACCTTTTGAAGTGAGGTGTTGTAGATATCGATATTTGCTTGACATGATCCCGCAATTTGCGATATTTGATTCTGCATTATCCTGCCAAATCCGTCTGACATGCACAGACAAATGTTTTTAGTTCCATGTTGCGATACTTGCACATGACGTTGCCAAACCTCAGCAAGCGAGAATTGCTTGTACTGAGGGCGCTTTACAGAAATTCCAGACTGTCGATAGAGGAAATATCCGGGGAAACCGGAATAAGCAGAAATACAGTTGCACAGATCATAAAGAAGCTTGAAAATGAAGGAACAATACAGGGCTACACAGTCAGGATGAACGATGATAAGCTGGAAACCGTGATAGCCGTGGTGAATGGCCCCATTGATATTCCTGATCACATGGTTTATGAGGATTACTCATTGAGCAATGGGAAACATCTGCTGGTAATGGATAGATCCGCTCTATCAATGAACTTCCCGTATGAATACCTCTGGGTATCCACTGGAAGAAGATATGGCAAGGCAATGGAGGCTAGGACTGCACGTATATGCGATTATTGCGGCAAGATAATTGTATCTGATCCGATCATAGTTCACAGCCACAACAGGGATTATTACGTATGCTGCCCAAACTGCGAACACGATCTCAAAAAAAGATTGAAAATGGAAAGCTGAAAAATCACAGATCCAGTTCTCCCAGGCCCATGATTATCAGCACGAAGCCTATGAATGAGAACAACAGCGCCAACCAGCTGCCTATCTGATGCGGGCCTACTTCGCTATTTATGGTCGGAAATACCTGATAATCAAGGAAAACCGGTATGGCTATTATAAGTAGGATTATGCCCGCTATGATCTTTCCTGAAGATCTTTTTTTCTCCTTTAAGAGTTCAACAAGGCTATTCAAAAGCCACTCACCCCCAGAAGCACGAACGCAAACACATAGAGCAGTATGGGTGTTATTAAAGTCTTCATCGACATCTTCCCCCTCCTAGAGTAATTGTGATAGATGGAGATGGCGTAGAGTATAAGCGATGCAATCATGATGATCAACGTGAAGAGTTCAAGAGAAAATAGATATCGGCCGTAGTTTCCAAAAACGGGAGAGGTCATCTGGTTTATCTGCTCGTGATACATTATTGCTATGGGCTTTATTATGAGCGTATATAGAACCAGGGTTATCGATCCGAAAATGTAGACCATCATGGAGGAATAGTATAATTTCAACGAGAATCTGTCCAATTATCTCACCTCCATCTCATGCCTCATTATTATGAACGCTATAGCTCCGCTAAGGATAAGATCGATTGCGAATACCACTGCCCATATTCGCTGATCGCCTGTGCTGTTGCTCAGCGCTATGATCCACAGAACTATTGCTATGATGAACTGCAGGCCTCCTATTGAATATACTGCCTTTACCGATCCGTTCATCTTTCCTCACCATCCTTCCTTGCAAACCTCATGGCGTATACTGTTGCGAAGGAAACGAATGTTATGCCCCACCACATGAACATGGTCAGCAGCCTTGTTTGAGAAAGCCCGGGCTGGCTAGCACCCCAGAGAGCCATGACCGGAATGCCTACGATTATAAACACACCGAAAGCGGTGATTGCTGGCCTGTCCAGGGGATGCGTTCCACTGTACCTGTCAATGAACGGGAGTATCAGTAGAAATATGAAGAAGACTATAACAAGTGGAACACCACCCGTGGTGAGCCCGTATCCGGCTGTATCCATGAGCTTGTAAACGGGCAATATATACCAGTCAGGAAAAGGAGTTGTTCCATACACAGGCAGTCCGTAAGCGCTTGGAATAACCTGCGGGAACGCGGCGGATAAGACAAGTATTACTCCTATGAACATCAGCGAGAGAAATATGGTATAAAGAAGGTTCACTGGGAACCAGGGAACGAGTTTCTCATTCTTCTCGTACTTTACGCCATAAGGACCTGATTTTTCGAAGAGAAAGAAGTGTATGAATGCGACAGCTATTATCAGTGTGGAAAGTATCATAACATGAAGGCCAAGTATATGCGAGAATGTCTGGGCTGTGGTTCCATTTCCAACCAGAATTGATATGAGCCAGTTAGAAAGGCCTGGAAGAAGCCTGCCTATTATGCTGCGTTCTATGAGCAGCTCACCAACATGTGTTGCAGCCACGCTTATATATGTATAAGTGAGCATGTATCCAACTATCGCCGTGGTATACACAAGGATGAAAAGCACAACACCAAGTATCCACTGAAGCCACCTCCACTTTCCCTTGTAGGCCCCAATAAAGTAATTTCTGAGCATGTGGGCATAAACAAGCACGATCATGGCATATGCCATGTACAGATGCGATGTGAGCAGGGCATAGCCAAATGGCACCGTACTCGTTATTGCCAGGGTGGAAGAATAAGGATGGCCGCTCTGGTAGTAATAGAATAGAAGCATTCCCGAAACAGCAAGGTATGCAACAGCTGCCATCAAAAAGGATCCTGTCCAGTAATCGAGCCTGAACTCCTTCCGCGATATTGGCCGCAGCACCACCTTGTATGATCCGGGATATTCCGTGTCCTCCTCCATGAGTTTCGTTATATCGTATTCATTTTTCTCCATATCAGAACCTCCCGCTCCACTTGAAATTGGAGCTGGATACAACTACGGTCTTGTAATTTCCAAGGGAATCGTCGTAGGGCAGAGCCGAACCGCCGGACAGGTTCTCCTGAACAACCTCAGGCCCATACACTTCGCCGTTTGGTTGCCAGAGATGCGTTCGGATAACTGCATTTACAGGATTCATGCCTATGGCGTATATGTAATCCGTTGTAGTATCGTGATAGAATAGGACTTGCGGTAGGGAATGGTTGGCTGGGCTCGGCGCCGGGCCGGAATTGTACAGGTTATGCGGGCCTTCAATCGGATTGTACTGGCTTCCATGGCACTTGCAGTAAATGAGCCCATAGGTCGGCCAGTTGGATTTGTTGTATCCTATGAGCTGGGCCTCAAATGGGATTGAGTTTCCGGGATGGTAGTCAAGCAGGGGAACTGTGCATCCAAGATGCTGACATATGCCGCTATAAGCCGTGATGCTGTCAATACCACCACTTGAATTCTTTATGTGAATCGCCTTGGGTATATTCACATTTCTAAGCCTGATGAGTATATTTGGTTCATCCTGAAGCGGATAGTTGAACACCAATATTGGATAGCTACTGCTTGAAGGCGTCGCATATGGTATCTCTGAAGCGGTTATCGGATTATCATCCGGATCCACTAAGATTGCCGTCGGGTATTTTCCATCATATGATGTTACTGGTACATTTCTCGTGGTCGGAACGAAGAATCTCTCAAGGGAGATGCCTCCAAGGGCAACGGAAAACAATGATATCATCGCACCCTTGAGAAAAGATCTCCTACTCTCATCAACAGAATCTTTGGACTGCCCGGAATTGTTCCGCATGATCAACTACAAAAAATTATTATACTTAATTATTGTGTAATAATTATCCGAAATATTATTTTGATTATCGATTATATATGTAAATAATCGATATTATTAAAAATACCCCAGGATATTATCTTCAATCAATTAACTATTGTAAATTATAATATGAAAATATCGTAATGCCCGAAGCAGGGCTTGCTACATTTATTTGATAGTATAAATATTTTTAGTTAATCTGAAAAATTTGCGCCAGTCAATTTTTACATCTTAGCATATAATAATAATTCAACGTCATACGTGCATGCAAAATAAGGCCAAAATATGAATGCCCTAGGCTCTGTCTCTTATACACATCT
>JABEBW010003648.1_pt1 | contig 46253 bp, 48 predicted proteins | sample 7245961 | NCBI WGS metagenome assembly JABEBW01 (sample SAMN14506364, study PRJNA622280) | hot springs metagenome | biome: hot spring [ENVO:00000051]|acidic hot spring [ENVO:00002120]; feature: spring [ENVO:00000027]|sediment [ENVO:00002007]; material: sediment environment [ENVO:01001048]...
ACCTATAAAAATAGGGGATGTTTTAATTGTTGAAGGTGAATGGGGAACTGTTGAAGTAATTACACTAACATATGTGGTATTAAAAATCTGGGATTCAAGAAGGCTAGTCATACCTATCAATTATTTTGTAGATAAAGCATTTCAAAATTGGACAAAAACAAGTGAACAACTTTTGGGAACAGTATTTTTATATGCAGATTACGCAATAAATGTTGAGAATTTAAGAAAAGCTTTAAGTGACATTTTAAATTCTACGAAACTTTGGGATAGATCTGTAAGTGGTATTCAAGTTACAGATGCAAATGATCGCACTATACAAATACGTGCGCTTGTAAGTGCACGAAATTCTTCTGACCTCTGGGACTTAAGGTGTCTAGTTAGGGAAAAATTAATAGAATACATAAAAAATAACATGTATCAACATTTGCCTAAAACAAGAAATATTATTCATATGGAGGAAAAACATGAGGATTGTGATAGTATCAAATAGATTGCCAGTAAATATCACAAAAGATAATAAAACAAAACAAAATATTCTCCACAAAAGTAGTGGTGGACTTATAACAAGCATTGGTGCATATACTGAAAAAATGACAGAACTTTCATACTTATGGGTAGGATGGCCAGGCATCACTACAACAAATAAATCTGAACAAGAAGAGATATTGAATCAACTACAAAGTATACATTGTTACCCGGTTTTTTTAACTGAAAAAGAAATGGATAAGTTTTATTTAGGGTTTTGCAATCGTACCATTTGGCCTTTATTCCATTATTTTCCAACTATTACAAGTTTTGAAAAAGAACATTTTGATGTGTATAAATCTGTGAATCAAAAATTTGCAAAAGCATTAAGCAACATTATTAATCCAGAAGAAGATATTGTTTGGATACATGATTATCATCTCATGCTATTGCCAAATATAATTCGGCAAAATTATCCTAGTATACCTATTGGCTTCTTCTTGCACATACCATTTCCTGCATATGAGGTTTTTCAGCTTCTACCATCAAAATGGAGGGTTGAGCTTATTGAAGGTTTGCTTGGTTCTGATTTGATTGGTTTCCACACATACGAATATACAGACAATTTTCTAAGAGCAGCTTTACGTTTTTTAAATTTGGAAAATAACTTAGGTATAATAAACAATAAAGGCAGACTTGTAAAAATTGGAACGCATCCGATAAGCATTGATTATCTAAAATTTAGCAATTCAACTAAAATAGAAACCGTCATCTCAAAAACAGATGAAATTAAAAAACAGTTTTATCTTCAGAAAATAATTTTTAGCGTAGACCGTTTAGATTACACGAAAGGAATATTAAATAGGTTGCTTGGTTTTGAATATTTCCTTGAAAATAATCCACATTGGCGAGAAGGTATAACACTTGTAATTGTAGTAGTGCCATCTCGCATAGGCGTCTATCACTATCAACAAATGAAAAAACAAATTGATGAAACTATTGGTAGAATAAATGGAAAATTTAGTACGGTAAAATGGACACCAATTGTTTATAAATATGGCTCGTTGGATTTTGAAACGCTCGTTTCTTTTTATAATGCAAGCGACATAATGCTCGTAACACCACTTAGAGATGGTATGAATCTTGTAGCAAAAGAATATATAGCCAGCAAACAAGATAAAAATGGCGTTTTGATACTAAGCGAAATGGCTGGATCAGCAAAAGAGCTACTTGAGGCTATAATTATCAACCCAAACAGTATTGAAGAAATTGGTGAATCAATAAAAATAGCTCTAGATATGCCAAAAGAAGAAAAAATGGAAAGAATAAAAAATATGCAGGAAAGAATCAGTAGATACAATGTTTTTAGGTGGGTAAGTGATTATTTAAATGAACTAAATAAAATTACACTTTTACAAAAACAAATGGAATCTCAGTTTATTAATCAAGAAATTGAAAATCAAATAATAGATCACTATAAAAAAACACAAAAAAGGCTTATAATGTTAGATTATGATGGAACGCTTATAGAATTTACTAATACGCCAAAAACTGCTGGACCCACAAAAGAATTGATTCATTTATTGCATTTACTCATACAAAAAAATAATCATGTTGCTATTATAAGCGGACGAGACAAAGAAACACTCCAAAACTGGTTTGAAAATCTAAGTATTAGTTTAGTAGCAGAACATGGTGCTTTTTTTAAACTCTTTAATACAAATTGGAAACTCTATCAAAATAATATTGATACAAGTTGGAAAAATGCTATCCTTAATATTCTAAAGTTATATAGTGATAGGTTGCCAGGCGCATTTATTGAAGAAAAAACATTTTCAATTGTCTTCCACTATAGAAATACAGATCCCGAAACCCAAGCAATGATTATACCAGAACTCAATGGTCATCTTCAAAACTTCATATCCAATACAAAACTAGTAGTGAACAAAGGAAGCAAAATATTGGAAATAAAACCAGCAAATATAGGCAAAAATTGCGTTGCTGAAATATTTGATTTAAGAAGTTATGACTTTATACTTGCAATAGGAGATGATTATACAGACGAAGATATGTTTAAAGTCTTGCCTCATGAAGCTATTACCATAAAAGTGGGGGAAATTTCAACCTTAGCAAAATATAACATAAAAAGTCCTCAACAAGTAATAAAGTTGTTAGAAAAACTTGCAGCTAATTAAAATTAAAAGATAACTTTAGTGCTCGATTGTTGTAACATAACTAACAAAGTCAAGTATTCTCTTACATGTCTTGTAACAAGGAAATTATCTTTAACAAATTCTTTACCTTTTCGCTTTAATCTTTTAAATAAATCTTCATCACTTAACAATTGTCTTATCCTAAGGGCTACACCCTCTGGCGTATTCACCAAAAAGCCATTATAATGGTTTATTACTTGTAATCTTATACCACCAGTATTTCCGCCAATTACAGGTTTATTTTTCCATAAAGCTTCCGTAACAGTCAAACCAAAACCTTCTTTTGTAGATTTTTGTATTACAATATCAGCAGCTCTTTGAAGTGCATTTATTGTTATATTGGCGTCTGGCGGTAGGGATAAAATATGTATATCTTTGTCTGAGTTTGCAGCTGTAAGCGTCTCTTCTAAAACAATACTACCTTCTGGATCGTCATCTGCTGATCCACCGGCCAACACCAATTGAACTGATGGAATTGATTTTTTCACTAATTTATAAGCATTAATCACACCTATTGGATCTTTAAATCTATCAAAACGCGAAACTTGCAGCAACAATGGCCTAGTCGGATCTAAATTGAACTCTGTATAAACTTTAGCAATCTCTTCCTTGCTCAATTCTTTATTTTTGTCGCTTAAAGGGTTTATGCTAGGTGCTATGATATATTGTAAATGTGGCAAACTTCTTGCAAAATCTACTAAAGAAAATATGCTTGCGTCAAATTGGCTTACAAATTGTTTTAAAAATTTCCACACCTGTCTATTGGGTCTTGAAATATCTATATGACATCTCCATACCCATTTTCCTTTGCGATTGGGAAAATATTTTATCAAACCAGCTGGTTGTGGATCATGAATAAATACAAAATCAGATTCGTTTAATAAATCAAATAATCTTTGAGCATTTTCCTCACTTGTTTTTTCATAGATTTTTAATAAGTTCTCTGGTACAATTTGATCCTTAACGCCTTGAAGCAAATTATGAAACATCTTTGTGCATTTATAAAATTCTGGTTGACCAACAATAATTTCCCATGTTGCATCTAAACCTAATTCTTGTTTTAGAGGTATTATATTGCTTAGTAACTCAGCTACACCTCCGCCAACTTTTGTTGAATTAACATGAACAATTTTTTTATTTTTTAAAAAGGTTGATAATTGAATTAAATGATCTATTTCACTATATCCTACTATTGCACCTAACTCTTCAAGCATTGTAACCTCATCTAAAAAACCTAATAAAAATTGTTAATATCTTTTCTTTTAGTTTGGATAAAGACATGTAAAATGGGTCAACGTTTATAATCATATCAACTAAATCATCAAAGCCCTCAAATAATGCAATCCAATTTGAAAAATCATCTCTGTGATTTGGAGTTCGTCTCCTTGCATCTATGAAATGAAAATACAACGAACCATATGATAAATTAGGAATAATATCACTAAATTCTTTAGGATAATGAATAAGCTTATTTGTACTAAATACCACCATACTATGTTTTAAAAAGTAAAACGGCTCTTGAGCATTTGTATACATCAAAACTTGATTGCTTTCCAAAGCACTTTGAATAATATCCAACATTTCTTGTCTCAAATCATCAATATTTGTATAATCATGTGGCTCAAGTATAGACAATTTTTCTGCTAAAGCTCTATCGTGAATTTGATCATTTATCCACTGAGCAAAATCATTGTTGAATTCCGGAGTACTAAATGACGTGCGTAAAGATTTTCCCCAGAAATGAAAATAAATAGAATCTGCATCAACACTTAGCAATTGTGTAAACAATTCTTTAACATTTATAGCATGTTTACCCATTGAGACTGATAATATTGAGCAATCTTTTATTTCAAATGGGTCAACAATTGTTTCTGACATAACTTGCTCCTTTGCTTCTTATTGCATTGAAGCAATATATACCATTATTGTAGATAAATCAACTACCCAAATACATTATAGTTGCAAAATATAAAACTAAATTGTATAAATAAAACAAGGAGGCAATTATGAAAGTAGCAGATTATATTTTAAAAATCATGCCTTATGAGGGTGGAAAACCAATTGAAGAGCTCCAAAGAGAACTTGGTCTTAAAAATGTAGCAAAGCTTGCGTCTAATGAAAATCCGCTTGGACCTTCACAGAAGGTAATTGAAACAATATGTGATATAGCTAGTAAAGTTAACTTATACCCAGATGGCAATGCATATTATTTAACGCAAAAATTAGCACATTTTCTAAACATATCTGAAAAAAATATTATACTAGGCAACGGTTCTGATGAAATCATTGAGCTTATTTATAAAGCATTTGCTACAAATCCAAATGATGAGATTTTATATTGCTATCCAAGTTTTATTGAATACAGGATAATAGGCATGGCTTTTAACAAAAAAATTATTGAATTACCACTAAAAGATTTCTCATACGATATAGATAGTTTATTAGACCATATTAATGATAACACACGTATAATCTTTATTAACACGCCAAATAACCCTACTGGCACACTAACCACATACGATGATATTCAAAAGATAATTCAAAAAGCTTCCAAAGATACACTAATTGTCATAGATGAAGCCTATTATGAGTATGCAAAACCATGCGACGCTTATAAAGAATTGCTTGAGCTCTACAAACACGAAAATGTTATTATTTTAAGAACATTTTCCAAAGCTTATGCGCTTGCTGGATTAAGAATAGGCTATGGTATCGCTAGTGAATTTATTGTAAATACGTTAAATCGCGTAAGACCGCCATTTAACGTTAATATTATAGCTCAAGCAGCTGCGATTGCAGCGTTGGATGATAGAGAGCACTTACAAAAAAGCATACAAACAAATGAAGAAGGGAAAAAATTTTTATATGAACAGTTTAGGAAATTAGATTTATTTTTTGTCCCCACGTGTGCGAATTTTATCTTATTTTCAACACCAAATGACGCCCAAGATGTCTATAATAAACTTTTGAGAGAGGGTGTAATAGTAAGAAGCATGAAACCTTATGGGTACACCAATTTTTTGAGGGTTACAATTGGCACTCAAAGAGAAAATGAAATCTTCATTGAAAAGCTTAAAAAGGTTTTAAATGTTTAATGCTGTCGGTATAATTGGACTTGGGCTCATTGGCGGCTCTCTGGGTCTTGCAATTAAACAGCACAAGTTAGCAAAGATAATCATTGGATATGACAATAATGAAAAAAATCTCAATGATGCGTTAAACCTTGAACTAATAGATATTGGGGCAAACTCATACAAATCTTTTTCGATGTGTGATTTTATAATAGTTAGTACCCCGCCATCAGAAACTACGCAGGTTATTTTAGACTTGTTTGGCTTTTTAAAAGAACACACAATAGTAATAGATGTTGCAAGTGTAAAAAAACCTATTATTGATAAAATAAAAGATTACATTCCAAACAATATCAAATATGTACCAACACACCCCATAGCAGGCACAGAAAATTTTGGTCCAAAATCAGCTGCAAGGCATCTATTTGATAACAAGTATTTTATTATAACACCATTTTTTGATGTTTCATTTGCAGAAAAAACTGTTGAAGAATTTGCAAAAAAGATAAATATGAAAGTCAAATACATGACGCCTCAAAAACATGATCAAGTATTTGCTTACGTTAGTCACCTTCCTCATGTGGTTGCATACAATCTCGTAAAACTCATATGGCAAAAAAGACAAAACGATGAGACTTACGCATTTAGCGGTGGCGGTTTTAAAGATTTTACGCGTGTTGCAAAGTCAAATGAAAAAATGTGGAGCGATATATTTCTCCTAAATAAACAAAACATCTTAGACGCCATAAATGATTATATTGAAAGTTTAAAAGATTTAAAAAATACAATTGAAAACAATAGCCAAGAGCAACTTACAGAGATTTTGCACAATATAAGGATTTTCAAAGAGCGTTTAGATGGATAATTTTATTTTGACAATTGATGGACCAAGTGGCAGCGGCAAAAGCACAATATGCAAAATGCTTGCTCAAAACGATGGTTTTGTTCACATTGATACTGGCAAAATTTACAGAAGCATAGCTTATTTAATGAATGAAAATATTGGACAAAAACAGCTCTTTGAGCTTAAAATTGAATTTAAGCTAAAAGACAATCAATTGCTACTTTTGCACAATGAAACTGTTTTAAATAACTTAATTCTTGGTGAAGATATAGCCAAAAAAGCTTCTATTATTGCCCAAAAAGATTTTATAAGAGATTATGTGAATAACTTAGTAAGAGACATTGCAAAAAAAGGAAAATTTGTAATTGATGGTAGAGACGCTGGTAGCGTAATCTTCAAAAATGCACATTTAAAATTTTTTTTAACAGCAAAATTAGAAGAAAGGGCTAAAAGGCGCTCAAGTGAGTTAAATGTAAGTTATGAGCATTCATTAAACTTTATCATGCAAAGAGATACAAATGACACACAAAGAAATATCGCCCCACTTGTCATACCAGAAGGGGCAATTGTAATAGATACAACTAATTTATCGATTGCAGAAGCATACAAAGAGATTAAAAGATACCTCTAAACCTTCATTTTTTCTATGTACTTTTGTGCATTTGATGCAGCAATAGCACCATCGGCGCATGCTGTAACAACTTGCCTTAAAGATTTCTTTCTAGCATCGCCTGCAGCAAAAATGCCCGGTATATTCGTTTCCATTTCTTCATTAGTAATAATATATCCATACTCATCTGTTTGTATTAAGTCGGATACAAATTTTGAATTTGGCGTAAGACCAATGTAAATAAATATTCCATCTATATCAAGTCTAGATTGTTCTTTTGTTTTGACATTTTCAATTAATGCACCCTTTACAAACTTATCACCTAAAATTTCTTTTACAACACTATCAAATATAATTTCTATTTTATTGTTTTTCTTTACTCTATCCTGCAAGATTTTAACAGCCCTAAACTGATCCCTTCTATGTATTAAATATATCTTTTTTACAAGATTTGCTAAATATAAAGCTTCTTCCAAAGCAGAGTCTCCACCACCTACGACTGCAACAGTTTTACCTTTAAAAAAAGCGCCATCACATGTTGCACAATAAGACACGCCCTTGCCGATAAATTTAGCTTCACCTGGACAACCCAATCTATCTGCACTAGCACCAGTTGCTAAAATTACAGTTTTTGTTGTTATGCAGCTTTTATTTTTAAGAATAACTCTTTTGCATGATGTATCATTTTCTATTTTTTCTACACCTTCGTAGCTAATTTCAACTTCGAACTTTTTTGCCTGTTCTAAAAATTTATCTATAATGTCCATTCCACTAATACCTTCTGGAAAGCCTGGATAATTTTCTAGATCGGCACTGAAAACAATCTGACCACCAAATACTTTTTCTTCTAAAATGATTGTTTTTAAACCACTTCTTGCTGAATAAATACCTGCTGTCAGACCAGCTGGCCCACCCCCTATAATAACTGCATCATACATCTATATACCCCTTTAAAAATTGGGCCGAGAAAACCTCGGTCCAATTATAAAATTTTATCTAGCCTTTGGGTGAAGTATTCTTTAGGTGCAGCGCCTATAATCTGATCTACCACTTCTCCATTTTTAAAAACCATTAATGTGGGTATACTCATTATTCCGTATCTAACGGCAATATCTGGTTCTTCATCAGTGTTTAATTTACCTACTTTTAATTTACCTTCGTATTCATGTGCAATTTCTGATACCACAGGTGCAACCATTCTGCAAGGTCCACACCACGGTGCCCAAAAATCTACTAACACTGGTACACTTGATTTCAATACCTCTTGCTCCCAGTTATCAGTGGTCAATTTTACCTCGACTGCCATAATTCCTCCTTTATTAAACATCGCTGTAATATATAACGAAAAACTCTTTTTGTCAAATGTAACTAACTAACATAATTTTTCAAAAATTTCTAGCACTTGTTTTTTGGTTTCTTCAAGCGAATAAGAATTATCAATTACAAAATCAGCCCGTTTCTTTTTTTCTTCAACATCCATTTGTAGATTAATGAGTTTTAGCGCTTCATCGTATGTTAAATTTTGCCTTTTCATGAGTCTTTCAATTTGTACATTTTTATTTGCATACACTACAATAACTTTATCAAAATTTTTTTCTAGTTGTTTCTCAAATAGTAATGGTACATCATAAACAATAATGGCATTCTTGTTTTCCTTTAGTATTGCGTTTTCGATTTCTTGTCTTTTTTCATTAATGTAGGGATGAATAATTGATTCTAAAATCGCAAGTTTAGATTTGTCGTTCAATACTATTTTACCTAACTTTTTTCTGTCAATATTTCCTTGTTCATCCAAAATAGAATCGCCAAAGATTTCTAATACCTGTTTGTATGGTTTTTCAGTTTTTTTAAGTGCATCGTGAGCAATTTCATCTGAATCTATTATATATGCACCAAGCTCTTTAAACATATTAGACACAGTGGATTTTCCACAAGCAATCGAACCAGTTAAGCCTATTCGCATTTTATTGGACATCCTCTACATTGTGGGCTTTTTTTGCAAAATGTCTTGCCTAATTTAACAATTAATGCATGGTATTCTTTGTACAATTCAACATCACGAGGTATATTTTCCATAAAGAACCGTTGAATATCGCTATAATTCTTTGAATAAAAAAGTTTCTTTCTTTCAATAAGTCTCTTTGTATAGGCATCCACAACAAATATGGGCCTTGAAAATGCGTAAAGCAAAATAGAATCTGCTGTTTCAAAACCAATACCTTTTAGATTTAATAGCTTTTTTCTAAACGTGTCAGTATCTATGCTCTCATTAAAATTCTCAAAAAACTTTGCTACTTCTTTTAAATAAATGCTTTTTTGTTTGTAAAATCCAGAGGGCTTAATTAATTGCTCTAATTCTTGTTTTGAAATTTCTCTAATTTTTTTAAGATTACATAAATCTTTGTTTTTCAAATTTTCAATTGCTTTTTCTACATTATTCCATGCTGTATTTTGCGTTAAAATTGCCCCAATGATAATTTCATCGTTAGTAACAATATCCCACCAATTTTGTTTTGAAAAAAATGACAAAAGCGTTTCGTATATTTCAATGAGCATCGAGTTCAATAAGTATCTCTCCCAACACTTCTGATGCAGAGCCTTCTAAAAACACATCGACAATTTTATCTGTATACTCGCTAAATGTTTTATTAATCTCTATAATTTTAGCACCATGCTTGCGGGCTAACATTGGTAGAAAAGCTGCAGGATATACAAGACCACTTGTACCTATAATGATAAGCAAATCACATTGATTCATTAGTTTTTCGCTTTCTTGTTGTGCATCTTTTGGTATCATTTCCCCAAAAAAAACAAAATCTGGCTTTAACACAATATTGCAATAAGGACAATAAGGTATTTTAGATAAATCAAAGTCACTTGCTGGAAATTTTCTTCCACAACTTTTGCATACAAGCATTCTTGAGTTTCCGTGATATTCTACAATATTCTTGCTACCAGCTAAATAATGCAAATTATCAATATTTTGAGTGATAATAGCTTTAACAAATCCCATTTCTTCAAGTTTTGCCAAATAATAATGGGCTTTATTTGGCTTTTTGTCTTTAAGTACTTCAAAAAAGATCTTATTAATCAAAGACCACGATTTTTCTGGATGTTTGTAAAAGTAATCTATTTCAAATAAATCAGGATCGTACTTTTCCCATAAACCATCTTCGTCTCTAAAAGAAGGTACCCCGCTTTCTACGCTAATACCAGCTCCTGTAAATGCTACTGTAAATTGTGAATGCTTAATTAAATAACTTGCCCTTTTGATTTGGCTCACAATTGCCCCCAATCCCTCAAAAACCTAAAATCCCAATTGATGCTTCTTCTGCTTATTTTTGCTATAATTGGAGGTAAGCGCTTAAATTGATTTTTTCTTACTCTTTCAAATATACCATCCACGATCTTCTCAGAAAAACCTAATGCTTTAACCTCGTCAATGCTTAAGCGCTTGTCAAATAAATGGTACAAAATTAAATCAGCTTCATCGTAAGAAAAACCTAATTCTGCTTCGTCACTTTGACCAACCCATAAATCCGCAGTGGGTTTTTTGTTAATAATACTTTGAGGCACATTTAAGTATTTTGAAAGTATCCTCACTTGTGTTTTATATAAATCGCCAATGGGGTTGAGACTTGACGCCATATCGCCATACCATGTACCATAGCCAAGCAAGAGTTCGGTTTTATTGCTTGTTCCTGCAACTAGCGTACCAATATCAAAAGCATGATCAAACAACACAATCATCCTAAGTCTTGCTAAAACATTGCCAATTCTTACATTGGTAAAGGTATTATCTATGTAGCTATCCGCCATTTTTGTTATATCTACAACTTTATAGTTAATACCTGTAACATCTATTACTTTAAGGGCGTCATCTATGCTATCTTTGCTACTTGATTTGTAAGGCATAATTATGCCATATACATTTTCTTTGCCTAAAGCCTCTTTAAGTAAAAATGCAACCAAACTGGAATCAATACCACCAGACAAACCTACAACAGCTTTTTGAAAACCTACCTTTTGAATTTCATCTCTTAAAAATTCTACCAAATAACTTGTAATTGTAGGTTCATCAAAACTCAAAACTTTATACGGATCCATAGGTTTTTTCCTTTAATAAAGGCATAAATTCCCTTGCATGGTAAACTTCGCTTAAATTTATATCCACCGTATAGAGATCTTCTTTTAAAAACTCACCACTAAACACACAATTACCATATGGGTTATACACTAAAGAGTTTCCAAAAAAGCCTACACCATCTTCAAAGCCTACTCTATTAACATATACAACAAAACTACTGCACAAAGAAGATATGTTATTGCAAATATTGTTCCATATTTGTCTTTTGTCTATTTTATTTTCGTAAATCCAATACGGCGATGCAGATATTATGATTGTCAACTCGCTTTTGCTTTGTTCCACAAAATGATGTACACTTAAATGAAATGCCTCTTCGCATATGAGTACATTGACTTTACCAAACTTACTTAAAGTAGTTTCAAGATTATCGCCTTTTGCAAAGTATCGTGCTTCTTCAAACATACCATAATCTGGCAAATATACCTTTTTTCTATTTGTTAAAACAAGGCCGTTAGCTAAATATAGAGCGCTATTGTAATAAAACCCTGCTTCTTTTTGTGCATAACCAAATACGATATCAATGAAATTACTTTTTTGGACAATAGGTTTTAAATATTTGCTATCTATTTCAATACTTGCAAAACTTACCAAATCACGCAATGCGTAGCCACTTGTCGCTAACTCTGGAAAAATTACTATATCGCTTTTTTTATTTAGTGCTTCATCGACAAATTCAATAATGCGATCTATATTGAACTTGACATGGCCTAACTTAGGTTTAAACTGAGCAATTGCAACTCTCATTTAACCACCTATTTTCATATTGACATCAACCCATACTGCATGATGTATAATTGAACCGCTTGATATAAAATCCACACCAGTTTTTGCTATATCAACAATATTTTTTTCATCCACATTACCAGATGCCTCAAAAATTGCCTTATCGCTAAACCTTGAAACACATACTGACATCGTTTCAATATCCATGTTATCCAACATGATAATATCTGCTTTTGCTAAAACAGCCTCTTGCACTTCTTCAATACTTGATACTTCTACCTCGATTTTTTTTGTAAAAGAATTTTTTCTTGCAAACTCAATTGCTTTAGTAATGCTACCTGCAATTTTTATGTGATTGTCTTTGATTAAAATCGCATCATATAAACCAATTCTATGGTTTACGCCGCCACCTACTCTAACCGCATATTTTTCAAAGTACCTAAAACCCGGTGTGGTTTTTCTTGTATCTGCAATCTTTGCTTTATAGCCTTTTATAATTTGGCTCAATGTATGTGTTTTTGTAGCTATACCAGATAATCTGCCAATTATATTCAAAATTAATCTTTCAGCTTCTAAGATGGCATAATCTTTTGCCTCAATAATTGCTAATATGCTACCCTTTTTTACCAATTCACCATCGCAGGCATTAAATTGAACACTTATATCTTCTTTTAAAACATCAAAAATAGGCTTTATAAAAATAAGTCCCGCTACTACAAAATCTTCTTTTGCTTTAATTTGCGCTTTTGATTTTGTGCCAATGCAAATGCTCTCACTTGTTATATCGGCAAAATGCATATCTTCCAACAGGTATGCTCTTAATAAATCTTCCACAAACAGTCTGTTCATCGTCTAATTGCAACCATTTTTTCTATAGGCTTTTTTGCTTTAGCGATTTGCTCATCACTAAGCTTTATTTCATAGATTTCACGCTCTAGGGCGTTTGCAACATCTTTTAGCGTGGTTTTTTTCATATTTTTGCAAGTAGACTTTTGACCTAGCGTGTAAAATATCTTATCAGGCGCTTGTCTTTTTAATTCAAATACTATACCGCTTTCTGTTGCAATAATAAATTCTTTTGCACTACTTTGCTTGCAAAAATGAATAATCTGTGCTGTTGATCCTACAAAATCCGCCATTTCAATAACTTCTAAAGGTGATTCTGGATGAACACATACTTTTGCATTTCTATGCACGTTTAGCAAATCTTGAATATCGCTTTTTCTAAAACTATCATGCACATAACAGTACCCATCAAACAAATAAATCTCTTTATCTGGCACATTAGAGCGCACAAACTCACCCAAATGTTTATCAGGCACAAAAAGTATTTTTTTCGATTCAAGGCTTTTTACTACATTGATTGCGTTTGCAGATGTGCAGCAAACATCTGAAATCATCTTCACATCGATATTTGTATTTACATACGATACAATGCTTTGCGCACCAGTCTCTTCTTTCATTTTTAGTACATTTGACGCATTTGCCATATCCGCTAGTTCGCATCCCGCATCTATAACGGGCAATATAACCTTTTTATCTGGCGATAGAACCTTTGCAGTCTCAGCCATAAACCTCACACCGCAAAAAACTATCATTTTGGCATCATTATTGGCTGCTTGTATAGATAATGCCAGCGAGTCTCCAATAAAATCCGCAATTGTTTGAACTTCATCTCTTTGATAATAGTGTGCTAAAATTATTGCATCCTTTTCTTTTTTAAGCCGATTAATCTTATCTATCAACTCTTTATCCATAAAAAACCTCTTTGTTAGTATATAAAATTTTAGCATTTAATCAAGTTTTTCCATAAACTCTTTATTTTTTAAATATTGACAAAAGATTAATTATGTGTTAAATGTTTTTTGGCACAAATTCAAGGGAAGGAGGGTGAGATTCCCTCGCTGTACCCGCAGCCGTATTGGTTTTAGTGGTGCTAAACAAGCCACTGTGATTATTCATGGGAAGGCTAGCACCGCATATGAACCTTAGCCGGAAGACCTATTTGTGCTTGCATTAACCTTTCGATTAGCGGGAACTCTAATAAAAAGGTTGTAGATTTTATATAGGAGGTTTCATATGTTGAAAAAGCTTTGGTTAGCTTTATTGTTGGTAGGATTTTTGTGTAATTTAGCTTTTGCGGATGAAAATGTTGTAGTTACAGCGTCGCGCACACAAACGCAGATAGCTCAAACACCTTCTTTTACACAAGTTATTACTCAAAATCAAATTGAAGACAGTGGCAGCCTATTTACGCAAGACGCTCTAAATGGTTTGCCAGGTATCTCTATTGTATCCAATGGGCCTTTTGGTGGCCAAACATCTTTTGATATGCGAGGACTGTCCAGCTATTACACAAAATATCTAATGGATGGGGTAAATATAGGAGACCCATCTTTGATGCAATCACAATTTGATATGTCTTCGCTTTTGCCTTACAACTTAGAGCGTATTGAGATTGTTCAAGGCTCTCAAAGTGGTTTGTATGGTGCAGATGCTATAGCTGGCGTAATAAATTTCATTACAAAAAAAGGCGAAGGCAAACCACACGCTACATACACACAAACTTATGGCTCTTTTGGCACATACGCAGAAAACTTATCTTATTCTGGAAAAGTCAATAATTTTTCGTTTTATTTAGATGGCACACGCTTTGATACATCTGGCATATCAAAAATGAATTCTTATAACCCTCAAACTGACTCTTATACTTATGGTGGCAAACAAGACGGCTATCACCAAAGTGCTTTTAACTCTCGTCTTGAGTATGATTTAAGCGATTTTAAGGTTGGTTTAATTTTAAATGCACAAAAAGTACAAAATTATTTGGATCAATATGATCCTGCATATAGTGTCCCAAATAATAGTTCGTGGCTCAATAATACCTATCCAGGCAAATCTAACAGGGTTGATTCAGAAACCTACTTAGCTAAGCTTTATGCTCAAAAAACTATTGATAATTTGACACTCAAAGTTGATACATACTATTTTCAACAATTAAGATATTACAAAGATAATTATACTTATCCATGGCCAGTTGTAATTCCCGCACCCCAAGATGATTTCTATAACAACAACTACAAAGGCTACAGATATGGCGGTGATTTGCAAGCAGAATATACATTCAGTAAAAATTTTAAAACAGTTGCAGGTGTTAATTATACGCTTGATAGAATGAGTCAAGATTACCCTTCGTATTTTAGCAAAAATCGCGACAATGTGGGTGCATTTATAGAATTTCTACCTTCAATTGGCAATTTAAATCTTCAAGCATCTTTTAGAGAAGACCATTTTCAAACATTTGGTGACCACGGAACTTACAAGTTAGGCGCAAGCTACTTTGTAGAGCCCACTGGCACAATACTAAAAGCAAACTGGTCAACAGGTTTTGTAGCACCAAGCCTGTTTGAATTATACGGTCCACCTATACCAGCATACTGGTTTACTGGGGGAAATAAAAACCTTTCGCCAGAGCAATCAAAAAGTTGGGATTTAGGTTTCATGCAAAATTTATTTAACAATAAACTATCGTTTGGAGCAACATATTTTAGAACAACAATAACAAATAGAATTGCTTACTACACTGATCCAAACACATGGCAATCAACCTATCAAAATATACCAGGCAATACTGTTGCCACAGGCGTTGAGTCATATTTGACATTTAAACCCATAAAACAGGTTGAGTTAGGATTAAACTACACCTACACTGATAGCACAGACCCATCTGCACAGATACAATCAGCTAATATACCATACAGTATAACTAGTGGATTTATTAATGTTTATCCTATAGAAAAGCTTTTAATACACTTAGATGGCAGATATGTTGGCACAAGATATGACGATGCAGCACATAAACATCAAACTGGTCGCTATGCTGTATTTAATAGCAATATCTCGTATAACATTACAAAAAATTTACAAGCATCACTTGCAATTTACAATATTTTCAACAGATTCTATCAAGATATATGGGGATACACTACATTAAAGCGAAGCGCATATGCAAGCCTCAGTTATAAATTTTAAAAAAATTATAGCTTTTTTAGCTGCGCTTGTTTTAAACATGATTGTGAGTCTAGCTTTTGCTCGGCTTTTTAGTGCTTTTATAACAAAACAACAAAAAGTATATACGGTGTATGTTTACACTAACGCGCAAACAAATCTCTCAAAATCCACACATGCAAAAAGCACCAATCATTTTTTTGTATCTCAAAAAACCCCGCTTCACAGTGTAAATAGCCAACATAAAATACTCAAACAAGCGCAACCTCTTTACACTCAAACAATTGCTCAAAACCAACCATCTGAAATTAAAACCCCTACAAAAACTTTTGAGAACAGCAAAAATGCCGTTGAAGTCAACTCAGAACAAACTAGTGCTAGCTATAAAGCCTTGCAAGAGAATATCTCAAGCAAGGCTAATTCTAAAGCAATAAACGCAAATGCAATCGATATACAAAGTAAACCCCAAATAGCAAACTGGATTGAAAAACACAAATTCTATCCCCAAAAGGCAATTTTTAAAGGCGAACAAGGAAAAATTAAACTTGTATTTTTTATCGATAAAGATGGCAACTTGCAAAATATTTCAATATTGGAAAAAACTGAATACGACACTTTAAACAAAGCTGCTATAAAGATATTGCACGATTCTTCACCAATTCCAAAAAAACTTTTGACAAATGTTAATTTGCCTTTTTACGCAAAAATCAATATTATATTTAAGCTTGAATGAAAAAATCAGAAAACACTTTTTTATAACAATTAATAATGTCTTTGCTCTTACGTTGTAAATCACAAATGGGCAGTATTTGGCATTTTAAAATATACCCTTTTAGTTTTGTCACATCATCAATTTGAAAAAGACAGCCAAATTTTTTTAAATACTCTACTTCTTGAGTAAAACTATCCATATATAAACCACAAAATACAAAATTCCCATAGATAGCTGGCTCGATTGGGTTATGACCTTTTAACTTACTAGACAAAGAGCCACCAATAAATACCATATCGCTTATTGAATATATTGATTCTAGTACGCCAAAGCTATCAACCAAAACACAATCTTTAACTACATTTTGTGATAATAGCGCATAATTAACATCAAGCGAAATTAACGTGTTTTCAAACAATTGCAAATCTTCTAAGTATCGTGGAGCAATAATAACCCTAAACCCAAGCGATAAAACATCTATAATAGCATTATGTAGAAATTTAAGTTCTTGTTTATGAAAACTTGCAAAGACAAAAATATTTTTTCTATCAGATTTTAGAGCTTTTAAGTCTAGATTAAATTCTTTTCTTTTTAGGGCATATTTTATATTTTCGCAAACGCTTACATTTGGATTAAATTTTATAAAACGCTTTTTATCTATTTCTGATTTTGCAATTATCATGTTAAATTGCGAGATGGCGTGGGAAAAAGATTTAAAAGCCTTGTAAAATTTGTAGCTTTTTTCAGACATCCTTGCATTAATTAAAAATACCTCTACATTGTTTTGTTTGAGAAAATTTATGTAAGATGGCCAAATCTCCGTCTCAAAAAATATGGCTAAGTATGGTAATTGGTAAAAAAACAGCCTATGGTATAAAGGATAAATATCAATAGGTGCCAAAAACACATTGAAGCCTTGAGCATGTAAATACTCATACCCAATATTGCTTGTCACGCTAAAAATTATTTTTTTCTTAAATAAATCTTCAACAGTATCTTTTATATTTAAAAATGCTTTTGCCTCACCCAAACTTGCAAGATGGACCAAAACATAATCGTCCATTTTTATAGGTTTTGGCCAAACCCTATCCCAAAAATGATACCTAAAGCGTTTTTTAGTTACTAGTTTAAGCAATATATATGGCAAGCTAATAACTAAAAACATAATAAATGCAAGGTTGTATCTAAACATTTTCAAATTGTAATTCAATAAGTCTTTGGTAGTATTTATTGTTTTCTAGCAATTCTTTGTGTGTACCAATTCCTACTATTTGGCCTTGCTTTATAACAACAATCTTTGTTGCGCTAATAGCTGATGATAATCTATGGGCAACTAAAAAAACTGTTCTATTTTTTATCAAGTTTGCGATCGCCTTTTGAACGAAGCTTTCCGCTTCAGCATCAAGCGCGCTTGTAGCTTCATCTAAGATTAATATATCTGGGTTTTTCATAATAGCACGGGCTATTGCGATTCTTTGTCTCTCGCCACCAGATAAAATAACACCCTGTTCTTTCAAGTTCGTATCATACCCTTGTGGCAATTGCATTATAAAATCATGTGCATAGGCTAATTTTGCAGCTTCTATAACTTTTTCTTTATCTGGGTTTTCAATGCCATACGCTATATTATTAAAAACCGTATCGGCAAAAAGCAAAACATTTTGTGATACACTCGCAATTTTTTTCCTTAAACTACTTAATGCAAAATCTTTAAGACAAATACCGTCAATGAGAATTCTCCCGCTTGTTGGGTCATAAAATCTAGGTATTAAATCCATAAGCGTGGTTTTTCCACCGCCACTTTCACCCACAAACGCCACAATTGTTTTTGCTTTTACCTCTAAATTTATATTTTTCAAAACATATTTTTCGCCATCATAAGAAAAACTTACATTATCAAATACTATAGAATCTTTTGCACCTTCAAAAATAATACCGTCAGAGCGTGTTTCTTGAGGCAGTTTTGTATCTAAAATGTAAAACACCCTTTCAATTGCCCCCACAGAAGCATTTATACTGTTGCTTGCTTTGGCTATCGTTTTAAATGGTCTATACAGCATAAAAAGACCTGCCATAAAAGAAAAAAATCCTCCAACACTAATAGTGCCTTTAAAAACAAGTAAACCACCAAACCAAATCAAAAAAGCTATACCCAAAGACCCTATAAATTCCATTAGTGGACTTGTCAGTTCTGATATACTAAAGCTTTTAAGATTGATATTTAAAAATTCCCGACTTTTTTTGAAGAATTTATCTGTTTCTTTAGTTTCTGTAATAAAACCCTTAATTAAGCGGATATTAAAAAATGATTCCTGAATGAGTGTAGTAATGCCAGCTATTGAAACTTGTCTTTTTTTACCTAATTTTTTCATATCTTTACCAAATTTGATAATAGGGTATAAAGCAATAGGAAAAACAATGGTAGAAATCAATGCGAGTTTAAAATCAATCATATATACAACTATTAACAAAAACACAATTGTAAAAAATTCTCTTATTGCTTCTGGTATAATTCTTGCAATTGTTTCTTGTAGACGCTCTGTATCATTTAATACGCGCGATAACAACTCAGAAGTATGGAATTTTTCAAAAAACTCAATAGGTAACTCTATTATATGTTTAAACATTTGGTTTCTAATATTGAATAAAATATTTTCTGCAACATAAGCAGTTTGATAAGATTGAATATATGTAAATACACCTTTAAAAAAATAAGTTGCCATAACAGCAAATGGTAGCAAAATAAGCATTTTTTTGTCTTTTGCAATAAATATTTTATCCAATACAGGTTTAATCAAATATGCCGTAAGCGAGGTTAGAGCTCCAACAATAATCATGGCAATAAATGATAAAACAATCCTTTTCCAGTATGGTTTCATATACAACAACAATCTCTTTAGATATTCCTTATTTACTTTCATACAATGCCTTCCAATAAATTTTTATAATCAAGTCTAACTTCTATATCCAAGTAAACAATGTCTGGTTGTTCAATTTTTACAAAGTCTTTGTATGTAGTTAATAGTACTTCTGATTTAGTTTTATATTTTAATCTCTGTAATAAAGTTAAATCTTTTTCAGAATAATGATGATGGTCGCTAAAGAATTTATATCCCTTTATCTTTATGCCAAGTTTTTCTATACTTTTTAAAAACTGTTCTGGGTTTCCAATTGCACAAAAGACAAATGCACTTTGTGGATTTTTAGTTGGACCATTTAAATTAAAAAAACCAATTGGTGATATTTTTGCTTTTATTTCACAATCTCCTTCAAAACAAACAAATCTATTGCATCTTTTTAAACTCTTTTTGCTATCGCGCAAAAAACCAAAGGGCAAATAAAATCTTTCAGAGTCTATTATACAAATCTCAAAATCTTTTTCAATTTTTCTATATTGAAGACCGTCATCTAAAATAATATACTCAACATTCCAATACTTTAACTTATCCATTGCTTTAATTCTATCCTTTGCACTGACAACTATAGATTTTGTTTTTTTTGCAAGCAAATACGTTTCATCATTAATAAAAGGCGTTTTGTAAAAAATATTATTGCCATCAGAGGCTATTACAACACTTTTAAGTTTTGCTTTATACGCATTTGTGATTATAGCCGTTTTAAAACCAAGATTGTTTAAATAATTAGAAACTCCAATTGAAAGTGGGGTTTTGCCAGTACCGCCTGCTTTGATATTTCCTATACTAATAATCTTTATGCCTTCAACCCTCACAGATTTAAACAAGCCACAATCATACAAAAAATTCCTTGCACTTATTAATACAAGATACAACCACGATGCAGGCAATAAAATTGGCGATAAAACTTTTTGAAAAAATCTTATATCAAATCTCATTTAATTGGTTTTCTAATTCATACATTTTAGTATTTATTTCTTCTTTTGATTTTACATAAATAGGTTTTTTAAAAATAAATGTAACAGTTGAAAATGGTTTTGGTATAGCAAAATTATCCCAACTATTTAGTCTCCATGCATTACTTGGATTAAATGCAATTGGCACAATGGGACAACCAGAAAAGTATGCTAACTCTAGTACGCCTTTTTTTGCTTTTCTTCTTGGACCTCTTGGGCCATCTGGTGTTATACCAATATTAGATTTGTCGTTTTTTATACTTTTGAGCATTTCTAGAAAAGCTTTCTTCGGGTTTCTATTAACAGAGCCACCAATCGTTTTCATGTTAAAATATTTTATTACATTGCTAGCAAGTTTACCGTCTCTGTGCGTGCTTATTAAAATGCTTAAATTGTTTCCACTATACGCAAAAGGCAAAAATAAAATACTTTCATGCCAAAACGCATATATAATCGGCGTATCTATTGATTCAAGCGGATGCTGATGGATAATATTGATTTTTAAAAACAGCCTATATACACGCAAAATAATATTAAAAAAAAAGGCTATCATGATAAAAAATCTAGTATTGCTTTTGCTATCTTTTGCGTAACTGGATATTGCCCAAGGGCGTATCTAACTTGCATTAATTGCTGTTTTATCTGCAGTCTGTATTGTGAATTATCAAGTATTGATTTTGCACTCTCGTAAATATTTTTTGGTGTTGCTCTAAATTGTATTAGCTCTGGAACAATGTTTTTTCCATATATAACATTTGGCAACGCAATATAATTTACACCATGTATAAGAGCTTTTCCAACTACATAGCTCAAATTTGATAATCTATAAGATACAACCATTGGCAAATCAAACAATGCAGCCTCTAACGTTACCGTCCCACTTTTTGCTATTGCTAATTTTGATTTTTTCATAAGCGTATAAGTATCTGTATCTATATCGATAAATGGATAATCTTTGATAAATTGTTTTAAATAGTCTATATGATGCTTTTGTGTGCAGACAACAAACCTATAATCGTAAAAATCTTTTTTAAGTAACTTTGCGGCTTCAAAAAAAATTTTTGTATGAAAATTTAACTCAGATAATCTTGAACCTGGCAAAATCAATATAGTATTTTCACAATCATTTTTTTCTTCCAAATTTGAATGTAATATATCAATAATTGGATGACCAAAATAATGCACTTTAGAAGAATCTAAATTATATTTGATAGACTGAGAGTCAAAAAATAAGCGCTCAAATGGTAATATGGGAATGATTAAATCCGCATAGAAAAAAAGCTGCCTTACGCGCGACCTTCTCCATGCCCAAACTTGAGGTGTTATGTAATAAATAACCTTTTTGCCATGTTTTTTTGCAAATTTTGCAAGTTGCAAATTAAAATCAGGAAAATCCATTAATATTAAAGCTTCTATATTGTTATTGATAATCGCATTTTTTAATATATTAAGAATCTTAACTGCCTTTGGGAGTATATTTAGTGCTTCTTTAAAGCCTATAACGCTTATATCTTTATAATCAGCTAATTTTGTTGATTGTGTAGCTAATAAATCTGAGCCGAAAGAAAAAATCTCAATATTACCGTACAGTTTTTTTAATTCTAAGGTTAACAAATAAGCATATTTTTCTGCGGATTTTTCTCCTACAGACAAAAATAATTTCATCTTTCTCTACAAAAACCACGTTCTGATTTTCTTAAAAACTCTATCATGTCAATAACATGTTTAGAAGTATTATCTTTAAGTTTTTCATAAGCTTCATCAAATTTTAGGTTCGATCTAAAAATAATCCTATACGCTTCTTTGAGTTTTTCTATTTCAGACAAACTAAAGCCATTTCTTTTTAAACCTACAAGGTTCAGCCCATTTAGCTTTGCCCTATTACCAACAGCAAGTGTATAAGGTGCAACATCAAGCGATACACCACTCATTCCGCCTATCATTGACAGAGCACCTATTTTTACAAATTGATGTATGGCGCTCATCCCGCCAATTACTGCACCATCTTCAACAACCACATGACCTGCAAATTGGACCATATTTGCAATAATACAATTATTTCCAATGATACAATCATGAGCTATATGTACGTAAGCCATAATTAAGTTGTTATTGTTTATAATGGTCTTGCCAATACCCCCTTTAGTGCCGCGATTAATCATAACAAATTCTCTTATAATATTATTATCACCTATAATAAGCTCACTAAATTCGCCTGAAAATTTTAAATCTTGTGGAATTGTTCCAAGCACAGCAGAATGAAATATTTTACAATTTTTCCCAATAGTTGTAAATTCGTCAATCACCACATGACTTTGAATCTCACAGTTATCGCCAATTTTTACATTGGATTTTATAATAGAGTAAGGCCCGACTGTTACATTGTCGCCCAACTCAACGTTATCTTCAACAATAGCAGTTTTGTGTATATTTACCATAATTTAACTCCTTAATCCAATTTTGCACTCATTACAGCCTCAGCCACTAATATCTCATCTACAAAACATTTACCTGACATCTTCCAGACTTTCATTTTATGCTTTATAATTTCAACTCTCATTTTCAAAGTATCTCCGGGCACAACCGCTTTTCTAAATCTAGCATTTTCTATATTCATAAAATAAACCATTCTATTTGCATTATCTTCTTCCCCTAAAGACAAAAATGCAAGTATACCACCAGCTTGCGCCATAGCTTCAACAATAACAACGCCAGGCATAATATGTTTTTTGGGAAAATGTCCTTGAAAAAAGGCTTCGTTATATGTGACGTTTTTAATAGCTTCTATAAATTTAAACTTTTCATAATTTATAACTCTATCAACAAATAAGAATGGATACCTATGCGGTAAGATTTCTTTTATTTTTTCAATATCTATCATGTTTTTCAAGCTCCTTTAACCTATTTTCTAATTCTTGAATTTTCTTATAAAGCTCTGGCAGTCTAGGTATTATTGCACTTGACTTTAACCATTTTGCATGGTCATACACAGGTATACCGCTGTAAATGCCACTTTTTCTAATACTTGTTCCAACACCAGATTTAGCCGTAACAACAACACTATCAGCTATATTTAAGTGACCTGCTATGCCAACTTGTCCTGCTAGTATAACATTATTGCCAATTTTCGTTGAGCCAGAAATTCCACACTGAGATACCAAAATAGAATTTTCACCTATTTCAACATTATGAGCAATCTGAACTAAATTGTCTATTTTTGTGCCTTTCTTTATAATAGTTTCATCAAGCGTTGCTCTATCTATCGATACATTCGAGCCTATCTCAACATCATCTTCTATAATAATTTTACCAATCTGCGGTATCTTATAATGTTTACCATTATCATTTACATACCCAAAACCATCACTACCTATTACACTGCCTGAATGAATAATCACATTATTGCCAATTTGAACATTTTCACGTATTGTAACATTCGGGTAAATTATACAATTATTGCCAATAATTGAGTTTTCACCGATATAAACCATCGGCATTATATAGCTATCACCTATCTTCACATTTGCAGCAATATATGAAAAATCGTCAATGTAAGCCTTGGTGCTAATTTTAGCTAAATTGTCTATAGTGGCTTTTGGACTTTTAAAACTTTCTTTAAATTGTTTCTTATAAAAATATGTCAAGGCAAGCGCAAAACCCAAATAAGCATTTTTGCAAATGATAAAATTTTTACCTTTATAAGAATCAACATCAAATGTTTGATCAACGATAATACAGCATGCATCAGTGCTTGAAATATATTTCGTATACTTTTTATTAGATAAAAAACTAACTTTATGATTATCAGCGCGCTCTAGGCTTGCAACACCATCTATGTTTATATCATCTTTGCCGATGTATATACCATTAATAATCTCAGATAATTGTTTAGCGTTAATCATTTTTTGCTTTGCTCATATATTTTATTGTATTCTTTAATAACTTGAGATGTAATATCTAAAGCATCGTTCCAATACACTAAACCCTGATGTACTTCAAAAACCAAATCAATGCCTTCTTTTTGACTAATATTTTTTACCGTCTCAACTAAACCATTTATAATATTTTGCGTATATTCTCTTTCTTTAGATACTACATCATCTGTAGCATCAGCTTTATATCGGTCTAAATCTCTCAATTTAGCTTGATACTCAATTTCTAATTGCTGTTTGTCTTTCTTCGGTGTTGATTGGTTTTGAATTTTCTGAGCTAAAGTATTAAGTTCTTGCTGTTTGCTGTCAATAACAGTCTTTTTCGCCTCAATAATCTTTTGTAGCATAGACTTTGCATCAATACCAGCTTGACAGTCCTGAAGTGCTTTATTTAAATCAACAACAGCTACTTTGAGCGCCAAAGCCCTACTATTAAATGCAAATAAAGCTATAATAACAACAAAACCCAAAAAAATTTTTCTCATAAACCCACATTCCCTCCTTATATTAACTTAAAATAAAGCTCCCATAGAAAACTGGAACACATACGATTTTTCACCATTTTTAGGTGCTAGATTTTTCCCAATCTCAACCCTAATAGGTCCAAGTGGCGATATCCATTTTATTCCAACACCAACATCTTTTTTAAGATTGCCAAAATCGTACGAGTATAGCCATGAATTACCTATATCAAAAAAAGTTTCACCGTATAATTTTAAGGCCTCAACTAATGGGAAGATTGCTTCAGCTTGACCATATGCATCTCTTGTACCGCCAATATAGTTCCCATATTCATCAGTTGGACTAACTGTTCCATAATCAAAGCCTCGCAAACTATCTATGCCACCCAAAAAATACCTATCTTGAAGTGGTACACCCTTGGCGCCTATACCTTTTTCAAAGCCAATGCTACCTTTCAAATGACCTATCATTCCCCAAAATATTGGGTGAAAATACTCAACAGTATTATCCCATTTAATGTACCTTGTATTTCCACCAAAGCCCGTTATACCTAAACTGGATGAAGCAATTGTTCCTTTAGTTGGGAAAATTGTATTATTAATTGAACTCCACTTTATAAACGGTGTAACGGTACTTTCTATATTGGTGCCTTGCTCTTGCTGTAAGTAATAGCTTGGTGTAGATGTTGTTATATCAATTTTATTTTCAGATAAAGAATACGATGCGCCAACACTTAACTGATCATCGTAAAATCTTTTAGCAGCTGTAAATTTTACACCATATGTCCTTTGATCATAATCGTACCCGTAATACATCATATTGTACAAATCCATGCCCAGTGATATAGGCTTATTATTAACCCATGGGTTGACTAAATTCAAATCAAAGAAATGACTATTTGCTGACATATTTGCATAAAGTTTAGCATAAATTCCTGAACCAAATAGGTTTCTTTGTGTTACAGAGCCCATCACGCCTACTTTGTAGTAAGAGCTATATCCCAATCCAAGCGATAACATACCAGTCATCTTTTCTTTGACATTTACTTTCATATCGACTTCGTTCTTGCCCGGCACTCTTTCTGTACTAATCTTTACATCGTCAAAATATTCTGTATTGTAAATTTTTTCTCTAGATTCTTTTATTTTAGACTCGGAATATAAACTGCCCTGATCAAGGCGTATTTCTCTTCTTATTACATTATCCCATGTTTTGTCGTTGCCAGTAATCTCTATTCTATGAATATAAACTTTATCACCTTTGTTAACGTCAAATGTAACATCTACTGTATGGTTTTGCCTATCCAACGTCACTATTGGGTTAATGTCACAAAAAGCATAACCTTTGTCTGCATATGCTGTTGTGAGATTTTCTATATCTTTTCGCAGTTGCACACCATTAAATGTTTTTCCAACTTTAAGTTTAACTATCTTTTCAAGTTCCTTTAGCGTATACGGCTCAATATGTTCATATTTTAAACTCTTTAATGTATATTTTGCTCCTTCATCGATAGATATATCTATATCGATATAACCAGTATCAGGTTCTATACTTACAGTCGGCCCATTTACTTTAACATCTGCATACCCCTTTGAAAGGTATAAATCCCTAATTGATTGTATATCTGAATCAAGATCTTGAGGATTTAATCTACCAGTATAAAACCAAGGTAAAAAAGTAAGTATATACGGACCATATTTTTTGTGATTTTTCATAACATCCAATATATCATCAGTTTTAATATGCTTATTGCCAATAATATTTATCTTATGGATAAAGGTTTTTTTGCCTTCTCTTATATTAAATACCACATCAACGCGATTTTCACTAACTGGCTCTAATTTATAAGAAACGTTTGTAAGATAAACCCCTTTTGATGCATAAAATCCCACAATTGCAGCTACGCTTTCTTGAAGTTTTTTTGTGCTTAAAATTTGGTACTCTTTCACTTTGCATACCTTATACAGTGCTTCATCTTTAAACATTTTATTGCCTTCGAATTTTATAAATCGAATTGCTGGTTTTTCTTTCACAACAAATGTCAAAATAACTCCGCCCGAAACATTAGTTATTTTGGCTGATACTGTTTCAAAAAAACCTAAATTATAAATATTTTTTATATCTTCATTCACGTCTTTTATGTTAAGGGGTGAATTTGTTTTTTCTTTTACAACGCTTAATATAGTAGGTTTGTCTACCCTAACGTTGCCTTCTACATTAATTTCAACAATATTTTGAGCATATGCAAAACTAGTTAAAAGCAGAAAAAACAATAAAAAGCTAATTACTGTCTTCATTAGTTAAAACTCCTTCTGATAAAAAATGCACACTATCGCAAAAAGAAGCTATTTTTTTGCTATGTGTAGAAATAATTACTGTTGTAGAAAACGATTTTTGCAAATCACTCAATAAAGCCATTAAAAGTTTTGCGTTATTTTCGTCAACATTAGATGTAGGTTCGTCAGCTATTATTAATTGTGGTTTATTTACCAAAGCACGCGCTATTGCGACCCTTTGTTTTTCTCCGCCAGACAAATTATAACTCCGTTTGTTAAAAAGCTCTTCCTTAATGCCAACTCTTAATAAGAGCTCTTTTGCATAATCTATGCGTATTATACCATTAACCATTGAAGGAAGCAAAACATTTTCTAATACTGAAAGCTCATTGATAAGAGAATAAAATTGAAAAACAAAACCAATATGAGAATTTCTTAAAAAAGCCAATTTTTTCTTGTCAGTATAATTTATCTTTTCACCAAACAAGTATACTTCTCCAGCGTCAAGTTCATCTAATAAACCCAATATATGCAAAAGCGTAGACTTACCAGAGCCCGACACGCCCATAATGGCTGTCATTTCGCCTTCTCTCACACGAAGATTTACGTTATTTAACACCAATGTTTGGTTTTTACCGCTTTTAAAAGTTTTTTTGATATCAGAGGCTATCAAAATCACTGTCTTAAAACCTCTATTATATTCATCTTTGACGCTTTAGAAGCAGGGTATAAACTTGCAAGCGTACATAAACCAATAGATACTATAGAAATAACAATAACGTAAGTTAACGTAATGTCTACTGGTATTTTTGTAATGTAGTAAACTTGTTTAGGTAGACTGACAATATCATAATGTTTTAATATGTAACCCAACGATAAACCCAAAAAATCTCCAATAATTGTACCTACAATACCTAAAATTAACCCTTGCTTTATAAATATATTCCTAATATTTTTTGATGTTGCGCCAATCGTAACAAGTATAGCAATATCTTTAACTTTTTCCATTACAAGCATAGTAAGTGAGTTCATTATATCAAAAGATGCCACTACTATTATTAAAAACAAAATAATTGCCATTGCCAATTTTTCTAATTTTAAAGCAGTAAAAAAGTTTTTATTCATTTGAGCCCATGTTATAAAGTAATAACCGCTTGGCAAAGTATGCTCCAAAAAAATACTGACTTTATTGATGTTATATGGATTGTACAAATTAATAGCAATCGTATTTATTTGATCAAAAGTATTCATATAATGCCATAGTGTATTTATTGGTATATAAGAAAAAGCAAGATCATACTCATACATACCGGAATCAAAAACACCTGTTACAGGAACTTCAAACGATACAGGCGAAAATCCCATAGCTGTAGGATTAGAATAAGCTAGTGTCACTCTAACATTCTCACCAACGCTCACTCCAATAGCTTTCATTAATTCTTTGCCTAACACTATGCCTTTTGTACTACCTTTAATATATTTTTGGATATATGGTTTTTCGCCAAAATCTATGCCATTTAATATGGAACCACTTGATTGACCATTTGCACTTATGATGCACTGCTCAACAAGAGATGGATATATATTTGAAACGAGTTTATCACTTTTTATTGTTTTAATAAGGTTTTGATTTAAATCAAACATACCATTAAAATTTTTTACAATTATATGAGGGTTTGCCCCTATAATTTTTGATTCTAGCATTTTATCAAAACCATTCATAATACCCAAAACTAAAATAAGAGCGCCAACACCTATTGCAATGCTTATAATGGATAGTAAAGAAGAAAGAGATATAAGCTTCTCTTCTTTCTTCGAACTTATATATTTTATGGCTAAGAAATTTTCAAAATTGAATTTTTTCATCGAAAAAATTAATCTTCTTTCAGCGCATACTTTAAAACTTCTCTCATATCTTTAACAAAATAAAATTTCACATCTTTTAGTTTAACTTGCGATTGTATTTCTGATACATCTTTTTTATTATCAAATGGTACAATAATTTCTTTTATACCAGCACGCAAAGCTGCTAATGTTTTTTCCTTAAGCCCACCGATTGGCAACACTCTGCCAGTAAGCGTAATTTCACCTGTCATTGCAATATTAGATTTTACTGGTTTATTTGTTAAAGCAGAAATAATAGCACATGCTATAGTAATACCTGCGCTTGGTCCATCTTTTGGAGTCGCACCTTCTGGCACATGTATGTGAAAATCGTACTTGTCATAAAACTCTTCTTCAAGGTTTAAATCTTTATATTGAGCCCTTGCAAAAGAAACAGCAGCTTGAGCCGATTCTTTAAATACATCACCTAAAGAACCTGTTAAAATAAGCTTGCCACTTCCTTTTACCTTTAAGGCTTCTATAAATAATATATCTCCACCTACGGGCGTCCAAGCAAGACCAGTAGCAATACCTACATAATCTTTGTCTAATTTTTCATTGCTATAAAATCTTGGTATACCCAAATATTTTTCTAAATTACCTATATTTACCTCATATGGTACTAATTTATCTTTTTTTGGAGATTCAACAATTTCTTTTGCAATCTTTCTTAGCACAGAAGTAATATTTTTTTCTAGATTTCTAACGCCGGCTTCTTTAGCATAATTTTCTATAATGCTTTGTATAGCTTTATCTGTGAACTTTACATTGTAATCACTTAGGCCATGATTTTCGATTTGTTTAGGTATTATATACTTTTTTGCAATTTTCATCTTTTCTATTGTAGTATACCCAGAAAGCCGAACAACTTCCATTCTATCTAATAATGGCCCTGGTATTGTATCTGTTGAGTTAGCTGTCGTAATAAAAAAAACTTTGGATAAGTCAAAAGCAACACCTAGATAATGGTCTTCAAATTCATAATTTTGCTCTGGATCTAAAACCTCAAGCATAGCACTGGCTGGATCACCTCTAAAATCGCTACCCAGCTTATCAATTTCATCTAAAACAAAAACAGGATTGTTTGTTCCTGCTTGTTTTAAACCTTGAATAATTCTTCCAGGTAATGCGCCAACATAGGTTCTTCTATGCCCTCTAATTTCTGCCTCATCCCTCACACCGCCTAAAGATATTCGCCATAGTTTTCTTCCCATAGCACGAGCAATGGATTTAGCAAGCGATGTTTTGCCTACTCCAGGAGGTCCTATAAAACATAAGATAGGACCTTTCATATCATTTTTGAGTTTTTTTACTGCCAAATATTCTAAAATTCTCTTTTTTGCATCTTCTATATCATAGTGATCTTCATTCAAAGTTTTTTCAACTAATTTTATATCTAATTTATCTTCTGAAGAAATACTCCATGGTAAACTAACCATCCAATCAAGGTATGTGCGAATCACGTTTGCTTCTGCAGAATCAGAGTACATTTTTTCCAATCGAGCAAGCTGTTTGAGGGATTCTTTTTTTGCTTGTTCGCTCATACCTGCTGTTTCAATTTTTTGTCTAAGTTCTTCTATTTCATCGGAATCTTCTTTTTCTCCTAATTCTTTTTTTACAGCTTTTAACTGTTCTTTCAAAAAGTATTCCCTCTGCGCTTTTGAAATTTCTTCTCTGGCTTCTTTCTGAATTTTAGCTTGCATATCAAGAACTTGTAATTCTCTATTTAATATGCTAACAATTCTTTTAAGACGCTCTTTTACGGGCAATATTTCTATTAATTCTTGCATCTGGTTTATTTTTAATTGTAAATTTGCGATTATTATATCAGCAAATTGTTCACTTTTTTCTATGTTATTTGCTATCACAACTATATCGTTTGGTATGTTTTTATTTAAAGCAACAAGCTTTTGAAGCTGGTCTTTTATTGTTCTTACCAAAACTTCTATTTCAATCTCTTCTTCTTCATTAGTTGCCAATTGATCTTGCAATAGCGAAACTTCAGCTTCAAAAAAAGCGTTATCTTTAATTGTTTTAGTATAGTGGGCAATTGAAGCTTTCTTTAAACCTTGAACCAATATTTTTACTCTGCCATCTGGCATCTTAAGCATTCTCAAAATTAAACATACTGTGCCAATATTATTTATCTGATCAACGGTTGGCTCATTTTCTTCAAAGTTTTTCTGGCTTACAGCAAAAATCATTCTATCTTTTGATAAAGCCTCATCAATTGCTTTAATAGAAAATTCTCTGCCTACCAAAAGTGGCGTTACCATGTATGGAAAAACTACCATATCTCTAAGAGGCACAACCGGTAAAACACTAGGTATTTCTATATCTTGATTAATTAAATTTTCATTATTATTATTCATAAATCAAAACCTCTCCAAAATAATTTCTAACACTCCGTCGTTATAATTCACTTTTTTTATTTCTTCAATATGAAATGGCAAATCTATATATTTCTTAAAATAGCCGAAGATACGCTCTGCTCTTATATATGCTACATTGTTTTTTTCTTTTTTTCTCTTAAAACCAGAAATAATCAAAGAGGCGTGGTTTTTTTCAATTAACAAGCTATCCAACTGCAAATCCGGTATCTCAAGCTCTATGTGTATTTTTCCGTCTTCTACATAAATATCTGATAAAATTGAATCTGAGCTTGCATTTTTTTGTAAAACAAAAAAATGAGCAAAAAAAACCACACTCTTCATATTCATGTTATTTACTCTTTTTTTCTAACTCTTTATTAAACAGCGCAATGTATTTGCTATTGGGAAATTTCTTTTTTAATTCATTAAAAAAATCCATTGCTTCTTGTTTTTTACCTAAATGATAATAAGTAGATGCTAATAAATATAGCATTTCATCGTTGAAATTTAAATCGGAAAAGTGTTTTGCCATATAGTCAAGTTCAATTTGAGCAGACCTATACTTTCCTAAATCATAATAAAATTTAGTAATAAATAATTGGTGCATATAAAGCTGTTTTGCACAATCGGATAAATGATCATAAACTTCATCTTTATAAGGATTATTTGGATACTCATCTAAAAGCGTAAGGAAATTTTCGATAGCATTTTTAGTTGGTGTTTGATCGAGTTTATAGCCATTCATCATTTTATAGTAACTCATAGCAATTTTGTACTGAGCAAACATAGCATCATTTGTATTGGGGTATAATTTAATAAATTTTTTATACTCATCTATAGCCAAAAGATAATCTTCTTCACCATAATAAACATTTCCTAATACTAAGTATGATTTCTTTGAATAAATACTGCCTGGATGTTGCTGGTTAACCATAGATAAACTATGCTCGGCCTCTTTATAGTTGTGATTAATATAATACTGCACACCTTCATTATACCATTCATAAGCACTTTTTGTTGGTTCGGTTTTTACTAATTCATTCTTTGTAGAGCAAGATGAAATAACAAAAACAATTAAAACACATACCGCCTGCCAAAATACGTTTTTTTTCATATTAATAACCCAATTTTATACAATATATTAAATATTGTCGTATGCTATCTCCTTTATTAAAATTTTTCCAAACTTGATATCCGTTGATAATTCATTTAATTGTTTAATAAGCTTGTCTTTTAAGCTCTCTATTTCTTGATGCCAAACTGAATTAAAAACCCCAAGTGTTAAGACACCGTCTTTATAATTTAATACCACTACATCATTTGTATAAAGCCCTAACTGTTTAAAAACGTCCCGAGCTTTTAATATATCAATAGCTCTCTCTAGTCCCAATTCTCTCAATAACTCAAAAGTAGCTGTTGATATATCAACTAACACCATAAACCTATGCGTTTTCTGTTTGTTTTATGTCATTTTTAATCATTATAAGAAAATCACGCTCATTTTTTTTAAGGACATTTTCTATGTAAGCGCCAAGCGTAGACAATTTTTGAGCAATATTGGCAATTTGATCATACTTATCTACATATGCAAGCACATACTTGCCTTTTGGCGCACTTTTAATTGCACTATCTAACATACCGTAAACTTCATTTTCATTTTTGCTCCTCAAGTCAAGCTCTCTTGCTATATCAAAGCTATCACTCTTGCCATCCATAAAACCTCCTATTTTTTTGCGTATTTTTTCTGAAATTTATCAACCCTTCCGCCCTCATCAACAATCTTTTCTTTGCCTGTAAAAAACGGGTGGCATTTATTACATATTTGAACTTTAAGATTTTTTATTGTTGATCGAACTTCTACTTTATTACCACATGCACACTCGATAGTGGTTAACTCATATTTGGGATGAAAATTTTTTTTCATTAGCTACCTCCATTTTTGCTAATCGTAAAATATCACAAATTACCCATTTTATCAAGTGTCACTGTTTTTTTTTGATACATAATCATGTATAGTCTCGTTTAGCCTTTTAATTTCGTTTCTTATAGAAAAAAGTACTATCGGCAATGCTATCCACATTAAAACACTAATAACTAAAAATACAATCAGTGCCAAAAAAACAATATCATATATGCTCGATGTTAAAGATTTGCTCAATATTGAAATCATTTTTCACCAACTAAAACGCTAAAACCACCCTCGCCAAAACCTTCTTTTGGCTCTTGCACAGCATTTATTGCTCGATAGTTTCCAAATAATACCTGATAGGCTTCTCTAAAAGTAAAATTTGCTTGTCCAAGTAAATCTATAATTTGCTTTGAAGAAAAAAATCGTGCGTGTTTATAAAATACGCTATCTTTCTTTTTCTCAAGATAAACTTTACCCAGTTCAGTATCTGCGTCAACTATACCTACAATGACTTTTCCATTTGGTTTTAATATTCGGTAGCATTCTTTGAGGCTTTTTAGTGGATCATTTACAAAACAGATTGTAACAGCCATTAAAGCAAAATCGAAACTATTATCGCTAACGGGTAAATTTTCGGCAATACCGTACAATACATCTATTCCTTTTTGTTTTGCAATTTGAGCCATCTGTTTTGATGGTTCAACGCCAATACCAATACCAAGTGGAAGCGCAAATCTACCACTGCCAACACCTATTTCTATACCTTTGCCTTGTTTTGGCAATGCTTTCTTGAGTGCTTCTATCTCTGATAAATAAACATGCTTGTTATTTTCAAACCATTCTTCGTAGGCTTTTGTGTTGGTATCAAACACGTCAATTTTGTTTGAATATTGACTATAATAGTCTAGGGCTTCATTGATATTGGAAAAATCTAAAAAAATAAAATCTATGCCTTTGTTTATTATCATAAGTTTAAATTGAGTTGAAGCATCCTTGCCTATTAGTACACAATTATTAAGTTTACTTAAGTTCAGTGCACAATCTTGAATTTTAATTTTTTTTTGATCTTGCACTATTAAATAAAACGGTGAGTCTTCAAAATTACCATTAAACAATCGACCACTTTCATCAATAGATACAATTGCTTTTTTCATTTTTCCCCCAGTTTTTTTATTATACACAAAATGTGCATAAAACTCAATAATTTTTAACAATCTCCTTGTAAAAATACCAATTTTTTTGTACAATTTTAGCTAATGAACGAAACTATTTATGGTGAAATTTAAAAAAATTTATTTAAAAAATGAGCTTACCGTGTTTTATCTGTAAAATTTTAGATAACCAAATACTCATAGATGGCCAAGAGTATCATCATGCAATAAATGTTAAAAGGCTAAAAATAAATGATAAAATTGAAGCAAACGATTTAAATGGCAATTTCTTTGTTGCAACAATCCAAAAAATAGAAAATAAATACTTAATTGCAAAAATAGATTACAAAGTAGAAAAAACACTGCCACACATAAATATTAAACTTTATCAGTGCCTTCCAAATAAATTATCAAAAATCGATGATCTTATAGAGCCTATCTCTCAATTAAATGTAACAACACTTGTACCTGTTATATCAGATTTCTGTATATTAAAGTTAAAAGACATTCAAAAGAAGATACCAAAATGGGAAAAAATAGCAGTTCAATCTATAAAGCAATGCAAAAGACTTTTCCCAATTAATATAGAAACTCCACAAAAATTATCGTCAATTAATTCAAAAGAAGAATTAAAAATAGTGTTTTATGAAAAAGAAAAGAAAAAAACGCTTAAAGACTTATCAATTGGTAGCATTGATAATATTGCGGTCGTTATTGGACCAGAAGGTGGTTTTAGCGAAAATGATATTGATTATCTTATAAGTAATGGATTCAAAAGTTTGATGCTTTCAGATAATATGCTTAAAATGGAAACAGCTGTAATTGCTGCATTGGCACAAATTAATTTGTTTTTCTTAAAGTCTTAGATGGTTTTCCATCCATCTAAGACTAAATACTTAAAACCCAAAACACTATTCAGTTTGATAGTTAACTCGTCACGATCACTAATAAATTTATCTACAAAAACTTGAATTGAATCAATACTTAAAACATAAAATTTTTCTAAATTTCGTGGTGTACCCATCGATACTTCTGGCATGGTTTTAAAGTCGATGCAAGTATTTCCTATATCATGATAAATTATTTTTACTTTGCCGCCTTTTTTTAAAATATATTCTTTTGCCGATGTATCAATCTTCATAGCACACCACACATATAGTTAAATTTTTTCAACCTCAACATCAGCAGCAAAAGCCACATAAGGTTCTTTTTTAATAAGCCAATTGTACCATTTTACAAACGAATCAATAATTATTCCTATGGCGGTTAACATTATCATGATAGTAAGTATTACCAGCAAAATTTTGCCTTTTGGAAGGAAATTGCCTACTATATTTAGATAAGAAGCATAAAGTGTAGTCACTGAAACAAACGCAAATGGTATAAATGTCATCCAAGCATATTGCTGTTTGCCTAATTTTATTATCACTGTTGTGCCTATAGCGAGGGCAAGTGAAGCAAGTAACTGGTTGGATGTTCCAAACAGCGGCCATATTGTAGCAATATCGCCACCGTATACTAAGTATCCCCATACAAGTGAGATTAAAGCACTCGTAAGTATTATGCCAGGCCACCAGTTTTTATCTTTAAACGGCTGATAGATACCACCGAAAGCTTCTTGTAATAAGTATCTACCAACGCGTGTACCAGCATCAACTGTTGTTAAAATAAACATAGCCTCAAATAATATTAAAAAATGATACATATAAGCCATAAGGCTTTCTAAAAATGGTATCTTAGAAAAGATAAAAGCCATGCCTACAGCCAAAGACACTGCTCCACCAGGTCTGCCTGCTACATTTTCGCCAACCATATGTGATAGCATAGGTAAATCTACAACATGCATGCCTAATTTCTCAAATACCTTTGGTGAAACATTTATTGCAAAGTAATCCGCTGGTATTAGGCTTGTTGCTGCAATTAGAGCCATTATGGCAACAAATCCTTCTGCAAGCATTGCGCCATAACCTATTGGTAAAATATCTCGCTCATTTTCAATCATCTTTGGAGTGGTACCAGATGAAACTAATGCATGAAAACCAGATAAAGCACCACATGCTATTGTAATAAATACAAATGGCCAAACTTTGCCTGGTACAATTGGACCGCCGCCATGCACAAATTGTGTAATAGCAGGCATTTGAATAGTGGGATTAACAATTATAACGCCTACTGCCAACAATACCATAACGCCAAGCTTCATATATGTGCTAAGGTAGTCTCTTGGCACAAGCAATATCCACACAGGCAATACAGCAGCGATAAACCCATATGTAGCTATAAGTACTGTCATTTGCTTTTTGCTAAAAGTAAAAGCACTTGCGATTGAGCTGTGTTGAATATATGGACCTGCAATAACTGCTAAAATAAGCAACACCAGTCCAATAATTGTGGCTTCTAGAACTTTATTTGGCCTAATCCATTTCATGTAGGCGCCCATTAAGATGGCTATAGGAATTGTGGATGCAACTGTAAACGTACCCCACGGGCTTTTAAATAAAGCATTTACAACAACAAGTGCAAGTCCGGCCAAAGCTGTAATAATGATAAAAATAACAGCAATAGCTGTTAAGATACCGCTAAAGGTGCCGATTTCTTTTTTTGCTATCTCAATTAACGATAAGCCATTGTGTCTAACAGATGCAAATAAAATCACCATATCATGTACGGCACCAGCAAGTACTGCGCCAATCAAAATCCACAAAGCACCAGGCAAATATCCAAACTGGGCTGCTAGCACAGGACCTACCAATGGTCCAGCTCCTGCAATTGCTGCAAATTGATGCCCAAACAGTACCCACCTGTTTGTTGGCACATAGTCATACCCATTTTCCAATTTGTATGCAGGCGTTTTGCGATGTGAGTCAAACGCTAATACTTTTGAAGCAATAAATGCACCATAAAAGCGATACGCTAATGCATACAAAGCCACAGCCGTTACTACTAAGGCAATAGCACTCATGCACACCCCCTAATTTAATGTTAAATCAATATTAATTTTTTTTATAAAAAAGTCAATACTTTGTTAATTTTTTTGATAACAAACTAAAATATAATTATATGCTTGTAAATGAGCAATTTTTTGATAATGTGAACAATGGAAATTACATATAAATAATTAATTTGTTGTAATATATAACTACGATATTCAAAAAAATAAGCTATTAAAAAGCAAAAAATAAGAAGTATAGAAAAGTTAGAAAATAAAATTTCCTAAGTTAAAGCTAAAAAGTCTAAAACTTAGGAAATTAAGCGTCTTTATTCAAGTTCTTTAAATGTTTTATAAATATTCTCAAATGCACTCAATAACCAATCTTTTGCATCATCAATATATGATAACGCTACCTCGGTTGTATCTTTATTACTACTAAAATAATTTTTTGATGCCAGTAATGCAATTGAAGCAAAAATAGTTGAACTTATAAATTTAAATTTTTTAAACAAAATTTTTTGTGCAATAGATGAAATAACTAATGTGGATATGGCAATGTATATTGACTTTGTATTTGTATCATCTTGTTGAATTAGATCAATTGGAGCTACGTATAAACCATATTGAGTTAAACTTTGTGCTCTTTCAAGAGCTGATTCCTTTTTCTCTTCATCGACTGCTTTTGAATCTAAAGCAGATTTTAGCTCCAAAAACATTAAGTTTAAATTATTTTTACCCCATTGATTAATCTCAGTTCTAATCTCTTCAAGCAATTGCTTGGTTAAAGGTCGTTGTTTTACTGTTGACTTTAAAGATGTAATAAACTCATCCAGTTTATTTTTATATACATCAAATATTTCTTTCATTTAAAATTTCCTCCTTTATATCTGATTTGGGCGAAATTTCTTTAAAAATCTGACTCTCAAACCTGTAAAATTTGCAATTTTTATTATGCATGCAATCTGTTTCCAGTCCTGCCTTTATGCACACCTCCTTTAAAAAAGTTTTTTTATCAAAACCCCACTGCGTTGCAACTTGAGGCAAAAGTAAACCACTTCTTCCAAAATAATCACATACTACAAGCAATCCATCTCTGCCAATTTCAATTTGCTCATCATAAGGTCTATTTTGATCCAGCAATATCATAGGCGATAAAATTGTTACTTCAAAAACCAAATTATCCAATTCTTTAATTTTAACACACTCGAATCGTGGGTCTTCGCAAGCAGCTTTAATGCTTGCAGAAATGCATGACTCAATTAGAGGGCTAAATGCATAAGGATAGCCAATACAACCTCTCAAATCATTGCTTGGAAATGTTGATATTGTAACAAATATGCCAGCAGTTTTATCTAAATTTTGTGGATAAGTTTCGGGTATGGCAGGGTACTTTTGTTTTTCTAGAAAATACTCAACTGATTGTCTTGCAAGCTTAACTAAAAATCTCCCTTCTTCAATACTAAACTTTGGAATTTTGTCCATTTATCACCTCTTGGCAACGCTTGCATAAATGATTTGGGCTTATAGACACGCTTTCATCAAACTTCCAGCACCTATCGCACTTTTCGCCAATAGCTTTTGTTACTTTTATATTCAAACCTAAAGATTCATCATTGTAATCCACAAGCGCATTATCAATATTTTTATCAAAAACATGCGATACAATAAAGATATCAGCTAAATTAACACTATTGTTATACATAATGCTATTTATATCAGCATTGCTAGAAATCAGATAAATATCAGCTTCCAACGAGTTGCCAATATATTTTTGTTCCCGTGCGAGTTCTAATGCTTTTAAAACAGAAAACCTAACTTTATTAATTAAATTCCACTTTTCTACAAATTTTTCATTTTTATATTTATCTATCGTTGGCACAAAGTATTCCATCTGTACACTTTCTTTTTCTGGTTTACTTAATTGATAAGCTTCTTCGGTTGTAAAAGATAAAATTGGAGCCAAAAACTTTATTAGCACATCCAGTATTTCTTTCATGGCCGTTTGAGCTGAGAGTCGTTTTTTAGAGTTTACACCATCACAATATAGTGTATCTTTTAATACATCCAAATAAAACGAACTTAGCGTATTTATGCAAAAATTGGTAATATTTTGATATATCAAATGAAATTCATAATTTTCATAAGATCTAAAAAGTTTTTCTTTTAGAATTTCTAATTCCGCAAGTATCCATTTATCTATTTCTTCTAACTCTTCATACTTTAAACTATTTTGTTTTTCAAAATCGTTGAGATTGCCTAACAAAAATCTGATAGTATTGCGAATCTTTCTATAGCCTTCAATCAAGCGCATCATGATTTCATTTGAAAGTTTAATGTCTTCGCGGTAATCCGTAGCGCATGCCCACAGTCTTAAAATGTCAGCTCCGTATTTTTCGATTACACTTTGAGGTGCTATTACATTACCTATTGATTTACTCATTTTTCTACCTTTTGAATCTACAACAAAACCATGCGTTAAAACGCTTTTATACGGAGCACTACCCATTGTTCCAATTGACTCTAAAAGCGATGAATGAAACCAACCACGATGTTGATCTGAACCTTCTAAATATATATCTGCTGGCCACTTAATTTTGTTGTACAGCACTGCTTTGTGCGAAACACCCGAATCAAACCACACATCCAATATATCTTCAACTTTTTCAAATTCAGTACTGCCACACTCACACGCATAATTTTTAGGCAAAAAAAACGAATTATCTTTCTCAAACCATACATCAGCACCGTATTGTTCTATGCTTTTTGCTACAAAATCGAGTATTTGCTTGTCTTTTACGATGCGGCCACATTTTTTGCACCTAAACAAAGCTATTGGTACACCCCATGCGCGCTGCCTTGAAATGCACCAATCGGGTCTGTTTTCCACCATTGCATAAATCCTATTCTGACCCCATTTAGGTATCCAATTAACTTTCTTTATCTCATCTAAGGCTTTAAGCCTTAAATTATTCTTTTCCATTGATATAAACCACTGTCTTGTGGCTCTAAATATTACAGGCTTTTTACATCTCCAACAATGTGGATATGAGTGAACAATTTCTTCTTCTTTTAACAGCATGTCTTTTTGCTTTAGTAGTTCTATAATTTTGGGGTTTGCTTTAAATACATGTTCGCCTGCAAAAAATTGAACATCACTTGTAAATTTGCCATCTTCATCTACTGGCGAATACACGCTGAGATTGTACTTAAGGCCAACTTCATAGTCTTCTTCACCATGGCCCGGGGCTGTATGAACCAACCCAGTCCCCATCTCTAAGTTAACATAATCAGACAAAATCATTTTTGATACTCTATCGTAAAAAGGGTGAGCAAGTTCATAGCCTTCCAAATCTTTCCCTTTGACTTCTTTTATTATTTGAGCTTCTTTAATACCAAATTTTTCCATTAATTCGTCGCAAAGCTCTTTTGCAACAAGCAAAACTTCCCTTTCTTTTATCTGAACAAAAACATAGTCAATATCAAGCCCAACAGCAACTGCAAGGTTTGCCGGCAATGTCCAAGGCGTTGTTGTCCAAATTACAGCACTGACGGCTTTACCCAAAAATCGTTTGTCTTCTGAGCCCAAATCAGTTATAAAGTCAAACTTTACATATATAGCACTAGATTTATCTTCTTCATACTCAATTTCTGCTAAAGCAAGTGAAGTTTTGCATGACATACACCAATGAACGGGTTTTTTGCTTTCATACACATAGCCCTTGTCTAAAAACTCCAAAAATTCTTTGTATATAGTTGCTTCATAATCATAACTCATTGTAAGATAAGGATTATCCCACTGCCCCAAAACACCCAATCGCTTAAACTCATTCCTTTGTATATCAATGTATTTTATCGCATAATCTCTGCAAGCTTTTCTCGTTGTAGCTTTGTCGGTCGCACCCATTTCTTTTTCTACATTGTGTTCAATAGGCAATCCGTGGCAATCCCAACCAGGCACATAAGGCGATAAAAAACCCATCATTGTTCTACTTTTTACAACAATATCTTTCAAGATTTTGTTTAGCGCAGTACCCATGTGAATATGGCCATTTGCATATGGCGGTCCATCGTGCAATACAAACATTGGGCTGCCTTTCCTAGATTCTATAATTTTCTCATATATTCTTTTGTCTTCCCAAAATTTCAAAATTTCTAACTCTTTAACAGGCAAATTTGCTTTCATTGAAAACTGCGTTTCTGGCAAATTGAGAGTATTTTTATAATCCATTTTAACCCCCTCTAATAGTAGCTCTAAACCTTGTGCTCAATTTAGAAAAAATTTCATTTATTAGCTGTTCTATGTCAGCATCTGTAAGTGTCTTATCTAAAGAGTACAACTCTATTCTAAAATTTAGGCTTTTTTTACTTCCAAGATCATACCTATCAATCAAATTTACATTGTAAACAAAATCAAAGCTGCCTATTGTTTTTTTGATGTAGGTTACATTTTCGCTTTTATCCACAACAATATTCAAGTCTCTTACTACAATTGGAAACTTTGGCAATGGTTTAAAATAGAAACTCTTGAATTTATTAAAACTGTCAATTAAAATTTCGCCGTAAAAAATATTGGATTTCAAAAATTTAATGTCAAAAAGATCATAAATATCTGGGTGTATTTCACCAATAAAACCTACATAGCGCCCATCATTGTAAATTGTTAAAGATTTTTTTGGATGCAACAAATATGATTCTTCCATTCTAAACTCTATATTGCAGTCAAATAATCCAAAAATACTTTCAAATGCACCCTTTATATCGTAAAAGTCAAAAGTGTTTTTTTGTGTATACCAATTTAGAGGTTTAAAACCATGCATTATAATGCCAAGTGCATCATATTCTTGATTTAAGTCAAAAATCCTACCCATTTCAAACATAGCAATAGACTTTATATTATGGTTTAGATTAAAAACTAGATTATCTATGAGACCTAAAAATAACGTGTTTCTCATGCAATTTTGCTCTTTGGTTAGAGGATTTTTTAAATATAAAAGACTCTTGTTCTTATTTAATTTTGATAAAAGCTCGCCATCTACAAAAGAATAATTTATAACTTCGCTCAAACCACTCAGCTTTAACACTTCCCTAATATGGTCTTTTGTGTTTATGTTTGTATTTACGTTCAATTTAATGCGTGGGATTGTAGAGGGCAGTTTGTCATAACCTTCAATTCTAGCAATTTCTTCAGCTAAATCTTCCATGCTTTCAATATCGATACGGTGCGTTGGTATAGTTGCAATCAAACCGACAGGCGTTTCCTCTACATCAAAACCTAATTCGTAAAATTTGCTCTTATTATAATTGGAACCTAAAAAATTGTTTATTTCATCTATATCAAATTCAATTCTCTTGGGGTTTTTTTTGTTTATATTTTTTGTTATACCAACAACATTAGCGTTTGCATATTGCTGTAATAATTCTATGGCATAATATGTAGCGTACTCATTTAAATTTGGATCGATTCCGCGTTCAAATCTATAAGAACTTTCAGTGCTAAGTTTTAGTCTTCTTGATGTTTTTCTAATGCGCTCTGGTGCAAAATAGGCACTTTCCAATAAAATATGTTTTGTGTTTTCATCTATTTGGGAATGTTTGCCACCCATTATACCAGCTATAGCAATAGCTTTTACACCATCTGATATAACAAGATCCTTATCCAATTCATACTCTAAATCATTTAAAGCTACAATACGCTCTTCTTGATAAGAATTTCTAACAACAATTTCTGTTCCGATTTTATCTTTGTCAAATGCATGCATGGGTTGGCCTAAGGCTATCATGCAATAATTTGTTATATCAACGATGTTGTTAATGGGCCTCACTCCTGATTTTATCAGCTTTAATCTCATGTCAAAGCAAGATTGACCTAATTTGACATTCATAATGCTTGCAATATAGCTTGGACAATCATTATCTAAAGTTACGCTAAAATTATTATCTTCTTTAATTACCTTACATTCTTTGAGTTTTATGGGTTTATTATAATAAATAGACACTTCTCTTGCTATGCCTAAAATGCTTAAACAATCAGCTCTATTTGGCGTTATGCTGATATCAAAAATATAATCTCTAAACTCATCTATGTCGCGTAAGTAGCTTCCCACAACAAATTCATCATCGAGCAACAATACACTATTCGACGATTCTTCTATACCAATCTCACTTGCAGATAATAAAAAACCTTCAGAAACAACATTACAAAATTTCTTTTCTTTAACTAAATTATTATTAAAATAGCTCCCAGCCAATACAATACCTACTTTATCACCTATTTTTAAACTATTATCGCTTGTTACTATGCTGGATTGTTTTTTTCCAGTATCAACAATTAATAGATACAGATTACTGCAAATAGGCTCTTTAGATAATATTTTCCCAACAACGCTGTCAAAACAAGCTTTTTGTATATCAAATACAGATTCGACTTCTAAACCAGACAAAGTAAGTTTGTCTGCTAAATCATAAGCATTGACATCTATATCAACAAATTCTTTTAGCCAATTATATGATACTTTCATACTAAACCTTTTGAATAAAATGAATTACTAAATTGTTCTAAAAACCTCAAATCATTTTCAAACATCAATCTTATATTATCAATACCATATTTTAACATTGCAAATCTTTCTACACCAAGACCAAAAGCAAATCCTCTAAAGTTTTCATAGCCAACATTTTTTAATACGTTCCTATGTACCATCCCACAACCTAATACCTCTAAATAACCTGTATAAGAGCATACCCTACAGCCCTTACCACCGCATATGACACAGCCAATATCAACTTCGGCAGATGGTTCTGTAAAAGGAAAATAGCTTGGCCTAAACCTTACCTTTGTTTTGCCAAAAAATTTATTTAGAAATATTTCAAGCACGCCTTTTAAGTCAGAAAATTTTATATCTTTGTCCACCGCCAAGCCTTCAATTTGGTGGAACATTGGCGAGTGCGTCAAATCAGAATCGCGCCTATAAACTTTTCCTGGAGCAATAAACATTAATGGAGGTTGTTTTTTCAACATAGTTCTAACCTGCACACCAGAAGTTTGTGTACGTAGTAATCTATTTTCGTCAATATAAAATGTATCTTGCATATCACGAGCTGGATGATTCTTTGGAACATTAAGCAACTCAAAGTTGTATAAATCCAACTCAACTTCTGGTCCATCCTCTACACCAAAACCCATTGATAAAAAAATATCTGAAATCTCCTTTATTACAAGATTAACTGGATGTATGCTGCCAACATTTAAACTTTTGCCATCCAAAAACAAATCCAACTCTTGCTCAAGCTCTTGATTTTTTTTGGCATTTTTAATGTCTTCCAATTTGTTTTCTATCTTTTCCGTTACAAGATGCTTTAGTTCATTAAAAATTTTACCTTTTTCAATTCTTTCTTCTTGGGGTAATTTGCTTAATTCTCTAAATAAATTTGTAACAATGCCATTTTTCCCTAAAAAAAAACTTTTTAGCTGTTTGAGATCTTCTTGAGTAATAGTCTTTTTTAATTTTTCATCCAATTTTTCTAATATTTCATGCAATCTTGCCTCCAGAAAAACACAATTTAGGCTCTTACTTTATCTATGAGGGTTTTGAGATTTTCGGGACTATTAATCGCCAGTTCACTAAGCATTTTTCTATTTAACAGTATATTGTTTTGCTTTAAAAGATTCATAAACTGACTATATGTTAAACCATTTTCCCTTACAGCTGCGTTAATTCGAGCAATCCATAATCTCCTAAATTGTCTTTTGCGCTCTTTTCGTCCTACATAAGCGTTTGCAAGCGATCTTCTAACAGATTCCTCTGCATTTTTAAAAGTGGAGTGTCTTCTTTGGTAAAAACCTTTAGCTAATTTTAATATCTTTTTGTGCCTTCTTCTTCTTACAATACCTGTCTTTACTCTCAATTTAAACCTCCAAGCATCATTTTAAGATTTTTAGCTATAGCACCTTTTATAATGCGAGATTTTCCTAAATGTCTCTTTCTTTTTGTAGATTTGTGGGCAAGTAGATGACTTTTATTTGATTTTCTCGTTTTTAACAAACCATTTGCCGTTAATTTAATTCTTTTTGCTGCAGATTTTTTAGTTTTAAGTCTCATTAAAATATCCTCCAATTATTTTTTTGGTATAAAAGATACAGTTAATCTCCTGCCTTCAAATAGCTCTTTGCCCTCTAATACTGCAAATTCTTGTAAATCATTTTTTAGCCTATCAGATAATACAAAAAACAGGTTTTTTTTCTCAATTTCTCTGCCTTTAAAAAATATACTAAATTTTACTTTATCACCATTTTTTAAAAATTCTATAGCGTTATTGAGCTTTACTTTATAGTCGTTTTCTGCAATGTTAAGTCTCATTTTAAGCTCTTTAACTCTCATGATTTTTTGCTTTTTTTTACTTTTTTCTTCTTTTTTTTGTTTATCGTATTTAAATTTTCCATAATCCATTATCTTGCAAACAATAGGGTCAGCACTTGGAGATATTACAACTAAATCTAACTCTGCCATTCGAGCTTTATCTATTGCTTCTTTAATACTTACTATACCTACTTGTTTGCCATCTTGATCAATTAGCCTAACCTTATCAGCTTTAATGTGCTCGTTAATTGGCGGCACATCGTTTCTAGAAACTATAAAACACCTCCTGATTCAATCTTAGCTTTTTCTATGAA
>JABEBW010003649.1_pt1 | contig 45411 bp, 33 predicted proteins | sample 7245961 | NCBI WGS metagenome assembly JABEBW01 (sample SAMN14506364, study PRJNA622280) | hot springs metagenome | biome: hot spring [ENVO:00000051]|acidic hot spring [ENVO:00002120]; feature: spring [ENVO:00000027]|sediment [ENVO:00002007]; material: sediment environment [ENVO:01001048]...
TAACTCAGATTTAATAACACAAAGAACTTTTCTCAAATCTTATCAGATTTGAGAAATAAAGTGTTAAAAAATCTGACTAAATTTCCGGGGGCATTATACACCAATAGACCATTTGAAGAATGGGGAAATATATTCTCAGATGCCGTTTTAGCATCTGCTATAGTTGACAGGCTCGTTCATCACTGCCATATATTCAAGATAACAGGGGAAAGTTATAGAATTAAAAACCTAAAAGAAGCAAGAGGTAAACAAGATGACTTAAATTAAAAACCTAAGAGGTGGGGAATTTAAATGACCAAAAGGTGGGGATTTTTACTTGACTTTAACACCCAAATGAGCATAAAACCGCTATCTACCTCTGTGCCTGACATATTCGATATGCCCAGTATCAACATCGCTATCAGTCCAATAATTCCAGCAATAGAAGCAAAAGGCGAAGGCCGAACCGAAGCTATTTTTTTATCTTTCATTTTTCCCACCATTTATCTATGTTTTCTATTTTTTGAGGGGATGAGATACCTTCTTTTGTAAATGTAACTTTTTCTCCTTCTTTTACAGAAAACTTACTTTTTCCATCAGGTGTGCTTATATCCACCACTCCCTCGAAAACCGCCAGCTCACCGCTTCCGTCGTCTTTGTTCTCAATGGACAGTTTCGTCCCCCTGACTCCAAAAACTGCTCTTACACAACTACCTTTATGATCTTTCAAAAAAATAGGGCAGTAACAATTGGTTCTATCTTCTAATTCCAATATATTGAGTCTTTCTTTTGTGTACTGATATACATCTTTAAGATTATTGGGGTCAGTAACTGTTTTCAAGTCCTCCTTATATTGCTCGTATTTTTCCTTTATTGCTCTCACATAGTCATCTGCTTTATTTACAACTGTATATAGTTTGCCTTTCACAAGGCCGATTTCTTCCTCCTGTTGTGTATCTTCGCCCACAACAAGCTTTGAATTTGAGCCCAGCGATATATCTCCTCTCCCATCAAGCACATGAAACACAACCCGGCTATTGTCATATGTCTGAATTACATCCCCGGCTTTTAAAAATGTGGGGGATTCAGGGTCATTTAGGGTGTATGTTTTCCCGTTTGCGCTATTCACGTCAACCCTGCCGGAAAAACCGGATATAAATCCTCTAACGGGAGCCTCACTTCTCAAGTCCCATGGGCCTTCTGAAAGCATATTTTTTATGGTTGCCAAAGACCTGTCTGTCCTTATCTTGGCAAGCTCTGCTTCATTTCTTTTAAGCTCAAGTTCCTTGCGTGTTGTCTCGTTCGTTGACTTCGCGGCCTGGGCCTTCATCAGGGCTTCTCTTGCAATGGCCTCTGCCTTTCTTGCCTTCGCATCGGTTCTCTGGCCTGCAAGGCTGATAATCTGTTGTGAATTTTGTATGGTTGCCTCATTTTTCTTAATTTCTGCGTCAATCTTTGATATCTCCGAATCAATCTCTCTCTCCTTAGCAACTACATCATCTCTTAATAACTGCGCTTTAAAATATACGCCGAGCAAAAAGTCACGCTGTGCCTGATCATAGGCAGAGGCATGACCTACAAAGAACCATGCCATCGCCAAGACGATAAATACCGAACATATGCTTTTCATTATTTCCCTCCCTTCTCCATCATAAATTCCCATTTGTATATCTCGTCTTTTGCTTCCCTTACATCAAAGGCATCCGGATAAAGTTCAATGTAGGTGTTCATATTTTCTATGGCTTTTTTATAATCCTTCAACTCTGCATAATTGAGTGCTATTGCCCTGTAAAGAAGAGGATAAAAGGGTGCAATTTTTATAGCCTCTTTGTATTCCTTAACTGCCTCATCAAACTTACCTTCCTTAGTCATCACCTCTGCCCTTAAGGCATACTTTCTTGACTCCTCAGGAAGTTCCATAAGATAGGGCTTTTTCTTTAACAACAATGCTACATGGCCGAGTATCTCTTTTCTCTTTGTTTGGTCTGCAATTTTTAATAAATCTGCATACTCCTTAAGGGCTTCTCTATATTGTCCCTTTGTCTCAAGGTTTTTTACGCTCTCTTTTTTGGTCTCCACATAAGAAATTAAAGAGTTAAGCACAGCATTCTTAAAGTACTGACGGAGAGCATTCTTTGACAATAAGTAATCTTCAGGAATTGATGCGTATATCTCTGCAGACTTCTTTAAATCACCCTTCTTTGAATAGGCAAGGCACTCAAGCAAACGGTCAAAAGGACTGTCCTTAATGGATGATAGAATCTTTATAGCCTCTTCAGGTTTACCTGCTATAATATAAGAGTAACTTTTAGCACTCTTAGACCAGGTATTATTTGGATTCAACGAATATGCCATTTCAGAATCATTAATTGCCTTTTCATAATCGCCTTTTACAATATAAAGAAGACTTCTCATCCCTAATGGACCTGCTAAATTTTCTGTTAGTATTTTCTGTCGTTTTATAGTCTTTTCAACAGGTTTATCCAGTCCTTCTCTTTCAATCGTTATTGTTACCTCTGTTCCCTCCTCACCTCTTGTATTTTGACTAAATTTGTCTTTAGTCCACCCTTTTGTTGATTGGCCGTTAATCTTAATTATCCTATCTCCCACCTGAACGCCTGCCCTCATAGCAGGTGCATTCTCAGTTAATCCTTTTACTACAGGGTAGTTATTTTCTATGGCAATATTAGTTCCAATACCTGTTATTGTCTCTAATGCAATCGCCTTGTTTACAGACTCAATAGCATTATCAAATTTGCCTGCTTTCATATAGAGCCATGCAATATTAAACAAAATATTGGCATTTTCAGGCGCCAGTTCTTGCGCCTTATTGCCGCTGGCTATGGCATTGTCTAAATCTCCTTTGGCATCGTATACAATTGACATTCGATAATAATAGACAGGACTAGGACCAAGGGGAAAAAGCTCGATAGCCTTTTTATAGGCATCGATTGCTTCGTCGTATTGTTTTTTATCTGTATAAACCATGGCTAATGTCCTATAAGCAACGTGATTGGGTGCGATTTCTATCGATCTTTTGGCTAAAGCTATGGCTTCATCGTAGTGTTTCAAATAATAATGAGCATTAGCTACATAAGCAAGATCTTCAGCTGCACTATGTAAATTGTAAGAGTCTGATCGTGGATCATACTCCTCATCAAAACATAACTTATAATATTCGATCGCTTGCTGATAATTACCCGTATTATAAGCATTTGCAGCTTTCATCACGTCACAACTCGCATTAGCATCATGCCCAGTCAGAAACATAACTCCAACAAAACAAAAAATGTAAAAGGCGATTAAAAAATTTTTTTCTCTTCTCATTTTTGCTCTCCTTTCTGCATCTTATTTTTTATTTCATTTATTTCATTCTCAATATTTTCCTTTTCCTTGTTTAACTTTTCTTCTAATTGAACCGCTTCTTGATGCTGTTTTTCTGCATCAGACTTAAGAGCCATTGCCTGAGAAAGCAGGTCATCTGCCTCTGCCTTCTTTTCGGGTGTATCAGCAGTTTGTGCCTTTACCTTGATTTCCTCTATGTTTTGGTCTATCTCTTTTATCTTTTCCTCTGATTCTTGCTTTTTCTCCTTTGCGTCCTCAAGCTTTTCCGTAACATCCTGAAGCTTCTTTACCTTTAGGGTAACATCCTGTATGATTTTTGAGGCCTCCGTATATCTTTTATTAAGCTTACTCGCCTTTTTTAAATCTACCCCTGTAATGAGTTCTTTTGGCGGTTTGCATTCAATTGCTGTTGGCAATCCCTGTATTACATTTTCCATTTGAGCGTTATAAAAGCGAACGCCTTCCATATCATTACATTCAGAAGCCAACTTTGAGAAATACGCAGCACAGAGAAGCTGTTCTGTTGCTGTTTTAGGTGCGGGAAAGCCTGTTGCAGATATTGAGCTTAGATCCTTTTTTGTATCCCGCTCAAAAGGAGTCAGTGTTCCACCGCTTATGGATTCCATCTTAAGTCCGCCACCGCCTATGGAAGCTTTAGCAAGTATTTCTTCGCCTCTTTTTTTCCTTTCTACCTCTTCAGCTTTTTTCTTTAGCATCTCCTGCTGCTGCCTCATCGATTCTTCTTGTTGTTTTCTTATAGTCTCTTGTTGGGACTGTTGTGGTGTTGGGGATAGATTGCTAAAATCAAAGATTGCATTAAATAAGGGCTGTAAAATACTTTGCATTATTTGCATCTGAAGCTGCTGTTTTGTTGTGCCAGTAGACGGCATTGATGATGAAATAGGTGTGCATACGGGAGGTTGATTTGGGTCAGGACAGCTACATTTATGTGTTATCATATAATTATGCAAACTTTGGTCGCTTTGCCATGCTTTAATAGTTTCATAACAATCTACAGCCATGTGTGGAGTGGGTATATTCTGAGAAAATGCCCGACCGGCAAAACCCCATACTATTAAAAAGGATAAGATACCAAGTTTCAGTACATTTGTTTTCATCTTACACCTCCGTCTAAATCATTCCGATTAAATTGTACCACCCCATCCATAGTAGATAAATGTATTTTTCATATTACCTCCCTGTTTCTTAACCTTCTTTTCTCTGTAATGCTATTAACATTTTACCCTATAGGCTATGCATTTGCCTGAGCTATCAGGACAGCATCTTTCGCACCAGTGCTGCCCGTTGTTATCGCAACAGCAAACCCTTTCATAACAACCATTAGTCTTTTTTTATATCTGTTATATATACGTAGTAATCCGGTATAAAGCCAAAATACTCCCTTTTATATACAAGGCAAATAGTGGCTTTATAAATTCCCCCTTCTTTTAGTTTATTCTTAACTTCATCTCGTATGCCAGCTATGTGATAAAAAGGTCCGGACTTTGTCATGCCTTTAACATTTAAAATATCACCTATAGAATATTTTTTATCCCAAATTATTTCAACTTCTCTTGCCTTACATGGGATAATTGGACAGAAAGTTTTTTCATTAAGTAAGCTTTCGGGGCTGCTATTTTCTAAATTTTCTGGCACAGGAAAATTCTCATCTTTAAATTTTTGAATTTCCTCTAAATCTTTTTTCAATTGTGTTACTTTTTCCGTTTCTCCCCGATTCTCATATCTTTTTATTTCCCGATTTATAGCATAAATGGTGGCATTTTTAATATCTTTTTTGATCTCTACAATTGCATCCTTAATTGCTTCAACAATAGATTCATTTTCCTCTTCCTGAACCTGTACTTCTTCAATTTCTTGTTTAATTTCTCCTATCATAAAATAAGGCTCGTTTTCAGTAAATGGCATTATTGGATTGTTTATTTTTAAGGTGTAAGGCATATCAATCTGAAATTCTTTTTTTATATCATATTCAATAAGCACTCCCTCGGGTAAAAGAGCCTTACAATAATCGCTTTTTTCTCTTATAAAGGTTATTTCATAATTTGGAACTCTTACATCTATTCCTGCGGTTTTTCTTATGTCAACTTTAATCGATTTTTTATCAGTGCAACCATTTGTGTTTACTCTTAAGAGAAGCTTATAGTTTTCTATATTTATAGAGCGAAGCACAATAATACCTTTTTCTGCTGGGAAAAAAGAATATTCAACAGGTTTTACATCAGATTTATCTGAATCTTTTAAAATCCCTCCCCACTCAACAATCGTAAACCCTTGTCTTGCAGGAGTTTCAATAACAGGATTAGCAACTTTTTCCAAATCATTATAAGTACCTTCAAAATATAAAATCACTCTTATGATAGTTTCCGGTTTTGGCTTAATTTGAATTTTTAGGTTTTCATTTACAAAATCACCATCCAAACTTTTAATCTTATAATATGGATACTGTTTTAGCTGAGCCAACCAGTAATCTTTGAAATCTTTTGTTTCTTTGTTGTTTAAGCCAAGTTTCGGTAAAAATTCATCAAACCATTTTTCCATATCATTTTTAGGCACCATCCAACCTTGTTCTGGCAATTTAACCTGTTCAGTTAATTCCACTTCATAAAAAAGATAGGGATATTTTCCGTTTATGACTCCATTAGGATTAGCAGTTACAATCCATTTATCATGATATTCAGGAATCGTTTTAGTTAAAGTGCCTTTTGGTTTTAAAAGAATTTCTACCTTTTGAGGTTTTTCAGGGTATAAATAGATGGCAGGCTTTTTTACAACAGGTAAAGGGTATACTTCTTCAGCTTCTTTACAGGCAAAAAGTTTTATTTCATTGTTATGGTCTTTTACTAAATTAAAACATTTAATTTCCCTATGAGATGGACAACAAGAAGGGTCGTTATCTTTTTGGGTTAAAATTGATACTAAAATTTCATCTCTTCTGCTACCTTGAAAAGTCTTATAACCTTCCTGAAAACGCAAATTTTTTATTACAACTCTATCACCAAGCATTATTGAGTTTGTCTGAATAATTTTATCCTTTTCTTTAATAAGAGCTGTAATTTGAAAGAATGTTCCACTGCTTCCCGCATTTTCTGATAAAATTACAATTGCAATTGGCTGGTTTCTTATCGAAGAATTTCCAATAACATATTTTTCTAACTTTACATGAATATATTTAGACATATCTTCTTTATTGCCAGGTCGTAGAAGGGATTTATATTCTCCATTTATTAGAGTTACTGCTTGCCCAGTAAACTCCATGCGATAGGTAAAATTTTTTATCGTGTTTTCATTGAGTTCGCCAGAATTATTTGAATTTTCCAATGCAAATGACATGTTTGCATGCGATAACGCAAAAACTAAACATATAAATAAAAGCCTTATAGTTTTCATTGTCTTTCTCCTCTTTTATCTCTTTGGTTCATATACTCTTCCCATAAAAAGGATAGCGCCTGTTTTGTTGTGCTGGATTATGAATATAAAAGGATGGTCTGCACGAAAAATAATCGGTTCTTCTGAAAAACCGCCAAGACCCTTTCCAACCATTATCACAGCAGTTGCTGCAGCAGCTTCAGTGCCTTCTTCGTTTACATCAACAAATGCCTTATGAATTACATCTCCAATTTTAAGGCTTGTTGTACCATCCATACCTGAAAAATCCGCAGCGTTAGAAAAGGCTATCGGCATTCCCATTTTCGAAAGCGTTTCTCCAAGCCTATACTCTGCCTCAAGTTTAAACTTTGGCATATATGCTATAACTGGTCGCATTCTTAAGTGAGCTTTAAGTTGCTTTAAGTTTTCATAATTAAGCGATTTTTCCACATCTGATAGTGTTGTTTTTGGAAGAAGTATCAGCATGAATAATTCATTGTCTTCATAAGGAAGCTCTAAAACCTGCATATCATCTGTTTCTGCATATTTAAACTTTTTGAGTTTGGTCGACTCACTGCCAAAACTCATCATTGGAACTTTAACTCTTTTTTCTGAATTAACCTTAAAATCCTCTTCTTTCGTCGCACTTTTATTAAATTGAGTTTGCCAATTGCCTTTAAAATAAATAGCGTTGGTGAGAACTAATCTGGTACTACTGTCTAACATATCAGGCTTTATCAACTCTATAATTTTATTGTTTGTTTGATTTTCAACCCATTTATTTATCAATTGTCTTGATTGCTCTCTTTCATCATTATCAATAAAACCCACGTTTGTTGCTTTCCCCTGATAGTATTCTGCTATTGTTTTTAAATAGTCATCAAGGAGTTTATAGTCTTTTTCAACCCAGAGGGCATTTGCAGTGTGAAGCTGGTATTTTTTGTCTTTTTTGTTAATCTCATTTATCATTTCAAGAAAGCCTTCCCTGCGGATTTTACTATCTTCCGGTAAATAAAAAACCCTTTCAATTTCCTTTGCAGTAACACCCCTTGCACCTTCATATGTCATGGCAAGGGCGACTGAAATGCTAAAGGGTGAGAAAAAGATGTTATCAGTCTTCTTGTCTTGAACTAATTTTGAAAACATATCAAAGCAAAACCTGTTGTTTGCATCCACAATACTGCTGGTATCTGCTTTTGATGTACTGTTAAATAATAAGACTAAAAAAATTGAAAACACAAATACTATAATAAATTGCCCACCTCTTTTCTGTGTCATATTAACCTCCATATAATTCAACAAAATCAACTATATTAGATAGTCCACATATTTAAATATTGTTTTTTAAAGCTTTTCCCTCCTGTAAGATTATTAACATTTTACCCTAGAGGCTATGCATTTGCCTGAGCTATCAGGACAGCATCTTTCGCACCAGTGCTGCCCCTTATTATCGCAACAGCAAACCCTTTCATAACAACCATTAAACTGTTTGTTCCATGGTGTGCAATTGGCACTTTCTGCAAGCATTATATTTGTCGAATTTTTTTGGTATAAATTTGAGCTACTATTGTCAATAACAGGTTTGGGTGTTGGAATCTTTTCTTTAATTTGATTTAAATACTCATCCCTTTCTTGCTGAGAATGTTCACGGCCAGGAAATGAAGCGCCTCCCATGTTTTGCGCTCCAGATGACTCTTTTTGATTTTCAATTGCAGTATCTACCGCTTGGTCGAATGCTGTGCGTGCAAAAGCTTGCGATGTCATAAACAAACTTAAAACCCACAATAAGATTGCTAAAACTTTCATATAGCACCTCCTAAATTTTTGTCTTTCAATTAACTTAAACTCATAAATTTACTTCATCTAAAAACTTTCTATAAAATGCATTTTTTGTTTGTAACAGCTCTTTTGGTATTTCTTTGTAAGAGTTTATTGCTTCATCTAATTTTTTGCTTTTTTTACAAACAATGGGTTTTATTAGTAAAACAATACTATCATTACTATGTGCTTTTGCTTTTTCTAAAATATTTAGTGCTTTATTATTATTACCCTTATCGGCAAAAGCAAGAGCCATCGTAATTTGAGTTAGCCATATATCTGGATTTAATTCATAAGCCCTTATTGCGTTTTTCTCAAACTCATCTTTTTTCCCACTTTCTCTTAAAACAAGCGCCTTGAGTGCCAAAGCCCATGCAGCTGTAGGTCTTAAATATTCTTCGGGCTTTAGTGGCACATTTTTCAATATCTCAGAATCTTTTGGGCAAACTTTTAACACTGGGTTGCTTGCATTATTTAAATAATCTGTAATCATTTGTATCTTGTCTTGACCAATAAAAAGCCTTAAATCTTTGTCACCCACATTTATTATTCTATCGCTTACTTTTAGTCCTGCTTTGTATGCTGGAGAACCAATATCAACAGATATAATCTGGGGATAAACTTCACCCATTTCAATTTTTGCACCTATGCCTTTAATTTGAAATAAACTAACCGATTTATCAGCCATTTCGATTGCTTTATCAAACTCATTTTTGCCTGCGTATATATTTGATAAGGCTATATATAGACAAGATGAGTAACTTGGAAATTTTGATAATAAGCTGTTTGCCAATTTTTCTGCATTGTTAAAATCATCAAGCTCGATAAGGCTGTAAATTATCTTTAATTGATACGGTAGCACTTCTGATTCGCAATCCGTTGGAGGAACTTTATTATTTAAAAAATTCTCAAGCATCAAACTGTCGGATTCGCATTGTTTTTTTGCTAAGTTAGAAGCCATTTCAAATGAGGCAATAACGTTTCCATAATCCCTTTTTTTCATTAGTATATCGCCAAGCACTTCGTATACCTCATAAGCATTTCTTTCGTTTTCAAAATTGAATCTCAATGCTTTTCTTATATACGATTCAGCATTATTGTAATTATTGTCGTATAGATAGATTATTGCTAAATCTGTATACAATTTGTAATTGTATGGGTCGTTGCTTAATGCTTTGGAAAGCAGTGTTATGGCTTTTTTATATTGCCCAGTCTCTTTATAAAACAAAAATAGAGGCTCGTAATCAGAATCTATTTTCATTGCCATTAAGTAGGCTTTTTCCGATTTGTCATACTCCAATTTACTTGTATATTTTTCTGCAATGGCGCTTAGTGATAAAGCATCACGATTTTTAAGATGTATATCAAGAACATGTTCAAATGAGTATGTGCATTTATCTTGCAAAGGTTTTTTTCCATTATTTTTGGCATAACAGAAAAATTCATGCGTGGAGTACCCTATTTTACTAAATATTACAAATGTCCTATCTGGCAAATCGAGATTAAGTTTTTGCGCAGTTTGTTTTAAAGTTGGGTAAAGAGGGTATTTAGGCGAAATTAAAGGAGATATTTTGGCTCTATAAAAATTAGCTTCGATTTTTTTATAGCCAGTAATGTCATTACCTTCAATAAATGGCATCTCGCACATGTATGCAAACAAATCATTTTTCTCTACATTTCCATTTTCTACAAGCCTTCTGGAAGAATCGTAACTTATATCTGCAGCTTTGGTATGAATCTTGATATCTTTAAGCTCACAATCTTTAAGTGTAAATTGCGCTTGATTTTCTTTATTTATGCCGTATTGAACACTATCGTTTACAACATCTGTGGTGACTTCAATGCAATTGTAATGCTCCGTTTCTGCTCTCAAATAATCAAAACTTACAAAAAACAAAAAAACTATAAGTACAACAAGTTTTTTCATAGCCCCCATCCAATTTATTTATTGGAAAATTGGCGTAAATAATGATTTACTATAACCACCAAATTTTTTCTCCTTTAAAAAGACGATGCTTATTTTGACTATTCATAGCAACTCCATTACTTTTTTAACCTTTCTGCGCTCTTGCATGCAATATCGTCTTTAAAGGTTTCACAGAGATAGAGGTATTCTCCTCTTGCTTTTTCTGGCAAATCAAGCTTTTCATATATCACTGCCTTCTGGGCTGAAATACCCGTTGCTAATCGATACCACCAGGCAGATTCTGCCTGCTGTCTGTTTAGTTTTTTGATAATATTCAGTTTATCGGTGTCAGTTTTTGCATTTTGAATTGCTGAATTAAGAGAGATAAATTCGTCTATGCTTAGCGCTTTTCGTGCAATGGGAAGGTTTTTGTCAATAATTGCCTTTGCTTTATTTAAATAATTTAATTTCACATCATCGTCGGAATAATATTTTAAAGAATAATGGTAAACAAGCAGGAGAGCATCAATGCCTTGAGGATTTCTTTTTTCAAGAAGCTCAGTGCCTTTTCTGAAGTATTCATCTCTCAATGGTGCCTCTATAATGAGGGCGCTGGTCTGAAGAAGATACTCTTCAGCAGTTGCGTTGCCTGAATGTATTTTATTTTTGATTTTTGCGAATATTTCTTTTTGTATTTTATCTTGCTCATCTTTGCTTTTATTGTCTAAAGCTTTGAATGAGATACCCATTACCTTCTCTTTCCATCCTGTATCAAGGTAATATTGTATTTTGCCGTATTCTGTCTGAATTATATCATTATCCAATTTTGCAGATTCTTCCATATCTTTTTCTACTTCTAATTTTTTCAATTCTTCAGCCTTTTTACGGTATTGGTGTAACATTTCGGCAAACTTTTTTTCCTTAGCAGGGTTACCCTGTCTATCGTAATAGACTCGAACATTTGCGTAGGCATGCACTTTTTCTTCATAAGCGTTTATCAAACAATCTAAATCATTTTCGCTACACAAAGAAATTGCTTTATCTATTTCAGCTAATGCCTTATTAAGGCGGCCTTCTACTGCCTCAGAATGGTCTTCACCTGTTTTTATCTCTTTAATTTCTTCCCAGTATATCTCTCCAAGATATATATGAGCTTTAAGGTAATATAATGTTTTTTTGTCAAGCACATTTAAGGCTAATGCTCTGTCTATGTCTTTTAAAATTCTTTCATTATAATCTTTCTCTGTTTTCTCTAATTTCTCTTTTTCCTCTAATGTTTCTAAACCTGATGAGTGGCATTCTATGTTTTTCATTTCATCAAGTATCTCTACCCTTACAGCGTAAGCTTCTGCATAGTTTTCATCTAAGGCTATTGCCCTATTAATATTTTCCAAAGCTTCTTTTAAGTCTTTAAGTTTTTCTTCATTTTCTTTATCATTTGCAGGTTCGCCTAAATGTTTATTTTCCAAAACTTTCGCAATACCAACATAGGCTACTGGCATATCTGGATTGAATTCCAATGCTTTTTTGTATGCCTTAAGTTTTTCCTCGTCGTCATAAATCTGCTGTGCCCACTCAAGCCATAGAGTTGCCTTATACTTTTTTTCTTCCTCTGAGATAAGTTTTGCTATTTTTTGTTTGTCTCCTCCTGTGGCAAGCTCCAGCTGTTTTTTAAGTCCTTCCATCTCTTTATTCTGTTTTTCATACTCCGCCTTGAGCCTGTTGTAAGAATCTACAATGCTCTGGTCTTCTCTTATCTTTTTAAGATTTGCCTCTATCTCTTCTTCGCTCATCGTAGCTTCTATCTTTACATAAAACTTTATTGCATCAATATCACCAACAACAGATTTTTTTATGTCTAAAACCTTCACCTTCATAGAATGATTTGCAATTACTTCAATTACATCATCTTCAAGAGCAAGATTTTTCACCTTTGTGTAGCTTTTTACAAAGACGCCAGCTTTCTCTGCTGCTGAGCGCATAGCTGCCTTTTTTGCCTTTTCTTCAGCCACTTCCATTGTCTCACCCGATCCCATCCGGTATTCACCTTCTGCAATAATCACCTTAGTGTCCGCAAAAACACGGGCAGGCAGAATTAAAATCAAAGCAACGATGAGTAAAAATACCTGTTTCACAATAATCTCCTTTCTAACTTTTATTTCTCTTTATCCCCTATCTCACCTTTCCCACAGGAAATGACTGGCCAGTTGGTGCGGCTGTGGGATATTGGGCACGCTTAAATACCTTTTCTGCTAAGGCTGGCACTTCACTATCTACATAACTTGCTATCTCAAGGGTTTTTATAAATCCATCTCTGTCCATATCTGCCTTTCCTTTTAACCCCTCTGAAAGCACATAAGTAAATAGTCCATGCCCCTGATAGCCTTCAAGCGCTTCCTGAAGGCTTGTTGATGCAGAAAGTATTGTTGAGCCAACTGCGCGGGAGAGTATCTTCATAGCTGTCTCTTCGCTCATCCCCCTTGTTAGCATGGCAACCTGCAAGGCTTCGCCAAGCTTTCCGGCATTGCATGTATCTATAACTACCATTTTCTTTGTTGAGGGCACATTGGCAATAAGCTCTTTTAGCTCTGTCTGGGTTAAAGCATCCTCTTTTAGCCTGAATGTGCTTAATGAGCCTACATTTGATGTAATAAGGAAATATTCCCCTTCATCTACTGTGCCATGACTTGCTACATAAAACACAAAAACATCATCAGGGTTAAGAGATTTTAAACCCTCAAGGGTCTTTTTGATATTTTCTTTTGTGGTCTCTTCTTTTGTGGTTAAGAGTGTTATGTTTACCTTTTCAAAAAGTGGGGTTGCAACCTGTCTTATGGTGTCTGCAAATAATTTTGCATCTGCTGCTGCATACTTTAGCTCAAGTTTGGGATTTTTGTATTCATTTATACCAATTGCAACAACATACATTGATGGCTTTTTAAAAGCCTTTGCAAGAGATACTATCTTTTTAAGAGCGGGATTGCTTGCCATTGAACCTTCTTCATTAAATGCAACTGCCTTGATAATGTTTTCTCCAGAAAGAAGCTTTACTGTGTAGGTTTTATAAATAGTCTTTTCACCTGTTTTTGGAACAATTCTTAAGCCCCTTGCACTATCAAGCGAAATGGAGGTGTCATTGAGATACAACCTTACATCCCCAATACCACCACCAATATCAGTAAGTCTTACAGTAACCTTTACTTCATCAGCTTGAACCTCTTGCGGAGTATCCACAATCTCCACCAATGGAGGCTGCTTTACATCAGCAAGGGTTTTGTAATCTTTAAGGGATTTTCCCGAAAGAGCAAGTTTCACAAGGTCTGGTCTAAAAAATGCCTCACGATAGTTTTCAATGCCATAGACCTCGTTGCCAACTCTAACATTTAAATATTTATCACCATTTGGCGAGGCATTGTAGTAACCTTCAGGGGTGATAACTATCCATTCACCATCTTCGAAACTGATGAACTGGGCAAGTTCTTTATTACCTTTTGCGTCAAAGAGTTTTAACGTGCCTAATCCAGCGGAATCAACAGAAGCCCTATATCTACTATCCAAAGATTTTGCTTCTCCTGTAACTAAGATATTGTTACCCTTATAAGCCTCTTTAGGCACATACTTGCGTATACTATCTATATTCTCTGTTTCTGTAACAAATGAAGCATTATCAATGCCCCATACAATCAACTTTCTGTTCGAAACTGTCACTAAATATTTATCAAATTTTTCTACTACATAGGTTTGTCTATTTTGCCTGGACGCAAAAGAATTAACCTCTTTATTTGATAAAATGTCCCAAAAAAATATATTGCCTTTGTTATCTCCGGCAATAACTTCATCTCCATGAAACGTTACTGTTGTAAATTCGTGCCCTCGCAGTTGTAGAATTTTTTCTAAATTGTTTGACGAATAGATATTAATGTTTTCTAATATGTCACTACCGATACCTGGTTCTTTATAAGTAATAAAATACCTGCCATCGGAAGAAAATTTAACTTTTTCTTCAAAATCAAAATCATTAAATTTAAATTTTATGCTTCTTATTTGTCGTCCTACAACAACATCCCATCTCTCTAATGTGTCTTTAGTTCTTATCAATGCATACCCGCCATCTGAAGAGATATATAAAAACTTGCTATAAGGAGGTACTTTATATTTTCGTATCACTTTGCCGCTAATTAAATCTAGCACATAGAGTTCATCATTACCATCTATCGCCAAAGCAAATTTGAGAGGCAATGAAATCGCGGTAGATCTAAACATTATATCATATCCCGTCCTCTGCATTGTTTCCGTCTTAAAAATCCATATTTTTTTGCCTGTCATTGTTTCAATAAGCTCAAGAGCGCCAATACCGCCTATCTGCGCATATCTCAGATCTCTGGAGATACTGCTCATTAAGAAAGGACCTATTCTCCATATTTCTTCGCCTGTCTCTACATTTAATATTGTCGTCCCGTAAGCAATGCTTTCTAATAATACATACTTGCCATTAAGGGAAAGAGTTATATGATTAAATGGACTTTTTACTTTAAATCTCCTTATCTCTTTTCCAGTCTCTATTTCCCAGAGTTTAAGAATAAACGGATCTGCCGATTGTGATAACGCATGCCTGCCGTCAGGCAATATAGTAGTGACTTTCTCACGTTGCCCAGGAGATCTTTCGAATATTTTAATCAGTCTACGTGTCTTTATATCCCAAAGCATGATGGTGTTATAGCTATGTGATAACATATATTTGCCGTCTGGAGATACGGATATGGAAAGAACATACCTTGCATGCCCCATCTGTACAAAGACCTCTGGCTTTTCTTCAGCAAGACCTTGTGTTACAAGAACTGACAAGACAAATAATATTGTAAACAAAAGGTTACCAACTACCTTATGCATATTTCGCCTCGATTTAAATTTACCTTATCCCTCTCCATGCAATATAAAAACTGCCCAGTAAAATGGATTTGGGTATTTTGCCTTCATCTGCTGTCTGGTTAATTTTATAGCCTCTGCCCTTGAGTTACCTGATTTTAAATAGCCGTAAAATGTTTTCATATACTCCACAGCTGGCTCAGATGCGACTTCCCACAAGCTAACAATTACACTTTTTGCACCTGCCTGCTGAAAAGCCCTTGCAAAGTTTACTACCCCTTCCCCTTCTACTTCTTTTCCAACTCCTGTAACGCATGCTGAAAGCACCACCATATCTGCATTGAGTTTCATTCCTGCAACTTCGCTTAAAGTTAAAAACCCATCATCTGATTGATTCTCAACCTGCCCAAGCAGTATAAATGGCTCATTTACCCCTTGAATCATTCCCGGAAGTGATGCGTGCGTTGCAAAATGAATGTATCTATATTGTTCGAGTCTTGATTTCTTCAAATTTGTCTCATTTGCCATGACTGAAAGTAAAATTTGTGGCGGCTCGGCAACTACTCCCATTATCTTTGCTATTTCTCTAACCTCAATCTCTGTTTCAGGAAGTGGCGGAAATTCAATCCTGCTTTCTTTTTCATCTTCTGTTACTGCGCCCCATTTTGCCTTAATTGCAAGACCTCTAAAGGCATACTGATTTAAGCTTGCAACTTGAGTTTCCATTTTTTGCTGTTTGTATGCTATGTATCTTGGGTCATCTTTGCTGTAGATAGGATTGCCAATTGCAAAAAGAGGTTTCTCTGGCTCTGACGCTTTTAAAATTCTATTTAACGCAAGTATTGTTGCAGATTGGTAATATGTAACCATATATTTATCAGCGACATAGTAGCTATCATGAGTCCCAGCCCCTTCTTTTATAACAAGCGCCTCAAATGGCAAAAGTCCAAGTATTCCATCTGGCACAATAATTATTTTCTTATTCTCATCTACATCCCTTAGTCCATCTGCAAGCAATAAGTTATATAGGTTGTTAGCTGTTTTTGTTGAAAATTTATTAGGCTCTTTGGTATTCATGGGCTCTATAAATGTTTTTACCATTTCTTCTAATGCATCTTTTGCTATAGCTATTTTTATTATCCTTTGCACGCCGCCTTTTTTAACAACAAACAGATATGTGGCATCATCTGTTACGGCGTATTCTAATAAAATTTCATCATCTTTTAGCGGCAATTCTTCCGCTTTTACAGGCAGCGGATAGTTTAGCGCTGCATAGCGTGGATACTGTTTTCTAAAGATTTCAACCAATGCATCAAGCTCTTTTTTCGTTGTTTGCCTTTTTGCTTCAAGCTCTTTTATTGCTTGTTCACCTGCTTTTAGCGTCTCTTCCCATCTTTTATCAAGATATGCAAGCTCACCCAAAAGCCGCTCTTCTTTTTCTTTTAAATCTTGAGGAATTTGTGCATTTTCAGTGGCTTTTTTTGTATCTGCTATTGCCTCAAGGAGTGTACGAGCTTTTGTAAGCTCTGCAAAGTAAAAGGCTGAAGAAGCAGGATTCTGGGTAAAATCAATATTAAGTGCGGCTCTTTGGATTCTGGCTCTTTGAAGAATTTCTTGAGCAGAGTCTCTGTTTGCCATCTCAGCCAACACAGAAATCATTGCTCTATAAGCAGACAATCTGTTGTAGTAACCCCCTCCTCCAAAAAATGCATTACGTTCAACTATCGAACTTCTCATATTTTCTATTAAGTTAATGGCATTTATAAAATTGTTAGTCGCATCATAAAAATCGCCTTTGCCTTTAAGTGCAAGTCCTAGTTGTAGGTAATAATCAATATATCTATTTTTGTTATCTCTCCATGAAGGTGGTATTTCTTGGGCAAGTTTTAAGGCGTCACCATATCTGCCTGTTTTAAGATATACTTCAATAAGCCCAGGATTAAGCAACCTATTGGGTTTAATCCTGTTTTCCAATTTTTTCCTTTCGAGAAATACATATTCAGCATCTTTGTATCGCCCCTGTTTTAAATAGACCGCTCCAATATTATTAAGCCTTGCTTCAAGAAGATGGGGATTATTTAGCTTTTTATCAATTTCAAGAGCTTCCTGAAGGTATTGAAGTGCGTCACTGTATTTACCAACTCTGAAATATTCCATTCCGATATTGTTTAAGACATAAGTAAGCGATTGAGGTCTTTTTAATTTTCTTTCCATTTCGAGTGCCTGCTGATAATATGTGATGGCTCTATCAGACCTGCCAAGTTTTGAATATACAAGCCCAATATTGTTAAGAAGGGTAGCTGTTGTTGGAGTGTCATTTTGTTCTTTTGCTAATTTCAGGGCTGTTTCATAATTTGAGAGGGCTTTTTCATACTCGTTAAGATCATAATAAAATGCCCCAAGATTATTGATAGAAATTAATAGCTCTCCTCTGAAGTTATTTCTTTTCTGAATTTCGATAGCTTCTTGATAATAAGAAATAGCTTTATCATGCTTAAAAAGCTCACTGTAAGAATCACCCATATCTCTAAGCACAACAGATATCCCTTCTTGATCGTTTGCCTTTTTTAAAGCTTTTAATGCCTCTTCATAGTATGAAATTGCTCTTTCATACTGCCCAAGTCTTGAGTACACCCTGCCGATATTTGCAAGATTAGCTCCGATAGCTTGTTGATTGCCCTGTACTTTTACTATTTCTAGGGTTTCATTAAAACTATTCAATGCCTTTTCATATCTTCCAAGCAATGATGAAACTTTACCTAAATAATGTAAAACTATACTGAGGCTATTTTTATCATTCAACTCTCTAAAATACATTGCAGATTCTTCTAGATAGTCATAAGCTTTTTCATAATCGATAGCTTGCCGATAATAAACCGCTCCAGCATTGAAAAGATTTGTCGCAATTAAATCTTTGTTGTTTGCTTTTCGAGCCGCATTTAATGCATTTTCATAAAAAGGGAGTGCTTTTATATCATCTCCTAGCGCTTCGTAAGATACGCCTATGCCATTGAGGTTTGACGCAATACATTCTTCATCGACACCACATAAATTTAACGATTTTTCATATAAAACTATTGCTTCTTTGTATTTGCCATTATTGTAAGCCTTCTCTCCAAGCTCCCACAACTTTTCAGCCTCACCCTTTGGCTGGGCATATGACATAAAAGGTAAAAGAATCATGAGGACTATAACTATAAAATTTATTCTTCGCATATTATCAAACCTCTTGGTTAATACCATTTTTAAGGGAAGTTTATTTCAAACCTCCCTTTGCTATTTATCAATTCAAAAACCTCTACTTACATATAAAGTCTAAAGATGCTTTTACATTCAATGTCTTATCTTCTTTTTTGGGCTCTGGGGCTTCAATCATGGATTTATTCATCATAGTCACAGCTTTATATATGCCGGGCTCAAAGAAATAGGGTCTTCTTACGTCATAATTAATGCTTGAGATTGAGCATTTTTTGCCGAGTTTTTCTCCGGCTTTATTTCCAAATTGTTTTGCTGTGTCAATTATCTCTAATTTTAGATTATCTTCCTCAGATTTGGCTTTTTTCTCTGATACTAGCCATTGTGGCCTTGTAACACTATAATTTACTTTTTCGCCGTATTTTTCTTTAAAACTATCTACTGCTTCATAAATCTTGTTTTGTTCTGTAGGTTCTTTGAGTTGAAAAGAGTATTCAATATCTCCTTCATATCCAGAACACTTGTATTTATTGTTTTCCCAATTACAATTTTTATATACAGAATAACTGCCGCCGCTGTATTTTACACCAAGCGCCCTAATATTTTTATCAATACTACCAAGTATGTTTAAAACCTCTGCTTCTTTTTGTGCTGTAGCATTAAATGATAGTGTCATATTCAAAATATCGGGAATAATTTCTCTTTGTTCTTCAAGTGTTATAGATATACGAGTAATATTAGAGTCTTTTTCTTCAGCATAAGAATATTGTGCCATAAAAAGCAAAATAAAAGCAACAAAAATCAATCTTTTCATGTTATCCTCCGCTATTTCAAGACAAAGGCAACCTTTGCAGAAGCAAAGAAATTAGCCTTTTGGTTTGCAGAATAAATCTTTACAGCATCATCATCTGAAACTACAACATCAGAAGGCGCTACTGTGCCAGAGGCTTTTATAACTAATGGGTTTTTAACGCCCAATTTTTCAAGAGCTGCTTTGGCTTTTTCAACGCTATTTGTATATTCTCCACAACCTTGTTCAACAAGAACCTTTTGGCTAATTTTTGACGGGTCATATAAAACATCGCCTTTTTGCGTAAATATTCTATTTATAAGAGCTGGCCTAAAATTCACTTCTGTTGCATCAATTACAAGGCCATCGTAATTTTCCTCAATTTTTGCTGGCTTGACGATAAATTGCGGTGCTGGTTTTACTATATCTCTCTTAACTTTTGGGTTTGCGAGAATTTTATCATACATTAGAGAGCCAAAGCTATTTGGCCCTGTCATTCCAACCTTTACAATAACAAGAGCAACCTCTTCCTGCGGATTCCATTCTTTGTAAACTATTTGCGCTCCTTTTACAAAACCAACTACGGCGGTTCTTACAACATCATATTGAAGTTCTGCGTCTTTTACTTTTGTATCTCCAACAACCGCTACGCCTTCAAGGATTTCTGCAAGTTGTCTATATGCAAGAGCTGTTGCAGCTCTTTCGGCTGTTAACCTTTTTTGGGCAGGCGTTGTTGCAGTAGGCAATGGAAGCCCTTCTTGAGCGATAATTATATAACCATCAACAAATGCTTGCTCGGGCGAGGTCGTAATATTGAGATTGTTTTCACTAAGCCACTGGTTTGCTTTTTCAAAAGTTGCAGAGATTTTGTCTTGCGTTACTTGAGATGGTCCTTCTTGGGCTAAAGAAATACTTACAATTGCAAAAAAAGCCAAAATTAAAACAATAAACTTTCTCATAGCTCCTCCTTATCAATAAACATTCATGCTTTGCTTTAGCACTCTAATTGCAATAATTGCATCTGCGCCAGAAACAGGTTTGTCTGGGTTAAAATCCCCGCTTATATCTGCTTCCATAATCCCTCTTGTTGTAATATTCATTACAGCATTGTAAATGGGCGATGTTGGTCTCACATCAGCAAAAGGAGATTTCTCGTGGCCAAAAAAAGCAGTTGCAAGCTTTTCATCCTTTGTAATCTTTATAAGCACATCCTCAAGAATTAAAGCCATCTCTCCTCTTTTTACAACCTCGTCTGGTTTAAACAGATATGCCTTTGTCGTATTGTCATATACTGGTTCAAGTCCCCTAATTTTTAATTTTAGAATAGTAAGGATTTCTTCTTTAAATGGATTGTTTAAAATATCAACGGGTAAAAAATCAGGTTTTGTTTTTTCAACCTGAGATTGAGCCGAAATAGGGCCTAAGAACAGCTTATCTATTTTTAATTCATCAACTAAAAGTGCCGCAAGGTCTGCTTTTGTTATACTATTTTGTATGGCAATTTGCTTTCCAACATCACCAATTGTAATACCAGCCATAGCCCTAACGATCTTGTCTGTATTTTGCCATGCTTCGTCGGCTTTTTTGTTCCACTTGCTGTCTTTTTTGGTATCTAATACGGCTTTGAATTTATCTTTTGCCTTGTCAAAATTTAAAGCCTCTAAATAAGCCAAACCCATAAAGTAATGCGCAGACTCTTTGCCTTGGTAATATTCAAGTTTGTTCTCATTTACTTTAAGCTCCAAGGCATTTCTATAGGCTTCTTCAGCCACAGGTAGCCAGTTGTGTGTTTTTATAGCCGTATAGACTCTAATTGTAGCTATTTCGTAATCGAATTCATCTTCTGGCGTATTGGATTTTTTCCTTGCAGTTTTTAAATTTTTTTCAACCCTTTCAATTTCAATTTTCTTAAATGCTGGATCTTTAATAGCCTTTAATTTTTCTGCTTCTGCTATACTAAGACCTGAATATGCCTTTGAGTAGTCACTATCGCAATAAATTGCCCTTTCAAACTTTTCAATAACCACATCATTTTTACCTTCTTCTAATGCTTTCATACCAACAAGATAGTGGTGCTGGGCGTTATCATTTGGCAAAACACACCGTTTAACATCTTGCTTTGCGCACCCAACACTAAATACTAATAAAGCTGCAACCAATAAAAAACTTTTGACTTTCTTCATATAAAACCTCCACCGTTTTTTTCAATTAATATCATTAATGTAAGTAATTGTAAAGGTAATTTTCACATTTATTTAATATTATTAAAGCACGATATGATAAGATAAATTTAAACTTAATTTTCGTTTGATTATTTGTTTGACAGGCAATATCTTGTCTTATTTTAGTTATGTTAATGCGTTTGGTCGGTTATTAGATATAAAGAAAAAGCCGTCTTTTTCTTCAAGAATTCTTTTAAATTTCAAAACTTTTATTGCTTTTGTTACTGCTTCTCTTGATGCTCCAGTTAAAGATGCAAGCTCTTTATGCGTAATTTTTCTAACTTTTACTATACCATCTTTAGTTTTTTCACCTTCTTTTTCGGCTATACTTAAAAGAATTTTTTCAATTCTTTTGCTTACATCAAGAAATGCCATAGCGCCAAGCATTTCATCAGTTACTCTTATTCTTTTAACCATTGCTGATAGAAGTGATATGGCAATCATGGGATTTTTGTTTAGCAATGCAATGAATTTTTCCCTTTTTAAAACGCCAAATATTGAGTCCTCAATTGCTATCACGGTAGCTGAGCGTGGCCTACCGTCAATGAGGCTTAACTCTCCAAAAAAATCTCCTTTTTTGAAAATATTAAGCAGAAGTTCTTTATCATTAAAGTCCGTTAAAATGGCTTTTGCACATCCTTCCAGAACAATGTAAAGATCTGTGCTTTCATCAGATTGATAAAATATAGTGCTTCCTTTTTTAACTTTTTGTATATCAAAGCCTTTGCTGATAAGCAAAAGATGCTCTTCGCTTAAATTGCTAAATATTGGTATCTCTTTTAATACTTTTAAAACATTGTCATTAAACATGCTAAAATTATATCTAACGGAACTAAAACTGTCAATCAAACTCTTAATTAATTTCTGATTTATTTAAAAAATATTTGGTTCTATTTTACATGCAGCGCTTTATTTTTCCTTTGCGTTAAATACTCCATCCCAATTTGAAGAGGGCGGGTTTGAAATAAAACTTTCGCATCTTTCTTTGAAAATTAGCGATGGTTTATCATTAGTTTTTGCTGCAATGCTTGCAAAAATTTCTTTTGCTCTTTCAAATTCACAATTCCTGTACAATCTCAATGCTTGCTCAAAATGCTCTATAACGAAAATTTTATCGGAGTTATTTTGTAAGACCTCGTAAATTTTAACAGGTTTATTTTTGCCTTTAACTCTAATTAAATCAAGTTCTCTAATAAAAAAATCCTTTGCATTGATAGCTTTATAAGTAAATTCACTAATTATAATGCTTGTTCCGTATAATTTGTTTAGTCCTTCCAGTCTAGATGCCAAGTTCACTGTATCCCCAATTGCCGTGTAATCAAACCTTGTGTGAGTCCCCATATTACCAGTTATTGCTTCACCAGTATTTACACCTATCCCAATTGATATTTGTGGGAATTTAGACTCTGCAAACTTTTCGTTAAGCAATTTTAATTCATCTAACATTTCGAGCGCTGTTAATACGGCATGTCTTGCGTGGTTGTCTAAATCAATAGGCGCATTAAATAAAGCCATTATTGCATCGCCTATGTATTTATCAAGCATTCCACTGTGCTTGAGTATTATTTTTGTCATTGGGTCAAAATAACTATTAATCAGTGTTACAAGCCTTTCTGGGTCCATGGATTCAGATATCGATGTAAACCCTCTAATATCAGAAAAAAGCACAGTTATAATCCTTTTTTCTCCACCGAGTTTTAATTTGTCAGGATCTTTTATTATTATGTTTACTAAATCTGGTGAAACATAGCTTGAGAAGGCTTTTTTAAGAAACCTGCCTTTCTTTTCAATAACGACATTCCTGTATGCTTCTGATGCGATATAAGTAAAAAGTATTGACACAAATGGATAAATGACTGCTGTATCAAGAAAGTATTTTTCAAAAAGCAAAATATTAAGGTAATATACAGCTAGCAGCAAACATACAAAAATAATTAGCGATACAAATGTCCTATTTAGGCGAGCAATAATGAAGCTAAAAAGTAATGTAAAAACTACAATAAAAGCAATATCAATTAACGCTACCCAAGCATTGTATATTAAAAACTCTTGCCTAAGAATGTTTGATAATACCGTTGCTGATATCTCAACACCTGGCATCATTGGGTCAAATGGCGTCGATCTCAAATCCGCTATACCCATTTCACTAGCGCCCAAAAAAATAATGGAGTCTTTTGGTAAAATAACCTTTTTCTCAATTACATCTATGGCGGAAATTGTTTTAAAAGTATTGCCTTTGCCATAGTAGTTTATTGTAAGACTTCCTGTTTCATCCGTTGGTATTGCTATGGAATCAACCCTTATTGACTTTATACCATATTGGGCAATTTCTATAATTATGGGGCTATTTAAACACCTTTCTGCACTTTTAAGCGCAAGATGTGGAAAAAGATTGCCATTGTAAATTGAGATTAGGTTCATTTTCCTATATACCCCATCGCTATCTGGACTAATATTGAAAAAACCAAAGTTAGTTTTTATGCTAGGTATATTTAGTTCTGCATACGAAAACCCTGCTATTGGCAATTGTTTCAAAAGGCCATCTGCTTTTATTATTTTTATTTTGGAGTCTTGCAAATTCTCATAAGAGCGATTGCTAACTTGCGTAGGCTCATTTCTAAAGTAATAACCACAAACAACATTAGGGGCATTCAATGCGTTTGAAAGCGTGCTATCTGAATCTGGGTTTTGGGGTTCAGAAAAAACAATATCAAGAGCTACAAGCTTTGTGTATTTTAGATTATCTATTAATTTAGCTATGATTTTTCTATCCCATGGCCATCTACCAAGTTTATCTATGCTTTTTGAATCTATGGCAACAATTACAATTCTTTTATCTGGTTGTTTTGGACCTCTAAGCCTAAACTTAACATCTTTGAGTTTAGCATCAATGGATGTTAAAAAATCAATTTTAGCTAAATATAAAAGCACTACAAAAGTGGCACAAAATACCCCAATAATACTATATATCAGGGTTTTATTCTTCATTTAATTCTCTCAAAAATGTTTCAATATTTGTAATGTATTTGCCCTGAGGGTATATATTCTTGTACTGAAGAAATTTTTCTTTTGCTTGTTTTTTATGTCCCATATCATAGAGTGTCATACCGGCAAGAAACAATGCGGTTTCAGCTTGCGGTGTTTGCTGATATTCCTTTAAAATATACAAATATTCAGAAAGGGCATTTTGGTAATTTCTCAAAAATCTTGAATAAACGGCGCCTTTCTCAAGCCTAGCATCTGCTTTGATTTCTATTTTATCGCTTAAATCAATGGCAATTTGGAATACATAAAGCGCTTCTTCATACTTTCCGCAATCAGCAAGGTAATGACCATAGTTTATGTCCCATCTGGCAATTATATTTGCTAATTCGCCTGATACACTCCATTCATTTGGTGGTGTGGCTGCTGTAATAGCAAGAAGTCCTTTTTTTGCTTCTTCTAATGGCGTATTTGGTTCTATATTTATTGGGTCTAATGGTTCAAGCCCTCTTGTATTTTGAACGACTGTATTTGGCGTGAGGGGTTTTTTTAGCGTATTGTAGCCGGATATATAGGCTGTGTCTTCATTTCCAAAAAATACATTTGCTTTATTGGTGGTAAGTATCATAAACTCTGTCCCTTTAATACCTGCAACTGCTGTTGGCGTCTTTAGCGTATATTTTGTTGTTTGGCCAGTCAGTTTAGTAATTGTGGCTCTGAGTTTTCCTTGCGCTACATAAAAAACGCCTGTTTTTTTACTTTTGCCCACATTGTATTTTGATACCTCAAATTCGGTATTTTCAGAAAGAGTAAATTTACTTCCGTCGCTTAAATTTAATATTACCCAACTTTTTGATTCCGTTTTTATCCAAAAACCTTCATTAACCGCTAACCCTATTTTTGCAATTTTATAAGCGGTGTTGGGTTTTTCTTTATACAAGACTCTGCCTTCAATATTTTCAATTTTTCCAACAAAAGCATTTGAGACAGACGGCAGTATCAAACAAGCAAGTAAAGCAAAAATGACCTTTTTCACAACTCCCCCTATTAATGTAAATCCTGCATTTTGTTTTCAATTTGACTTGCCAAAGCGCTTTCGCCTAACTCATTGTATATTTCAATTGCTTTTTGGTAACATTCTTTAACTTTTTCTGTATTTTTGGTACTTTCATAAAATTTTGCAAGCATTTGATAGTCAAGAGCAATTTTCAAGGGTAGTGCTTGGGCTTTGTCAATAGCCAAAGCTTTTAAAAAGTACATTTCAGCCATTTGTGAACCTTTTTTTGTATAAACCTCGCCAAGTAGTCTAAATGAGTTAGCTTCTTCAATTTTAGATACCTCATGATTAGCACTAAGTGAATTTCTAAGTAGTTCTTCCGCTTTCTCAATCTCCTTGTTTTTCATTTTTATTCTAGCAAGTAAATTGAGGGATTTAATTCTAATAGCTGCATTGTTTGACTTGCTAAGATTAAACAATGCCTCTTCAGTGTTTTCATTTAAGATAAAGCCTAATTTGCATCTTTCAAAGTTAAGTTCTTCAACTGTTTCCAAAGGCAAATGTTCTTTTTTTGAAATATCTACAGCCAAATCAATCATTTTTTTTGCATCCCCAATTTGGTTAATTGATGAGTACAGCCTTGACAAACTTATGAGAATAATCACTTTTGCATTATCATCTTGAATGATGCGCGATTGTTTTAGCGCTGCTTGATATAGTGCAAAAGCTTGCTGAATGTGCCCTTTTTGATAGGCTTTGTTTGCCGCTAAAATTAAATTATTTTGTTGTGTTATTATATACGGCTGCTCAAGCGGTGCCTTATAGCACCCATAAAGTGCGATTAGAAACAAGCAAATATAAAAGGTTATAGTCAGCCTATAAATTTTTTCAAACATTTTATTTGTCAAGATTTCTTTCATAACTGTCAGCCTCAATAGGCTTTATTGCCTGTTTCTTGATGCCTTCTCTTATGGGCCACAACCCTTTAACGCTTTGTAAAATATCATCTACATCTTGCAAGCTTTTGTTTGTTTGTTCAAGGATAATTGGCAAATCATCTTTTGTAGCTTTATTAATTTGTTCAGCTGACTTGTTGAGTTTTATAGTAAGATCTTGTAAAGATTTTGCAAGTTTTGTAATTTCATCTAATGTTTGTTGCGATTTGTTAGATATTTTTGGTGTTTCTTTGTTTAGCTCATCAATTAGTTTGTTTAAGTTGTTTGTTATGTCAATAAGATTTTGAGATGTTTTTTCAATATTTTTTAAACTTCTTTTTACGCTTCCTTGCGGCTCATTTATGTAATCTATGGTTTTGTTAATACCTTTCAATGCTTGTGAAATTTCAGAGCTCAGTTTATTTGCTATCTCATCAAGGCTAGTTTGCTTAATGAATTTTATTGTTTGATGAGGCTTTAGGGGTTTTCCATCACCCGGCAATATATCAATGTATGTTTCGCCAATGAACCCTTCTTTGGTAAGAAGTGCCAGTGTACCTTGCCTAAACCATTTGGATTGGTTTTGTTCTACAGAAAGTGTCAGTTTGACAAGACCGCTATCTTCAAGTTGCATATCTTTAACCCTGCCGATTTTAAAGCCTGAAACTTTTACTGGCATACCAATGTACATGCCATTTGCTTTAGATGTTAAACAGTAAAACTCTTGTTTTTTGGTAAAAATTCCGCGTTGGACGCCTACAAAGTACAAAAAAAGTATCATTGCACCAATTGACATCAAGAGAAACAAAAATACCTTTGTCCTAAGAAATATAAACCTCAAATCGGTTTCTTTAATGTCCATCAGTTAATCCCAACAAATCAGTTTGTGCATTAGAGCTTAAAATAAACACACATGTGTGTTTTTCACATAACTTATTGATTTTTCCAGCAAGCCAATGCTTTTGCATAAAATCAATGCCATCAAAAGGGTACTCAAAAAACAAAACCATAGGATTTACCAAGTAAGCCCTGATTATGCCAAAAACCTTTTTCTCTAAAATAGAAAGCATTGCCACAGATAGCATGGGGTTTTTTTGAAACTCAAATTCCTCTAACAGACTTTTTGCTTTTTGATTTATATCTTCTTGGTTTGCAACTTTATGATAAACAGCTGGAAGCAAAAGATTTTCCCAAGCCTTTAAGTTGCTTATTAGGCCACCATCTTTAAATGCCATGCCTATTTTTTTTCTTAAATTTATCATTTCATCTCTTGAGAGTTGTTTGATATTATTACCAAATAGATAAACATCGCCGCTTTTTGGCCTCTCCATTCCTATAATTATTTTTAAAAATTCTTCTGCTTGCTCATGTTTTTCAAATACAATGGCAGTTTTTAAACGCTCTTTAATCTCAAAATTCATTTCTTTGTCTATGTACTTGCCAAGCAGACCTACTATCTTAATCATTCCAATAAGCTTACAGCAAAATTTATTAACGCATCAATTGCAAAAAGCGCAAAAAGGCTATGCGAAAGAGCTTTTGTAGTTCTTTGAGGTATCTGCGTTGGGCTTTTTTTAACGCTTAAGCCGTGCCATATACAAATTAACGAAATACAAAAGCCAAAAATACCTGATTTAATTAACGATACAGCAATGTCTTTAAAGACAAATTGTGAAAAAATTGCGCTTGTATAATCTGAAAACGATGCGCTATTTATAAAAACAACCAAAAAGCCTGCTAACAAAGCGCTAAATTGAAAGTATAAGGACAAGGTGATATTAGCAAGTATCATTGCGTAAATTCTTGGCGAAATAAGATACTCTTCAGGCTTTATACCCATAGCTTCAAGGTAATCTATTTCTCTATTGAGCTTCATCGTAGCAAGCTCCGAAGATATAGCCGAACCGCTTCTAACAAGGACAATAAGGCCTGTAAAAAAAGGGCCGATTTCCTTAAAAATCAACCATACTAATATTTTGCCAATTGTTGAACTTATTTGAACTTTTGTTATAGCAATTGTTTGAAATACAATAATAAAGCCAATTAAAAAACCAGAAACCACAACTGCTGGCAATGATTCAATACCGCTAAAATACAACTGTCTCAAAAGGACTGTCTTTGTTGGTGACATCATAATCTCTTTGCTGTTACTTTGAATACAAAATCATAGTTTAGTATATCTTCCCATTTGTAGCCTTTGAGGGTTGAGCGTGTATCATCAGCATCACCGTAAGGATTGCCTACTATATAAAACCAATTCATAATTACATCACCAGAATGTCTAAGCACTATCCAATACTTGCCTTTTTTTAACTTGGTTTCTTGTGGGAATGTGAAATCAACCCAATAATAACCCGGCCGTTTTGTTATATTTTCAACAAAAACAGGGTTTGACCTAATGCCTTCTAGAGAGGGTTTTCCATTTTTATCTTGAACAAGGTCAATATATACAGTCCCATCGCCGCCAAATTTTCTCATTGCAAGCGAAATTTTTACAATTTCTAACGGCTCTTCGCTCTTAAATGCTTGAGCGTAAATGTACTTTGAGGTCACATACTCTGCCGTTTCATTATCAAGTATTTTCATCGCTTGATTGCCTACAACCTTGTATATATCAACCAATTGTGGAAAATCCATATTACCAAATTCAATAATCTTTGGTGGCGCAACAGGTGGTACAACAGGTGGCGCTGTTGGCGCAATATTGGGTTTTACAGGAGCAGGATGCACTGTAGGAGGCGTAATGCTTACTGGAGGCTTTGATTCTATTTTGGCAATCATCTTATTGCTCAAAATATAAGCTTTTGGCGCAGCTTCAGTTGCCTTTGGCACAATATTGATGTTATCAGCCACAAACCTTGTTTGAATAGATTCACTATATGAGGGCAAATATGGTGAGGCTTTCCATATGTCATTTACTTCGCTTGAATCAAGCGCATGCGTTTGTTTTATGTGCCTTGTTGAGGTAAATTGCTGGGATTGCTGGGGGTCATAGCTAAGCCAACCAAGGTCTGGAAAGTAAATTTCAATCCATGCATGTCCGCCTTGACCCATACCTTGAACAAGGTAACCGCTTTCAATCGGGATTTTCCATTGCTCTTTGAGTGTAATGCCGCCAACAACCCTTGCAGGAATCCCGCTTGCCCTCAGTAAAGCTATTGCAATATGAGCTAAATTTTGACAATTACCTTTACCTGTTTTTAGTGACCATAGCGCATCATATTGGGCTGGATTATAAGTATACTTTATATTATCAGATACCCAATTAAGTATTCTTACAACAGCTTCATACTCTGTTTTTGCATTATTTGTCAAATCTTGGGACAGCCTTATTATTTCTGGGTCGCTTGATTGAACCAATTTTGTTGGTTGTAAAAAAATCTTTTCATCATCTGTGATATTTTTTAAAGGAAACTCTGAAACAGACTTTTCAGCTTTTATTTCAGAACCGACTGATACTTGGTATTTTATTTGAACGGTTGCAGATGTTGCAAGATTGTTCCATGTTGCAATTCCCCAATAATTGCCGTACTTATCAATCTGCTTTTCAAGCTTATCTGGTTTTGGCTCAATGTTTATATCTAAATCATAAATCTTTTGAGCGACAAATTTGTTTGTAAAATCTTTTGGGAAGGCAAATTTAAATTGCATAAACTCAACAGGTTGCAAAACGTCAAAATGCATTGATTGCGTTACATCTATTTTGCTTTTTATAGAGCCTTCAAGAATTAGCGTTTTGCCAAAAACCAACTTATTAAAAATAAGCATACAAAACAAGATAAGTATAAAAAAACTGGCTACAATCGTAAATGTTTTATAGTAGCGTCTAATAGCATACAACATTGTTAAAAACCTCAAATCACAATACTAAATTGCAAAAGCGCCCAAAAAAGCATTTGCGAGCATTTAAAATTTACTTTAGTCTATTACAAACTCTAAGTTCATCTTACAATTTTGCAAAAAAAATTCAAGGTAATTTTCACATTTTTATCAGCTAAACAAGATTGTAGGTGCACCAAAAACCTTATAAGAGATTTTATCGCCTATTGAGCCGTTATTTTTATAATTTAGTAAGTTAACGAAATTGTCGTTTTATGTGCCAAATAAAAAGGGACCAATTGGCCCCTTTTTATTTTTAAAAAGAATAGCTAAAGAACAGTCTGCCATCATAAGCTTTGTAATCGGCATTAAGCTCCGTTCCAGAAGATAGGCCAATTAAGAAGCGTTTTTTTATCTTTAAGCCAAGCTCTACCCTTCCTATTAATGAGAAGTTGCTAATGCTTTGAGTTACTCCTACCTTTCCTGAATTTAGATAAGGAAGCTCTTGGGCGATAGAAAAATCATTGTTTCCAATTACTTGTTGGGCTCTTAAAAGTCCTGCTAAGTAAATCTGATTCTCTTGTACATTCCAGTTCTTTACACCGCTCAAGCCAGCCATCAGTTTTCCATAGGTATTATCAGCGCTATCATAAAATCTATTCCAATTTGGATCTAAAGCTTCTGTATTAAAGTTGTTCAAGTGCCAATATGATAATCCAGCGCCAATATGCGGCATAATCTCCCAATCGTTTCCAAAAAACTTATACCCGCTAATTAAATTAACTTCTAAGCCATTGCTATTGTAATTTGCTTTTTCTGGTATTTCATAATTTGGTCCAGTAGCTCCCGAATAATCATGGTCTGTGTGGTATCCGATTGTTGTTAATCCTACATATATTGGGCTTTCTTGTCTGGCTATCTTATCCAAAGAAAATCCTGCAATGTAAATATTTTGATTCTCATCATTAGAACCTTTTATGTTAAAGTCAACATCGCCTCTTGCGTATCCGCCAAATAAACTTAGCCTCAAATAGTCATCAAACTTGTGTTCATAGCCAGCCACAAATCCTTTTGCCGTTGCATCATACTTTAAGCTATTGCTACCATTTACTACACCGTAAAATGGGTATATAAACATTGCATTTTCGAGCCTTTGATTAACTTTATACGGCGAGATAGCATCGTTTGCAACGTTTGATGCAGCCGCAAAGTATACCTTATTGTTTGTTTGTGCCAATAAGTTTTCACTAAACAGATTGCTTGCAGTGAATAGGTTTGTAATGGTATCTACAACAGCAATAGAGCTGTGAAGCCCAAGTGCAGGCGCTGAGCTCTTTGGCTGATAACTAAATGTAACTGCAGAGTTTTCTCCTCTGTTAGAATCGTACCAGTTAACTAAAATGTCAGGGTTTTGATAACCGCGCAAGAGGTTCCCAAAATTTCCATCTACTGCGCCACTATTATTATAATTTTCAATTACATAATATGGTTGTCCAAAAAACAATCTATTTCCGGCGCGGGCAATAAGTTCAGCACTATTTAACTTTAAAGTAGATGAGTTGTCAACATATATTGGCGGCTTATTTATCCCTTCTTGTCCAAAGACAACCGCAAATTTATCCGAAAGTGTAACAGTAGAGCTTTCAATTCTTAAAGTCCTAATATCAGCATTTGATGCATTTGTCCAGAGATAAATCGCTCCGGGGTTGGAAATTGTTACATCAGAGTTATGTACATAAATCCCTGCCGCATTACTTACTGATTGAGCTTGAGGAGCATCCACGGCAAGATAAATATTTCCTTTATTTACTATATTATTTGCAGAGTCAGCACTTGTAACTGCTAAACCTGCTATGTCACTTATATTTGCATCCTTTCCAGCCTTTACGAAAGTAATAATGTTTCCTTCGTTAGTAGCATTAACATCTCCTCCAAAATAAACACCCGCAACACCTGAAATCTCTACATTTGAATCAGTTCCAAGAGCTCCACCTGCTTTAGCAGTAGCTGAAATTGTGCCAGTATTTTTAAAGTTTTCCACTGAACCATCGAAGTACGCTCCTATTACATCATAAACACCTACATAAGAACCGTTTCCGATTGCGTCACCTGCTTTGGCTGAAACACTTATAAGCCCGGTATTCGAAAAATCAGCCACATTATTGGCAAAATAAACTCCGTGGATACTATCTACCTCTCCCATATATATCCAAGAATTATTACCAACTGCACTTCCTGCTAAGGCATCAACTACAATAGAGCCGCTATTTTCAAATTTCCCTACTGAACCACCTAAATATACCCCATAAATTTCATCTACGCCTACGCTGGAATAATTCCCCTCAGCATCACCAGCATTAGCAGTGGTAACGATTTTTCCTGTATTTTTGAATGTTCCCACATCACCAAAGTTTATAATTCCTGCTACTGCATAAATTAATGCTTCTGAATTATCTCCTTTAGCATTTCCTACCTTAGCATTTATAAGGATGTTACCGGTGTTAGTAAAGTTTCCTACTGAATCTTCAAAGTAAACTCCGTAAATCGCATTAAGTTCTGGACCTATACCAACGGTAGAATTATTTCCTGTAGCATCACCTGCTATCGCAGTGGTGATAATATTACCGCTATTGACAAAGCTATTTACTTCTCCAAGAAAGCCTGAACCAAGATCTGTTATTTCAACAATTGAATTATCTCCAGTTGCATTTCCTGCCTTAGCAGTGGCGATCAAGTTTCCAGAGTTTTCAAAATTATTTACATAACTATAGTCAACCCAGACCGGATTGGCAGAAAAGGCAGTAACGAAAGAACCTGGACCTTCGGCATTGCCTGCCTCAGCATAAGCTTCTATACTTCCTTTATTTGTAAAAGAGCCAACAGACTGTTCATAATAGTCATCAGAACCTATATCAACACCAAGGACATGACCAGAAAGAACCTTTGAATTTTCTCCTGAGGCATTTCCAGCTACAACTGAAGCTAAGATATTTCCAGTGTTTTCAAATTTATTCACATTTACATTATTTCCTATATAAACTCCATAAACACCTGTATTCGAGTTTTCATCATAAGTTGTCACAAAGCTTGAAGTTCCATTGGCATCACCCACCTTTACATTAACCTTAATGTCTCCAGAGTTTACAAAACTTCCTACATTACCCCAGATTTCTACTCCACTTATGCCATAAGACAATATCTGAGAACCATTATCTCCTATTGCACTTCCAGTTTGAACCGTAGTTGAGATTAACCCAGAGTTGGTAAAGTTTCCTACAGAACCATAAATATCAATGCCCCATGCTCCAGCATCTACATATGAGCCATCGACTGAACCAACTGTTGCATTTACTGAGATTAATCCAGCATTAGTAAAGTTTCCTACATCGCCCCAAATTTCAACACCATCATAGGCATAGGCATATACCTTTGAGCTAGTAACATCACCTACCTTAACATTGACTAAGATATTCCCAGTACTTGTATTGGTAAAGTTTTCTACAGAACCAGCAATATCAACACCATATGCCTCAGCATCTACATACGAGCTATCAACTGAGCCATTTGTGGCAACAGTTGAAGTAGCTGAAATGGTTCCAGAGTTGGTGAAAGAATTATCTACAGAGCCATCAATGTAAACCCCATATGTATAAGCATTTACCTGTGAATTATTTGACACATTACCAATAGATAATTCAGCTGAAATTTCTCCACCGGTGTTGTTGGCAAAGGTTCCTACATGATCAGAAATATATATTCCATCAACCATTTCAGATTCAGAACCATATCCATATATATTTGACCCTGAAACATCACCTATTGCGACACTTGCTGAGATTTTTCCATCATTAGTAAAGGAGCTATCTACGCCATTCCAAATTTCTGCTCCTGCAGAATAAATATTAACATCTGAACTACCAGATACATTGCCAATAGAAAGATTTGAGGAAATGGTTCCAGAGTTTTCGAAGTCACCACTAATGCTTCCAACAGAAACGCCATAAGCCTCGGCATCTACAGTTGAGCTATCAACTGAGCCAACTGTGGTAGTAGCTTCAATGGTTCCAGAGTTGGTGAAATTATTTACAGAGCCAATATCAACACCATAAGCATAGGCATATATGCCTAAGCCATTTATCGTATTTGAATTTGTCACATCACCAATTAACACATTTGCTGAAATTTGACCGGTTCCAGAGTTTTCGAAGTCACCACTAATGCTTCCAACATAAACGCCATAAGCGTAGGCTTCTACATACGAGCTATCAACTGAGCCATTTGTGCCTGTATCTGTTGTGGCAACAGTTGAAGTAGCTTCAATGGTTCCGTCGTTGGTGAAAGAATTATTTACAGAACCAATATCAACGCCATAAGCATAGGCAGTTACAGTTGAGCTATCAACTGAGCCAACTGTTGCATTTGCTTCAATAGAACCTTCGTTAATAAAGTTATTTACATCTCGTTGGTCAATATATACTCCATAAGCATTAGAATCATAAGAATTACCATTATAAACATTCCCAATTTCAGCAACTGCAGAGATTGAACCATAATTCTCAAACCAGTTTAAAGCATCTAAAGAAGGATCTGCATATACTCCTGTTGCTTCCGCATTGGCATTATCTCCTTGAATATCAGAGGCTTGAACACTAACATAATTTGTGTAGGAATTTCGATCTGCTGGAATTTCGTCTCCAGTTATCCCTTGCCCATAAGCTAACCCAGTGAAAAAAACCAAACAAAATACAATTAATACCAAATTTAAACTCTTCTTAATCTCTTTCATCTCTTAACTCCTTGCTTTCTTATCTCCTTCCATTTTTTTAATTGCTCTGGCGTTAGTAACCCATCAATTTTCCTTCCCGATTCAATGTCCATAATAAGAAGGTCTGCCCTCAAAGAAAAATTCTCCTTTATCTTTTCCCTTATCTCCTTCAAATCAGCTCCCTTTTCAAGCAGCTGTCTTATCTGTTTGTCTTGAGCGACTATTTTCTCCTTTAAAGGCTTTGCCTTTTCACCAAATTCCTCTATTATTTTTTTTGCCTTTTCAACCTGCTCATTACTGAGCTTTAGCTCGTCCTTAAAGTCAAGTATGGTGTAAACCCTCTTTGCAGGCTGAGCCTGATTCTGATTTTCTGCAAAAGAAAATGAAAAGAAAATAAGAAGAAAAAATAAACTCACAAAGTAAATTTTTTTCACCATAAGTTAACCCTCCGTTTACTTATTTTATATTTTTTTTCCTATACTTAATTCCATACTACATAATTTCAAAAAAATGTCAATAGTGTAATGTAAATTTAAACCAGATAGGTCCCATCATATTTACCACTCCAAACAAATACAATGTAATTTTTTCACATTTTTATCACTTTACTTTACAGCTACAGGAAAATCTGGCACGGTAGTAGGCTTTGTCGTTGTTGGGGTTTGTCTTCCCTTTGTTAGCTCTTTAACCCTTTCTGAAAGATATAAATCAAGCATGTTTATGGTTATTTTCCCCTTGCCTGAGTAATCTGCCTTTCCGCTTATGCCCTCAAGTAGCGCCTTTGTGAATGCTCCATTGCCCCAAGCTGGGTCTTCAAGGGAATACTGCTTGCCTGTGGATGAGGCAAAGACCACCACGCCATTTTCTGCACTGGCAAGTTCATTAACTACGCCTGTTATGTCAGCAACTCCTCTTCTTGCGCCCATTATATTTCCTGAATGGCAGGTATCTACAAATACTATGGTCTTTCCTGCCAATGAGGCTACTGTATTTTTAATATCCGAGAATGCCACGCCAGTTCTTTTTAATTTTTCAAGGTCAGCATTTGCAGGCAAAAAGTAATAGATGCCAGATTGGTCATCCACTCCATGCCCTGCTAAAAAGACCATTGCCAGATCCTTGCTTGTTGTCTGTTTTGAAAGCCAGTCAAGGCCGTCCAAAATCTCATCCTTTGTTGCTTTCTCATCAGTAAGAAGTTTTACAACGACATCCCGGTATAACTTGTCTTTTTGTTTCTTCATTGTTTCCACAAAATCTTTTGCATCCTTTGAAGCTAAGCCAAGCTCAAGGCTTTTGTCTTCATACTTGCTCACACCTATCGCCAGTACATATAGCTTTGGCTTAATTATAAATTCATCCTTCTTTTCCCCCTTCCATTTTACCCAGACTGTTGCTGGCTCACTTGCAGCATATCTGTTTTCTGCAACAATGGCGATATTTGCATCTTTTTCTGGAATATTAACCCTTATTTCACCTATTTCCTCGCCTTTGCCTACAATCTTTACTCCCCTTTGCGTTGACACAGGTCTTCCATCAACAAGCGCCTTTATAGCTGTTATAGGCTCGCCTGAGGCAGAGCGAACGCCAAACCTAACCGTAATTTCAGTTGTGCTAACCTCAGCTCCATCCTGAGGGCTGATAATGGTTACAACTGGTGGAAGCATCTCTTTTATGGCAATATCTTGCGTTTTTCTACCTGATTCTTCATTGGCTAGCCTTATTGCCTCATTTTCATCTAAGGTCTCAAAAACCTTTGCTATGACATCTGGGCGATAGTATTTTGACTTAAAGCGTGAGATAGGGAAGAAGTCTGCCTCTTTGTCTTTTCCATTATTTATGTGCCAGCCAATTATGTCATCTGCACCAGCTGAAGCATCATAATAGCCAGAAGGCGTCCATATAACCCATCTTTTTTTGTCATTATGGGGAAAAAGCGCTAAAAGCTCCTTACCATCACTAATTCTATACCACCTTATTGTGCCATCTCCAAAAGCAGCGACTGCGAGTTTTCCATTGCCTGAGATATTTACAGCCCAGGCTGCACTCGGTGCTGGAACATTCCATATCTCATTACCATTTCTATCAAATAAACGCAGATACCACTCTGTTCCAAGCAAAAAACTCTTTCCATCTGGAGATATGGCAAGTGAGTATGAACACTCATACTGTTCAAGCTTTAAGGGTAAGCCATTTAGCTTTGGAGAATAGGCGTCGTTCCAATCGGTAATTTCAAGACCTTCTGACTCTGTTATGGGAGGATTTAAAATCTGGCTCTTTACATTAGAAGAGCTCGGGTCTAATTCAAGTAGCCTATCAGAAACAGAAAATCTGGCAGGTAATTTTCCACCATATTCATAGCCAAACTGGACAACAGAGCCATCATAGGAGATAAGAAAGCTATCCAAAAGCGCCGCGTAGTCTGCAATAGCTGGGCTTTTATATAATGCCTTTCTATCTGATGCATCAATAATACCAAATGAAGGCTCACCAGAGCCAAAGACAATGCCGCCATTTTTCAAGGCAAGGATATGCATAATAGTACTTTGTGCCGCAGGTAAATCAACATATCCTCCCTTTCCTTCATTTTTCCATTTGCGGATGACAACGCTATTAAGTGCACTACTTTCGTACAACCCGCCTGCATAAAGAAACCTTCCATCAAAAGACCATGATACACTTAACAAATTCCCATTATCAACACCCTTTGTATCAGGTGAATATAAATGGGATAAATTCTCTCCTGATAGGACATCTACTTTTGTTGAATCATCATACCCCACAGCTACTTTAGAGCCACCAGGAGAAAAACTGATGCCATAAGGCTGCTTCCCAGAAGGCGCTTTTTTTCTTTCAATAAGCTTAAAATCTTTATCATAAAGCCTTATGTATCCATCATATGAGGTTGCAACAAGCCTTCCTGATGAGTCAAAATCAGCTCCATAACAACTATCTCCATAATCTTTGTCCTCTTTAATAAGCAAATAAGCAGGTGTTTTATATACCCTTATGCCATTATTTCCCCAAAGACCAGCCACAAGATATCTTCCGTCCTTTGAATAGACAAGGTGATTAATCACAACGGGCAGCCCTGTTATCCTCTTTATCAGGCTTCCACTCTCACGCTCAAAGATATAGATAGAATCACTTTTATCCCATTCATAACCTGTCCCGCCTGCGCAGGCAATGTGCCTTCCATCTGGAGAGATGGCTACTGCATATATCTTTCCCTCATTTCCATCGCTTAAAGGTGGTCTTATCACCTTTAAAAGCCTTCCTGAAGATAGCTCCCATACACGGACTGTCTTATCATATGAGCCTGTAACAAGATAGCGATTTTCTCTATCTATGCCGATTCTAGTTATCATAGCAGTGTGCATGCCGGTTTCTATTCTTAAAATTGGCTCCTTTGGGGGCTCGTCCGCATAGGCAATGTTTTTTAATGTAAATGCAAAAGCAAAAAGCAAAAACAACATAGCTGAATAAGTTGCTTTTTTCATCTATTACCTCCCTGTTTTTAGGATGGCTTTTGTCTCAAAAAACTCTGAGGCTTTGCTTTGTCCTTTTTGTATGATTTGCACGCCCCTTGTTTTATCTCCTATATCGTCTGGACTTGTTTTTATTTTATAAACTCCGCCAACTGGCTCAACATCAACAGCTCCAAGCTCGGTTGTGCTTGCATATACGACAATGCTTTCTTCGCCAAATGGTGGAGTTACCTCAAGCTCGAATCTGTCGGGACCAGATGGTATTGCGTAAACCACACCACCTTGAAAATAGTTATCCTTTCTGTATGGGTTTGGAAGGATTTGTATCAGGCTTCCGTCTGATTGTTTGTAAATCACCCTTGCGTAAAATGGCTTGTTGCCTTTTAAGTAAATCTTTATCTTTTCTCCAACTGCATACGCTTTTTTGTCTGTCCGTACTTGAATTTGCAATGGGGCTAGCGGATCATCAATTGTTTTATTTGTTAGCGCGCTTAGCGCCTCTTTGTCGGGCACAACCTCTGCTTTTATCTTTACCTTAAAACACTCTCCAAGCGACTGGTCTTTATACCATTCCTTTACTATTTCTTGAATAACCTTTACTGTTGCCCTTGAATATGCTTCAACAAGGTCTTGTTGGAGCTCAAAATTCTGAACCTGCGTTTGGCTTTTTACATATGTTGATACTTGCTCTATGGCTTTTCTTTTTGCATCAGCTAATGCAACCTGCTCGGTTTGTTTTCTTGATTTGTCCTCTCCCATGCACGCATAGCCTTCGGATTCTGTAATCGTAGATTGAAAAGCAAAAGCATTAACGCATATACTAAAACTAAACAAAATCGCTAAGAACAAACTCTTCATAATTTACCTCACAGCTTATTTTAGTGCCATCCACGCTTTTTTGTGATTATAATTTACCCCATAAACAAACAGCTCACTAAAAACTTTTTTAATTTTAATCATTTTGTTAATCTCTCCATTAAAAATTTAACCTGCCTATCTTCTGGATTAAGTTTTAGCACCTCCTCAAAAGCTTGTTTTGCATCATTATCTTTGCCGCTTTGGTAATATAAAAGCCCTAATGATTTATACAGATTTGAATCATGCGGAAACTTTTTTACGCCATCTTTCAAATAAGCTAATGCTTTATCATTTTCCTTCATTTCCTGATAGCATAGGGCCAGATAGTAATAGATTTCTGCAGACGGCTTTGCTTTTAGAGCCTCTTCAAAAAATGTTACTGCTTTGCCGTAATTTCTCTCTCTAAAGTACGCTCCCGCTTCAATAACCAGCTCATTGGCTTTTTGTTGCCTTTGTTCTTCTGTTAGTTTGGCATAAATATCTTCGCTTGGTTGCACAATCTTGCCTTGTGGAATTTTGTCATCATAGACTAGCTCTACTTCAACTTGATTTAGCTTTAAATCTTGCTTATTAATTGAGCCAAAATAGTTTGCTCCTACTTTTGTCAATGCTTTTGAAGCAATATTTACACTGTTATCATAAATATTGTTGTCTTTTATCTCGCCTGAGAACGCATCTAATTTTATGCCCGTTTCATTTTGAAAGATATTGCTTAAAGTTAAGCGAGCGTCAGTCTTTATAAACTCAATTGCTATCTTGTTTGCTGATGCTGTAATGTTTTTAAACGATGCTGCTACAACGCCAGATACCAAAATCCCTCTATCGCAATCTGTTATTACTCCCGATTCAACAACGCCTTCAGATGAGCTAAGGCTAATGCCCGTTTGAGCGTTTTTAATCCTAAATCCTTTTATATCTACATAAGCGTTGTTAGCTATAATGCCTTTCCATTTTTTATCGCCTTGCGAGATAAACTCAACAGGAGTTTCTTTTGCGTCTATGATAATTTTTCCATCCACTATAAACTCAGCATTTTCATCAAACATAAATCTTGTGCCGGGCAATATGGTAAGCGTTAAGCCTTTTGGAACCCTAAAATTGTCTTTTACAATATAGGTGCCTGCAAAAACGGCGTCTTTTTCAATAGCGTTTGTTAAAACCTGTGGCTTGTTTGATACAATTGATGCTTTTATCGCATCCTGAATGTCTGATTCATTTCCTGCTTTATCGTAAGCAATTACCCTATAATAATATATTTTCCCATACTCAACAGAGGTGTCTTCAAATGAATTATCTTCAACCTTAGCAATTTCTTTAAAGCCCGTTAATGGTTGCTCGCTTCTTAGCACCTTGTACCCACTTAAATCAGAAATCCCCACAATAGGTTCCCACGAAATTTCAATTCTATCGTTGAACCCCCTTGCCTTTAATCCCTTAACTTGGGGTGGTGGCGTTGTATCAATGGTTACAAAACCACTTATGTCAATCCATTGCGTTTCGTATCCATTAGGCTTTCTAAGATAAACGATAATAGGCGCTTCTTTCACATTGTCAGACGGCAAAACAGTATATTCTCCTATGTAAATTCCCGGCTGGGTTTCTTTCAATAATATGCCTTTTTTAAAATTTCCAATATCAAATACTGTAATTAATCCCTTATCTGCCTCAACGCCCACTCTCACAATTTTTCCTTTGCCAAATGGAGATTCTTTAGCGTTTGTAATTACTTCTTTTATAACTGGTCTTTCTTCAATTGTTGTAGAAGGTGATGGAATTTTTTCATTCAATTTATAACACAGCTCATCGACCATTCTTAATTGCTGGATATCCCTTATATTCATCGCAGTTGATATTGCTGTCATTATAGCGCTCAAGGGCGACAGAGGAATTCCACCTTCATGATATTTTACAGAATCCTTGATCCTGAAAACTTCCTTGCCCGTTTTAGTATTAACCATCCAGACTTCTGCTTCAATACCAAGCTGAGAATATACGCCAGCATACACTTTTGTGTAATCAGTTATTTTGCCATATATCAATCCATCACAGCCTATAGCTTCACATATTTCTTTTGGAGGTATATCAAGGATAGATTTTCCAGTTGATTTTTCAAGCTGAACTATTTTTTCATCAATTACATTCAATTCAATATCGCTATAGGATTTAGAGCTAAAATGGTTGTAAAAGGCTTTTCTTACCACATTAGAAATCCCAACCTGCTGCGTTTTATTTTCAAAAGGCAGTATGGCAACGGTTTTTGGAAGCTCTTGCGTTGATATTTTAGCTGCGCCTGTGTCTTTCTTGGACTCTGGCGCAGTTGCACAAGAAGCAATAAATAGAAAGATTAGCACCAAAAACAAATGCGTCTTTTTCATGGCAATCTCCTGTTTTTTTTAAAAATATAATATTTTACTAACAAGTTTGCAAGGTAATTTTCACTTTTTATTTTTTTTAAAAAGTATATAATTGAAAAGAGATTGTGAATGGCCAAATTTCCTTAGCAGATTTTTTGAGCGGGTTTTTGTTGCGCGACACTATAATTGAAAGCGTTTTATAGGGTTTTAACTTAAACAAACGCAAAAGAGCGTTGAGAAATGAAAAAAGAGATTCTTTTAGAGCATTTAAAAGAAATTCTACAGTTTTCAGCTATTATTAATTCTTCGTTAGAAATTGAGCAAATAAGGCAAAAAGCAGCCATAGCAATTACAAAGCTTGTGAATTGCGAAGCAGCCAGTTTGCTTTTATTTGATGAAAACACAAAAGAACTCTACTTCGATGTTGCTTTAGGAGAAAAAGCCAGTCAGATAATGTCAATAAGACTCAAATTAGGGCAAGGCATTGCAGGATGGGTTGCGTTACAAAAACAGGCAGTTATAATAAATGATGTCCAAAACGATCCTCGCTTTTTCAAAGAAAGTGATGAAAAATCCGGATTTAAAACAAAAACCATGATTTGCTTGCCATTAATTATAAAGGACAAAGAAAGGCTTATTGGTGTAATTCAAGCAATCAACAAAAAAGATAGTGTTTTTGATGCGTATGATCTTGAACTGTTAGAAGCACTTGCAAATCAAGTTGCCATAGCCATAGATAATGCAAAATTATACGAAGAGCTTAAAACAACTTTTTACGAAATTGTATTTGCCTTAGCAGACACAATTGAAAAGAAAGACCCATACACAGGGGGACACACTAAGAGGGTTATGGAGTATAGCGTTGCAATTGGCATTGAGTTGGGATTGAGTAAAAAGGAGCTTGAAAACCTAAAACTTGCAGCTATCCTTCACGATATTGGTAAAATTGGCATAAGTGATTCAATTTTGCTAAAAAAAGGAAACCTAAGCGATAATGAGTTCAAAGTTATACAAAACCACCCGATGCTTGGCGCTGAAATACTTTCGCATATAAAACAGCTCAAAGATATTATACCCGGTGTAAAACACCATCATGAGAAATTTGATGGCTCTGGCTACCCTGAGGGATTAAAAGGCGAAGAAATACCACTGATTGCTAGGATTATTGCTGTGGCAGATACATTTGATGCAATGACTACTAATAGGCCATATAGAAAAGGCCTATCACCAAAAGAAGCTTTAAACGAATTAGAAAACAAAGCTGGAACTCAGTTTGATGAAAGAATAGTTAGTGCATTCAAAAAAGTTTTATCAAGAGGTAACTTTGAGAATAAAAGTTCTTGGGGCATCTGGCTCTGAAATAGCAGGCCATCGTCTTTCCTCTTTCTTGTTAAACGATAATATACTCTTTGACGCAGGAAGTGTGACAAGTTCTTTAAGCTTTCACCGCCAAAAAAAAATAGAGCATATATTTATCACGCATGCCCATTTAGACCATATTAGAGATATTCCATTTCTTGCTGACAATCTTATTGTAAGCAATACGCCCAAAAGTGTTAATATTTATTCGATAAAAGAAGTTATTGATGATATAAAAAAACATCTTTTGAATCATAAAATCTGGCCAGATTTTACAGCTATACCAAATGTAAACAATTCGATTTTAAAATTACACACCATTGATATAGAAAATCCTGTTATGATTAACGAGTATAAAATCACTGCTTACAGGATGAACCATACAGTGGCTTCAGTAGGTTTTCTCATTGAAAAAAATGGCAAAAACGTTTTTTATACGGGAGATACTGGACCAATAAAGCATTTATGGGAAAAGTTATCAAATATACAACTAAATACTTTAATTATTGAGATTTCATTTCCAAACAAAATGAAAGAACTTGCCAAAAAAACTGGGCATTTAACACCAGAACTTTTTATTAATGAGTTAGAGTTTTTTTCACATAAGCCAAACAGAATCTACATTACACACATAAAACCTTTTTATAGAAAACAGATTGAGAAAGAGTTAAAAAAATATTCGCATTATAAAATAAAAATTTTAAAAGATTCGGATGTAATAAATATTAGATAGATTACGCGGACTACTTACCAAACAATAATGCCCCCGAAAATTTAGTCAGATTTTTTAACACTTTATTTCTAATCTTACCAGATTTGAAAATAGTTTTTTGCGTCATTAATCTGAATTGTGGGTATAGAACACCTTTTTGGGTTTACTACCAACTCTATGCAAATGTTGGGGGCTGTTGCATGAAAAAAAACAAAAGACTCACAATATTGGCTGTAAGTTAGGCTTGGGATGGGAAGATGGATAATAAAAAAATAGTCCTGGCAAGTGGTGACAGTATATAATTATTGAAAAAAAATTATAAAAAGATATAATTATTGAGATTGAATTGAATTGAATTTTTATGGCATAAAGAAATATGCAACCGGTATATGATTAATGTATATTGTTGTAAATAGGTAAAATATTATGATGCAAATAAATACCGATATGAATATACTGGGTGGGTTGTCAGACTGGGATTTGGTGAAATATTATTATTTCAACTATATCGATAAAAATTCTATAATTAATTATACTTCTATTAAAACTAACAAATCTATACAAAGATTTCAAGGGGCAATAAATAAGTCACTCTTAAAATTTAAAAAGAAAGAACTAGAGTTCCTCTTTAAAAGCATTATTTCCACTGAAGGCATTAGTAGAAACGCACTTTACTTTTTATTTTGGAATATGGCAAACAATAACGATTTATTTCATTTAATAAATCTTAATGTTTTTTTTGAATCATACTATAATGGCAAAGTATTAATTAAAAACGATGAAATTATTGCATATTTGAATGATTTAAAAACAAAAGAAAAGTCTATTCAAAATTGATCAAACAGTACTATAAAAACAACAGCATCTAAATATTTGTCTTTATTAAAAAAATTTGGTTTACTAGAAGGTAAGAATTCTAAAGAGGTTGTGCATATTTTTCTAGACAACAAAATGTTTGTAGTTTTTATCTATTTTATTAATATTGTTGAGGAAAAATCAAATATTTTAAACAGCGAGTGGATAAAATATGGGTTTATGGATAAACAAGTTCTGATAGAACGCATTAGAAAAAATGAGTTTAAACAATATTTTGATATTTATTACTATGGGGACAATCTAAAAATTGAAACTAAAATTGAATACGAAAAATTATATGATATCATTAAATGAAACTGAAAAATTAGTTAGACAAGTAAAAGAGCTTGTAGAAAGCGATAAGAAGAATGAAATTAAGCTAAGCGCTAATGGCGGCAACGCAATACTTTTAATTTGTAGCCCTGAGGAAGAATACCAGTTTATCGAAACTATTAAAAAAATGCTAAACAATAAGTTATATGAATTGATTGATGTAAATAAACTTTTAATTAAATTCATTGGCGAAAACATGCCACAATTAATCGAAAAATTCGATCTGTTGCGCAGTTCAATACAACAAATTTTTATGACTTCAGATGAAGAGGACAAAAGTGATTTTTTTAGCTGGCTTATTTCTAAAATAGAGCAAACTTTTGAAGATGGTAGGGTGCCAGTGATTTATTCTATACTGCCCCCACTTGTCAAGACTATTTTTTTATTATCCATCTTCCCATCCCAAGCCTAACTCACAGTTAATATTGTGAGTCTTTTGTTTTTTCTTC